>Ga0194055_10001780_pt1 | contig 17417 bp, 6 predicted proteins | sample SepL449m_MetaG_FD_155482 | JGI IMG/M metagenome (GOLD analysis project Ga0194055, IMG submission 155482) | Anoxic zone freshwater microbial communities from boreal shield lake in IISD Experimental Lakes Area, Ontario, Canada - Sep2016-L442-9m | ecosystem: Environmental > Aquatic > Freshwater >...
ATTTGGGAGTCACCGATTCCAGCATGATCTTGGTCTCCTTGGACACCACCGAAAAATCGGCTTGAGCCCAATTGGCACGCTGAAAATCGCTGACGATCACCAGCTCTCGACGTCGCTGGTCAGATGGATCACGTGGCGCGAGCATTTCGGCCGCCATCGTCAACGCGCGCAGCACCTCCAGATGTTCTGGCAGTGACTTCGCTCGAGCCAACTCATCCCGCAAGGCGTCGAAATTCTGCGATGGCTGATCAAACACGGGTCGTGGCTTCGCTCCGGCAAAAATCAGATTCGCTCGCAAATTCGGTCGATAACGAAGCTGCTCGGCCGCAGCGGCACGAGCTTTCTCGAACAAAGCCGTACCGCCATCAATGGCCGACAGGCTCTGGCTGGAATCGAGCACGACGACTCGAACAGCATCCGCATCTTCGTTGGTCGAGACCGTCTGCTGCATGCCAGGGCGAGGACGCGAGACGGCAAATACGATCAGCAGCACCGCAGATGTTCGCATTAACAGCAGCAACAGATCCCGCAGCCAATGTCGAGCCCGCCGCTGCTGAATCACTTCGCGGACAAATCGCAGCGTAGAAATGGGCAAAACGACCGGTTTGGGCCGTGTCAGAAAATGCACAGCGACCGGTACGCCAACCGCGACAAGAAAGAACAGAGCCCACGGGTTCAAGAACATAATTGCTTCGCGTTTTCAGGACGAAAAACGGTTATCCAGCGCGTTCGATCAGGAATTCTCCCAAAGTATGCAAATACGGAATCGCGGTACTCACCATTCGATAATCACAACCTGCGCCGAGAGCCAACTGTCGGGCCATCGTCAGGAATGCGGCAAAACGAGCTTCGTACTGCGTCGCAATCTCGGCCGGGGAACAATCGACATCCCCTTCACCTTCCAGACCGCGCAGTCGAAATGCGACGCCTGGTGGCAGTCGCTCTTCATCGGGATGAACCAGGTGCAGAATGACGACTTCCCAGCCTCGATGCCGAAACAGTCGCAGCGCCGCAAATGTCTCCTGCAAATCATCCATCAAAAGGTCTGACAAAATCAGCAGCACACCTCGCCGCGGCGATCGCTCAAACAACTGACGTAACGAACCTGCCATCTGCGTCGTCGGTTGAGTCTTCAACTGCTCCAGAATCTCCTGGATGCGAGCGACGTGGGTGGGAGTTCCCCCCGGTGCCAGCCAGTCCTTGAGTTCATTCCCCAGTACCGCCAGCCCGACCTGATCCTGGCCTCGACTGATGATGTGGCTGAGTGCTGTTGCGATCCACTGAGCATATTCCAGCTTGGACTTTGCCGATGCTGACGTCGAGAGTGACGCGTCTTCACCGAATCGCATCGATCCACTGGCATCGACAGCGACAGTGCACAGCAAATTCGTTTCGTCCTGAAACAGGCGGACAAACGCCTTGCCCGTCCGGGCGAACACTTTCCAGTCCAGGCGTCGCAGATCTTCGCCCCCGGTGTATTCGCGATAGTCGACGAATTCTCCGGCACCTCCCTGTACGCGAGAGAGATGTCGACCCGAATAGGACCCTTCAATCCGCCGACGCGTGGTAAATCGCTTTTGTTCGAGTGCAGCGAGGGCGGCAAGATCCAGAAATCGGCTGCGCGACTGCGAAATCATGCCGCGACATCCTTCAAGAGTTGTCGAACGACTTGTTCTGAGGTAATTGCGTCACCGACCGCCCGATGATTGACAACCACGCGATGCCGCAGAATCGGCGGGACTACCGCCTGAATATCTTCAATCGTCGGAGCGGTTCGCCCCATCAGTAAGGCTCGTGCCTTGGCTGCCAGGACCAGACTCTGTGAACCTCGCGGGCCGGCTCCCCACGACACATAATCCCGTGAGAACTTGGTACTCGATCCGTCTTCCGGCCGAGTCGCCCGGCACAGCCGCACGGCGTAATTGGCAACGTTCGGCGGCGTTGGAACTGCCCAGACCAGATCTCGCAAGTCAAGAAAGGCTTCACGATCCAGAGTCGCTTCGGGCAGGACCTGTCGGCCACCGGTCGTTTTCAGAACGACCTCTTCTTCTTCAGCGACAGACGGATAACCGATACGGATTTCCATCATGAACCGATCGAGTTGTGCTTCAGGAAGAGGATACGTCCCTTCCTGCTCGATGGGGTTCTGAGTCGCGATCACAAGAAACGGTTCATCGAGATCATAGGTCTTGCCGCCGACGGTGACATGCCGTTCCGCCATCGCTTCCAGCAGTGCCGATTGAGTCTTCGGAGCAGCCCGGTTGATTTCATCTGCCAGCACTAGATTGGCGAACACAGGCCCGGGACGAAACGTCATTTGCGGCATCCCGTCGTCACCGCGGCCCAGCAATTCGTAGCCGGTAATGTCCGAGGGCATCAGGTCGGGGGTAAACTGAACTCGGGAAAACTTCCAACTGAACGCCGCTGCCAGTGCCTTGACCATCAACGTCTTCGCCAGACCTGGGACACCAACCAGCAAAGCGTGCGACCCCGTCAGGGCACTGACCAGCAGTTGATCCAGAGCTTCATCCTGCCCGACGATGACGCGATGCAGACTGCTGCGAATCGCCTGTATCCGTTGCGTGAATTCCGCAACCCGCTCATGTGCAATCCCGACGGGAACGTCACTCATGTTCATCCTCATTGTCACAGAAATGAATCAATGCGAAGAAACGGCAGCTCAGATTATTGTGCCGTCGAATGTCCGACCACAACGCTGAAAAGTAACTGGCCAGCAAAAGACGCAACGGGGAAAGTCAAATCAGGGCATCAAGATCCGCCAAAGATAGGTGTCGTCGCGATTCTATGACTGTCCAATCCAGATAACAAGCGGAGGCGTCCAACATTCGAAGGAGCTTTATCGGCACCTCCAGCGAAAGGGTGGCCGGGGCTGGACTGAGGCTTTGCGAAGGAAGCCCCGGAGTTTTCCCCAGGGTGCGCGACAAATTTGGGGTGCCACGGTCTTGGAGTCCGCGACAAGGCCGTGTCTTTCGGTGCTCAAAATATCGAATTCGATTTCACTTCGAGACGCTGGGGGGTACCGCTGATCAACACTGATGAACTCTTATCAGGCAGGAACTTGTAGGGTTGGAAAGCGAATTCAAACCCAAGCTTACAATCCGCGACCTGATCTAACACCAATGGTGTGACCTACCGCAGCCATTTTTCATTACCCGCGTTGAGTGCCACCCGACACGAGTAGCGATTTTAGGGGGGCCAGTGCCCGGAAAGTCGTGGTTTGCTCCGAGAACCAACGCCGCACGGCATCTCAAGTAATCGCCTCACCTCCAGAAGCCTGTCAATCAAGAGGCGTTGGTTGGCGGAGTAAACCACGACTCTCTGGAAAACCGAAACTCGCGTGCCTCACTCCATTCGTGTTTCTCGACGTCCTCGTCCCTCGGTTGCGTTCGAGAAAGACTCACTTGCTCGGCGAGCGGGGTAGCCCCGGTTGGCTGCTTTGAGCCTACCGGGATGATGAAGTCACAAGAAGTTTTGAAAATATTGCGTAGCCGACTGCAAACTTCTCGTCGCGTTGCGATCCCGGTCGCCGAAGCGGCAACTGAGGCTACCCTGATGTGGCCAGGCGGTTACTGCTTCTCTGCGGTTACTGCTTCTCGATGGGCAAATACCAATAGAGTTGTTTGTGACTCAACGATTCAAACTGCCTAACCAGACACTTGGCGTCGCGTTCGCTGGTTGGGTCGCCGACTCGAAAGGGATTGCCGTCATCACCTTGTCGCCAGACTTGGAATGAACGAAGCGAATCGATCTCGCTTTGCCGTTCTGGATACCCCGTCAGCAACCGCTTACACTGTGATTGCAGTGAGTCGTCGTCAAGCTTGACACATTCTGAAGCGGAGAACGGAATGTGTCGCAAGACATGATCAATTTCGGGCGAATCTGCAACCACTCGCCCTCCTTCTGAATCATGGACGAACTCGAAAGCAACCTGCAGGCCGCACGGATATTCGAATGCCCAGAAATCGGCGTTGCCAAGGCCATCAACCCAGTCAATAAGCATCGGCGGACCAAGTTTGTCAGCAGCCGCCTCGCGTGAGACGTTGCAAATTAAGAGATATCCAGGGATATCCGGAAACGGAACCGGAAATGCGAGTGGCTTTGCGTTTTTCATGGCGTTTCTTCTCGCCGGGGGCGCGGTCCAAACGATCGGACGAATTTGGGGTGCCACGGTCCTGGAGGTCCTAGAGACCGCGACAAGACCGTGCCTTGCGGTACTCATAATATCACAATCGAGGTCACTTCGAGACTCTGGAATCCTCTGCCGTCCGTGTGCAATTCTAAGGTTTGGTGTCATCCACACGGCCTTGTCGCGGACTCCAAGACCATAGGTATCTACACATCCCTGAACCGCGATGATGCTATGTTCAGAAACAGAAAGTCTAAGAGATAGTCGAGTTGAGTGCTTTTCAGAAACTTCCGGAGATTCCGGTCTTACGGCCCAAGTGGGCCAGCAGTTCAGCCAGGGCCCTTCGGCGCCCTTCGGCCCTGGGAAACGATGTAAAAACAGGATCTGAGGCCTGAAGGACCGAACATTCCTTTGGTCTTTAGGCTCATCGAAAGGAACGACCGGCCCTTCAGGCCTCATGAAGATTTTGGTGGAATCGATTCCAGGGCCGAAGGGCGCCGAATGGCCCTGGCTGGGTGAACGACTGGCCCTTTGGGCCGCAAACCATGGCTGAACCTACCGAAAATTGCATTCTGCGATGTGTAGATACCTATACTCCAAGACCGTGGCACCCAACAGCAGTGCCAATCGCGTTGGATGTCTCGCAGAGTTGCCCGCCTTCGGCCCGGCTGAGCCGCCAAGTCCATTGATTCGAGGCGACCGCTGACATTCTGTCCGACGACTGAATCGGAGTTCGCACTGTTCCCGTCAATCGCTCTTGCTCACAGCTTTCGCTGGCTGCGCCACCCCGGTAGCCCGAAGACGGGAAAGCGGGGCCACCCTGCGAAAGGAATGGCATGTTTTCAGTCCGGCTATGAAGACAACCAGCGCCACGGCTCCGAGGAAGAACACCGTATCGCCCGGCACTCGCATCCAACGAAACGTTTGCATGATCGGCGTTTGCATGAACTCACTGCGGCGGGCATACTAATAGCCGTGTTCGACGGATGCCCACGTCTGCATCAGGCCTACTGGCAGCAGGCTGAGAATACACATCGCCATCAGCCCGCCGTTGAGGGACCAGAACGAGAACGTCAGCAGGCCATCCTTCCATTCTCGTCCCGGAATCAAGGCCCGCAGGCAGACCAGCATCAAGCCGATTCCCAACATCCCATAGACGCCAAAAAGTGCGGCATGGCCGTGCAGGGGCGTCGTGTTGAGTCCTTGCATGTAGTACAGCGCAATGGGTGGATTAATCATGAATCCAAACAGGCCCGCACCGATCATGTTCCAGAAGGCCACGGAGACGAAGAAGTAGATCGGCCACTTGTATTGCCGGACCCAGGGTGTGAGCCGAGATCGCCGCAAGTCTTCCATCGCATCGAAGCCCAGCAGGACCAGCGGCACGACCTCCAAGGCGCTGAAAACCGAACCCCAGGCCAGTGCCACGGTTGGCGTGCCTGAGAAGTAAAGATGGTGGCAAGTACCGATAATCCCCCCCGACAGGAAGATCGTCGCTGACAACAGGGCCGATGCCGCCGCGACCCCAGGCCGTACAAGGCCAAGTCGCATGAAGAAGAAGGCGATGACCGTCGTGGCGAACACCTCGAAGAAGCCTTCGACCCACAAGTGGACCACCCACCACCGCCAGTATTCCACCATCGACAAGTGCGTGTGTTGACCCCACGTCAAACCCGCTCCATAGAACAGGGCAATGGCGGCACTCGCCACTGCCAGCAGCGTCACCAGTTGCTTCTGCTCTCCAGTTCGCCGCAAGGCAGGAAGCAACACTCGAATCATGAGGAATAGCCACAGGAGCAGGCCCACGAACAATGCGATCTGCCAGACTCGCCCCAAATCGACGTATTCGTATCCTTGGTGGCCGAAGTAGAACGACACAGTATCGGACAGCTTGTTGTGAACACTCAACAATTCTCCGGTGAGTGAGCCGACAACCACCAGCAAAAGCGCCAGGAAAAGGATGTTGACTCCGAGGCGCTGGCCCTTCGGTTCGTATTCGCTGACCAGAGGGCCGATGAACAACCCTGCGGCCAGCCATGCGGTTGCAATCCAGAACAAGCCCATCTGAATGTGCCAAGTCCGGGTCACGCTGTAAGGAAGCCATTCGGATAACGGAAACCCGTAGAACCCGTCACCTTCCACGCCGTAATGGGCCGTCACCACACCCAGCAACATCTGTACGAGAATCAGTGCGGAGACGACCCAGAAGTATTTGATGGTCGCCTTCTGCGATGGTGTGGCGACCCAACTTCCGAGCGGGTCCGATTCCGGCAGGGGTAACGCTTCCTCCTCGCTTTTGCGGGCGGCGTACCACCAAACCATCGCCGAAATGCCCGCCAGCAGCATGATGATGCTCACCCCGGTCCAGACCACCGTATCGCCCGTGGGCCGGTTGCCGATCAATGGTTCATAGGGCCAGTTATTCGTGAAGGTCGTATCTTGGTTCGGACGATTCGTACTTGCACCCCATGAGGTCCAGAAGAAGAAAGCCGAGAGCTTTCGCAGGCGGTCGGGGTCACTCACTGCGCCCGCTGGAATGGCATACTCAGCCTTGCCGTTGGCAAACACGTCGGAGTAGTGCTGGAGATTCGACTCAAATGCTTCCGCCCGAATCGGTGCGATGCTGATTATTTTGGTGGCGGAGTTGTAGGTATTGGTCCGCATCACCTTCGCCAAGCGACCTTGAAGTTGGGCTTGTCGCTCCCCGTCCAGTTTGGCGTAGTCTTTCCCGAATTCGGTCGTGGCCCATCGGTCAAGAATGAATGTCGCCTCCCGGTGCAGCCAGTCTGCCGTCCAATCCGGGGCGACATAACTGCCGTGGCCCCAGATAGAACCGACTTCCATTCCGCCGAGCGACTGCCAGACATTCTGGCCCGCCTGAATCTCTCCCTCATCAACGACGACCGCGTCTTCGGTCGTTACGACCTTGGCAGGCAGTGGCGGCATTTCCTGGTAGATCCGAGTGCCGATCCATCCCAGCACAAGGAAGGACAGGACCATCACCAGCGAGAAATCGATCCAAAGTCGTTTCATGACATTCTCTCAGTCGAGTTCTTCTTTACCCGGTGGATCACTTCATCGTCTTATGAACCCGCGGGTTATTGTCCGTGGGATTCTTGTTCCGGCATCGCTCGCAGATCTTGCCAGGCGAACCTTATTCTGGAGTGAGCGGGCTGTCCGATCCTCCGAGGTAGGTTGCGTTCAATGGTCCTAACTTACGAATGACTTCTCAGGGGATTTACTGGTACGAAAATTGGTGGCTTGTAGTCACCAATGATCGTTTTCAAGGGGCAAATTGAGAAAACGGGGCATTTCTTGCAGCCAACAGCGACAGAAACGGGACACAGGGTCATGGCGGCGCGTCGTTCGCCAACAGGCTCATGTGACGTACTTGTGTGTAGACTTATTCCAGGTTCCATGTACAAAACAAAAAGGCCGACCAAGAGGAACTCCTGAAAAGAAGCTCCTTTTGGTCGGCCTACTCTCTCTGACATGCCCCATCTGACGACGGATGCAGTTCATTTGTCTTCCGACTCAGGTCAAGTTTATCGTTTTCTCGGAAAAGATCAAAGCCATGAAGACTAGGGACACAAAGTCACAAGAAGTTTGGCAAGCATTTTGACTCTCACTGCCCAACTTCTTGGCGCATTGCGATCCCGGTAGTCGAAGCAGCGACCAAGGCCACCGAGCGTTCACTTGCCTGATGTTCGGCAGAACGAAATCACTGCGCTTCTGGCGGAACGTCGATCAGATAGACCTTACCATCGTTCGCCAGCACGGCAATCTGCTTTCCGCCAGGGGCGTACGTTGCCGAGAACACCACGCTCGGAATTTTGTGTGAAAAGAGCGGTTTTTCCTGGTTGGGGTCCCAGATGTTGATGTTGCCGGCATAGCCGATCGAAAGCAGTCTTGTCCCCGCCGGATTAAATTCCACCTTGTAGATGTCGTCCTTATGGCCTGCGATCGCTTTCAATGGGGTCGGATTATCGAAGTTCCACAGAAAGATTTTTCGATCCAGACCGCCAGCAGCGACTTGTTGCCCGTTGGGACTGATCGCGATCGAATAGACAGCATCGTTCGGGCCGGTGTATTGGCGAACCGGAGTTCCATCGTCCTGCTTGTAAACTCGAACCGTTTTGTCGCCACCTGCGGTGACGATGAAATTACCGTCTGGAGTGAATGCCAGTGCGTAGATCGCTCCGACTTGCGGAACAAACGTGCGCAGGTTCTGGTTCTTTTCGTAGTCCCAGATCTTCACCGTCTTGTCGTTGGATGCGGAAGCCAGCAATGGCAATGTCGGGTGGAAGGCAACGCCATAGACTTGCGACTGATGACCGGTCAGGACCAGCGTCGCCGCGGCCGAGGCAATTGACCACGCACGGACCGAACCATCAGCCGCCGCGCTGACTGCCGTCCGGTTGTCTGGGGCGAATGCCAGGCTGGTAATGCTCGCAGGATGCCCATCTGTCAGCTGTGCCGGTTCCTGTGACGGCGGTGTCGCAGGCTGTGGGTTTGGAGGAGTTGGATCGTAGCCGCGGATCAGATGGTCACTCCCGGCCACAACCAGCTTCTTCTGGTCTGGACTGTAAGCGATCTGCACAACTTCTGCCGGAACCGTGATGTCATACTGGGGCTTGGTGCCGTCGTTGATGTTCCAGAGTTTCAGTTTCTTGTCGCTGCCCCCAGTAGCAATCTGCTGTTGATTGGGATTAATCGCGACGGATCGAACGGGCCCTTGATGCCCCTTATATTCCCGCGCCATTGCGCCGCTGTTGACGTCCCAGGCCTTCACAATGCCGTCATCCCCAGCCGTAAAATGCTGAGCCCCGTTCGGGTGGATCGCCAGTGCGTTGACTCGCTTGGGATCGGCCACATGAACCAGTTGAATCACATGAGCGTCCCAGTAGACGGCCTTGTCAGCACCGGCAAACACGAAGTTGATGTTATCGGTTGCAAAGCTGACTCCATTGATGGCCCCGCCTCCTGCTGCAACATAGTGCTGAGTCTGCTTGCCAGATTGCAGATTCCAACCACGGACCGTACCGTCGTGACTGGACGAAATCAGTTTCAAGTTGTCACGACTGTATTCCAGAGCAGAAATTTTGTCGGTATGGCCAGCATAGGTGGCGAACAGATTGCCGTCCCCCAGATTCCAGGCACGGATATTTTTGTCATCGGAGCCCGCCGCGATCTTCTGGTTGTCCCAGGAAACGGCGACCGCTCGAACGACATCGACTCCGTCAATCTCACGAACCTGAGCCCCATCGGCCACATTCCAGACTCGCACTTTTTTGTCAGCACCACCTGAAATCAAGTGCTGCTGGTTCGTGGCATAGGCAATGGCAAACGTCCCACCGGGATGACCGGCGAGGGTACGGACTTCGGTTCCTTCATTCGCCTTCCAGATCTTGATGGCACCGCTGGTATCGGCAACGGCGACTTCCTGATTGTTCGGATGAATCGCCACTGCTGTGATCGGGCCCGCCTGTTCCGGGTAGGCCTTGATCAGCATTCCGTTGTTCACGTCAAACAACCGGGCGATCTTGTCTTCGCACCCGGTGATGATGCGTGCCGCGTCGTTCTGGAAACTGAGGGCACGTACCGGGCCGCCATGTCCATCCAGATTTCGGAGCGGTTGTTGATTGCCATAGTTCCACAGGCGGCACGACTTGTCTGCAGAACCTGTCGCGACCATCGTGTTGTTGGGGCTGACTCGTACAGCCAGGATCGGCTGTTCGTGCCCCGCAGCGGTCTTGGCGGCAACTCCGGTATTGGGCCAGCGTTTGACAAGACCATCAGCGGCGGATGTCATCACCCATGCGTTGCTGGACGGATACGACATGCCAGTGATCTCGGCAGCATGAGCCCCGTAGACGCCCTGGGCAACTCCATCAACAGGATTGAAGAGTCGAACAAATCCCGCAGCGTCCGCTGCCGCGACCTGCAGCTTGTCATTGCGAAAGGCGACTCGCACGATCGGGTGAGGCAATGGCCCGATTTCCTTCACCAGCATTCGATCCGCGGCGTTCCAGATTCGCAGCACTTTGTCCGCACCGCCCGTCAGCCATTGTGTCCCATCAGCGTTGATGGCCAGACGGGTTGAACCTGCGTTCGCCTGATGTGACACCGTTGGTTTGGCGACGGGGACATCCCACAAGCGGATGGTGTTGTCGAGTGACCCGCTGGCCAGTCGGCTGCCATCTTTGGTGATTGCCACACTCAGTACCAGAAGCGTGTGTCCCGTCATCGACCGCAGCGTTGTCAGGGAATTCAGATCCCACAACCGCAGGGTCTTGTCGAAACTCCCCGTGACCAGCTTCGTTCCATCCGGGGTGTAGACCGCTGCGTAGGCAGGATCGGCATGTCCAGTCAGAACCTTGGGATCGGCTGCGAACAAGGACGAAGCCGTGCAGGCAATCGCAACAAATAACAAGCCAGAGCGGTTCAGCATGGTTGGCCTTATGGGGATATCTTGGGAATCGTGTGATGGCCGCGCGTCAGCCAAAGCTTGTCACGTTATCGGCATCGACGCAATCGCAACGGACGGCAGCAGGGGTTGGGGACGCAGCAGGCGGGAGGGCAGGGTGAACTACAATTGGCCTGTGCTACGGTGCTGGTTTCCGGAGAAGCTGGCGGCGACGAGGCATCATGATTCACCAGCCAGATATTCCGGAAGTGGACCGGATTCCCATGATTCTGGAACAGGATCGGTAGTGGATTCGGCCCTTCGGGGGATCCCCCACCCGTCTTATTGTCGAGTTCCAGATTGTTGTGAACGATGACTCCGTTATGACGAACGGTGATGTGACCTTTGGCAATTCGTTTGTTGTCGACATCAAACTTTGGAGCGGTAAAGTCGATGTCGTAGGTCTGCCATCGCAACGGCGGGAAGCTCATGTTCAGGTCAGGTGCCTTAAATCGGTAAAGCGAAGCACAGTCATTGAATTGCAGTTCCAAACCGAAGGAATCGAGAACCTGGACTTCGTACCGCTTCTGCAGGTAGAAGCCGCTGTTACCACGTCCCTGCGCCCGAGCGTATGGCATGTAGGGGATGCGGAATTCGGCATGGAGAGTGAAGTTTTGAACCGGCTCGGTCGTTTCGGCACCGATTTCCAACAGTCCTTCTGGCGTGATCTTGGCATTCTTCAATCGATCGGTCACCTTGCCGTCGAACAGCACGACTGCGTTTGCTGGAGGCCGAGCCCCTTCGGTCAGACTGGTACGATGCTGGCGAATCAATGAGCCGAGAAACGTCCCACCCGAATTCTTTACCGTCGCCGGACGTCCTGCCTGAAGTTCAATCATCAGACCTTCGCCTGAGAGTTCAACCTTCAATTCGATCCGCTGACCGCTCAGTTTTTGTGTTTTGGAACCGTCGTAGCCGTTTCCCGGCAGTCCACCCTGGTACCACAGGGCGTCGAACTTGCCATCTCCCATGGCAACGACCTGCAGGCCAATCACGCGATTGAAACCTTCCTGAGACTTCACGCTTCCGTAGTATTCACCCTGAAAATGATAGTCCGTATCGACATGTGCCAGTTCAGTCACCCCCTTTTTGAGGTCTTGAGCGACCGACTGTCCGGCGAGTGAAAGGGTGCAACAAACGACTACGGCAAACGGCAGGATCAAACGCATTGGAGGTACGTTCCTTTCAAAGGGAAAACAGACGCCATGAGAGTAGCCGCAGACGCTCCACAGTTCAAACACGGATCAAAAACTACTTGTGCGGTGGTGATTACGTTCGTTACGGCAAACGCGAATAAACTCAGCCGAGGAAGACGACTGAGTTCGCACACGTCGACTAAATACCACCTCCGCACATCAACCACCTTCCGGTGCCAGCCGATTGTTACGAAACGCCGATGCCAGTGATGCGTCGGCAACGCTTTCGCATCCTGTCATCGTTGCCACGACCATTCCCGATAGATCGAGGAATTCGACATCTGCCCGGATGGAGTGTTCCGACGCATGAGTCACCTGTACAACGATCTTGACCCCTGTATGCGGGAAAACTTTACGGTACTGACGATAGGCACCGATCGAACAGGGAAGACATGGCAGGCCCTTGATTTCCTGGGCCCACAGGATCACAGCCTGAAGCGCGGCGTCAATCGAAAGTGGATCGGCGATCCAGGCACTTCGAAGCGGTTCACGCATCCAGGCCCAGGGAGCAGGGGATGTGCGAGAATCGACAATGATCCCGTCTTGAGAACACGCTTCCACCGCAGCGATCCCTTGTAGATGCGAACCGTGGAACAGCTTCGTTGCGTATGCCGTGGCCATGTCGAGCGAGTACCCCCGCAAGGTCACTTTCAGCCGAGGTTCCGCTGCTGCAGTGTATTGCGACGTCAGCGTTACCGTTCCACCAGCGTGAACAACATCTCGGCCACCAGATTGGCTGACGAGTTGGGTTCGTACCGTGAATCGCCCGCCCACTCTTACAGTTTTACCGACCATGACTCGCAGTGTGATGCTGCCAACGCGGTCCATCCGAACCCCGTGGAAAACCCGGAAGTCATCAATCCCTTCCAGATCCAGCCCGGGATTGTGATGAATCGCACCATGAGCGAGCCATTCCATCACAACCGCCACCGGAAGTACCGCACGACCTCCAATGACGTGAGATTCCAGGAACGGATACTGCTTCAGATCGATGGTACGTTCAAAGGCGACCTTCAGTTCATTGGCCTCGTTCGCTCCCGTCTGACCGATTTCCGCAAAGACCCAAGAGCCACTCGGATTTGGAACAGGAACCGGTTGCGGCTGTTGCGGTGCTGGCAGCGACCCTGCCAGCAATACGTTGGAGGATCCTTGTTGCCGTACGGGAGGCGGCGACATCACTCGTACCGGAGGAACCGGTTCCCCGGCCAGCAGAATATTGGAAGATCCCTGCAAGTGCACCGATTGACGTGCGGGTGAGACGGTCGCACCTGCGGGTGCAGCCGACGACCCTGCGAGCAGAATGTTCGACGAATTCCGTGGCGCACTTGCCATGGGTGCAGCAGGTACCGATACGGGCTCAGGTTGACGCGGGACCGTCATCGTTGCAGGTGAAGCAGCGATGGGCATGGGGGATGGCACTGGCTCGACTGGCGCAGGGTTAACAGCCGGTACAGGTCTAACAGCTGGTCTGGTCTCAGCAGCCAGAAGATCCTCGTTTTTTCCGAGGACCAGAACTTCGACCGGTCGGCTCGTGGATTGTGACAACTCCTGCACGACCAGACTCGCTCCATCAGTGAGTGGAATTAGACCCACCTGTTCAGCCGCGAACAGCTTCTTGAGTCCACCTGTCACCATACCTCCATCCCACGGTCCCCAATTGAAGGAAACGACGTGCGTGCGAGGATGATCCACAGCAAACTGGCAGGCCAGTTTGTTCAGAACTTCGTTGGCAACGGCATAATCACATTGGCCGACTCGTCCGTACCGAGCGGTGTACGAAGAGAACAGGCAGAGAAACTCCAGCATGTCGGGCCGAACGGCTCCCAGCAGGTTGCGCAGGCCTGAGACCTTGGTCTGGTAAACGCGATCGAACTGGTCTCGCGTCTTGTCTTCAATCCGCTGATCAGCCAGCACTCCAGCCCCGTGAATGATTCCGCGAATCGGCCCGAACTCGCCTTGCAGTTGCAACAGAAGCGGACGAACGGTGGCGTGATCGCGAATGTCGACGGCGTGGTAGCTGACGGGCACCCCGGCCTCACGCAATCGAGTCAGGGTGGTGGTCACTTCACGACTGGCCAGGATCTGTCGATAGTTCGATTCAATGACCTTTGGCAAAGTTCCACGCGGCAGACTGGCAATCAGGCCCTGTTTGATCTCCGTTTCAGTCGTCAGCTTTCTCAACCATTCGGGCTCTTCAGGAGGCAGCGGGCTGCGTCCGAGGATCACCAATCGTGACTTCCATTGGTGTGCGACAGCCAGTGCCGCTTCAGCAGTGACTCCGCGAGCCCCGCCGCTGACGACGATCAATTCGCCCGGCTTGATGGCCACGGGACTGGTGATCATCGAACTCAATGATTCCTCAACGACCTTGGGAGTTGAGCGTCCGCCAGGAGACAGACCGATTTCTACAGGGCCTTGTCGGAACAGTTCGTTCACGATCTGCTGAGCGGCATCGCCCGCAGATGGCCAGTCAGTGGCGAGGTCGAACGCCTTACAGGTCAGTTCCGGCCATTCACGTGCCGCCGACTTCACCAGGCCTGCCAAGCCACCCGAAATCGGATCTGTGATGGTACGACGTGAACCAAATCCAAATTGCCCATCCAGACGCGAAATGGTGGCGAAGACAGCCGTCGACCCCGCCGCAGTTCGCCGCAGTGCTGGCCCCGCCTTTTGCAGCCATTCAATCGCACGCCACAACTGACGATCGGTGGTCCCTTCGGCAGGCGACACAATAATCAATCCGGCAAATCGATCGGGGATTGCGGACGCGGAAGGTTCGTCGAGATTGACAACGCGTGGCTTGAATCCTCGTGCTGAAAGTTCGGCCGCGATTCGAAGCGACAATTCCAGACCGTCTTCGGTCACCCAGATTTCTGAGCCACGTTGAATTGGCAACTCGACGGCTGACGAAAGTGGGGGCAGGGCTTCGGCACGGACCACGCTTCGAACCAAAGTGGCTGGCTGGTTACACGACTCCCCCGGAATCGTCTGACGTCGGGATGGGGTAACGTTGTGACTTCGTACCGGTTCCACAACTGGTGCCGCAACCGGCGCCGGAATTGTCGGCACAGCGACGGACTTTTGTGAACGACCGGTGCGAGCTTCGGCCAGCGTCACAACGTCCTTCAGCGTGTGAAGTTCTCCGAGTTCTTCTGGCAGAAACGCCGGCAGGTTGGGGACTCGCTCCTGAAGCGCTGACAGAATCTCGACACGTTTGATCGAGTCGATCCCCAGATCGTGATCGAGGCTCATCTCCAGATTCAACATCTCGGTCGGATAGCCTGTTTTCTCCGAGACGACTGCCAGGACCGTCGCCGTCAGATTGGAAGCGACACCCTCGTGCTTCGGCTGAGACGCAATCTGAATGACAAGCGGCGCGACAACGGCCAGCGGAACTGGCGGCAGTGTCTGCATAACGGGTGGAGCGGCAATCGGCATGGATTGGCCAGTCCGAGCGTCCGCCAGCATTACAACGTCATTCAGAGTATGCAACGAACCGAGTTCTTCCGGCTTGAAAGCAGGAAGATTGGGAACTCGTTCCTGAAGCGCCGAAAGGATTTCGACACGCTTGATCGAATCGATCCCCAGATCATGATCCAGGCTCATTTCCAGATTCAGCATTTCGACGGGATAGCCCGTTTTCTCGGAAACGACCGCCAGAACGGTATTTGTCAGTCCTGATGGGGAGATTGTCGCAACCGCTGGTGACTGCGCCATTGGTTCTGCAATTGCCGAAACAGGTGGCGCTGCGATGGTGGCCGGGCCTCCCGTCCGGGCTTCGGCGAGAGTTACCACATCCTGCAACGTATGCAGTGAGCCGAGTTCTTCTGGCTTAAACGCTGGAAGATCGGTGACTCGTTCCTGAAGTGCCGACAGAATTTCCACGCGTTTAATCGAATCGATGCCGAGATCGTGATCCAGGCTCATCCCCAGATTCAACATTTCCGTCGGATAGCCTGTCTTTTCAGAGACCACCGCAAGTACGGTTGCGGTCAGGGCCGACGGGGCAGTTGCGATGGCGACGGCCGGCGGAGTTGGAATCGACACCGGCGGTACGAGAGGCACCGTGGTCGTCGCAGGTTGAGCACCTGTGCGGGCGTCGGCCAGGGCTACCACATCGTTCAACGTATGCAGCGAACCGAGTTCTTCCGGCTTGAATGCCGGGAGATTGGGGACTCGTTCCTGCAACGCAGAAAGGATCTCAACCCGCTTGATCGAGTCGATGCCGAGATCGTGATCCAGGCTCATTCCCAAGTTCAGCATTTCCGTCGGATAGCCAGTCTTCTCTGAGACCACTGCCAGGACGATCGCCGTCAACGGTGAACTGGTTACGGGCGTAACAATCGGCGCCGGGGCAACAGGGGCTGGTACGGCAGCGATCACGGGCGCCACCGTCACTGCAACTGGCTGAGCAACGTGTTCAACGATCGCGCCGTTCGAAAATCCCTGACTCACGGGAACTGCCGGGATCAGGTCTGAAATCGAAGGGACATAGGGTGCAACAGCGTCGGAAGGGGCCAGGTGAGGTGAACGTCCATTCGCGACAGGTTGATGCTGTCGGAGTGTCAGATCGAGTTGACGTTTCGCCAATTCCTCAAATGTTCGCAGTGCCGCTTCCTGCGATTCCAGGAATTGTTGATGAATCCGCGCTGTCTCTTCCTGCATCCGTTGCAGAGTCCTCAAGTGATTCTGAATCGTCGCCAGACTGTCGTCCGATTGTGGCGACCCCGATCCGAAATCAGTTTGCGAAAAGGGAGTCATGGATGGTGCCTGCGAAAAGGTCGGTGTGAGATTGCCGAACGTTGTAGCGACCCGATCGACAGCGGGAGCAGCGCTCACCGCGGGCTCTACCGCCGCGTTTCCATTCAACAGCTCCATACGAGAAACCTGCGGCAAATGCGTTTCCGGCGTCGACAATGTTGCCATCGGGGCTCGTGGTGGCAGGGGTGTGCGTGGTTTCACGTAGTTTGCTCCGCAAATCGGGATCCGCAGTCGGTTCGACCCCGTCTCCGCGGGTTCTGCTGTCCGCGGGTCCCAGGCATCCAATCGGATCGAATAGCCTGATGCTGACAACTGCGCCAGAGCGTGAGCAAGATCAAAGATGCCGCCACGGCGACCATTTGACGAATCGAGTGCAATTGCCCGGTATTCCCGGCCACTCAGAATCGAATTGACCAGCCCGGTCAGTACCGCACCGGGCCCCACTTCCAGGAATGTCCGCACCCCATCAGCGTACATCTGCTCGATCTCGGTCACAAAGTTCACTGGCCGAGCCAGTTGCGACGCCAGCAGGTCCCGTGCGGCCGCGGGATCGGCGGGATATTCGGTTGCCGTGCTGTTGGCATAGACCGGAAGCTGTGACGGAGCGAATTCGACGTCTTCCAATTCCGGCCGGAACGCTCGACTGGCGGTGGCGACCAGAGGGCTGTGAAATGCGGCTGCGACGGGCAGTTTCTTGCCACGCAGGTTGCGCTTCGAAAAGAGTTCCGTGGCTCGGTCGATTTCGGGAATGCGACCGGACAGGACCACTTGATTCGGACTGTTGTAGTTGGCAACAACCAGGTCGACGGCCATCTCACGAATGGCCGCTTCGACTTGAGTCAGCGGA
>Ga0194055_10001782_pt1 | contig 17407 bp, 11 predicted proteins | sample SepL449m_MetaG_FD_155482 | JGI IMG/M metagenome (GOLD analysis project Ga0194055, IMG submission 155482) | Anoxic zone freshwater microbial communities from boreal shield lake in IISD Experimental Lakes Area, Ontario, Canada - Sep2016-L442-9m | ecosystem: Environmental > Aquatic > Freshwater >...
CCTTTCCTCTGTGTGGTGTCTGCCTGAGAACACACATCTGATAGCACAACTGCTATCCGCATCAAGACTTGTTTCTACTCAAGCAAAGTCGTTACCCGCGTTGAGTGCCACCGTGCGCACCTGGCGTAACTGAGGGCAGCTCGGAAGTTGCTGGATCTGCCTGGAAACTGAGATTTCCAACTTAAGGAATGGGTGCCACGGTCTTGGAGTCTGCGACAAGGCCGTGTCTTCGATGGATCTTGAGAATGAGCGAAACTTCATGGAGACGGCGTAGAGATCGGTTGCGAAATGGGCTGGAAACCAAATTCAGCACGACCTTGTCGCAGACTCCAAGATCGTGGCACCCCGGCAATGTCGCAGGCGTCAGCCTCTTGTGGGCTGAAGGCCCACGAGCACAAAGCACAGGGCTTCCAGCCCTGTGACAACGGACAGAACAGGGACTGCGACCTGAAAAGTCGCGAGAAGTTTGGTTATGGCGATCTACGCCGATCGACGACCTCTCGCGAAAGGAGCAAACCTTGAGCGTGACAACAGACTCGACACACAAGGATGCAACTGAGCTTCGTCGAGAGCGGTATCGTCGAGCTGCAGAGCTTCTGCGTCAATGGGGGCTTGAAGACCGTGAATACGATGAGCGAGTTGGGGCGATTCTCAACGAGGAGTTAAAAAAAGGACTCTGCCCTCCAATGCGGAGTGGGCGCAGGAATAATGCAGTCGCGAAGTGCCTTCTCCAGTCTTCTCTCTGCGAACTCTGCGTCCTCAGCGTTTCTAATCTTCTTTCTTTAGCAAGACTGGTGTTTAAGCATCCCCCAACAGCTACCACTCCACCCTACATCCTGCCCAGCTTCAAAAAGGCATTGGCCTTGGCGGCACATCGCATTCTGGTTTCGTGTTCACGCTCCTCAAGTGTACGATGATTGCCAAGCGGTCGCAGGCATGGCTCGGTGTCTGCGCTGCGTGGCATCTTCACAAGGAGCTGATTCATGCGGCTGGTACGCCTGTTGACATTGGGAACTGTGCTCTGGTTTGGTTCGCAAGCATCGTGGGCGCAGGAGCCTTCGCAACTAGAGAGTTACATCCGGTTGCATTACACCAAGACCGAACAGATGGTCCCGATGCGCGATGGCGTTAAGTTGTTCACGTCGATCTTCGTGCCTCGCGATACGACGAAAACGTATCCGATCCTGATGAAGCGGACTCCGTACAACGTCGGTCCGTATGGCGAGGACAAGTACCCGGCAAAGCTGGGACCGAGTGAACTGTTCGTGAAGGCGGGTTACATCTTCGTCAATCAGGACGTTCGTGGTCGATTTGCCTCAGAAGGAGAATTCCTGCAGGTAACGCCGCATGTTCCGTTCAAGTCGAAACCCTCCGACGTGGATGAAAGCTCGGACACGTATGACACGATTGAATGGATGCTGAAGAATATTCCGCAGCACAATGGACGGGTCGGAATGTACGGAATCTCGTACCCCGGCTTTTATGCCGCTGCGGGAATGATCGACGCTCATCCAGCCATGAAAGCCGTTTCCCCACAAGCCCCCGTAGGAGACTGGTACTTCGACGATTTTCTGCATCACGGGTCATTCTTTCTGGCCCATGCGTTCCGCTGGCTCACCAGCAACGCGACCGAGCGGCTGAAGCCGACGACTGAGCCTGTCAAACCGTATGTCTACCCGACGCCCGATGGCTACAAGCTGTTTCTTGAAGCGGGATCGGTCGAGAACATCGACAAGCAGTATCTGAAAGGTTCGATTCCGTTCTGGAAAGAGATGATGGAACATCCGAATCGGGACGAGTTCTGGCAGAAGCGTGCACTCATTCCGCATCTCAAAAATGTTGCCCCAGCCGTGATGGTCGTGACGGGATGGTACGATGCAGAAGACCTGTACGGCTCGTTCAAGACCTATCAGGCGATCGAAAATTTGAATCCCAAAGTGAAGAACGTACTGGTCGTTGGCCCCTGGCATCACGGCGGCTGGGCATCGGTCGATGGCGATAAGCTCGGGCCAGTGAATTTTGGTTCCAAAACGGCTGCGTTTTATCGGTCCGAAATTGAACTCCCCTTTTTCGAAAAGTACCTGAAGGACAAGGATCTGCCCGCTCCTGCCGAAGCCATCGTCTTTGAAACAGGTTCCAACGCCTGGCGGACATTTGATCACTGGCCACCTGCCAGGACGGAGCCGAAGAAGCTGCATCTTCAGCCGGACGGAAAGCTGGCCGCGAACGCCCCTGATGCAAAAGCCTCGGGTGACCTGTTCGATGAATTCGTCAGCGATCCCGCCAAGCCGGTTCCGTACAGTGAAACAATCACTCCCAAGATGACGATCGAGTATATGGTGGACGACCAGCGTTTCGCATCGCGTCGTCCGGATGTTCTGACGTATCAGACCGATCCGTTTGACGAGGACACTGTTCTGGCGGGTCCCCTGGAAGCGGATCTCTGGGTGTCAACCACGGGGACCGATGCCGATTGGGTCGTCAAACTGATCGACGTTCGTCCGGATGCCCCGGAAACAACTCCGCTGGCTGGTTATCAGATGCTGATTCGTAGCGAAGTCTTTCGCGGTCGGTTTCGGAATAACTATGCCAAGCCTGAGCCATTCCAGCCCGGTGTGCCAACTCGCGTCCGTTTCGAATTACTTGATGTCCTGCATCGTTTTCAAAAAGGACATCGCCTGATGGTGCAGATCCAGAGTACCTGGTTTCCGCTGGTCGATCGAAACCCGCAGACGTTTGTCCCGAACATCTATTTTGCGAAGCCGGAAGACTTCAAGCGAGCGACGCATCGCGTCTTTCGGTCTGCTGAGCACCCGACGAGCCTGAGCTTTGGGACGTTGCCGCTATTGAAGCCTATTCATTCGATTGGGAAATAACGGGCATTGAAGCTACGACGAAACGCCAGTAATCCGGAGCGGACAATTGGTGGGTGTTTGAGAAACCAACCGTGCATTCGGTCAGAACTTCGGTTATCATCCAAACGCATTGGTGGTTGTGCATGGATTCGTGTATGGATTCAGGAACTGTCCCGTATGAGTCGACATTTGCACGTGACTTGCGCGATTCTTCTGACCCTTCCAAGTGTCGGATGGGGACAGGCATTTGTCGAACATCTCTCGCCACCTGTCGTGCGACGTGGAGCAACCAGTCGCATGGAAGTTCTCGGAACTGAAACGGCGAATCCGGTTGGAATCTGGACCTCGTTGTCGTCTGGATCCTTTTCGGCCCGGATCGCCAGCGATGCGACGCCTGCTCAAACTCGATTTGATATCGACATTCCAGCGAATGCACCGCTCGGAGTTTATGGACTCCGACTAGCAACGACCAGCGGTCTCAGCAACGTTCATCTGTTTCTGGTCGATGAACTGCCAGTCGTCATCCGCGATCCTCAATTACCCGCCGATGCCGTTGTTCCGGTTTCTCTTCCGGCCAGCGTGACCGCCGGTTGCCGACCAGCCACCATCGATCGGTACTCGATTACCGTCGCGAAGGATCAACGTGTCGCGTTTGAAGTTGTTGGTAATCGACTTGGGAAGAATTATGATCCGCTGGTGAGAATCCGGAATGCGAAAGGAAAAGTCGTCGCGGAACACGACAATTCCATCGGCCTGTTGTTCGATTGCCGATTCGCACATCGATTTGCGGACGCGGGAACTTATACCGTCGAAGTTCGTGACGCTCGATACGAAGGTGATCCAACGTGGCACTATGTCCTGCGGATGGGTGACTTCCCGGAAGCTCGTGTGGCGGTGCCATCGTCCGTAGTGATCGGTAACTCCACGACGCTCAATTTCCCTCAAATGAAGGATTGGCAGTTGCCGATCATACTTCCCGCCATCACTCGTCGCGGCGATGCGTTTCACGAAATCCGGCAGTCTCCCACCAGTGCCGCGACCTGGATTCCCCTCAATGCCACAGACTTGCCCCCGTCGGTCGAAGTCGAACTGAACGATTCCAAAGAAACCGCTCAGACGGTGTCGGTTCCAGGAACCATCAACGGCCATTTCAGCAAGCCCGGCGACAGTGACTGGTATGCATTCGATCTGCAGAAAGATCAGAAACTTGTCTTTCAAGGAGTGACTCGAACCATCGGTTCCGCTGCCGATCTTGAACTGATCCTGTTTGATGCCGATGGCCGAGAAGCCAGACGCGTGGATGACACAGACCTCGAAGAAGGGAGCTTCTTATACAATGTCGGCAAACCTGGCATTCACCGGCTTCAAGTCCGCGAACTCTCACGTGACGGTGGCCCCGAGTACGCTTATCGAATCGACATACGAGCAGGCGGACCGCAGATTCTCCTGCAGGCCGACGCGACCGATTTGACCGTCCCACAGGGAAACTATCAGGCCTTGCCGATTAAGGTGACTCGCACGGAATTTAATGGTGAAATTCAATTGGAACTGCGGGGAGCCCCCCAGGGACTACGAATTGAACCCGCGGTGATTCCTGCGGGTTCAACGGAGTTTGTTGGTCAGGTGATTGCGGACGCGGCAACCCCCGAAGGGATTTACACGCTGGAAGTCGTTGGTACTGGAGCTTTGGAATCTGGAAGCAAGATCCAGACGATTACCAGAACGCGTCCTTTGATCGACCGGCAATTGAAGAACGTGGATCTGATCCCCTACGCACTGCGTGAAGATCAGCGGTTGCTTCCTCCGTCGCTCCATGAAAATTTTGCGTTGATGGTCGTGCCACCGGTCCCGTTTACAGCAGAGGTCCCCGAATCACTGCTTTCACTGACCCGATTTCAGACGACCGATTTTCCCATCGTGACGACTCGCCAACCAGGATTTGTCAGCCCCATTACGTTTACGGTCAAAGGGGGGCAGATTGGTGACGAGAAAGAAGAGCGGAATCAGGTTTATGCTCGATTTATTCCGGGGACGCCCGAGCGGTTGACGGCGACAGGAACCTTCTTCAATCGGATTAATACACAACTCATCAAGTATCGTGTCGACCTCACGGCCAGTGCGATGGTGGGAGATCGTCGAGTCAACCTCGTTCGCGCGTTCACACTCGATGTTCGCAGTGCCTTCAAACCGACATACGAACCGGAACTGCCGACGGTCGCACCGGGTGGGACCGCACGAGTCAAGATCGTGGCCAATCGAGTCCCCACATTTGATGGCGCCGTCAGCTTCACAATCGGCCCTCAATTTGGATTTGCCTTTCCAAGTACTGTGGAAATCCCGGCGGGACAGCCGTTTGTTGAGATCGATGTCAAAGTCGATCCAAAGCTCAATCCTGGCCGTCATGGAATCCGAGTTGAAGCTGCCGGATTCGTCGGAAAATATGAAGAGAGTTTCAATCTTCCCAACCTGCAAATCGAAGTCCAAAAGCCGACGCCATAAGGTGCTTGGGTTAATCTGGAGACCGGAATGCGTTTGTTGACCTTGCTCGTCATTGTCGCCGTTTGCCAGATGGCAATCGGTTGGACGCCGCAGGCATTTGCAGGGGTTACCGTGGAACCTGCAGAAGTCGTCATACAGGGACATCGCGCTTCGGCACAGTTGCTTGTCTCACTCACACTTGCCGACAACACGCGAGCCGATGTGACCCGTCAGGCCCGATATGAATCCGTTGTCCCCAACGTGGCAATTGTGACGTCGTCCGGTCGGATCATTCCGCGTGGACACGGGACGACCGAAATCATCGTTCATCATTCCGAGGGCGAAGTCCGAGTTCCCGTACGTGTCGAGGGATACTCGCAACTGGACCCGATCGAATTTGAAACGGATGTCATCGCGGCACTCAGCAAATCCGGTTGTAACCAGGGAGCCTGTCATGGCTCACCTCAGGGAAAGAATGGTTTTCGACTCAGTCTGCGCGGGTTCGATCCGGCACTCGATTTCGTCACGTTGACACACGAAGACTATGGACGGCGGACCAATCCCAACGACGTTGACACCAGCCTTGTTTTGCGGAAGGGACTGGCGGAAGTTCCGCATCAGGGAGGCGCACGATTCCGCCGGACCAGCATTGAATACCAGATCCTGCGGGGCTGGATTGAAAACGGCTGCCGCCCTCCGGTCGCTGCGGTGCCTCCTCAAAACCAACAGAAGCCGAATACCGTCAAGCCTGTCGCGCCGCTGAAACTGGTACGCCTGGAAGTTCTGCCAGGACTGCGACGTCTTGCCGAGCAGCAACCTCAACAGCAACTTGTCGCTCGAGCCCATTTTGACAATGGCACGATTCGCGATGTGACCGATCTGGCCGTCTTTTCAACAAATGAAAAGGAGACAGCCGATGTCACGAGTGATGGACTCGTCACATTCCATCGAACGGCCGAAGTGGCGTTTCTCGTTCGCTATCTCGATCGCATCAGCGGAGTGCGGCTTTCGTATCTGAAACGTGATCCCGGTTACGCGTTTCGATCTCCTTCAGAAGCGAATGCCGTCGATCGCCATGTGTTCGCCAAGCAGCGAGAATTGCAGCTTGTTCCGACTGATCTGGCAAGTGACGAAGTCTTCGTCCGGCGACTTTACCTGGATGTTACTGGAACGCTGCCGACGGCAGAAGAAGTCAGGCAATTCCTGGACTCAAAAGCAGACGACAAGCGAGCCCGGCTGATCGACGACCTGCTGGAACGCGATGACTATGCCCTGTTCTGGGCCATGAAATGGGCCGACCTGATGCGCGGCAGCGATGTGACGATCAGTCAGCGCGGCGTTCACAGCTTTCACAGATATCTTGTCGAACGATTTCGCAATGACCGGCCCTTTGATGAATTCGCTCGCGAAACATTGACCAGTCTGGGGAACACACTGCATAAGCCTGCGGCCAATTTCCATCGCATTGCCAGAACTCCGGATGAAGCGGCAGAAGCGATGGCACAGTTATTTCTGGGGGTCCGCATCGGTTGTGCCAAGTGTCATAACCACCCCTTCGAGGCGATCACTCAAGATGACTATTACGGCTTCGCAGCCTACTTCGCTCGCATCAAGTTCAAGGGAAAGCAGTTCATGCTGGACGACGAAATCGTCTACCTGGATCGTGGTGGCGATGTGCGACATCCGACCAAAAACATCAACGTCGCCCCTGCGGCATTCGGGGTTTCGGCTGGCGAACTTGGCCCTGATGATGATCGACGCGAGAAGTTAGCGGAATGGCTCACCCAGCGCGACAATCCATACTTTGCCCGTTCCACGGTGAACCGGGTCTGGTACCACTTGTTCGGACGCGGGATCGTCGAACCCGTTGATGATTTCCGGGATACGAATCCTCCTTCGAATCCCGAGTTGCTGGAAGCCATGGCAACGGAATTCACTAGTAGTGGATATCGCTTGAAGCCCGTCTTGCGGATGGTCCTGAATTCCAGCACGTATCAGCTCAGTTCAAAACCCGTCCAAACCCAATCGAAACTCGCTGCCGATCCTGCCCCGTACTTTACGAGTCAGTCGATTCGAATGCTGGGAGCAGAGCAATTGCTCGATGCCATTTCGACGGTGACTGGCCTCTCGCAGGATTTCCCAGGGAACCCTCGCGGAACGCGCGCGATCGAACTCGCCGAGGGAGCGATTGAACACCCGTTCCTGAAGGCATTTTCGAAGCCGGTCCGGGATGTCACGTGTGAGTGTGCCCGTGAAGACGATCCGTCACTCAGCCAGGTCATTCATTTGATGAATAACCGCGACATCATCTACGGAATCAAGTCTGGCGAGGGACGGCTGGGGAAATGGCTGGCGTCGGGCAAAAGCGACGGCGAGCTGGTGGAACTGATCTACCTGTCGACGATCAGTCGTCGTCCAACCCCCGTCGAGCAGGAGTTGGTGCGTAAGTATCTGGCAACTGCGGGTGACCGTGCCGCAGGCTTTTACGACTTGCAACACGCACTGTTGATTTCCAACGAATTCCTGTTGCGTCATTGAGTCCCCCATAGCATGAATGATTTTGATATCGTCCTGCTGGGTCAGGGGTTGGCGGGGACAACCCTTGCCTGGAAACTGCGAGAACGCGGCAAGAAAGTCCTTGTCATCGATCGTGATGCTACTGGAGGGTCGTCGAAGATCGCTGCTGGACTGATGACTGCGATCACCGGTCGTCGACTCGTGAAAACATGGCGTTGGGAAACTTTCTGGCCAGCGGCTTGCGAATTCTATCATCACGTTCAATCAGAATTGAGCACAGAATTCTTTTATCCCCGGCGGATGGTTCGCCTGTTGGCGGATGACACTGAGCAGGGATATCTCGACCGGCGAATCACGCACGAATTTGCGGGCTTGATAGACCAACCACAACAACTGGTGAATTCGGACTGGTTTGATGAAGGACTCGGTGGCTTTGAGATGCTCGCGGGAGGGCGTCTCAACGTTGCAGCGTTCTTATCAGCATCACGACAACGGTTCACGGACGATGGCATGCTGATGACAGCCGATCTTGACCTGAAACACGACATTGTCGTCACAACGGACGGTGTACAGGTTCCACGTTTCGGGATCAGTTCACGTCGCATTGTTTTCTGTCAGGGGATCGATGCCATTCAGAATCCCTGGTTTTCGCATGTGCGTTTCAAGCCGGCAAAGGGCGAGATCCTGACTCTGCGGATCGAGGGGCTGGCTGACGAGCGGATTATTCATCGTGGAGTCTGGCTAATGCCACTTGGAAGCGGTCTGTTTCGAGCGGGAGCGACCTACGAATGGAAGGAACTGGACGAGGTGCCGACTGCGCTCGGGCGTGAGGAAATCTGCACGCGATTACGCGAGTTTCTTCGCCTGCCGTTTGAAGTGCTCGCTCACGATGCCGCCGTCAGACCGATCGTCTTACATCAGTACCCTGTTGTTGGCACGCACCCGCAACATCTGCAACTCGGTTTCTTTAACGGACTCGGATCGAAGGGCTCGCTCCAGGCACCGTGGCTGGCAAATCACTTTGCGGGCTTCCTTTGCGAAGGTCGGCCGATTGATCCCGAAGTCAGCCTGCGTCACTACGATGCAAACTTTCGGGGCAAGGCAGAGCGAGAACCCCAATGATTCCGTTGACCGAGATCGCTCAAACGCTCGTTCGATCCACGCTGAAGCCAGGCGATATCGCTATCGACGCGACAGTAGGAAATGGCTTTGACACTCAATTCCTCGCTGAGTCGGTTGGGCCGACGGGAACGGTCTACGGATTCGATATTCAATTGGCAGCCCTGCAAACAACGTCAAACAGACTTTCCCATGTGGGTTTGATCAACGTTCACTTGCTGCAGCGAGATCACGCGGAGATGCGATCTGCGATCCCTCGGGAGTTCCATGGACGGATTTCCGCCATCATGTGGAATCTGGGATATCTTCCGGGGGGAGACAAACAACTGACCACAAAGTTGCAATCAACATTGGCTGCCATCCAGAGTGGCTTAGCGCTGCTTGCGGGTGGCGGCGTCATGACCATTATCGCATACACGGGACATCCCGGCGGTTTAGAGGAAACTGCGGCAGTGGAAGCTCTGCTGAGGGGCCTCAATCCACACGATTACCAGTTCACAGAACCATCACCAGCCCCGAATCGAACCTCACCCCCGCGTCTGTTTGTCGTCCGGCGATGCATCGGATAGCATGCGGAACCTTCTTTCATTCTCATCAGGAGCTGCTCATGACAACTCGACGTGAATTTCTGGCTTCCGCTGCGGGGGCTGTCGCACTGCACAGCACTTCCATGACTTTCGCCAAGGACGAGACCGTGACTGAGAAACTGCCGATCATCGATACCCACCAGCATTTGTGGGACGTGAAGAAATTTACGCTCCCCTGGCACGCGACCGAAGATGTTCCGTCATTGCGACGCAGTTATGTCATGTCGGATTACCTTGAGGCCACCAAGGGCCTGAACGTGGTAAAGACGGTCTACATGGAAGTCGACGTCGCTCCAGAGCAGCAGCAGGCCGAGGTCGACTATGTCACCGATCTTTGCCAGCGAGGCGACAATCCGATGAAGGCTGCCGTCGTGTCGGGTCGTCCCGGAACTCCTGGCTTCGAACCCTATGCCCGCAAGCTGGCCCAAAACAAGTACATCAAGGGGATTCGACAGGTGCTGCACGGTGCCTCGACGCCTGCCGGGTTCTGTCTGCAGCCGAAGTTCGTCGAGAGCATCCAATTGCTGGGTGAACTGGGATTGAGCTTTGATCTCTGTCTGCGATCCGGCGAAGTCCTGGATGTCGTCAAGCTGGTTGATCAGTGCCCAAAGACGCGTTTCATCATTGATCACTGCGGCAACATGAGTGTCACATCGACGGATGCTGCGGCGCGCGCCAAATGGCAGGACGGGATGAAACAGATGGCGGCGCGTAAAAACACCGTCTGTAAGATCTCGGGGATTATCGTCACTGCGAACAAAGACTGGAAAACTGCGGATCTGGCCGCGAATATTAACGATACCATGAACACGTTTGGTGAAGACCGGATCATGTTTGCTGGTGACTGGCCCGTCTGCACTCTGAAGGCATCGTTTGCTCAATGGGTCGGCGCACTGAAAGAGATCGTCAAAGATCGACCTGTCGCGTTCCAGAAAAAGCTGTTCCACGACAATGCTGCGAAGTTTTACGGGATCTGATTGTTCCGAACGCGTGAGTGAAATACAGGCGGCACGGTTCATGGAACCGTGCCGCTGTTCATTCGCAGAGAGTCGCCTCAAAGTTCATGGTCATTCCACAGCACGACGGGCAAGGTCTACGGCCTCTGAGCAAAGTGCCCGAGCAATCTCCGGACGCGGGGCTTCAGAGATGACTCGAATAATCGGTTCCGTATTGCTCGCTCGCACCTGCACCCAGCGGTCTGGCCAGTCCAATCGTAAACCGTCTCCTTCCGTGGCAATTGCAGTTCCATAGGCGGATCGGAGAGCTTCGCAAGCCCTGTCAACGCGTTCGCGAGGGCATTGCAACTTGTCTTTGACGATCGTGTACTGCGGCAGTCGATCAACCCATGTCGACAGCGAACCAGAATTCGTCACCAGTCCATCCAGTACGTAGGCCATGCTGACAAAGCTGTCACGCACAAACCCAACCCGCGGTTCAATCACGCCGCCGTTCCCCTCGCCGCCAATCAGTGCCTTCACCTCAAGCATTTTGGAGACGACATTCGCCTCGCCGACATGCGAACGATAGAACGGGCAGTCGTACTTGGCAGCGAGATCTGCGGTGACTCGACTTGTTGAGCCGTTGACGACGACAGAACCTTTCTGGCGTGACAAGACGTGATCGACACAGAGCGCCAGTGTCAGTTCTTCCCCGATGTAACGTCCCGTATTGTCGACAATTGCCAGTCGATCAGCGTCAGGATCTTGAGCGAAACCGACGTCGGCTCCCGAGGCGACAACCTTGGCCATGAGTGTCGTCAGGTTCTCTTTCAGCGGTTCGGCCGGATGTTCAAACTGACCGTCCGGAGAATCGCCCATCACGATGACTTCGCACCCCAGATCACGCAGCATTTGCGGCCCAAGGACCGAGCCTGATCCATGATTAGAATCGAGTACAACCTTGAAACGCCGCTTCCGAATCGCATCGCCGTCGACGAGGCGATAGACGCGATCCAGATGTTCGCGACCACCTGAAATTTCGGTCAAGCTCCCTAATTCACTCCACGGTCGGTACTTTGGCCCGGCTTCGAGCACGTTCAGAAGTCGTTCGCCGAGTGATTTGTCGAAGACTGATCCCAGTGGAGAAAACGGTTTCAGTCCGTTCCACTCGATTGGATTGTGGCTGGCCGTTAATTGCAGGCCTCCGGCCGCTTTCAAGGCGGTCACCATGACTCCACAGGTGGGAGTTGACGCGATTCCCAGATCGATGACTTTGCAACCGGTGGCGAGGAACCCCGACAGGACTGCGTGCCTGAGCATTTCTCCCGTAGACCGCCCGTCCCGAGAAACGACGACTATGCCACCGCCAAACATCGTCCCTAATGAGGCCGAAAACCGGGTGACGTACTCGGGGTCGAGCCCATCGCCAACCACGCCGCGCAACCCTGAAATGCTCAGAATCCGTTCTGCCATCGCATCTATCCTTGAGTTTGGTTTATTGACTTGTCACGGCACATTATCCAATCCGCAGGAGGGATGAAACGGCAATTCGAGTGATGAAACTGGCGTTTCAGGCAGCAATCACCGAAATCTGACAAGAATTGAATCATTTTGTGTAGGATCGGACTTGTCTCCGTACAACATCGCGCATAATCTCTTGCAATTCTGTTTGTTGGTTTGGCAGGAAGGCGGACAGACATGCAGTATGTGTTTCGAGTCGGCGACCCGGTGATTTTCGTTGTCAGTAAGGTGAGCCCCCATCCCGGGCGGCGTGCTAAACACCTTCATCCTGCGCCGGCGGGCGAAACCTACTCGTACCAGGTCGAAAAATTCTGGACAGTCATTGAGGTCCGCTCTGACGGTCATGTGGTTCTGTTAACTCGTCGCGGTAAGCAGCACGATGTTGAAATCGATGATCCTCGCCTTCGCCCAGCACGGTGGTGGGAACGCTGGATCTATCGAGAACGGTTTCCTGACCGACACGCCATCCCAGAGTTTGCGGGCAGTTCGACGGAATAGTGCAGCAACAAATTCGTGGGCATTTACGGGGCGGCCGTTACATGAAGGCTGCCCAGGATCGTTGCGCGAATACGTTCCGCATCATCAGTCCACTTTGGCTTTCGTTGACGGAGCGGTCTTACCGGTCTCGCGTCGATCTACTTGATCCGTCCGACCACGATTCACTGACGTTAAATCGCTTCGCAACTTATCGAGTCCTTTGCCCGCCGTCACATGCCGTCAGTAGCTCGAATTCAACGTTCGGCGCGAGTCTACCGACCCCACCGAAACGCCCGATCGCGGGTCTTCTCTTTTCCTCAACGCCCTTTCTGTGTCCTGCGCGAGTCTTCCGACGACTGAAGCACGCAGCCTTGAGACGCCAGTGTCCGAATGTCGCATTGGCAGAAGTGTGGTATCATTGCACGTTTCAGCAAGATACGGAGTTGTCCATGGGATTCGAGTTGAAACGGAAAGAATCCATCGCCCAGGGGGCGAAACGATTGATCCGGAAAGAACTGGCTCAGGGCCGCTGCGACATGAAGTCGCAAGAACTGTGCGTCGATGATCGGGTTCATGAATTTCGGCGGCACATCAAGCGGGTGCGCGCGATCTTGAGATTGATGCGAGACGGCCTCGGCAGTAAGGCCTATCGAATCGAGAACCACCGGTTTTCGGTATTAGCTCGCCAGTTTTCCGCCGTTCGCGATGCCCGGGCCTGCCTGGATGCGTTTGACTCGTTGACTTCCGAAGAACCGATGTCTGATGGCGAACGGAACGGGCTTCGAGAATTGCTTCAGACTCGGCTTCAGTTCGCCCATGAGCAGCTGATTGTCGAAGAACGGTATCAAAAAGCGTCGCGAACTCTCCGTTCCGCACGTCGCCGCGTGGCTGACTGGAAGATTGACAAATCAGACGGGGAACTTATCGAACGCGGTTTTGGGCGAGTCTACTCCGCTGGACGTCAATCGCTGCAGACAGTTAAAGATCATCCTGGTCGTTTGAACTTGCATACACTACGGAAAGAGGCCACGTATCTGCGAAACATCGTTGAGATCCTGGCACCAAATCGCGTCTCGCGGCTTCAGGAGATGCTCGTACGCCTGAAGTCGCTGACCGCGGATGCAGGCAAGTGTCTCGATCTTCAGTTGCTAAGATCGGTCATGTTGCAGGAGTCGGTTCAAGCGAGTGACGGATACGCAACGGAAGCGATCATTCGTCGAATCGACAATCGACAGGAGGAACTACAGGCGCAGGTCGTGGTCCAAGCGGAAGAGATTTACCGTCGCAGCCGAACCCGTCAACTGCGGCGGATGAAAGTCCGGTCAATCAGTTCTTAGGGGAGAGGCCTCATTTGAACTCTGGTAGCAACTTGAGTGACGGGAATTTTCACGCCATATCGATGCACAGAGGACATATCGATGCACAGAGGACATATCGATGCACAGAGGACATATCGATGCACAGAGGATTGGTCATTTCATGACCAACCCTCTGTGACATGACGAAACTTGATTGCAACTGGTCAGCAGCGTCGACGATCAGACCGCTTCAAGTGCCTGCTTCAAGTCGCCGATGATGTCCGCGACATCTTCGGTACCGATTGACAGTCGAATAAAGTCCGGTGTGACTCCCGTCGCTTCCTGTTCGGCTTGAGTCAACTGTTGGTGGGTGGTGCTGTTGGGATGAATGATCAGCGACTTGCTGTCGCCGACGTTTGCCAGATGGCTGAACAGCTTGACACTGTTGATCACCTTGATCCCGTTTTCCTTCTGCTGGGTTGGGGTGGCCCCCTTGATCCCAAAGCCCATGATGGCTCCACAGCCGTTCGGCAGATACTTCTTGCCGAGCGAATAGGACGGATGGTTGTCCAGTCCGGTGTAATTCACCCAGCTCACCTTGGGATGAGACTGCAGGAACTGAGCAACCGCCAGGGCATTTTCGCTGTGTCGTTGCATCCGCAGGTGCAGGGTTTCGAGGCCTTGCAACAACAGGAACGCGTTGAATGGACTCATCGCGGGACCCAGGTCGCGCAGCAGTTGAGTCCGGACTTTCAGAATGTACGACAGGTTCATCGGGCCGAACGTTTCGAAGAATTTCATGCCGTGATAGCTTGGATCAGGATCGGTCATTTCGGGGAACTTGCCATTTCCCCATGGGAACCCACCCTTTTCGATAACCACACCACCAATGGAAGTCCCGTGGCCACCGATGAACTTCGTGCAGGAGTGGACGACGATGTCAGCACCCCATTTGAACGGCTGGCAGAGGAGCGGTGACGCCAGCGTGTTGTCGACGATCAGTGGAATACCGGCTTCATGACCAATCGCCGCGATCGCTTCGAAGTCTGGGACGTCGACACGTGGATTGCCGATCGTTTCCAGGTAGATGCAACGCGTGTTAGCGTCGATCGCCTTACGGAAGTTTTCAGGGTCGGCCTGTTGAACAAACTTGGCCTTGATCCCGAACTTTGGAAACGTGTAGTGGAACAGATTGTAGGTTCCGCCGTACAGACTGGTTGCGGAGACAATGTTCTGGCCTGCCTGGGTGATGTTCAGGATGGCGAGTGATTCTGCAGCCTGTCCGGAGGCCACTGCCAGGGCTCCGGCTCCCCCTTCGAGTGCCGCCAGGCGTTTTTCGAGAACATCGCATGTCGGATTCATGATCCGTGAGTAAATGTTTCCGAACGCCTGCAGAGCAAAGAGGCTGGCGGCATGATCGGTGTCGTTGAACGTGTATGATGTCGTCTGATAGATCGGCACCGCGCGCGAATTTGTCGTCGGGTCGGGCACCTGTCCGGCATGTAGACATTGAGTTGCGGGCTTCATGCTGTCAGTCATTTGTCACTTTCTAATGGATGAAAACTAAGGTGGGCGGCTGCAGTCAGCCGTTAGAGCCCCGAATTTACGGGGATGCCAACGGCAATGTCTCAAATGATGGTCTCAACGAAGCCCCATCCTCACATGGGCGAAGAGGCGGCTGATGCCAGATTCACCACTGAACGATAAGTGTGCGATATGGTAAGGCCTGCGATTGACCGACGGAATCCGTTACGGGCAATTCCCTGCCACCAGACTTGGTGAGGCTGGCGAATCGGGCCTAGAATCGTAAGACTTCCGACAGCGAAACGCAATTCGCCACCCAACGTCCGCCGACTGGAAGAATTTTCTGGATGTCATCCTCCGCAGAACCGCTACCGCTTCCGCCTCCCAAGGCCAGAAACCTGCATTGGAGAACCATTCAGTTCATCCTGCAGAACGTGTTTTGTTTCTGGCTGGGCTATCGAGCTCGGGGATACCAAAGACTGGATGAGGCTGATGGGGGGCTGGTCCTGGCCAACCACCAGAGCTTTCTGGACCCGCTATTGATCGGACTGCCGCTGCATCGCCCGGTCAGTTTTCTGGGACGCGACTCGCTATTTCGAGTCCCTGTCGTCGGCTGGATTCTGCGAAATACCTACGTCATGCCAATCAACCGGGAATCCGCCAGCACAGCCAGCCTGCGGGAAACGATCCGGCGGATGCATCATGGATACCTGGTTGGTATTTTTCCCGAGGGGACCCGGACCGAAACGGGCGAGGTTGGCGAATTCAAACCTGGCTTCGTCGCAATGCTGCGGCGAGCCAAGTTGCCAGTCTACCCAGTCGGCATTGCCGGGGGATTTCAGGCAATGGGCCGAAAAAGTTGGTTTCTGTATCCCGCTCGCGTCCGAGTTGTCGTCGGGGAACCAATCACTGTCGCCGAACTGGATCAGTTCGCGAATCGAAACCAGGATCAGGAACTGATCGACTTTGTGCGCAGCCGGATCGTGGCCTGCTATCAGGAAGCGGAAGCCTGGCGTACGGAAAACCGATCAAAGTGATTGCGTTTGGCCACAACTCGGCCTGTCGATTCGGCTTCAGCGACTCACATCGTCAGCAACCAGCGCATTACGCTCGGTTTCAAATCAGATCCAGTCCATCTGATGCTCGACCGTCGCAGGATTTCAGTCACATTCAGACGACCTCATTTTGAAGGCTCTTGTAGAGTTGCAGGTTTGCCGTAACGTGTTACGATGCCACTGTTATCCGTGGGGAGTTTTCTTTTAAAATGATCCCGGAGATTGCCGAGTTGATGGTGACTCGGAGATGAACGGTCTTACGAACGCGGCATGCGAACGATCGCAGAACTGCATCGCAAGTTGTTTAATGGTGGTTAGTTGCGTAAAGGTGCCAGGTTGTTTTCTTTCCTTGGCGAACTGATTGAACTTGTAGTCTGGCTGGTTCAGCAAGGCTGCATGTGCCTGAAGCGTGCGATGGGAAGATCAGCAGATCTGCTGATCTGGATCGTCACGTTCTTGGGGATCGGTCTGCGCCATTCTTCCTGGCCGGCCATCGCCGCGCACAGGTTGGCAGTCGGACCTCCGCAGGAGGACTGGATTGCCCACTTGTCAGGCGAATTCCGGTCGGCACATTTTGTGACGGCATTATTGCCGTCGCGTCAACATATTCGCGGCTGATCATTTCCATCGAACATTCCGTACATTCTCCACTCGACCGTGGGCGCGCTGCCATCGGAAAGAGGAATGCCTCCATTGATTTCGTGTCAGGCTAGCCGCCTGCACGGTCGGTGTCTCCGGTAGCTTACTGGGAGGCCGGGATGTTACCGTACGTGGTGGGTTTGATTTCGTTGGTCGTCGGAGCCGCCATTGGCTACTTCGTCGAACGAACGATGCGCGGTGGCGCTTACAAAACGCGGGACGAAATCGTTCAGCAGGCGCAGCGTGAAGCAGAGAACATTGGCAAGTCGGCCGAGTTGGCCGCGAAAGAAGATGGTTTTCGTCGTCGCGAGGCGATCGAAAAAGAAATCAACCAGGCACGCGACGAACTGCGCAACCAGGAACGGGCGCTTGATAAACGCGAAGCGGGAATCAAGGAGC
>Ga0194055_10001785_pt1 | contig 17365 bp, 11 predicted proteins | sample SepL449m_MetaG_FD_155482 | JGI IMG/M metagenome (GOLD analysis project Ga0194055, IMG submission 155482) | Anoxic zone freshwater microbial communities from boreal shield lake in IISD Experimental Lakes Area, Ontario, Canada - Sep2016-L442-9m | ecosystem: Environmental > Aquatic > Freshwater >...
CCCTCCTTGATGCGTGTCTGTGGTCTTGTCAACAACCTTCAAACACCGGAAATCACCGAGGGATTTCGTCTTTTTTCACGTTCTTTCCGAACTCCGCTAAACAGGTTCGCTTACTTGAGGTCTAGTCGAGCTGATGCTGCAGTACTGATCGAGCGGCGATCCTGACGACCTCGCTAAACGTCAGCCGTTTGAAGATTCAGCCCGATCTGCAGAACTCTCCATGCCATCAAAGTATGTCGGCAGCGGCGAGTTCAGATCACGTCACGCAAAGTGACGATGGAGGTGTGGCAGTCTCGAGTCCCGACCAGGTCTGTCGCGGCCGTGAATCCGCGAAATCAACGAGTTCGTTGACAGAACCCATGTTGAAGTGGCAGAACAGGCCGGTTCTTGAAATTCGCAATCGGTTCGAGGAACTGTTCGATGTCTACGAATGTTCGATTTGCTGCAGGGATACTCGCTGTCACAGTGCTCCTGAATGGCGGGGACTGTGGTGCGGCAGACCTGATCGTCGCTTCAGAGGGACGATCGGAGTACCAGATCGTATTGCCGAATTCCTCGCCCTCTCCATCAATCGAAGCGAGTTTGCAGCAAACAGCGCGGCTTTTTCAGACTGCGTTTCAGGCGAACGGTTGCGAAATCGTTGTCGTAACCGAAGAGAAGCGCGACGTCTCCCGTCCGGCGATCTTTCTGGGAGATACGGCTTTTGCACGTGCACAGGGAGTTTCACTGGATAGCCTGAAGGGCTGGAGCTATGTCCACAAGACGGCGGGGCGTGACCTGATCATCGCCGGGCGAGATCAGCCTTCTCCCGCTAAGTCACTGCAAGAGCGGCGTCCGATGTGGGATCGTCTGGGGACTGCGAAAGGGGTCGTGGATTTCCTGCGGCAGTATGCGGGGACACGGTTTCTTTATCCCGATCTTGCTGCGTATCAGCCGATCAGTGGCGCAGCGAAGATCGACCTGCTTACTTCGCCCGCGATTGAATTCCTCAAAATGTCGAAGATTTCAGTCCCCGCCGATTTGAACGTCACCGTGTCACCACGTTTGGAGTTCAATACAGCTCATCCTGCTCGCGGAAGCTTCTATGACATCGCAAACAATCGCTTTCCATTGGTCGACACCGTCTTTGGTGGGCACACGTACGAACGGGCGATCCCGCGCGAGAAGTACGCAGATTCACATCCCGAATACTTTGCACTGATCAACGGGGAACGAACGGCGAAGGGGACCGGCAACGCTCAGTATTGTATTTCGAATCCTGAAGTCCAGGAGCTGTTTTACCAGGACTTGATCAGTTTGATTGATCGCGGGTTTGAGGGAGTCGATCTCGGCCAGCCCGATGGCTTTCGGGCTTGTCAGTGTGAAAACTGCACAAAGCTCTTTGACACGGGGAGTGACTGGGGAGAAAAGCTATGGATTCTGCATCGCCAGCTGGCGGAACGTGTCGAGCAGACGCGGCCTGGCAAGCAGGTGACAATGATGTCCTACATCCAGACCGAGCATCCGCCCAAGTCGTTTCAGAAGTTTCCGACGAACACACGAATTCTCCTGACCGGTACGAATGAAGAAGACATTGTCCCCTGGCGCGGTCATGTTGTTCCGGCGGGATTCGCATCATACATCTACAACTGGTGCCCGAATCTCGGGACGCGCTATACGCCAATGCGGACGCCACGATTCGTCGAATCCCAGGTGAAGCGACTGACACTGAACAAGTTTCAGTCGATCTACCGTGATGGTCCCGGTGACCTGTATGGGCTGGAAGGTCCAGTGTATTACACCATGGGCCGCATGTTCGATGATCCCGAGCACCTGCAGGCGAAATTGCTTATGCAGGAGTTCTGTACGGCGGCATTCGATAAGTCATCACCGTCGATGGTCGCATTTTATGATCAGCTCTATCACGGAATCGAACTCTACTCAGAATTCCTTGGTACACGATCGCCAGCCTGGGTCTACCACAACATCTACGGTCAGAGACGTAAGTTCCTGACAGATCCCTTTCAGTTCCTGGGCTTCCTCTACACCCCGAATCTGCTGGAATCAATGGAAACGCATCTGGTCCATGCCGAAAAAACCGCCGCTGAACAGAGCGGATATGAAAAGATCCAGACCCGGTTGTCGCAGGTCCGCCGTGAGTTTGATTATCTGAAGCGACTCGCAAAAGTTGTCCATCTTTACCACGCCTACCAGATTCAGCCGGACCTCGTCGCACGCGATCGGTTGCTTGAAGCGATCGACTCCCGAAACGCGTTCATCAATTCGCTTTTTGATGGAAAAGGTGCCAACCCGAAACCGACGCCGGGATGGGGATTCGTGATGTTCCCTCCTCTGGGCCATGACGCAAAGCATCTGCGACTGGCCTATGATGGTTATCAGGAGCCGTACGCGAATTCACCCATGAATTGGGACACGAAATCGATCCGTCTGGCGGCGCTGCCAGGCGCCAGACGGCTGACGGTTCGCATGACGGATGTGCCCATCACAATTGACTCTCCACTTTGGACAACCATCCCTACGGAGCGAATTTCAAACGTATTGGCAGATCAAAGAAACAGCGAGCGGGGTGTGGTTCCATTCGGGCCGGTTGCAGTGCGGGCGATGGCAGACGCAAGTCATCTTTTTATTCGCCTGGAGTCTCCTGCATCAAAAGAAGGAGTACGGCCGGACGCCATTGATCTTTATCTGGCACCACTCCGCGGTTCATCGCGCAGCTCTCCACGTCCAAGAGCGTCGGAGACGCCCGAAAGTCCGCCGACGAATGCAAGCCTGGCCCATGAGATTATTTATCGCTTCACTGTGAGTCCCGGGATGGATTCCAAGGTCGACGCTGCTAATGGTTTCAACAGTGATCCTCTTGATCCACGGTATGGACAGTACGATCCCGATTGGAATGGCCAATGGCAATATCAGTCACGCGTGGATATTGAAAAGCAGACATGGACGGCATTGATTGCTATTCCTTTTACGACCCTCAATGTTGAAAGACCGATGGCAGGGTCATTCTGGCGAGGTAACATCGGACACACGCATGTCGTCGCTGATGATCATGTGCAACGCTCACTCTGGTCCGCCACGAATAGCACCCGCGTTATGGACGACCGGAACGAATTCGGTGAATTCGTATTTGAGTCCCTGAGAAAGTAGGAACCGGGACAACATGAAACACGTGATATGTCGAATTGTTCTGCTGGTCGTGACCTTCAACGTCAGGTCCTATGCAGAGGTCGTCATCGGCGAACTTCCTGATCGGATTCAGGTCAAGATCGATGATCAGGTTTTTACCGAGTGGCGGCATCAGGACTGGGTTGCCCCTTTTCTTTATCCCGTCGTGGGTCCGAATGGTGAGAATGTCACTCGTCATTATCCGATGAAGGCAGGCATTCCAGGAGAAGATCCCGATCATTCCCATCAACGTTCGATTCGATTCTCGCATAGCGACGTTAATGGCTTTAACTTCTGGTGGGCACCCGGCAAAGAATTGGCGGGACATACGGCTGAAATCAAGCTTGAGAAAATTGAAAAAACCGTGTCCGGAAAAACCGGAGAGCTAATCCTTTGGAACCACTGGCTGGGGAACGGCAAAGTCGTTCTGCGTGAGCGCGTGCGATTGACATTTATCCCCCTGGAAAACCGACAACTGCTGATGGACTATGACATCGATCTGCACGCTGTCGATACTCCCGTCGTGATTGGCGACAAACGAGACGGCGGGCTAATGGTTCGAGTTGCAGGTTGGATGAAAGTTGAAGATGAGAAAGGGAACAAGTCTAACGGGACGATCATCAACAGTCGTGGCGACCGAAATGCTGGTGCCTGGGGAAAGCGAGCTGAATGGGCAGACTACTATGGACCTGATGACAATGGCAAAACGGTTGGGATCGCAATTTTCGACCATCCATCGAATTTGCGGTTTCCCACGCATTGGCATGCACGGACTTACGGCCTCATCACTGCCAACCGGTTTGGTACAGATCATTTCAAAGGCAACTACAACGATCACAAGACCGTCGTCTGTCGGCCCGCGGGAAATGCGTGTCCTGCGTGCGCGTCGCACTCGGGCGACTTCACGCTCGCCGCAGGAAAAAGTATCACGCTCAGACATCGCCTGTACTTTCATCATGGTGATGCTGACATGGCGAAAGTTGCTGCCCATTACCGTGACTATACCGCCGAGCCCGAATCGATCCTTGGCCGGATGCGAGTACTTCATCAGGATCGAAAGTGGCACGAACTGATCGAACAGTTTCAGGATGTTGATTTTAGTGCCTGGCCAGCGGAGCTTGTCGAAAAAGCCAGCGAGGCGCTTCATCTGCGTGGCCAGGTTTATTCGTTCCTGAAGGCGGGTGACAAGGCCGCGAAGGATCTGCAGGGGGCGATCAAGCTGGCACCCAGGAATGCAGCGTTATGGCTGACGCTGGCCGAGAACTATTCCAATAATCTGAGCAGTGACGAACAGGCGTTGGATGCTTATCGACAATCGCTGACAATCACTGGCAAAGGAAATGGGTGGCAACCGCTGACAGCCACAGTCGCCATGGCTCGTCTGCTGACTGATCAGGTCAAGACCGACGAAGCGCTGGCAGTTCTGAACGAGTACGGCAATCTGGAAGGAATGGCACCAGGCTGGCGCATCCGAATATTGCGGGCCTATGGCCATGTCTATGCAGCCCGAGGAGATGAAAAGGAATCGCTGGTGAAATTTCGTGAGGCACTTGAACTCGAATCAAAACAGTAGGTCATCCTCAGAAGGACCAACATGAAAATCTGCCTGTACACATTACTTCTTGGCTGCGTGGCATGGACAACACTCGCAGCCGAGGAATCAGCGAAGCCTGTGACCGTGTTGCTGATCGGCAACAGTCAATGCCCGACGATCGTCAGCAATCAATTGCTGGAAAAACTGGCGGCATCCGACAAAGGGGGGCGTCCAATCAAAGTTGGCGGCTGTATCAAAGGGGGGGCATCGTTGCGGTCACATTGGGAGGCCGGTACGGGTGAAGGGACAGCCCGTGCCATGATTACCAGCGGTGCCTGGGACTATGTCGTGCTTCAGGATATCTACAACGTTCAGGAGCCTGCGTTTCAGCCCTATGTCCGACAGTTTCACAAGCTGATTCAGGAAAGCGGTTCGAAAACGGTGTTGTTTGGAACGGCATCCATCCTGAGCGACTACCCAAAAGGCTTTGAGCGGCAACATCAACTGCATCTTTCGATGGGTAAAGAACTGACTGTGCCGATTGTTGATGCCAGCTACGCATACATTCGTTACTTCGGAGACACTCCTTCGACGGAACGGCTGGAAAGCCTGTTTGCCAAGGATCGAGCACATCCCGGACTGTGGGGGTCGTACCTTTACTCGTGCATGCTTTACAGCGCCATGACAGGTCGCAACCCCATTGGACTCGCTGCACCTGATTCGATTCCGGCCGATGTCGCGAAGACTCTGCAGGAAACCGCGTGGATTCAACATCAGGCAACTGGCAGCGAATTAAAGAAGTGATTCCTGGAACCTTGCAATTGGAAACCGGTTTTATGAACCAGCGAATTCTGATGACCAGTTTGAGTTTGATGATCGTCGCTGCCAGTCCTTCGATCAGCGCTCAGGGTGCACCCGTCGCAACAGAGCTTCGAGCTGGGACGGCCAAGGTCGAAATCACACCCGCTGCTGCTATAGCGGTTGATATCCTCGGGAAACCACTGCAACTGCGCGACCCGCTTTTCGCGCGTGTGCTGGTCCTCAAGAACGACCAGATTTCGCTGGCGATCGTTTCAATTGATTCGATTGTCTTCGCATCCCCCAAAGTGATTGCTGAGGCCAAGGCACGATGGAAGCTTAACCAGGTCATCCTAAGTTCAACGCATACGCATGCGGGGATGGTCCCTCGTGGGATGATCATCAAGCCACCTGCTTTGCCGGATTGGACGCGCAGTGGCAAGGCTCCGGCCGAGACGATCGACTGGCCCGGACTTTCGGCAGACCCCTGGTATGCTGCGACCGAAGAAAAGATCGTCGCCGCTATCGGTACCGCTCTGCAAAACCTCTTTGCAGCCCGTATCAGTACGGGTAAGGGCGGATTTGAAAGTGCGTATATGGCGCACAATCGGCGACTGGTCCGCGATGGACGTGTCAGCGCCCTTTGGGAAAACCCGGATCGCCGTCCAACACAGCCGATTGACCCCACAGTCGGAGTGATTCGGATCGATGACATGTCGGGCAAACCGCGAGCATTTGCAGTCCATTACGCCTGTCACCCGGTGACTCTTATGGGAACAGGAGTCGTTTCTCGAGATTTCCCTGGTGCGATGGTCGATCATCTGGAACGGGAACTGGGGGACGATTGCCTTGCCATGTATCTTCAGGGAGCGCAAGGGGACATCGATCCCTACGACCTGCACAACCTGCGAGGCGAGAACCGGTTCAACATCGCACGCCAGGCAGGAATCTCACTGGCCCGAGGAGCACTTCGCGTTGCCGAGGGACTCAAGGGGACTGGTTCAGAGCCTCAACATCAGGTCTCAATCGAATGCAAAGAAAGCCTGTTGACCATTCCCTATCGCAATGGCAAAGGAAGCACCGAAGTGGGCCTGCTGATGGTCGTCATCAACAAGGAACTCGCACTCGTTACCATCCCAGGTGAGCCGTTCATCCAGCATCAATTGGACCTGACCGAAAAGTCTCCAATTCCGAACACCTTGATTCTTGGTCTGGCTTACCACGGCAAGGGAACACCGTTCGTGGTGTACATCCCGACAGCACAGGCGGTCAAAGAAGGGGGTTATGGTGCATCCGAGTGCAGCTTTCTCGCAGCGGATGCTGGGGAAATCATGGTCAATGAAGCGGTATCTCGACTCCGCGATCAGAAAGTCGTTTCGACTCCGAAGTAAACTTCGTCGCTGCATATGCAATCCGTGTGTCGTCCGGGATTTCGCTGTTTAAAGTGCAATCGGCTGACTTCAAATGGATCGCAAAGCGACGATGCTGGCATGTTCTGGATCTGAGTCGATACTATGGTGGTAAGTGCCCTTACTCGATTGTCGACGTCGTCAGCGTAGTGCGAGGTCGGCAAGACTGGGGGCTATCAATGCGATGATGTTCAAGTTCATGGGGGCACGAATCGTGCTACGACTGAGCGATCTGATGAGCGCATTCCCACTGATGATCCTGGTAATCGTAACAGGATCGGCGTGCGCCGAAGAGCAGGGATCTGCCAGGAATGAGTTGCGGCAATCCGTCGAATTACATCTCAAGCAACTCGATTCCCAGATGTTGTCAGAAAGGGTCCAGGCGGAACGATCCTTGCTGGATCTGGGGCCGGAATCGTTGATGTACTTACCTCCCCCGGAATTAACACCCAGTGTTTCTGTTCGTGAAGCGGTCAAACGAATTCGAGTTCAGTTGGAGCGGCGTGCCGCTCGCGATTCCGCGCTGGCGTCGCTGGTGCGGATTTCCGGCGAGATGACACTGGCGGCTGTCCTCAAAGAAGTCACCGCACAGACGCGCAACCGTGTCGAACTGGGAACGGATGTCCAGAAATTGGCGAGCCAGACATTGTCCGTCGAATATGACAATCGCCCCTTCTGGGAATGCTTGGATGACATTTGTCAGAGAATGAAACTGGTGTCGACGTTTGATGCTCAACGAAACGTTTTGGTCCTGGGGTCGCGATCTCCAAAGACTCCGGTGGAACTGGCAGTACAGCGAAGCGGGCCCTATCGCATGGCGATCCATGCTGCTGAGGTTCGTCCCATCGTCGGAAATGAGACGGCACGGCTGCTACGGATTTCAGGAAAAGTCAGTCTGGAGCCTCGCCTGCGCCCTCTATTCCTTCATTTTGCGGCAGGGGATCTCAGTGCCGTAACAACTGACGGACTGAAATTGCAGCCCTGGAACCCGGCAGCCCGTTATGAACATCCCGTCGGTGATGCCGGACGCGAAGTCCCCCTGCAACTCGATTACGTAATTCCAAATGGCGAGAGTCAATCTGCGGTCAACCTGCGAGGTCGGCTTTCTGTACAACTCGCAGCAGGGACCGAACGAGTTGTTTTTGATCGGACGTCACAAAGTGCCGGAACCGCTCGCCGGCGGGGAGGCGTTACCGTCCGTTTACGTGAAGTCGCGTTTGAGCCGCCACAGGGAGAAGAGATTCAGGCCCAGATCAAAGTCACCGTCAGCTATGACGCCGGTGGCCCGGCCTTTGAATCGCATCGGACCTGGATGTTCCACAATGTCGTTTACATGGAAAACGAAGCCCATCGTCGCTTTGAATTCACAGATTACGATACACTGCTGCAGGCGAATGGTGCGGTGGGTGTCGACTATCGCTGGGAACACCTTCCATCCCCGGCCACGCAATATCAATTTGTTTACGAAGCACCAACCTTGATTCTGGACTTGCCGCTGGATGTCCATCTCGACGCCGTGCCGCTCAACGTTGATGCTGTTACTGCGAAACCGCGTGGAACGTCGAAATAAATTCCAACCGGACACTGGCGCGTTCCGGCTGAGGGTGCAGCGCCAATTTTCGACGTGACATGCAACTTCGGTATCCTGAAGTCTCCGCAGGCTGCACCTGTTGAACCAGTCGTGATACAGTACGTTGCGCCGGATTGAAGCCGTTCGCGATGACTGAAACACGGAGAATGACCATGCATTTTCGTTTTGCCGTAACAACGAGTCTGTGTCTCTTCAGCCTGCTGGCGACGGCCCGCGGTGATGACGCGGCGACAGCGCCACTGCAGTTCAATCCGTTCGTGAAAAAGCAAGCGGAGGCACTTCGTAAGGGAGACACGGCTCCGGAGTCCAAGGACCAGTGGGAACATCGGCGAGCGGCCTTGAAGGCAAAACTCGCCGCAGCGTGGGGCGGTTTTCCTGAGCAGCCATGTCCGCTGGAGCCTCGATTGCTGGGAGAATTCTCGCGTGAAGGATACCGCGTCGAAAAGCTGATCTTTCAAACGCGGCCCGGTGTCTGGATGACGGCGAATACGTATGTTCCTGACAAACCAGGTCGACTTCCGGCGATCTTGAATGTGCACGGTCATTGGTCCGGTGCGAAGCAGGATCCGGTCGTGCAATCGCGCTGTATCGCTGCAGCCAAGCTGGGATACTTCGTGCTGTGTGTCGATGCCTTTGGCGCGGGTGAACGCGGCTTGGGCAAGAAGCTCGGGGAATATCATGGAGAAATGGTTGCCGCGACCCTGTTCCCGATCGGCCTGCCGCTGTCTGGACTGCAGGTTCATGAAAACATGCGCGCTGTCGATTACCTGTTGACTCGTTCAGAAGTCGATCCTCAGCGGATTGGGATCACGGGAGCCAGCGGAGGGGGCAACCAGACAATGTACGCAGGTGCCTTCGATGAACGGTTCCGCTGTGTGGTTCCCACGTGCTCTGTGGGAAATTACCAGTCCTATTTGAGCTCGGCCTGCTGCATGTGCGAAGTCGTTCCAGGGGCTTTGAAATTTACGGAAGAAGGGGATGTTCTCGGACTGGCTGCTCACCGTGGAGTGATGGTTACCAGTGCAACTCGTGATGCATTTCAGTTTTCCGTCGGTGAGGCCAAAAAATCGTTCGCTCGGCTGGAAGTGATTGCGGGACTCTACAAGGATGCGTCGGTCAAGCACACGATCATCGAATCGGAGCACAACTACAATCGACCGATGCGCGAAGCGATGCTGGGGTGGATGAACAAGCACCTGAAAGGTGAAGGAGATGGTTCGCCGATCACCGAGCCCGAGATCAAGACAGAAGAGCCTGAAATGCTGCGGTGTTTCCCTGGCGATTCGCGCCCCGATGACTATGTGACGATTCCCCGGTTCGCGGCGGCTGAAGCACGACAACTGCTGGCGCGACGGACCGTTCCCAAGACATCCGCCGAATGGAGCACGGCTCGCCAGCACGGCTTGACCTCACTGGAAGACGTTCTCGGTGGAATGCCATCCGACACCACTGCAGCGGAAGTCTGAACGGACTGCCGACGGAAAGGTTGAAACAATCACATTTGAACCTGAACCCGGCTTGTCACTTTCGCTGCAGAGAAACGTCGTTGCAGATCCTGCTCGCCTGGCAATACTGCTCGACCTCGACGGTGGAGCAGAAGCGGTTGAAAAGGGGAATCTGGCCGAGCAGTTGAAGGCTGCGGGCTGGATGGTTGTGTCAGTCGATCTGCGGGCGACTGGTCGAAATGCTGTGAAAGGAGACAAGATTGGCAATGCTCCTGATCACAACTCCGCGGAATGGTCGCTCTGGATTGGACGTCCGCTGTTGGGACAGTGGGCGTGGGACGTCCAGCGAACCCTCGACGCATTACTGGAACAGGACGGCAAATTGCCGAAGGATGTCGCCGTGATTGGCACCCGGTCCGCAGGGACGGTGGCTCTTTGCGCAGGGGCTCTGGATGAACGAATCACGCGCGTCGTGACAATCAACTCGCTGGCCACCTATGTCACTGAGCAGCCTTATTCTGGACAACGACTCGGATTGATGGCTCCAGCCATCGTACGGGACGTCGGAGATATTTCTCATCTGGCGGCACTTGTTGCCCCCAGGCCCGTTATGATCGCAGGGGGTGTCCGAGGCAACGCGGCACCTGTCAGTCCGACCGGACTGCGCGAATTGTTTCAGTTCACGGACCAAGTCTATTCTCTACTGGTGACTGAACCGACGATGCCATTCAAGATCGTCGCACCGGACGATGTCGTCGATTCGCTGCGCTGATTTCATTCGAAGAGTCAGATCCCATCGCGATCGGCCAGACGGGGATTCCGCATCAGGTCGCCGCTCCCAATTCCTGCATGGTCAGAACTGTGCGGGACAACTCGTCGACCAGCGGCTTGCAAACACCAAGCCGCTGGTATTCTGAAAGAAGTGTCGCGTAGTACCAAAGTGTCCCGTCGCGTGCTCCTGTGAACTTGTCCCAGACCGCATGGCCGATCTGTCGCAGGTCTGCCACAATACAACGAGAATTGTGGAGCTTATCGCACGCAGACACCAGCCGCGCGGATGATGACGCGTGCTCCAGATGAGCAATATACGCTTCTTTTCTTGCACGCCAGGGTGGCTTGGGAACCGTATCGGTATCCGTACAACCCAGCACGATGTCGGCCACACGGTCACCAAATCGCTGGCGGAGATCCGCCAGACGGGATTGGCCCCCGGCATCTTCAACGGTGTCGTGCAGCAGTCCCGCAATCGCTTCGTCCTCGTCGCCACCATATTCCAGCACAAGCGCAGCGACCGCGAGCAAATGCGAAATGTAGGGGATGGTCGTCGATTTGCGAATCTGACCTGCATGAACAATCGCGGCGTAGGTCAATGCTTGCTCAAACCGAGGTGACAGCGTCATCGGCAAACCTTTACAGGATAATATGTTAACCGCAGCGGGGACCTGCGACGTTGCGGCCCGACCGAGCGCAAATACAGGATCGACCCAAAACTACACGATTGAGACATTCTGCTGGATCGGTCCACACCTTCGACTTTACCGGCCTTACCTGACAATTGCGATTTCGGGGAGTAATTCTGGGTTTTCAAACTGGAAAGACGTTGGTATAAGATGTGCATCGCACGCTCGATTGGCGTTCTGCCATCGGGTTCGGTGATCATTTTTCTCTGTCGATTTTTTTCGAATCACCCTCGTCTTCCATCCCGTGCGTGCTAAAAGGACTGTTGTCTCGACTGTTATCATTCGCCCCAACGCATGGAGCTCCCGCAATTGCTTAGCCTTTGCGGGATTTTTTGTTGGCGTTGATCGCCGAAATTGAAAACGCGAGCGAGTCCGCCAGGACGCCTACTTGATTTGCCAGACGGCGAGTTCACCTGAAACGGTGGAAACAGCGATCTTACTCTGATCCGGCGAGAATGCGATGTGATCAACCGCGCCACCTGGGTGTTCCCGTTTTGCGGCCGATTCGGAAGGGGGAAGTGTCGAGACCACCTTCAAAGATGTGATGTCCCAGATCGCGACCCCGCCCGATTCAACGACCGTTGCAGCTCGTTTCAGGTCTTGCGACAAGGTTGTCACTCCAGCAAATCGGATCCCGTTCCCAAAATCGGGGCGGATTCCGGGGCGCGAGTTTTCCGCTTCCGTATAACGGGGGCAGACGGATTCGGGTGGAATGATGACACGAACAACGGGTTCATGTGTGGGATGCCAGATTCGAAGGACTGCTCGATTCACAACCACGACGCGATCACTTGCGGGTGAGAATTGGAGTGTTGATTGTTCCCCACCACGATGATCGACCGGCGTGCCAATCTGCTGGCCGCTCACCAGATCCCACAATGACAGGAATCCATAGCGGCTGAGTGTCGCCAGGGATTTGCCATCAGGCGAAAAAGCCAACGCCGCCATCCGTTCCCCTTCACGACTCCCCTTTTTCAAGTGATGAATGGGTGGATCGGAATCGACATTCCAGACCAGCACACTCCCATCGGTTCCACAGGCTGCGACCCGCTTCGCATCGGCATCGATCGCAACAGCGTAAACGCTGTATTCCGGGCCGACCTTGAAACGCTTTTTGAGCCGAAGGGTCTGCTCGTCATACAGTTCCACCGTCCCGACATTCGTCCCGACCACGATCGTTGAGGGACGTCCGCCGATGGCCAGCGAATTGGAATGATTCGGCAGGCGGACCAGTTGATTCAATTCACACGCCTTCAACACGTTTCCGCCACCAACGGTAAACATCCACTGGCCGAGTCCGTTGAACTTCCCGGTCGTGATCAGCCCCGCGGAATGCGACTGCCAGACGAGATTCTGGACTGGGGTCGGTCGGCCGATTACCGGAGGCGGTTCTGCTGTGGCGAATTCTGCTGCTGTCATCAACACCAGAGCAATGGTTACTCGAACTGCCACTGCCAACAGCGATGGCAAACGAAAGTTCGCCTTATCGAATCTGAACATTCGGGATAACTCCTCGTCCACTCTGATAGGAACACCGTTCAAGCGCCGAGACGCATGATGCTATGAGACGCGATGCGTCTGGAAATCGTTCCCGAATTTCTAATTCGGTTCCTGCCACGGTGTCTGACCGCCACGCTGGATCTGCTGGCGGAGTGCTGCGGAAAGGTCCTGAAAGATCTTCTTTTCCCGGGTGGCAAGGTTTGTGGTTTCTTGAGGGTCGGACTGCAGGTTGTAAAGTTCCAGCGGTTGAACGGGGCTGTCCTGAATCAGCTTCCAGGGGCCTCGCATCAAGGCTTCGATGGTCTTGCCCGCATAAACAGGCCCACCTTCACGCCGGACGAAGTAGAGATCGCGCACGGGTTCGGGCTGTGATTGACCGAGGAGTGACGGAAGCACGCTGACTCCATCGATCCCCTTCGGTTGGGCAACTCCCGCGACATCGGCTATTGTCGCGAAGAGATCCATTGTCAGGGTCACACGACCCAGGCGGCTGCCGGCACGAATGTGACCAGGCCAGCGAACGATTCCGGGGACTCGCAGACCTCCTTCGTACATGTGCTGCTTCTCGCTGCGGTACGGACCGTTGGTCGCTCCATAATTCAAAACGCCACCATTGTCCGATGTGAAGAAGATCAGCGTATTGTCAGCCAGCTTCAACTGGTCCAGTTTCTCCAGGACTTTCCCGATCCCGGAATCCATATGCTCGATCAGAGCTACGAGTGATGCGCGTTTGTCAGCCATTTGAGGTTCACGCTGCTTGACCTTGGCAACCCAGTCGGGCGGCGGTTGAATCGGATCATGCGGGGCGTTGTAAGCCAGATAGAGCAAGAATGGCTCCCGAGTCTCTGCCCGTTCCGTCAGGTAATCACAGGCCCATGTGGTAAACAAATCCGTCGCATGTCCTGGTGGATCGATCACCTCCTGATTGCGACGCATGAAGTTCTGGCCGCCGCGTCGATGTGTCAGATAGTCATCCATCATGTCACCAAGAAATCCATGAAAGAAATCGAAACCACGCTCGGTTGGAGTGTTCGGCGACGACAGGCCCAGATGCCACTTGCCAACAATCGCGGAGTGGTATCCCGCAGGTCGAAGGACCTGCGGCAACAAGACAGCCTGAGGTGACAACCAACCCCACGAGTCCTGTGGCAAATGCCGGATGACTCCAGGGACACCGACGCGATCGGGATAGCATCCCGTCAGCAATGCGGCACGGGTTGGCGAGCAAACGCACGAATTCGCGTAGAAGTTCTCAAACGTCAAACCTTCACGGCAGAGCCGATCGATTGCGGGAGTCTGGATATCGGTTGTTCCAAATGTGGAATAGTCACCTCGTCCCAGATCATCGGCCAGGATGATGATCACATTCGGGCGATCGGCGGCGCACACGAATGCGGAGGTTCCCAAAGTCACAATTAAGAGGATCAGAAATCGCATGGAAGATACTTTCGCTGGCACCGTTTCGAGATTCTGAAGTTCATTCGTGGTCGTACAAATCCGAAGCTGGAGTATATCCCAGTCTCTGTGCGAACCGTGTCCTCCGCGTCGTCCGTGTCCAGCAATTTATTAAGGCCGGATTGGGACACGGAGTGCACTGAAGACACGGACAGATCCCAGGGAGAATGTCAGGTGTGAACAGGCATTCTGTGGCGTTCAGCCAGGTACATCATCCGATGTGAGCGTCCCAAAAATGACGGTGCACCAAAAATATCATTGACGGCCAGCTTTCTTCCAGACATGCTGTCTGGTGATTTGACTCACATCTCGCGTTCCGCGAACCGTTACTCCCATCGCACCGATTCGCGGCACTTCCTTGCGCCCCAGAAAAAAGGAAATCGTCATGTCACAGACCGCCGTCCTGGATCGTCAGAGAACTCGGGACTTGACCAGTGAATCGGATGGACGTGAGTTTGAGGACCAGTCGCCGTTTGGTTTGCAGGGATTGACGAGAGATCTGCTGCAGATCGTCAGGCCCGAATTCATCACTCAACTGGCAATTACTCTGGCACTCAAAGGGACCCGGGCTCAGATTCGTGATCCTGAGTTCGTCAAGCGGCAGTTGTCGTATCATCCTGAATGGGTTGACGAATATCAGGTCGTTCATCTGATCGAAAAATCGCTCTGGATTCAGGGCCGCAGCGATCTGGTAATGACGCTGACGCGTAACCCGACTCAGATTCCAGACAATCCTCCGCCGAAAATCATGGAAGCACTCGCCCGGGCCTACACCCTTCATCCCGAATCGACGGTCTGGTACGGCGTACCACTGTTCGGGGCCGAGAAAAACAGCGACGGCTTGCCGATCCCGGTGTCAGCGCCGCAAGTTCGGAACGAAGCGGAACGTCGAATCAAGGTCGCTCAGCAGCATGCGCTGCGGTGGGGATGGTTTTATCTGGCCATGCTGGGGATCGGTCGAATTCCAGCACGATGTGTTCAGGCCTGGCGAATTGCGGATGCCTTTGTCCGTGGAATTTCCGTCAGTGTGGCGCAGTACTGGAAAACCGCCAGGGAAGATGCCCGTCGTCGTGCGCGAGCCGAGTTTCAGCAGCAACTCGAACATTTCCGGTTCGGCTGCGTGAAAACAGAACTCCCTGAGCACCGGACATGGCTGGGACGTGGGATCGATTCTGCGGGAGCCATGGTGGAATTTCAGGTCGCCTTCGTAGGGCATATGGCTCCGTTTATTGGGACTGCGGCACCACTGGCGATCGCAAAATTCGCACCAATGCTACTCGTCCCGATGACTGTCGTGTCGGTCGATCCGTTCCTGTTCGTGGAACTCCCCGAAGAACCGGGCAAGTTGCGTCACGTCGGACATTGGTATTGGCAACAGAAAGAGGATGGCGAGAAACTGCATCTGCATGTCTGACGGGAGCTATCGCTCGTGAACGGCAACCGCCGTTCGTGTGGGTCGCTTGCCACACGCGCGTCAACACAGGCCTATTTCTCAGGGGATTTGTCGTTGCGCCCGTTTTTCTGAAGTGCGTTGTTCCGCATTTCACAAAAGCGGGCAGCGCGCGACCACATCTCGGCTAATTCAGGACGCCCCAGCTCGCGACAGACTTGAACCAGTTCACGTCGCGGCTCCAAGGCATCAGGAGCTTCGCTCGCCTTCAGATTCAATTCGACCAGCCGATCCTGCAACTTTCGATACCGGACGTATTCGGCCTGTTCCTGATCGCGTTGTTCGGTCTTCCCCTGGATTCCCAGTAACTGAACGAGTTGATAACGGCTTTCCACATCGTAGGGTTCAACGGACAGGATCTGCTTTAGTAGCTCGATTGCAATGTCCAGCTTTCCCTGATCTTCCACCAGTCGGACCTTGATTCGCAAAGACGGTGAATCGGCAGGGGATTGCATCAGAGCCGATTCGATTTCCCGCATCGCCTGATTCTTGTTTGCAAGCGACCAATGGCACTCGGCCAGCAATGCAGAACGTTGTGTCGAGGGGGGATCGGGTTCAAGAACCGAAATTGCACCTTGATAATCGTGGATGTGAATCAACGACTTGGCTAGATCCCGTCGAATCGGACTCTCAACTTGCTCCGGTGGATGCTTGTCCAACGCAAAACGAAGTTCCTGAATCGCCTCCTGAAACTTCTCAGCGTCAGCCAGAATGACGGCGGCCAATTGATGTGGTCGGTAATCACCCGGAGCGAGGCGTTGGACGTGGGCGAGGGCTTTCAGGGCGAGGGCATTAGAGCCCAGGTCGTAATACATGGCTCCCAGCAGGCGGTAGGCTTCCAGTTCGTCGGGGAACTCAGAAACCAGCGTTGTCAGAGCCACTTCGGCTTGCTGGAGTTCTCCCAGGTGGAACTGGCTGGTCCCCACCAGTCGCAGGACATCCTGCCGCCACGGGCTGTTTTCCAGCCGACGGGGGAGTTGTCGCAACACTTCATCGTACCTGTTGCGACGGGCGAGCCATGAACAGCGCAGGATCGCCGCCTCGTCGGTCTGCCCATTTTTGGTCAGAGCCAGTTCAACCCGTTCCACGCCGACAGAATCCATCAAATCGACAAACTGAAGTCCAGCCGCGAGTGAATCCGCGGGCTCGGCCGGCCGGAAAATGAGCCAGAGGGACACCATCGCTGGAATCGCGGCAAACAGCAGAGCGACAAAAATCCAGCGTCTGTTCATCGTTGATTTCACTTGCCAATGACATTCCGTGAAGACCAAGTACGTCGATTCGACTGGAAGTATCAGGAGAATTCAGAATTCGGCTTGATTTTATCCAAAAACAAGTCGAGAATTTCAAAGTGACTGGGTCTTAATCATTTGCAATCACGTCTCACGTTCAGTTTCGGTTTTGCTCGTACGGACTCCGTTCCCTTTACGAGGTGCAGGTAACCGTTCACACCCCATCAGCAGTGAGTGAAGGTCCCTGCTTGTGATTGAAGTGAGCGTGAACGGAGTCCGTAAGGAAATTGAGCGTGTCGCGTTTCTGCTGGCGACACGTTTCGACC
>Ga0194055_10001786_pt1 | contig 17360 bp, 16 predicted proteins | sample SepL449m_MetaG_FD_155482 | JGI IMG/M metagenome (GOLD analysis project Ga0194055, IMG submission 155482) | Anoxic zone freshwater microbial communities from boreal shield lake in IISD Experimental Lakes Area, Ontario, Canada - Sep2016-L442-9m | ecosystem: Environmental > Aquatic > Freshwater >...
CCGGAACCATAAGTAGCAAAGAAATTATATACAGGCGCAGCTGGTGGCTGCCCGTTTGGTATTAAAATCTGCTCACCCGTAACAATTCCGGCAATCTCTGCATCATTATAGGCTATCAATTGATCAATGTTAGCACCGTACTTGGAAGCCAGAGATGCAAGAGTATCACCTGCTTTAACTGTATATACAATTCCTGTTGTTGGTGGAATCAAAAGTTTAGTTCCTGGGCTTACAGTATTGCCAGTTATGCCATTGGACCACAAGATACTATTAGATGTAATATTAAATTTTGCAGCAATGGAAGCAATAGTATCTCCAGAGACTACAACATAAGTCTTTATATCATTCTTAGATACGAAATTAGTTGCGACAATTTGCTGTTTGGTTGAGACATCAATTACAGAAGCAGTTTTAGCGAATTCCGCACTGACTGTTTCGTTCTGGTTTTTAACTGCAGTAGCCTCGGGTAAGCTTGTTACCGTAGAAACTGTCTCAGCAATCTTTGAAGAAGAGACCCTATCTAAAGGGTTAATTGAGTTCTGAGCTACCGAAACCTTGCTGATACTAGATTTGGATACGGTGGTATTGCTTGGTGTTCTAATAAGTATTAATGAAAATATTAAAACAATGATTATATTAGCTATTATAATGCTAAATCTGATATTGCTTTTTTTAGTAGCCTTAATAGATGATTTAGTTTTTAAATCATTATCTAAGGTTCGACTCCTGCTAGATTTTAAATTAATTCTAGCTACTGGTTTTTTCGAAATGATAGCTCCAAATTTAGTTAGTTAAAATATGAAAATTAATTGAAGTAATATTGCAAAGTTATATATTAGTAAAATCTGTTTAAAAGATGTCACTATACTATATTTTAACAATATTATGCTTATTTTACAATTAGATAAAGGCTATTCCGCTGCTTGTCCAAATTGAGAGATATTGGCGTTATGCTGATCGATCGTATCCGCAAACCTAGTTATGCCATCTTTTCCTGTAACAAAATACAGATGCGAGCTTGGGATTGGATTAGCGACAGCCTTTAAGGCTTGAATATCTACATTAGCAATTGGAGATGGTGGCAGACCAGGCTGATTATAAGTATTGTATGCCTGATTGCCGATGGACTTAGCAAATATTGCCGTTACATTGCTCTGAAGAGGCATACCTTGTTTTAGGCGATTAAAGAATACCTGAGCTACTTCTTGTTGTGTTGAGTAGTCTGGAACTTCTTTTTGAATTATGGAGGCCAATATTATTGCTTGATAAACACTTAGTCCTTCAGCCGCATAAGATGCTTGGAGGGATGGATTTAGCTTGCCCCCCATTTCATCCAGGGCTTCTTGAACAATCTGAGTTGGTGTAGTTCCAGAATCCTTCTGATATGAATCTGGATATATTAAACCGTCTAGCCCATAACCTGAAGGTTTAAAAGAGAGAACTGGGGTCTTAGAATAGTTGCCTGCATTCAAAGCAGTATCAACTGTGTCTGGAGAGAAACCACTGTTGATCAGAGTAGCTCTTATTTGAGATATAGTTTGCCCAGGTAAGATGGTCACAAGTTTCAGAGATACTCTACCATTAGTTAAGATCGCAACTATTGTTATTACACCCTGATTGGGGGATAGGGCATAGGTTCCTGCCTCCAAATGAGAACGTAGATTATGTGCATCAACATATTCCTGAAATGCTAAAGCGCTTCTAATCAAATTATTATCCTTAAGAATAGCGGCAATCTGTTTCAGGGAAGCCCCCTTTGGTATAGTGATGATAATTGTATTAGATGAACTACTGACGGGTTTTAAGCCCTGGTCGTACTCATATCTAACAAAGATAACAGCCAATAGTCCTATAAATACCAAGCAAATTAAAGTATAGGTAAGGAATCTTTTTTTGTGGATTAGCCTTTTATTTTTCATTAAGATAATCCTCTAGAATATAGCTTGCAGCCAGTGAATCTACATCAGATTTACTATAAGCTTTCTTTCTGGACTCAAGCTCTTCTTTAGCTTGAACTGAAGTTCCGGCTTCGTCAATTAAGAAAATTGGAATATTTAAAATGGAGCTTATTTCATCATTAAACTTTCTTATTTTTTTAGTCTGTTCTGTCTCCTGGCCGTTTAATCCTCTAGGAAGACCGATAATCAATTCACTTACCTGATTAGCTTTAATTAAATCAGATATTTGATTCATTATATTCTCATCAACATTTAAAGTAGTTAGAGGCTGAGGCAATCTAGCAATACTATTTGTCATAGCAGCACCGATCCTCTTATCTCCAACATCGAGGGCTAGATATACTTTGAAATCATCGGTCATAAATTTAAGATTTACTTATATTAATTACTACTTTACTAAGATCTGTTGGAACAGTAGTTACCCAGAAAGGAGACAGCTTAACAGTAACATCGGTAACTCCGGGGATTGATTTGATTGTTGACTGAACATCACCTGATTTCTTTCCAGCAATTTCTTTCTTTATTGATTGTGAGTTAATAAGAGCACCGACTGAAGCGGTATCTTGCATAGTAACCTGAGCGGTAGTGGCATTACTTTGAAGGGTTGAGTACTGAGCGTTAGAAACGCCATCATCTATTATCGACTGTTGGGATGTGTTGATCTGCGAATTAATGTTAGTTATTACGAGTTGACTCAAATAAGATTTTTGGACCCCAAGCATGGTGTAGGTAATATTTTGAGTGACCGTTACCTGGTTTCCTGCCGTCCCAAGCGTAGGTGCCGCTGTTGTTGTGGTTGCACCAGTATTAAATGTTCCTACTATAGGAGTGAGTCCAGCCTGCTTCAATTGATTTTCAAGCGCAATTTTTACTGGACTTGTATCTATTGTTCCTATTTTTTGAGTCGCACTATTTATATCTGTCTGGGAAACAGCATTAACCATATTGTCTTTTCCTCCAGTAAATTCTGCTGAGCTAGTTCCAGAATATCCGGTGTATTGTTGTCCACTAACCGTGAAAGTTGATCCAGATACTAAATTACCATTTGCGCCACCAGTTACGGCAATCACAGTAACATCTCCACTAAATAAACAGTTTGAGCTACTACAATTACAATTTGTAAGGGTAATATTTTTTTGTGTAGTAAATGCGATTCCATTTGATGATAGGCCGGTGCCGGATGGTATTGTTGGTGGCTTAGCACTACAGGCCACGGTCAAAGACACACTTCCTGTTGCCTTATTACCGTTATTAATTTGCCCGGTAGTAGGGACACTTTGAGAAGTGCTTTTTGAGGTAGATTGAGCAACGGCTGGCACGGTTGAAGTCGCGGTATTAAGAGTTTTTGTCGAAGTATCTAAGTTGATTGTTATATTTGCATTAACTGGTTGAGTTTTTGTTGAAATATTTATGACTGCTTTATTGAAAAGATTACCAAATATCAAAAACAATACTATAAGCGCCACGACACCTACCACCCCAATGACTAGAATTTTTCTAAACTTATTGAAGTTTGGAACCTTAAGACTTTTGTCCTTCTTTTCCTTCTTGCCTTTTTTGCCTCTACTGGATGTTTCTTTTAGACCCTTACCCGTAGCATCTTCCTGCAAGACATCATCGTCTATATCAATCGTTTCGTCTATGTCTTCTGGCCTGTGTATTTTTTCAGCAGCCAAAGCCCCGCCACTAGCAGCCGCAAGTTCTCCTACAGCTTTTTGCTTCGAAGCTTCAGGGTTAAAATCTTGATCATCTATGTCAATACTCTCATTATCATCATAGCTAGAATCAGAATCTGGATGACTAGGTATTTCCGGCTTAGAATGCAGGGTTTTAGCAACATGCAGCCCAACGACACCTGCCATGGGTAGGATATTACTTTCTGAGGTAATCAATACTATATTCTTACTTGCTTTATCCGCAGATCTTTTGAGCAATTTAAGATTAACTATGCTCTGAAAGACACTAGCCCTTTTTGGCAGAACAAGTGCAACTACTTTTTTGTCGCTCTCTTGTATCTTGTCGATGATTCCAGTTATTTCTTCATCAACATCAATGTATATAGTGTCTTTCATATCTTCAGTACTCATGTTCGTAGTATCCTATCTAGCCTTTCTCTGATTGAGTTAGTAGTCGTATTATTGGCCTGCTGAAGAGTGTCCAATCCAACACGTAGCAAACCCATAGCGGTTATATAAGTATGGTCGTTCACTTGACCGGTTTTGTCAACAATACCAACAACTTGAGAGGGCTTAATGTATTGAACGGTCGGCTGTTTAGTAAATGGTAATTGTCGATACCATTTTGTCTGTTCGAGCTCTTCTAGAACCATATCAAGTGACGATCCACCACCACAAAGCAATATTCTATTAGGTAAGTGATCCAGCTTAGGAAACTCACTTAGGGCAAGTTCAACTCCACCAATCCAAACATCTAAAGTCTTATGAAGGGCCGATTCTACTGCTGGGAGTTTTTGGCTGGGAGTTTTGTTACTCACAAGCCCCAATTTCAATTCCTCAGCCTCACCGAAGTCTACACCCAACTCCTTCTCTATAGATTTTGTATAGGCTCTGCCGCCAATACCGAACATTTTTGTGCCTTGTACTCCACCATCATTAATAACTGCAATATCAGTTGTTCCACCACCTATATCCATAAGTATTGCACTCATACTGGCGTTAGGGTCATCTCCAATAACAGATCTAGAGACTGCAAATGGCTCAGCTGCAACTGCTAGTAAGTCTAGGTCTAATTGCTGAGCAGTTCGTTCCAGTGCTCCAATGTGGATCATTGGTGCGAAAGCAGCGAACAATTGAACGATAACATCACTACCTTGAAAGCCGACCGGATTTGTGACTGGATAACCGTCAATGTCTATGCTCACTAATGCACTGTTGACCAGTCTAACTTCAATGTCTTTGCCACCAAGCTCCCACGATAACTGCTGTCGAGCTTTATCCTGAGCGCGTTGTTGAACTAATTTAATTATATTTTCAATTTCTTCAATAGTCATTGGATTATTTGGATTCTTACGTTTCACTCGAACCGTAATAGTGGTTCCTTTAACTAATTCTCCAGCAATACCAATTACCGCACTCCTAACACTTAGACCAGCTTGTTTTTCAGCCTCAGCTAACGCTTTATCGCAGTTCTCAACAACACTTGTTATGTCTGAGATAGCACCAGCTTGCATATCACTAAGTGATTGATGAGCTCTACCAACACCTATAATTTCGGTCTGATCAGCACCCACCTTACCTATTAATGCTTTGACAAATTCAGTGCCAATATCAAGAGCGACGATATATTGAGTATCATCTTTTTTTCTACTTTTCGTTTTACTGGTAATGTTTTTTATTTTATTGAGCATAATCAATAATAATTATACCACTTTTTAAAAGGGCTATTTAAGATAATACAGCTTTTATTCTTCTTATACCAGAGGATGATGATTCTTCTTTAATAATTTTGAATCTTTTACTACCTTCAGACAGTTGATTGGTGTGATCAACATGAGGCCCGCCACATATTTCTAGACTAAAAGGAGTATCCGAATTATTCTCCTGCATACGATAGATTTTCACTATGTCCCCATAACGATCTCCGAAAGCTCCTAGAACATGAAGATCATCTATTGCTTCTTTAGTTGGGTGCTCTTCAAAAGTCACAACTAAATCCTTTTCAATCTGCTGATTAACAATCTTTTCAACCTCTGCAATTTGCTCAGGAGTCATTTTTTCTGGATGGCTAAAATCAAATCGCAGCCTTTCCTCGGTGATATTGCTACCGTGCTGAATTACATGCTTACCAAGAACATCGCGTAGTGCCTGATACATTAAATGGGTAGCTGTATGATATTTCTTGTGCTGAAGAGTTTGACCTCCCAGCCCACCTTTAAAAGTTCCCTTGGAAGCAGTCTGGCTTCTTTTTCGCTGTTCATTCATTTTAGACTCGAACTCAGTTTGCCATCTGTTACTTATTTTGTAGTCTTGGGTCAATGCTTCTTCTAAACTAAGCTCCATAGGAAAACCATAGGTATCGTAGAGGGTAAATATATTACTTCCATCAATAGTGCCTCGTTCAGCCATTTTTTGAAGCTCACGAACACCCTTTCTAAGAGTTTGTCTAAAAACTTTTTCTTCTTTTAGGAGAATTTCAAGAATCTCATCCTTGCGACTAGATACCTCTGGAAAATCTGGTTCATATAGACCAATAATCACAGGAATTATTTCATGTAAAAAGTTTTGTTCAACTCCGAGCGCAAAAGCAAATCTGATTGCCCTTCTAACAAGTCGCCTCATGACATAACCCTGTTCTTTGTTGCTTGGAACGATTCCATCGACAGATAAAAATACAGCGCCTCTCAAATGATCGGCAATTACTCTCATGTCATTAGTGTATGAATCGTATTTCTTTCCAGATATTGATTCTAGCTTTTCAATTATTGGTAAAAGCAGAGATATCTTAAAGACATCAGCATCATCTAAACTTGCTGCAGCAATTCTTTCTAGTCCACCACCATAATCCACATTTTGTTTGGGTAATTTAGAAAATCCTGATTCAGTCTTTTGATATTCCATAAAGACACTGTTCCCAAGCTCGATATACCTACCGCAATCACAGTTTGGATGGCAATGCTCACCATAACTCGTATTGTGCTGAACGCTTGGATATAGATAGAACATCTCAGTGTCGGGACCACCTGGTTCACCAACAGGCATATTATCAGCCGATCCTGCACGGCACCACCAATTCTTATCTTTATAGAAAAATATTCTTCCAGATTGCTCTCCAACCTTATAGCCATTTTCTTCACTTCCAATATCGATAGTCTTAGAGTCTATGCCCAAGTTATCAAAAATCTTTCGCCAAATAATTTCACTTTCATTATCTCTAGCAATTCCAAGTGATTCATCGCCACTGTAAACTGTGACATAGATTCTAGTCGGATCCAATCCAACCACTTTAGTTATGAATTCAAAGAACCAATTGATTTGTTCATGCTTAAAGTAATCTCCCAGACTCCAATTACCAAGCATTTCGAAAAATGTTGTATGACGATTATCTCCAACTTCTTCAATATCTTGGGCTCTCAAACAAGTTTGCGAATCAACAAGTCGGTTTCCGTCTGGATGATTTTCACCCAGTAGGTAAGGCAGTAAGGGCTGCATACCACTTCCTGTAAATAGTGTCGAAGGGTCATTTTCAGGAACTAGTCTAGCTCGAGCAATTGGATGATGCCCTCTGTCCTTAAAAAATTCAATATATGCTCTTCTTATTTCTTGTGCTGTCATAACATTTTATATTAAGTATTGTATCAGATTACTATGCCGCCGCCGACAACCCGATCATTTTCATAAATTACAGCAGATTGACCCGGAGTAACTGCCCTAACTTCATCCTCTAGTATAAGCCGGTATGTATTATCTTTAACTTCAATTTTTTGGATATTAATTAGGTCAGCCCGATATCTAGATCGAACGCTATACTTTAAGCTTGAGTCAGGCTTATCGTTTATCCAATGCAAATTAGTTAAATTTAGCTCTCGGCTCCAAAGTTTTTTATCAGAAATATCTGTTGTGACATAAACTATATTCTTATCGATATTTTTTCCAGTTACATAATAAGGCAAACCACCGCCAACATTTAAGCCATGTCTTTGTCCAATTGTGTAGTAAAGCGAGCCTTCGTGATCTCCAATTGTTGCGCCACTCTGGTCAACTATATTGCCTGGTTTTTGAGGACCCAGTTCGCTTTCAAGAAACTCTTTAATACCAACCTTGCCTACGAAGCAGATTCCTTGTGAGTCCTTTTTTTCAGCTGTTGCTAGTCCTAATTTTTTGGCAATTTCTCTCACTCTTGGCTTATCTAGATCGCCTATAGGCATAATCGATTTTTTCAAGGCCTCCTCATTAACTCTGTATAAGAAATAGCTTTGATCTTTATTCTTATCTAGGCCTGCATATAAACTTCCATTTTTTACACGAGCATAATGTCCAGTAGCTATGTAGTCGGCTCCGTCTTGAACGGCTGTTTCAAGAAATAACTTAAACTTAATCTCCTGATTGCACATAATGTCCGGATTTGGAGTTCTACCTTCCTGATATTCGCTAACCATGTAATCCACAACTTTTGAGCGATACTGATTCTCGAAATCATAGATCTTAAAATCGATTCCTAATTGGGTGGCTACTTTTTTGGCGTCAGTATAATCTTCTTCCCACGTACAATGATGTCCAGGTAGGTCTTTACTCCAATTTTTCATATAAACACCGGTCACGTGATAGCCTTTTTCAAGCATAATTGCAGCAGTTACTGAGCTATCAACCCCTCCAGACATTCCAACGTAAACCTTATCCTTCATATTGGACTTTCTTATTCACTATTTCGTCTAAGGCATTTATGGTGTCGTCAATGTCTTTTTTAGTAGTCTGTCTTCCCATAGATAATCTAAGACTAGATCTAGCTAAGTCATCACCGATTCCCATAGCTTTGAGCACATGAGAAGGTTCTACTGAACTGGCACTACAGGCCGAGCCGGCAGCGCAATAAATATTTCTATCGTCCAATTGCGAGAGCAATCTTTCATTGTCCGCTCCAGGTATTGTTATGTGAAGATTATTTGGCAGTCGACTCTTGATTGACCCATTTATAGTAACGCTAGGGATTTTAGCTGCTATGCTTTTGAAAAAATGTTTCTGCAAGTCAGCCAATCTATTATGCTCTTCTTTTCTTGACGACTGAGCAATATCTAGGGCTTTTGCTAGTCCAATTGAAGCTGCCACATTTTCAGTTCCACTTCTAAGGTTTTTTTCCTGGCCACCACCTAAGATGCTGGGCTCAAGAGATACACCCGATTTAACAAATAAAATACCACTCTGTTTAGGTCCATAAATTTTTCCACCATTTAGAGTCATTAAATCTATACCCAGTCGGGCGTGATGGATATCAAGATAATTTACAGCCTGAGATGCATCAACATGAAGCAGTAGCGGAGTAAGATTATTAGATAGAAGTCTCTGTTTTTTAATGCTATTAATACCTAGAGCAATATCTTTAATTGGCTGGATTGAACCAATCTCATTGTTGGCGTACATCACAGATATTAAGGTAGTATTATTATCTACTAAGCTGAGTAGCTTATCCAAAATAATGACACCCTTATCGTCTACTGGAGCAACTTTATGAACATATTTTTTAGCAGGATATAAAACAGAATCGTGCTCAACTGAGCTTATTATAATATTCTTAGTTTTGTGTAAGCTCATAACCCCATTAATAGCTAGATTATTTGATTCTGTGCCACCAGCAGTAAAAATAATCTCTTCAGATTTCGCACCTAACCAACTGGCAATTTGTTTCCTAGCATTATTTAAATCATTTTTTACGAATTTAGCAGGACCGTAAGTTGCAGATGGATTAAAAAATTTATGGTTAAAAAAAGGCGTCATGGCATCTATAACCTGACTATCCATGGGAGTTGCTGCAGCATAATCTAAATAAATATAATCTTGCATTTAAAATACCTAATATTATTGAACTTTATTGGTTAGTTTAAGACCAACTAATAAAGTTCAGCTTGTACACGTTTTAAATATACACTAGCTGCCTGTATAAGATTAGTGGCCTCTTCTTGACCAACCTTTTGATAGTGCTCACTATTATGTGCTTTGATGATTCCTTCAGGCCTCATACTGTATCTAGTTGTAACAACTTGTCTTTTACCAAAAACATCCGTCCATTCCTCATGCCATACCCAAGTATGTCGGTCTAAACAAAAAAATTCACGCCTAATATTTTTAGCTGTTTTGCCAAAAATCTTACCGCCAATTTTAGCTTCCTTATGGATAAGGTCTCTTTTTATCTTAGAACATTGGTCGGTACGTCTTTGTCTAGTTAAATCTTGAAACATATTAATCATCCTAGTTAACGGATTTAGTTATTCGAATCCATAGAAGTTGAGCTGTTGTTAACTTCCTCCGACTGGACATCTAAATTCTCTAAATCAACACCCATTACCTGGGCATGGTAGCTGATAATTGACGAAGCATCATAAAGTTCTCGCAGTCTTTCAGACCGGACTAATTCAGGCAATGGTAGTTTATTATAAGCTTCTGGATTGTTCATGGGCACCTTATTTATTAAATATTAAATAGTGTTTTTGCGTTATTAGTTGTGGCTTGTGAAAACTCATCTATAGACTCTTCCCTTAACTTGGCTAAAAAGTCTGCGATATTTGTCACATGCTTTAACTGGGCAATTGTACCCCTATGTGGTGCTGGTGTCAAGAAGGGAGAGTCAGTTTCTAAAACAATTCTATTTAGCGGGGCTGCTTTGGCGGCATCAAGTTGAGTCTGATTTTTCGTAAATGTCATTATTCCGTTCAAGCCAATATAAAGCCCTCTACTCATAATTTGATCTAGCTCCCTGTTAGATGCCGAAAAACTATGTATTACACCCCTAAGACCCTTAAATTCATCAAATATGTGCCAAAAATCATCAAAAGCCTCCCTTACATGGAAGATTAACGGAAGGTTAATCTCTTTGGCAACATTTAATTGGAATCTTAGGATTTCTTTTTGATTATCGGCCGAGGAATGTTTGTAATGATAATCTAGCCCACATTCACCAATAGCTACAACCTTATTACTAAGAGCTAGTTTCTTAAAGTCATTTAGTTTTTCTTCCTCGCCAACATATAATTTTGCCTCGTGAGGATGCAGTCCAATAGATGAATAGATGTTATCGTGACTTTGTGAAAACTTTACCGCTAAATGGCTATCTTCTAAATCAGTACCGACAACAATCGCAGTGTTTACACCAACTCCTTGACCGTTTTTAATAACTTCTTCAGCGACTAACCCGTAATCAGAAGAATGAATATGGCAATGGGTGTCAATAAATTCCATAGTATCTAAGCTTGAGGTTTAGTTTTATCGGCAAGTTCTTTCCTGGGAAAGAGCATAGTCTTCAGTGGCCTGATTACTCCGTCTTTAAAAACATACCTAATCTTGGTCGCTGCATCGGGCAAAAAAGGCTCCAGTAGATCAGCGATTTGAACTAAGCTACCAGCTTGGTAGGCCAAAACTTCTCTTAGATGGTCGCCATCATTAGATTTAGCTAGAATCCATGGTTTTTCTTCATCTATATATTGATTAAGTCCTTTTATTTGCTGGAATATCTCATCCATAGCTCTATCGAACTGACAATTTTCTAATGCCTCCTGATAAGGGCCAATATCATGATCAGCTTGAGGCATTTCTCCAATAAGTCCTTTTTGGTACTTCAAAACCATCGAAGCCGTTCGTTGGACTGCATTGCCAAGCTGATTGGCGAGTTCGTTATTATAGGCAGCTTCCATAAGATCCCATGAAAAATCTCCGTCGTTATAACTAGGAATGTGTCGTAAAAAGAAATACCTAAAAGCATCAACCCCATATCTGTCGACTATTTCCTTTGGATGAATGCCATTACCAAGACTTTTACTCATAGCCTGTCCGTCAATATAGACAAAGCTATGTATATATAACTTTTTCGGCAACGGAAGCTCAAGACTCATAAGCATAGCAGGCCAGATTGCGGCGTGAAATCTAGAAATATCCTTACCTACAACCTGAACGTCAGCTGGCCAAAATTTCTTAAAATCATCATTTTCTGGGTAACCCAGCACTGTTAAGTAATTCATAAGCGCCTCAAACCAAACGTACATAACCTGTGAGCTATCTCCAGGAACCATTATTCCCCATTCTAGCTTACTCTTTGGTCTAGATATACTAATGTCTTGTAAACCTTCTCTTAGCAGTGAAGTGATTTCATTTTTTTTGGATCCGGGAATTATCTCAAAACTACCGCTTTCAATAGCATCAAGAATTGGTTTTGTATATTTAGATAGCTTAAAAAAGTAATTATTTTCTTCTAGTTTTTTATATGCCTGTGGATGTGAAGGATCAGTCCTAGCCTTGTCCACCTGACCCTCTGGAACAAACTCTTCTTGCTTAACATCATACCAGCCCGAATACTTACCCTTATATATGTCATGAGATAATTTTTGCCATATTATAGCAGCCCTTTGTTCATGCCCCTTGTCGGTGGTTCTAATGAACCTATCGTTACTAATGTTGAGAATTTTTTGAAGACTCTTGAATTCATCGGATATTTTACCGACATATTGTTCAGGAGTTAATTTTAAAGAGGCAGCCTTTTCGGCAACTTTTTCGCCATGCTCATCCATGCCAGTGCTAAAAATAACGTTTCGTCCTCTCTGGCGAGCACTTCTTGCAAGAACATCAGCCATTATAAATTCAAGCGCATGCCCTAAGTGTGGGTCGCCATTGGCATATGGAATGGATGTCGTTACATAGAAATTATCTGATTCAGTTTTTTCCATAAATAAATAATTACCTTTTTAGATTCTACTTCTTAATTTAATTATAGCCCAAGTGGTTGTAACTATAAACTATTAGTTTTTAGGAGCTGGTTCTAATATCCCTCAAGCTAAAGAATAACATTCCCATAACAATACAAAATAATCCAAATCCACACATCACTATGAGATTTCCGAGATCGAATGTAGCCAAATTTTGATAATAGTGAAAAAGCGAAAAGTTATCGATAAACTTCAAGCTTGATACTGTTCCAGCCATCGATGAAACCAGATAACTGCCGAAGGCATAGATTGACGCTATACCAACCGCAACTCCGTTTCTCCCAGTCATGCATCCTACTAAGAATGCAACTAATCCAAAATCCAGTACAAGTAGCAAACAATTAGTAGTAATAATGAGAGTTTTTATATATGAATAATGATAATGAATTAAAATATCTCCTAGAATGACTCCAGCTAAAACTGCAGACGTAACAATCCCAACAATAAATATGCCAGCTATTAGTTTATTGATGAGTATTCTTGTTCTTCCATTGGTTAGCGACAGCTGAGTTTCAAGCAAACCTTTTCGTTCATCACCCGTAGTTAGACTATTAAATATAAAAATAGATAGCACAGAAATCTCTAGAGGGGCTCTTAGGGCAAAAATCTGCTGAGAGATATACCCCCCGACAGTCGTCCAGGAGGCTTTGTCTCCAAGTAGTTTTTGAAGCGACAGCGGTAAAGAGGCGATTGAACTGCTTAGGGTGCCATTCTTAAATACTGGAAAAAAATACATAGTGAAAGTAGTAATTGTAAAGATGCCTAGAAACCACCAAAAAATTAACATTTTTTTCTGAAACAATATCTTAGTTGCCATAGTTCTCATACTTCATCTCCACCACTATATAAATCTAGAAATATTTCATCAAGCTCAGGTTCGGTGATTGTTATATCGTCGATGTTTTTCGATGACAGATATTTAGTTAACTTATTAATATCACCGGAGTATCCTAGAACCATATTGTCTACAGACTCGCTTATAAAGTGAAGTCCTGGCAAACTTTTATGCTGATATTTAATTTTTTCTAAATCATTGCCATCGGCCCATATCGTAACTTTCTTCCTAGCGGACGCCCTAAGCTCTTTGACAGTTTTTAGACCAATAATGCTTCCGTCTTTTATAAAGCCAACCCTGTCACACAGCTCCTGAACTTCAGCCAATATATGCGAAGACATAAAAACCGTCCCGCCCTTCCTTTTAAATTGCTGAATAAGCTTAATGAATGTCTGCTGAATAATCGGATCGAAGCCCTGGGTTGGCTCATCGAGGATTAAAAGCTTAGGGTTATGCATCAGGGCCGAGATAAGACCTATTTTCTGACGGTTTCCGTTGGATAATTTACCTATTTTTTTATTAAGCCTTACTTTTAAAATATTAGCTAAAACCTCAGCATTAGCCATAAAGTCTCCGTTGTATCTTGAATTTATATACTTCAAGTACTGCTCGCCTGTTAAATCGTTATCCAGAATCATTTCACTGGAAAGATATCCAATTAATGAATGAGATTTTTTAATTTTTTGATTAGATATTCCAAATATTTCAATAAAACCCTTATCGGATCGAAAAATATCTAGAATAACTCTAATGGTGGTTGTTTTGCCTGCTCCATTAGGGCCTAGGAAGCCGAAAATTTCACCCGACTTAATGTCAAGATTAATGCCTTTAAGTACCTGGTTTTTGCCAAATGCCTTATAGACTTCGGATAATTTTATAGCGCTCGTGTTTTTATCCATATAAATAGCCTAGCACAAAAATGTACTAGGCTATATGTAGACTTAGATACTAAAGATTAGTATCTTCGGTCACGGCCACCGCCGCCACCGCCGCCGTTACCGCCACGGAATGAATCTCTTGGTCGTTCTTCACGAGGTCGAGCTTCACTTACGTTAATAGCCCTTCCTGAAAGATCTTTACCATTTAATTCTTTAATAGCTTTTGCTGCTTCGTCGTCGTTTGACATTTCAACGAAACCAAAACCTTTAGACTGACCACTAGCTCGGTCCATTATGACGTTTGCTGAAACTACAGAACCTGCAGCTTCAAAGAATTCTTTCAATTCATCGTCGTTTACTGAATAAGCTAATGAGCCTATAAAGAGTTTATTTGCCATTTTCTATTCTCCTTCTTACAGCGCGAGAGGGGAACTGGCAATCAGTTAGCTGCTCCTCGATACACTTATACTTTATTATTCTAGAACCTAACCTATTAACGTTTAAGCAGCTTTATCTAGTTATCAAACTATACCATAATAAGCTTGAAAATAAAAACTGATTTTTCTTTGAGTCTTTTAAATGTATTGGTATACAATAATTGTTGTAAACAGATTAAAATAAATTATGAAAACAATACCAAAACTTGCGATATTTGATATAGATGGAACGATAGCCAATAAAGGAGTAATCCCACCTGAAGTTATAAGTGGAATAAAGCACTTACACGATATTGGATGCATAACATCAATATCCACCGGGAGAGGTTATGTTAGGCTCAAGGAGGTATTTGGTGATAATTTCGACAATCTAATCTCTCCACAGTCTTTAATAATAATAGAGCATGGAACTAAAATTGTTGATCATGATGGAAATATAATAATTGCAGACTATTTTAAAGATTCTGAAATAGAGCATGTAGTAGATTTCTTAAGAGCCAATATTGGAATATTCAAACTTGTTTGGTTTAATCCAATTGATGTCACTAAAAAAATACCTGTTTGGTGTGCCGACGAGAGAGATGTTCAGGCGGAAACTCAAAAACGAGGACATTACGCGGATGTATTCACCTGTTCAATTGGAGAGCTAGAAGAATCTATATTGAAACAAAAACTTACTAATATTTCCTTAAAACTAAAGGATTATGTCAAAGTCGAAAATCTTAAACTTTCATTCACTAGAACTGATACAAATATCATATTCCAGGATGGCAACATGGAGTTTATTAAAAATAATATTAATAAAGGCCTTGCTCTTGCCGAGGTGTTAAGAAAATTGAACATAGACTCCAGTGAACTACTTATTGCCGGTAATGCAATAAATGATGTAGAGATGCTGGATTATGAAGCTGGCTATAAGATACTGGTTAGCAAGGGCGAAGACCGGGCTACTATTCTATCCTATCTTTCATCCCCAGAATCTATTATAAAAGTAGACAGCCCTGAAGAACTCGGGCATTTTCTTCGTTCTATAAAGTAGATTAAGCGAATCTAGATACAATAAATATAAATACTGCGCCGAGAATCGTAAGCCCAATAATGGTTTTAGTGCTGCCGTCCTCATGTGCTTGAGGTAAAATATCACTAGCGCCAATATATAGCAGAAATCCGCAAAAGAAACCAAGGTAAATAACAAGATTAGTAGCGGATAAATGAAATAGTTTTGTTGATAGAACTCCAAGGACAGGAGCGATTGCATCAAGAAGAAGTAGCTTAAGTGCCTTACTATCCTTATTTTTGTTCACTAGCATCAGATTTACAGTATTGAGCCCATCAGCAAAATCGTGACCTATAACAGCTATTGCAACTGCAATTCCTACAGTTGCATTGATCTGGAAACCAAGCCCTATTCCAACACCGTCTAGGAAGCTATGTCCGGATAGTGCCAATGCGGATAACATACCAACCTGTGGATGGTGGTGCTTGCCGTATTGATTCTCTTCCCCGTGATGCATGAGGAGTAGCTTCTCTGATATATGAAAAACCAAAAAACCAACTACCAAGGCGACCATAGGAATTGTTGAGCTTATGTTATCTGCTGAAATTATTTTGAATATCTCTGGAAGCAGATCAAAAGCGACAACGCCAATTATTACTCCTGCTGTGAATCCCATCACCTTCTTAATCCACTTCTTCTTTTTCAGAGCAAGAATTCCACCGCTCAAGGTAGAAACAAAGGTTGCTATTGATAATAATACTGGGGTCATTGAACTATATTTATACAGATTAACAGGTTTAAAAGCAACATTTCTAAATGTCCAAGGCCAGACATGCTGCTATTTAATTTTGTTTTGTATATTTTAATTTTTTCATTATTACTTGTTAATTAATCACTTAGAAACTTTTCAAAAACAAACCTATTCTACGGCTTACCAGTATTTTTTTATATTTTCAATAATTTCCTTTTTGGATAGGGCCGAATTGAAATCTATACTGTAGTTAAGCCTATCGAAGTAATCCTTATGATATTTATATATGTTTTTAGCTGTTCTTTTATCTATAAACTTATACCAACCCTCCTTTTCGGTAGACCATCGATGACTGTTGTAACCGTTAGAGAACAGATTCTTCTGAATATCATCGACCGAGGCATTAATTTTTTCATTATCAAACCTGTCTATGATACCTAAGTTAGTTAGGAGTTTTTTAATAGCCTTAGGGCCGTTATCGATAAAATCTTCATATTTTATAATCGCATCAGCGTCATCAAGCCATGAGTCTGTAACTTTTAACATATTTCTTGCACCTTGACTTCGGGACCATTTTTTAAACTCTCTTGAGCTCGGGTTTTTATTGATTCCAAAAATTGATTTTCTGAAAACTGGATCAATAGTCCATCCAGCAACACGATTTTTTTGAGCGAACCTAAATCCCGACAATAAAACATCTAATGGATTTCTAATAATAGTAATGACCTTATGGTCTACTTCATTTTCAAAATTTAACAGGAAGTTTCTGCGTGAAAGATGATTAATAACGATAGTCGGCTTAGACATTAAATTGTAATCCATAATTATTTGACCTGATAGCATATGATAGTTTGTTAGTTTTTTTAATGATTCAGCTATGGCGTTATTGCCAGATCTAGGATTAGCAAGAATAAATAAAGCTTCCCCTCCTGGTAAATTCTTATGGGTCGGCTTTCTAACATCAATTTTATATTCATAATTTGAGTCTAAATAATAGGCGCTCTCATCGTCGTCAAATCCGAAAATATTGATACTTTCCAAATATGACTTAAGGAAATAAATAAACTCATATCCATTAATG
>Ga0194055_10001787_pt1 | contig 17358 bp, 15 predicted proteins | sample SepL449m_MetaG_FD_155482 | JGI IMG/M metagenome (GOLD analysis project Ga0194055, IMG submission 155482) | Anoxic zone freshwater microbial communities from boreal shield lake in IISD Experimental Lakes Area, Ontario, Canada - Sep2016-L442-9m | ecosystem: Environmental > Aquatic > Freshwater >...
CATGTTTTGCTGCGGCGCCTTTAGGGATTTCTTTTAAGTTCCAAATAGTAAAAGCGGCAAAAGCAAAGGAGAGTGCGTTTACGTAGAGTGACAAATCAACTGCAGTTGAGTTAATCCCAAAGGTTACGTTGATTGCTGATGTGAAAAGAGAAAGGAAGGTGAAGAGAAGGGCAGCAATGGGCGCGGTGCCATAGGCGGCTAAGAGAGAAACTTGGTTTGCATTTTCTAGTTTTTCACGCGGGACCAGATTAGGAACTGATGCATCCTTGGCTGGTGACCAGAACAAGGTTATGCACTCAACCAGGATCATGGCGGTGTAGAGCCAGAAGTAATTGTTTGCAATTGGAATAGAGATATAGAGCGCTGCGCGCAGGATGTCGCAATTAACCATTAACTTGCGACGATCTAACCTGTCAGCAATCACTCCTGCTAGCGGACCAAGAAAGACTGCAGGTAGTAAGCGTGCAATGAAAACACCTGCAATTGCAAAGTTAGCAGTTGCGTAATCTCCACCGGAGAGATGCTGTGCCATTGCAGTTGTTGCAAGTAGTCCTAGCCAATCACCCAAGGATGAAAAGACCATTGAGTTCCAGAGCTTGCGAAAGGGCTTAATTGCCAAGACACCTCGAGTTACATCCTGCGCAGGTGCGGCAGGGGTTGGGAGCGTCTTTGGCATGGTGGGAGTCTATCGGTGGGGGCTGATGAGGCTAGGAATGGCATTTTCTGACCACAAAGTGCTCAATTTTCCCTTTACTAACTCCAGAGGGACGAGTACAAAAGGAGCACTAACTACTGAGAGTTGAGCAATTTCAATGGAGATACGTGCTGAACTAAATGAACTTCTAGATGCCTATTACCCTGGTCAAAAAATACCGAGTGAACGTGTTTTATCGGAGCGCTTTGGCGTAGCACGTATGACCCTGCGTCATGCAATTGAAACTTACATTTTAGAGGGCAAGCTCGAGCGTAGACCTGGATCAGGTACCTATATATCAAATCAGTGTTATTCATTATCGGCTCGCTGCCGTTCATTCTCCTCAGAAATGCAATCTCGTGGATTAGAACCTGGAAATAAACTATTAGTTTCTAAAATTCTCGCAGCCGACAAGGTCAGCTCGAGTAAATTGCGCATTCCCTTAAATTCAAAGATTTTGAAGTTTTCACGTTTGCGCTTTGGTAATGAAATTCCTATGGCATATCAAACAACATCTATTCCTATTGCTTATATTGGCCAGATAGAAGATAGCGAGCTAGAAGGTTCACTTGAAGATCTATTACAAAACAAGTTTGGAATCTCTATCACTACCTCACAAACAGAAATTGCTGGAGATTTCGTGGATCAGAAGATTTCTAAATTACTTGAAATTACAACTCTCACACCTTGCCTGGTTAAAGAGACAATAGATATGGATCAACGCTCACGAAGCATTATGTGGAACAAGACTTGGTACAACGCAGAGCGATTTAAGATCAAATTTGAAGCAGCATGTAATGTGCGTGAAACCAAAAACTCATCTGCATCCTAGTTTAATTAGGTAAGCGCTCCATCGCAGCCCAAAAATCTTTCATGATTGCGACTTCATCAACATCCATGCAGACCGGAATCTTTGCAATAGGGCGATCCCAATACATTGAACCTGCAGCATCTACTTCAGGAATCGGCATCTCCCGAGTAATGACCGCCTCAGGAACGGTGTAGTAAGCAATATTTACTATGTCCCACAATACTTTCGTAGGTCTAGTTGAATCCATGTCCATTTTTATACGACCATGGCCCCATTTTTCTAAAATGTCAGCTAAGAAGTTGAGTATTGCCTTGTTTTTTGAGCGTAACTCAGGCAGAAATACAGAATTCTCGACTGCGACTTTGACTACTCCTGGCCATCCAGGCAGAACAACTAGATTTTCATGATTTTGATACAGCACTCTCCACGATGCAATATCGGCACGGGCATTTAACTCCCCATACTTATATTTCTTCCAGGTCTCTTCGTCAGGAAATGATCCCGCCCAGATAATTGGTACCTTTTTTGCAAGATCGGGGTATCCCAATTTGAATGCAGCTAAATCAGTTGCAGGACCTGTGCCCAAGATTGAAAAGTCCACACCCTGCTTTGCCAGATTAACAATGAGATCTAATCCCTCACTTGGTAGTACTTCTTTAATGTTTTCCATCGGGCGTGCTGCACCTTGCAGACAAGGGACATCGCTTCTCTGACAAAGGTCGATTACTCTCTGCGCTTCGTCCCGGTACATGTTCACAGAATCATGGCCATGTACCAAAGTGTTATGCGATGAGATCACTGCCAGAACCTCTAGCTTTGGACTCCCGAGTGCATAAGCAATCGCAAATTGATCATCGATTTCATTCATGGTGTCACACACCATGACAACTTTGCGCTTAACGTCGTTGGCCAATTTTTTCTCCCTTTAACATTTTGGTGGCGTATTCAATGACATTATCAACCGAAGGTAGGTAATGATCTTCAAGCGGTGGTGAGAATGGAACGGGCGTATGCAGGCCTGTTAGTGTCTTGATTGGTCCCTTTAATGAAGAGAAGGCTCTATCAGCAACCATTCCTGCTATATCTGTTGCAATAGAACAGCGAGGATGAGACTCATCGACAACTAGAAGGTGGCCCGTTTTCTCCACAGACTCACAAATTAAATCAATATCAATCGGCGAATAACTGCGTGGATCAATGACTTCGGCATCAATTCCTTGTTTAGCAAGCTCATCTGCTGCATCAAGTGCTGTTAAAACCATTTTTTGAACACCTACGATTGTGATGTCCTTTCCTTTTCGCTTGATATCTCCCACACCGATTGGAATTGTGTAAGAGCCCTCGGGCACATTGCTTTGCTTCATATAAAGACGCTTGTGCTCCATGAAAATAACTGGGTTTTGATCCCGAATGGCTGAGATCAAAAGACCTTTTGCATCATATGCATTAGAAGGAGCGATCACCTTTATGCCAGGAATGTGGCTATAAATTGAAAGCAACATCTGGGAGTGCTCTGAACCAGCTCTAAATCCGGCACCAGTAACTGTTCTTACAACCATCGGGATACTAACTTTGCCGCCGTAAGTGAATCTCAGTTTTGCGGCATGGTTGAGAATTTGATCAAAAGAAGTTCCAATAAAGTCTGAATACATAATTTCAGCAATTGGACGCATTCCGGCAAAAGTTGCACCAATGCAAGCTCCGATAAATCCGGTTTCTGCCAGTAAAGAGTCAATTACACGTTCACGACCAAACTCTGTAACCAAATCTTTTGTTACACCAAATGGTCCACCCCAAGCATCTAGCGCTCCAGGGATGTGATCATTTCCTGCACCACCTGCAACATCTTCACCAATTAATATGACTGATGGGTCATTTCGCATTTCTAAACGAATGGCCTCATTTACGGCATCCTTATATGTGAGTTGACGTGTCATGCGCTTGCTCCTTCTTCCAAATAAACTGCGTCATGCATGTCATCAATTGTTGGGAATGGATCCTTTGCAGCCCTACTGAAGGCATCAGTAATTTTCTTTCTATTTTCATTCTCAAAAATTACAAATTGGGATTCAACTGATGGATCAACTTCAAGGATTCGAGCTTTGTAACTCTTCAATGGATCGCGAGATTTCCAATATTCAATTTCCTCGGCAGACTTATACGTTTCAGTATCACCTTCATACTGTCCAGAGAGTTTGTAAGTCATCGACTCAATAAAGGCCGGCTTCTTGTTCTTTCGCATCCAAGAAAAACATTCTTTAGCAGCTTCCTCTACCGCTTCAAAATCATTGCCATCAACCTTTATTGCCTTGATATCGAAGTGGTCCACATATCCAATTGTTGATTCATGCAACAAGTGATACTTACTTGAGGTGGACTCTGCATACAAGTTGTTTTCGCACACAAACAAGACTGGTGCTTCAAATTTGATGGCAAACTCTAAGCCTTCGTGGAAAGCGCCTTGATGGATTGCACCTTCTCCAAAGAAGCACAGCGCAACTTGATCAGTTCCTTTCATTTTCGAGCCCCATGCAGCACCAGTTGCAATAGGAATTCCACCTGCAACAATTCCCATTGAGCCAATGAAATTTATATCTTGGTCAGCGATATGCATGGAACCACCTAGGCCCTTGCAATAACCCGTTCTTTTACCTAAAAGCTCGGCGACCATCTTATAAAGATCCAAACCACGCGCCACGCCATGGCTGTGATTTCGGTAGGTAGAGGTCATCCAATCATCTGCTCTTAACTGCTTAATAATTCCAACAGAGGATGCTTCCTGGCCGATCGATGTGTGTAAGTAACCAACGGCTTCATCAGTCTTTGCAAACTCTTTTACATACAGATCGAATTCCCGAATAAGACTCATTAATTTCCAATTGTCCAACATGTCATTTACGGTCATTATGCGGGCCCCTTTACTGTGTTGTTACTTGATAACCACTTATCAATTCCATTTAAGATCGTTTCGCAATGATTGGAAACGACATCTAGTGAAGCGCCGGCTATATGGGGCGTGCAAATAACATTTGGTAACGCAAGCCATCTATCTGTCTTTTCAATTGGTTCTTTCCAAAAAACATCAATTGCTGCGCTTGCGATTTCTCTAGTCTTTAGCGCTTGATACAGATCTTCTTCAACAACTAATTTTGCTCTGGCTGAGCTAATCAATATTCCCTCAGGTCCAAGTTTTTTGAGCAATGCGCGATCAACTGAGTTCTCGGTTCCGGCCACGACTGGTGCGTGTAATGAAACAATGTCACTAATTTCAAAAAGTTCATCCAAAGAATTAACTTTTGTTGCATAACTACTACTCTCGACAAAAGGATCAAAGTAGTAAACCGTGGCCCCAAATCCATTGATAAGGCGTTGGGCAACTCTGACACCGATTTGGCCGAAGCCATACAGACCAACGACTAAGTTGCCGATTTCGCGACCTCTAAACTCCAAATACGGCAGCTTGCCATCAAATAACCAACCTTCATCTGATAAATGCCTGCTACTTGATGTTAGTTTTCTTGAAAGATCCAGCATCATTGAAAGACAGTAATCAGCAACTGAATCAGCATTTCTACCCGGTGTATGCACAACTGGGATCTTTTGTTGCTCACAAAACCCTAAGTCCACGTTCACTGGTGTGCCTCTTGATACTCCAACAAATTTCAGATTAGGCAAGGATTCGAGAACTTTTCTATTCAATTCTTCAATTTCAACAATAACAATCTCGCAGTTTTGTGCCTTGGCCACTAATTCGCTGTCACTTAAAGTTATTCCATTTTGACCCCAGCCAGATAATTCAAATTTAATGTTTCTCTCATTTAATGAAGCCAAAAATTCAGTAGTGACTTCACATGTAATTAGTGCGCGAAGAGAATTAGCTTGCATTTTCTAACACCTCTCGGATTCCTTCTATCTCCGAATACAAAAGAGCATGGTCTTTTGCCTTTGATCTCAAGAACTCTGAGGTTTCTACATCTAGAGATTCTGAATGGTTCTCATAGACAACGGAATCTCTTTTCTCACTACCGAGCAGTGAGAACAAGTTATCAACAGCGTTTTCAGTTGCCACTCGCTCAATTGGAATATCGAGCAAGCTTCCCAAGATCATCTGTAGTTGAGAGCTCGCGCCACCACCGGTAAAGATGATTTGATCGATTTCAAAGCCATCATTTTTCAAAGCTGAAATTTGGTTTGCCAGTGCGAACGAATAATCCAACATCAAACCAAGTGCTAACTCATTGCTATTAGATTTTGAAAAGTCCCCTAAAATTGAAAATGCAGGCCTAGATTGCCACTTCTCTTCATTCCACATATTGCATGATCCAAAAACACTTGGCGCTTTAGTTATGTTGGCTATATTCAATGAGTCTGTGGTGATCGGATTTGCAACGTTCTTGCTTAGCCAACCGTAGAAACTACCCGGATACCCCAAATTCCCCTCAAGAAAGTACATTGAATCTTCAAAGGAGGTGGACTTCCACGGTTGCAACAACGTTGAAGTGCCTATCGTTGAACTGAGAAGTGAAATTGGGGTTGATGAGCCAGCAGAAACAACTGCCTTTGCAGAACTGTTACCTGACGCGCCCATATGAAGAAAGTGCGAGTCACCTCCACCAACAAAGACCTTGGCACTGGACCAACGGGTTGAAAGCTCTACTGATGCTTTAATCGCACCTACCTCTGATCCGAATTTTTGAGGTATAGGAAGAAGTATTGGGGGAATATCGAAATATTCTAGTAAATCTGTATGGATGCCTTTTTCGGATAGTTTTGCCATCTGACCTGCAGAAACTAAGGTCATTTCTGTAACAATTTCTTGTGTTAATTTCCAGATTAGCCAATCATGCACAAAGAGAAGTTTTGTATTGTGCTTCTGCAATTCTGGCCGATTGCCAAATAGATTAATAATTTTAGGCAGAGTTAGTTGAGGGGCAAACCAGTGTCCTGTTTCTTCATAGATTTTCTTTGAACCGTACTTTTCTAATTCTTTTCGAGCCAGTTCCCCGGAGGTGTCACTATTTAGATAAATTGGAGTCAATTCTTTTGCATCATCAATCAGGCAAAATCCCTGCCGCAAAGTTGAAATGTAAATTTTTTCTACTTTAACTCCAGAACTCAAATTCTCTGCACAATTATTCATGGCTGCAATAACTGTTTTAAACAGTTGAGTTGGGTCTAAAAATATATGGCGCCCTTCAACAGTTGGGGTAACACCAATCTCATGAGTCAACATTTTTGCAGTGTGATTGTCTCGGATGGTCACCTTCACGGAAGATCCACCGATATCAATAAGTGCTGAAGTTGCTGTCATAAGCCATTCTTTTTCAGGTGATCCCAATATGCCTTAGGAACTTCTGTTGGATTCAGGCCTAACTGATGACATCTAATGGTTAGTTCGGAGGCTTCTTCAAGATTAAGGACCCTAGAAAAACCAAGCTGCACTGTAGGAGCTAGTACTACGCAGCCATGATTTTCTAGTATGACAACATTGGAATCCTTGACGGCTACAGCTGTAGCTTCAGCAATCTCCTGTGTTCCTGAAAGTATCCAAGGAATTCGCACCACATTTCTCACGTAATACACATGATCGATGGTTAAGAATCGAATTGGCAAATTCAAGGCTGCCGTTAGAACACTTGCTTGAGGATGCAAATGGATACAAACATCGATGTCTGGTCGTGTTTTGTAACTTTCAAGGTGCACTCGAAATTCTGAAGAGGGACGAATGCCATCTAGGTGTTCGCCCTGAAGGTTCACTTGGGCAAAACTGCTCGGATCGAGCTGATCAAGTTGTGTTCCAGTGCCCGTAATAAAGAATATGTCGGTTCCAGGTGCGCGGAAAGACAGGTTTCCACCAGAACCAACTGCTAATCCTCTTTCTACTACTTTCTTTCCTACCTCTATGAGTTCGTTCATGGTTGTAAGCAAATCCTTATTCTTGCTAACACTGATTTCAGATACCATCTCATGCCTCGCTTCTGTGAGTAGGTTGAAATATTGTTTTGAACTGTGAGAATTTTGAATCAGAAAAAGCGCTAGTAAAGTTTTCAAATCCAACAATATTCGAAATCAGATAATCAAGTTCATTTTGGTGCTTCGTCAAGAAACTTGTGCTTAGCTCAAAAGAAGCATCATCTGCTAAGTGTCCACCGATCAAGGTGAGTTCCTTGAATTCACTCACTTGGTTGAAATCAAATAGCATTTCAGATTGAAAAACACCGTAAACCATGGCTGTCCCGGTCGGCTTAAGCGCGGATAAACCTGCTTTAAAGTTGTCGGCAAAGCCAGATGTTTCAAAAACTACATCAAAATGATCTGTGAGCTTGCCGATTCCTTTTAGTGAGGTAGCACTAATTCCGAGCATCTCTAATCTTTTTTCCTTTCCTTCTGAAGATGTTAAAACAGTAATCTTTAACTGCGGATAGGTAGTCTTTAAATAGTGGGCCAAACAAGCTCCAATAGAGCCCATACCAAGGATAAGAACATCCTTTTCTCCCACTAAATTTACTTTTCTAGAGCAATAGATTGCATTTGCCATTGTTTCGCTGAGTCCGCCTATTAAGTCGTTAATTTCATCTGCGTACGCGTGCATACGGGCGCCAACTGGAATTGCTATCTTCTCGGCAAATGCACCTTTGAAAGTACTTCCAAAATGCTTTCTATTCACGCACATGTTGAATTTACTTTTTAAGCACAGCTCACATTTGTAGCAGGGCACGTTTACTTGCACCGCTACTTTGGTACCTGGTTTAAATCTGTTTTTTGATTCTTCATTAATCTCAATTACCTCACCAAAAATCTCGTGCCCTGGAACTATTGGGTAAGAGATATCCCACGGGTGCTTGCCTGACCACAAATATGAATCCGCAGCACAAATCCCACTAGAGATTACCCGCACAACCGCCATCTTTGCGAAGGTATGGTCAAACTCCTGCTCTAAGACAGAAATCGAGCCAGGTGCGGACAGTGAAATTGTTTTCATATGCAATCAACTATTTTTCATCACAGATTTCATGTACAGCAAACTTTCATTCAAAATACTCAATGGCCCAGGTCCATTCTCATCAATCGCTGCCCCATAAAGATCAAAGTTCGCAGTTCCCGCATAATTAATACTTGAAAGTGTCTTCAAAATCTCTGAAAAATCATGCACCCGCCCGCAAGGTAGATCTGCATCAGAATCACCAGCAATTGCATCACCGAGGTGCATAGCTCCCATCAAATTCTTTGCATGCAAATCCTTTATCAGATGTACAACATCTTCTTCTAACGCAAAAGCATGGCCAGTATCGATCAAGACCTTGAGATGACTATATGAAGACAAAATTGTTGCTAGAGCTTGACCATCCGGGAAAATTGTGTCTGCTTTATATTCGATAGAAACAATGCCTGGAAAGTTAGCTGCAAGATCGTTTAATTCCTCCAAAGAACTATGGGTTTCTTCAATACTTGAATTAGGAAGGTCGGCGCCAGTCCAAATATTGGCGTATTTTATTCCCATTTTTTCTAGAGCATCGAGGAAATAGTGGCACTCATCCAGAAGGGAAGTTTTAGTATTTGAAAATGCTCCCTCGGGCCATTTGTCAGGTGTTAAAGAAAATAATGCAGCAGTTACTTGGATTTGATTCTTGGATGCTAACTCGAGAATACGACTTCTCTTTGCTGAATTTAGCTCTTGAGAGGGGACATAGATTCCGATTTCAATATTATCTATTCCACGCTTCTTAAATTCTGGAAAGGTGACGTCGTAATCCATGCTGATTGGCCATAAATTCCAATCAGCAGAACCAAGTAACATGTCTTTAGACATTAGTTATCTCGATTTATTACGTGAAGTCTGTCTGGGGAGTAAGAAACAAATACCTTTTCATGAACTTTAAAATCAGCAAAGCGATCACTTTCAACAATTACTTCAGTTTTTTCACGATTTGATGAGTTTGCGACTTCACACTGTATGGATATACGCGATCCAACAAATTGCCAAGAAACTACAGTTGCCTCAAAACTATACTTTGATTTTTCTAGGCTCACTTGTAGATCCTCTTGACGAGCAGCAAGTAGTGAACCGCGACTGTGAACTTTTCCTAGTGCAAGTGATCCAAAAGCCGTCTCGAAAGTGTCACCAACAATCGTCCCAGGAAATACATTTCTACATCCAAAGAATTTAGCTACCTTGCGACTCTCGGGAGTTGAAACAAAAGACTCAGGAACATCGTATTGTTCCAAGACACCTGACTCCATGAAAGCGATTTTGTCTGAAATAGCCATTGCTTCTTCTTGATCATGGGTAACGAATAATGTTGTCATCTCAAATGAATCATGAATTTCTCGGATGAAATTACGCATCTCCACGCGCAGATTGGCATCAAGTGCGCTAAGTGGCTCATCTAGAAGCAGAACTTTGGGATTTCTCATGAGTGCTCTAGCCAGTGAAACGCGCTGCTCCTGACCACCAGATAGCTCCCCAGGTCGACGAGATGCAAAGCCTGGAAGCTTTACCAACTCAAGCATTTCTTCAACTCTTTTATCAATATCTTTTGGAGGATTCTTGGATGCTCTCAAAGAAAAAGCAACATTTTCACCGATTGTCATACTTGGAAATAGAAGAGCCTTCTGAAAAACCATTGCAATCGCACGTTTTTCAACTGTGATTAAATCTTGTAATTCGTCATCAAAGTAGACATGACCAGATGTGGCACGCTCGAGACCGGCAACAATCCGGAGGAGAGTAGTTTTTCCGCATCCGGAAGAGCCAAGTATTGAAACGAGTTGGCCGCTAGGCACCTCTAAGTTAATCCCCTTTAAAACAGGATTAGTTCCAAATGACTTTTCGATGTTCTCAATTTTGATCCCGGTATTCATTAAACACTTCCCAATCCTGTAACACTAGATGAACGTCCAACAAGGTGCTTGCTTGTAAATCTCAATAAAATCAGTGGAGGAATCATAAATACGATACTTGCAGCTCCAACAAGTGTCAGGTCGCTGCCGCGCAAAAATGCAAATAACACCATAGGAAGGGTCTTTACGGCTGCGCCTCCAACCAATAGCGTTAAAATATATTCACTCCATGAAATAACAAATGCGAACAAGAATGAAACGGCAAGCCCTGGTAGAACTATTGGAAGTGTGATCTTTCTTAATACTGTGGCTCGCGATGCACCAAGTACCTGCCCTTGTTCTTCATAGGCACGATCAAAGTTCGCAAAGGTTCCAGACATAATCATTACTACATATGGAATTGTCGGAATTAGATGAGCCAAAATTACTCCGCGAACCGTATCTGAAAGTCCATACTTAATGAAAAGAATTTGAATACCCATAGTCACTGCTAGCCCAGGAACAATAAGGGGGGCGAGGACTAAAAATTGAAAAGCCTTCTTCATCTTAAAGTTATACATTGCGATAGCGCGTCCAGCTGCACTTCCAATTGCGGTGGCAATAACTCCAACAATCAGAGCAATAATTGTTGAGGTGATAGCACCGCGAATGATGTCACCGTTTGGGTCGAATGCGATTGCGTAGCCGCGCATCGAATACTGTGCTGGAAGGATATCTGGAAAGCGCCATCCGGCAGCAAAAGACCAAATGATGATCGAAATAAATGGGAAGAAAACCCAAAAAACAAAAAGGCCCAAGAAGAGAGGTCTGAAAATTAGCTTCATTATTTTCTACTCTCTTGCTGTGTCAGTTTCATATAGGCATAAACCAGAAGACCAATAACCACAGAGGTGATTGTTGCTAGCGCCATTGCTGTTGGCCGATTAGCTAAATCTCGGTTTGTGTATAACTGATAGGCAACGACTGAAACTGTGGATGGGTATGGTTCACCAAGAAGATAAGGGACTTCATAGGATCCAAAAGAGAATGCAAAAACAATAATTGTTCCTGAAAGTATTGATGGGAAAATGTAAGGCAGAATTACTTTGCGGAGTCTAAATCCATATGAAGCACCCAAGGTCTTTGCGGTCTCGTCTAAATTTGTAACGGGACCTCGTAAAGCGCTCAGTATCAATACACAAAGGAATGGAACTTCTTTCCAAAGGTAAGACATGATGATTCCATAACCAAAGGGGTCATTAGTAATGATTGGAAAATCACTAGACCCATCTGTAATTCCAAAATGATTTGTCAATCTGGAAACTATTCCAGACTGTGAAAATGTTAAGAGCACTCCTGTGGCTGCAACAACGTGTGGGATCGGGATATTGAATTGGGTAATTGAAATAAGCACAGACTGAAATCTCTTCGTACGGCTTATCATCAATGAAATAGCAAGTGCAATAACTGTAGATAACACGGTTGAAAGAATTGCAACTCTAAAAGTAAGAATAATTCCAGATCGAACTGTCTCGTTTTGAAATGCAGCGAAATATGCATCTAGGCTAATTTTTTGTTCACTGTCGGCAATGACGGAGAAAAACCCAACGCTTTGCAAGATTCCAAAGACAAATCCTCCGACAAAGAGAGTGACTAGTACTGCCACTGTTGGCAAGACAAGCCAAATAACCTTGCGCTCTCTTAACTTAGTTTTCGATCTTCCAAATTTGGGGATAAATGAAGGAGTAGGGGCTGTGATGTTTGTATTAGTCACAGCCCCTACTCCTTTTCTAATTTATTCTTCCTATAACTAGATTACCTAGCTAACCCTCGTGGTACGGAAGAGCTTTTTACTTTTGCTGAACATCCTTAATCCAGCCGGCATCGATTGCTTTCAACCAAGCTGCTGTGAGCTCAGGGTTAGCATTCTTTGCCAATGTTGCTGGTGAGACACTTGAAGGATGGATTGGAAGTGAACGATATTGACCAGACAATGGAGTCTTGCTCATAACAATTGCAGGACTTCCAATGACTCCATCAACTTGCATCTTTAACTGAGCTTCAGGTGACTGCAAAATGTTTGCAATAACCTGCGCGCCAGCCTTATTTGGTGAGTTGTATGGAACTGCAACATAACTGATGTTGCCGATCATTCCTTCTTTGAATGCTGCCACTCGAGTTGAAGTAGGGAATAGACCTGTCTTCACGTTCGCAAAGGAAGCTAGAGCTCCGTAATTGAAATACGCAGAGATTTCTCCATTTGCGTATAACTTTTCTAGATCTCCAATATTTGCAGGATAAGTCGCACCCTTGCGCCATAGTGCAGGCTTTAGGTCATTAAGGAATGTTGCAGCCTTTGCCATCGCAGGTGTGAATGTTGCTGCGTTGTATGCACCCAAGAAGTTTGAGTAGCCACCGTTTGCATAATAGAACAAGCGACGAACCGTCATTGAGCCATTGAAATCAGGTGGGGCAGGATAAGTGAACTTTCCTGGATTTGCTTTTGCCCAAGCGATAAACCCATCAAGAGTCGCTACAGCAGATTTTGGAACCACTTTGCTGTCATAAACAAGTCCTGAAGATGCTGTTGCCCATGGTGCTTCGCAACCATTAACAGGCAAACCAAAGTCACTGTTTACTGAAGAATTTGTCCAGTCAACATACTTTGCGTTAGGCAACTTTGTTGCCCAATCACAGGCCCAGATATCTGCTTGAACACCAGTGGCGAAGTTTTCACCATTGATCCAAATCATGTCCACGGCTCCGCCAGTATTTTTTCCAGCTTGCTTTTCACCGAGAACTTTATTCACTGCTTCAGGTGTTGCATTTAACTTAACCTGATTCAATGTAATTCCTAATTTCTTAGCTTCTGCACCAATGTAATCATTTACATAAGTATTGATTTTGGCACCGCCACCCCACATGTACCAGTTAACAGTTTGACCCTTTGCTTCTTTAAGGATCTTGTTCCACTGTGGACTTGTGTAAGTCGTTGTTCCGATCGCGCTAGATGGTGCTGTTGCAATTACTCCGGGAATAGTTGCAACCAGCATGACAACTAACAGCTTTATTAATGACTTGAATTTCATTCTTACTCCCTTAAGTTCCACATGGGAACTTCGATGATGTTCAGAGTAAATTAACATTCAACTTGTAAAAAAGTAAGGTGCATCACGATTTGCCAATTAGACCACTTTTCTAAAATCCTTATAACAGGTTGTTACCTTGGCCCAAAACCACGCTAAATTTCTTCTTTTTAGAGTGCGTTTAAGCCGCTAGAAATCCAAAGTGGTCTAGTTGGGATTACCGCGCACCTAGATGGTTCCAGTTTTTTAGGTCAAACTTTGCCAATCGCATTTACATCAGGGGAGAAGCATGCCAACGCAATCAAATACACGTCCGAATATTGTTGTAATTATTTGTGATGACATTGGTTTTGGTGATTTGAGTTGTAATGGCTCAACAATGATTAAAACGCCAAACCTTGATTTAGTTGCACGAAGAGGTGCGCGCCTTACATCAATGTATAGCGGTGGCCCAACATGTACTCCAGCTAGAGCAGCGCTTATGACTGGGCGAATTGCACCTAGAACTGGTGCTGCACGTGTTTTATTCCCTGGCGATAACCGCGGAATGAATCCAAACGAAGTGACAATGGGTGCATATTTAAAGGGTTTAGGTTATGCAACCGGCTGTTTTGGTAAGTGGCACCTCGGAGATATTCCAGATAGCGGGCCTTTAAAGTTTGGATTCGATCGTTACTTTGGATTGCCATATAGCAATGACATGGACCCAATGATTGTTTATCGTGATGAAGAAAACGTTGAAGAACCGGCTGATGTTGCATCTCTAGCATTGCGTTGCGCAAATGAAGCTATTGAGTTCATTGATAAAACGCCAAAAGATCAACCATTCTTTGTCTACTTCCCATTTACAAGCCCTCACCACCCAATAACTCCTGAAGATAAATTCATCGGCACTTCAGAAGCAGGCCTATATGGTGATACATGCGAAGCCATCGATTTCTATTCTGGTGAGTTATACAAACACATATCCGCACGAGGACAAATTGAAAACACAATATTTGTATTCACAAGTGATCACGGACCATGGTGGGAAGGCTCTAACGGAGGATTGCGTGGACGCAAATTTGAAACATGGGATGGTGGAATGCGTGTCCCATTCCTAATTTCTTGGCCAGCAATGATTCCTGAAGGTCAAGTAATTAGTCAGCCAGTGGCAACAATGGATCTACTTCCAACTTTGTGCAATTTGCTTGATATTAAGCCTGATTCCTCTATGCCATTTGATGGCGAAGACATCTCTGATCTATTTATGAAAGGTTCGATTGCCGACCACGGCCCAATTTGGTATTTCGATGCATTCAGCCTTAACGCTGTTCGAAAAGGAAAGTGGAAGCTACACAGAAAACGTCAGACATGGGGCGGCGAGAAATTTTCTCAATGGTCACTGCCACAATTATTTGATCTTGAGCGAGACCCAGGTGAGTGTTACGACCTTGGAGCGCGGCATCCAGATGTTGTTAAAGAGCTAAATGATTTGATGGAAAAATTTGAAAAATCATTAAACCTTGCCGAAGCCGATGATCGTGAGTGGTGGAAAGGCTCGACTTTAGGTGATTCTGCAGGTTGGAATGTGCAAAAAGTCTAGATAATTCTCTATGGAAGAAACCAATGATTCCTGCTGTGCTCCTCAACGCCCTGAATCTCCTGTAGGTGCGACCCAACAAGAATTCGTTTCTTCGAGCACGTCATCAAGCTCTGACTTTGTTTCTATTCCTGCTGGTGAATTTATTATGGGTACAGATGAACCCTTTTATCCAACTGATGGCGAAGGGCCTAGTCGCTCAATATGGATAGATGAATTCAAAATTTCCCGATTCTCTGTCACTAACTCTCAATTTGCGAAATTTATCAAAGCAACTGGTTATGTAACAGAAGCAGAAACCTATGGTTGGTCTTATGTATTTAACGGATTCATTGATGAAGCTACTGCCTCTAAACAATCAGCAGGTATTGCCTCTTCTGCACCTTGGTGGTTAGCAATCGAAGGTGCGTATTGGTTTCAACCATTTGGTAATTCGCAAACTATCGAATCGATGTTGGATCATCCGGTTGTGCATGTAACTCATACTGACGCGCTTGAATTTTGCAGGTGGTCTGGGTACAAACTTCCAACTGAGGCTCAATGGGAGAAAGCATCGCGAGGCGGACTGGTTGGAAAGTTGTTTCCTTGGGGCGATGAACTTCTGGAAGGAAAACAACACAATACAAATATTTGGCAAGGAGAATTTCCACACTTGAATACTCAAGAGGATGGTTTCCTTGGAACAGCTCCAGTAAATAGTTTTACCCCCAATAATTTCGGACTTCACAACACTGTTGGCAATGTTTGGGAGTGGACTAATGACTTTTGGTCAGCACGCTGGCACATTCAAAGTACTGATGAGACTAGAAAGAATCCAACTGGCCCACAAAAGGATGCGGGCAACCGAGTGTTAAAGGGTGGATCGTTTATGTGTCATAACTCGTACTGTTTTAGATATCGAAATTCAGCACGTACTTTTAATTCCCCCAACACATCAACCAGCCATATTGGCTTTCGGTGCGTTCTATAAGCTCTATTCAGCCTTTTTCTTTGCTTTGCCAGATGCAGCCTTCTTTGCTGCCTTCTTTGCACCTGCTTTTTTCACAACGTTCTTTGTAAGAGTTAGCGCAGTATCACCCTTCTTAGGTTTAGCTGCAGCTTTCTTTCTACTCTTCTTAGGTGAAGGACCGTTCTCTGCTTCCCATGCACGGCGTCCTGCAAGTAGTTCAAGACCACGCTCTAACGTCATACCTTCTGCGGTATCTCCTCGTCGCAAGGTTGCATTAGTTTCACCATCGGTTACATACATACCAAAGCGACCATCTTTAATAATCAAAGGTTTCTCTGTTGTTGGATCAACGCCCAGTTCTTTCACTGGTGGCTTTGCCACGCCGCGGCGTCGCTCTTTAGGCTTTGAGTAAATCTCTAGCGCTTCATCAAGAGTCATTGTGAAAAGCTGCTCTTCAGATGTGAGCGTGCGTGAATCAACACCAGCCTTTAAGTAAGGACCATATCTTCCATTTTGAACTGTGATGTCGTCACCTGCAGCATTTGTTCCAAGAGTTCTAGGAAGAGAAAGAAGTCTTAAGGCATCTTCATAAGTGACGGTATCTAGCGTCATTGTGGAAAGCAGTGATGCAGTCTTTGCTTTAGGTGTATCTGCTTTCTTCTTTTTCTTCTTTCCAGATGCAGTTAGCTCTGGTTCAACAACTGGTAGAACTTCAGTGATGTAAGGACCAAAGCGACCACTCTTAGCAATAATCGGCAGGTTAGTTGCAGGATCAATTCCTAGTTCGCGCTCACCTGATGGGGCCTCTAGAAGTTCAATTGCCTTAGCAAGAGTTAATTCATCTGGGGCAAGTGATTCAGGGATATTTGCCAGCTTGCGCTCTTCTCCTGGCAGGTTCTGTTGCAGGTAAGCACCATAGCGACCAACACGAATTTCAATTTCAGGGGATAGGTTCATGGTGTTCGTAGCGCGGGCATCGATAACACCAAGGTCGGCCGATAATTCATTCAGACCTGGTTGACCATCTACGCCATAGAAAAAGTCACGTAACCAATCACTGCGACTAGCTTGCCCGTCGGCGATTTTGTCTAAATCTTCCTCCATGCTGGCCGTGAATTCGTAATCAACTAACTTTGTGAAGTGGGTTTCGAGCAAGCCAGTCACTGAAAAAGCTAGAAACGTTGGAACTAAAGCGCGGCCGCGCTTATAAACATACCCGCGATCTTGAATGGTTTGAATGATGGAAGCAAAAGTAGAAGGGCGACCGATACCTAACTCTTCAAGTTTTTTAACCAAAGTTGGCTCGGTATAGCGGGCAGGTGGTTTAGTTTCGTGGCCTTCGCAGGTGTATTCATCGACCTTTACTGATTGACCAAGGGTCATCGCTGGAAGGCGCTTGTCTGCACTTTCTTCATC
>Ga0194055_10001789_pt1 | contig 17351 bp, 12 predicted proteins | sample SepL449m_MetaG_FD_155482 | JGI IMG/M metagenome (GOLD analysis project Ga0194055, IMG submission 155482) | Anoxic zone freshwater microbial communities from boreal shield lake in IISD Experimental Lakes Area, Ontario, Canada - Sep2016-L442-9m | ecosystem: Environmental > Aquatic > Freshwater >...
CCGATAAGAGAGACCGGCAGCAGCCACAACAGATCGATTCCCAGCCGCAACAGGAACTGACGCATCCACGCATCGGCACCATTTCGAAATGTCTCAGATTCTGTACCACCGATCGCCAAGACGCCAAATTCGTAAATCAGCAGTAACGGCAACAGGAATACGAGGTTACAGAACGGGCGACGCGTCTCGAACCAATAGTGGGGCTCGGACGATTCCGGTGGAACGAACGCATCTACGAACAGGGTACGAAACGTCATCCATCCTGACCTTCGGAGTGGCCGCGGAACCAACGCATCCAGAACGTCATCGTCTGAACTGCCTCGCAAATTCAGATTCCCTCTGAACAGCGGAAAAATCAGCGAAATTACCCCGTTTCACAAAGCTGCGATCTCCACAGCACACTTCAAAATCATTTGGACCGCGCGAAGCGGCCCAGACGTGTTAGAATCTGACGATCGGGCAAACCTTAACGGGTTCACCGAACCGACACTGGAAGGGGATTGTCGGAATCAATGCAGTCGAAAGGATTGTGAGGTCGATTCCAAGGATGCATCGTTTTCACAGACGGTTTCGCGGAAGGTGTGCATGATGGCGACAGACATTCGATTGAAGGACTTGCTTCCCGATCTGACAGACCGGATCGTCGATACCTATCACGAGATCGGTTCGATCAATCATCTCGGGCATTGTCCCTTGCCAAGCGTTGATGCTGTGGTGGAGATCGCTGAATCGTTGAAAGAGATCCTTTATCCAGGTTATCGGAAGCGGCAGAATCTGCACTTCGGTAACGTGACGTACCACGTCGGAGACCTGATTGACGGGTTGCACGACCGACTGACTCAGCAGATTGCTCGTGCTCTCAGACACGACTTCCGTCGGAAGAATCAATTGGCCTGTGGTGAAGTCCAGCCCGATTTTGAAGCTGTCGGACAAGAAAAAGCGATCCGCTTTCTGCAGCGGATTCCCGATGTCCGCCATCTGCTGGCGACCGACGTGCAGGCCGCTTTCGATGGTGATCCCGCAGCCGGCAGCCTGGATGAAATCATCTTCTGCTACCCTGGCCTGGAAGCCATTACCATCTATCGTCTGGCACACGAGCTCCACAAGCTGGATGTCCCATTGGTTCCGCGGATGTTGTCGGAATGGTCACACAGCAAGACGGGAATTGATATCCATCCCGGTGCGCGGATCGGCCCCTCATTCTTCATCGACCACGGAACCGGGGTCGTAATCGGTGCGACAACCGAAATCGCGGCGGGTGTCAAAGTGTATCAAGGAGTGACGCTGGGGGCTCTCAGTTTTGCCAAGGACAATGAGGGGAATCTGGTCCGCAATTCCAAGCGACATCCGACCATTGAAGAAAACGTCGTGATTTACGCCAATGCGACAGTGCTGGGTGGAACCACGACCATCGGCCGTAACTCGGTGATCGGTGCGAGTGCCTCGGTCTACGAGAGCGTTCCGCCCAATACCGTCGTCACCCTGGAAAAGCCGACACTGCGTATGCGACAGGCATCGTAGGCACGTGTGTTCGCGATCGATCGAGATTCACTTCTTTGGCGGAGAAGTTTCGCCATCGATAATCGCACGGGTGCGGCCTTCGTTTTTCGCCGCCATCTGCTGAAGCTGTTCACGGTACGCATGTAGTGGACGGGTCAGCAGTCGATCAATGACCAGTTTGCGATTCTCCATGTCTGCTGCAGAGATACCGGATTCGCCGCAAAGCCCTGCCATTGCATCCACCGTCTTGTCGATGGCAACCAGGCTGCGATCGATCTCGGCCAATCGGCGTCTTGGTGACTTCACAGCATACGACTGGCGACTTTCCCAATGCGTTCTCAAGGTCTGAATCAGCCCGTTCAGGATGTCGAAGCGTCGAGCTGGATCGGGAACGATCTCGGGATGTTGGATGATCAATTCCAGCGTCGTGGCAATGTTGCGTGTTGAACCATCTGCGACTGGTGAGAAGTAAACGGAATGCAGGCGGTGAGTCAATTCCGCTGCCGGATCGATTTTCCCTTTGGCTTGCAGGTCAGCGATTTCCAGACGGGCAAAGTAACTGACCATGGGATCGAAAGGTTTCAGAAAGGCCGTTACAGCCGCGATTCGCTCCGCCGTTGGGTTGCTGGCAGCCTGACCAAGTACCAGGAAATACTCCTGTCGACGCTGATCCTCTGGATGAACTGCCTCGGCGGCCATCGAGTGACTCGCCTTCTGGACCCCCGAGGGACGGCGACTTTGCAATTGCTCACGCAGCGCCGTGCGATAACCCCACGAATGGAATTCGGCATCGGGGTTTTCCCGTACGACTTTCTGTTGGGTCACAAGTTCCGCCAGCCGTCGCAGCAAGTCCGGTGACACGTAACTGTCATCCATCCATTCGAGCAGCCGTGACTTTCGTGACAGTTGGACACCTTCCTGCGCGACCTTTGTTTCGAGTTCGCGATTCAAATACGGAGCTTGCGTCGTCCGGCGCGCATCCAGGACCTGATGCAACTCATTCAACTTCGCACCCCATCGCATCAGCTCGACAGGTGCTCGCAACGCCAGGATTCCGTTAGCCGGGGCATTGGTCCAGGCTCGTCCAGAAACACAGATTTCACCAAGTGCCGCATCGTCGTAAGCGGGGTAATTCAACAACGCGGACCAATCGAGTCCGCTGCTGGCGAGAATCTGGCGAACGTGCGTGGCCTGTAGACGCGATGGCAAATCCCCGGCGACAAATGTTCCGGCGACGTTTGTGCCAAGCAGCAGGAATTCACCCGCCGACGATTCGATGGCAATCACTTCGGTGAACGCCTGTCGCATGGACTGAACTACGATTCGCATCGGATCAATCCCATAGTCGACACATGGAAACCGCTGGCAGAAGATTCCCTCGGGTGCCAGGGCACGTGCGACGTGCCGATAGTGATCCACCGTAAACATTGCGCCGCCCGCCACGATCGATGAGGCGGGTGGAGAACTGAGAATCACGTCGTAGGTTTCTGAGTGTGACATCACCGCGATGCTCGGCGGAATCGTGACCAATCGGACTCGCTCGTCCTGAAATGGATCGTGTCCCGTTTCGCGTGCGATTGGCCCGCGGATGACCTGCACTAATGGTCCATCGTTTTCCACACAAGTCACGTCCTGGACAGGAAACTTCAGGCAAGTGGCCAGGGGTACACCACTGGAGGCTCCAAGAATCAAGACTTGATTGGGATGCTGTGACAGCACCATCGGGAGGACCGCCTGCAATACTTCAGGAGCAAACTGCGGATGTGTCTCGGAATTGGCCGTCACAATCGCTTTGGGAATGCCAGATTCACGGAGATGCAATTCCAGACCGTGCGACCGCCAGACAGTCAAAGGACCGCGAATTCCTTCTCGCACATCGATCGCCCGGGCGTCGTCCAACATTGGAAGCAATCGAGATTCCCAGCCGGCTCGATGAGCAACGAACGAGGGAGTCGAAAACAACAACTTCGCAGTCGTGACTGGATTATGGTTGGCTCGCCACAACGGGACCGACAATCCGATCGCAGAACAGCAGGTGATGCCCACGATACCCCAGCGCGGCAGTCTGTCGCGGCTTGCAGCCAGCAGAGTAACGAGTCCTGTGACAACGAGTGCAAACGTGCAGATGGTCAGAAGTGGAATGAGTCCGATCGACTCGAACCCCAGTTGTGCAGTGACAAATCCACCGGCGACCGGCAAAGGCAACAGCCACCAGCCTGGCAATTCCTTCTTTTGGTTGCCCGATGTGTGGACGGTGTTGGGAAGCAATCCCGCCAAACCGAACCCCAAAGGAGCCGTCACCACAATCAACAGAATCGAGCGAAATGTCAGTTGGAGAAGGACTGACGTGAGCGTTGTTGTGGCAGAAAGAGTGATCCCGATGACGCTGGGCAACACCGCCAGCAGCAGGGCGGCGGAACACGCAGCGACAATCCAGAATGATGCCGCACGAGTTGCCATACGACTATGATTGCCTCGCACCCATTGCCCAAGTCCGACACCAATGACGAGCCCCCCCCACTCGGCAAAAGTCACTTGCACCGTATCGGGCATCAGTTGCGACATCAGCCGCAGGATCACTGCAATCAATCCCCCCAGTGCTAGCGCCGCGTAAGCCTGTGCGATGGTAAAGATAACGCTGCGGGGCACCTTGTAGTCGGACGACGACGATTCAGACGCAACTGGAACCATTGCTGGTTCAGTGACGTTTGAAGCCTCGGCAGCGGTCGAACGGGAAGGCGCGAGGAATCTGGCTGCAATCGCCATAACTGCGGCCACAGCAGTACAGGTCCATGCTCCGATCCATGGAGCCATCACAAACGCTATTGCGAACAGTGCGAGCACCACGCCTGCAGTCATTCCGGCAAATGTAGACGTCTCTGAGAAGCGTGACCGCGATACCGTAGGAATTCCCGAGATCACACTGGCGCAGAGCCAGCCAGCCAGCAGCCAGGTCGGCGTGGCCAGCGCCAAACCGATCCCAAACCGAAGGATTTCGGTGGAAAGAACCGAACTCGGAACATACCAGAGCAGACTTTCCAACAACGGATTCAACCACGGCTGCAGCAGCGCCCACGTACAGGCCATGACAGCCAGTTCTGAAAGACTGAAAAATCGGGCGAGTGAAACGCGTGTTCCCCCGATGACACCACAGGCAAACATCAGTACCGCAGCACTCGCCAGCGCACGGTCATCACTCCACGTCAGCGTCCACGAGAGAGACAGCGAAACAGCAAGGAGGCCAATCAAGGCTCCCCAGCAAATGGGAAGCGCTGGCATCCGGCTCCAAAGATTGAGCCCGGTGGAATAGATACGGTCCGTAAGTCGGCCTGCAAACATGGCGTCCGTGCCCCCTTGAACAATTCAGTCCGCCAGGCGATTCCGATCATACCCGGCTAACATCCATGTGGGTTCTACCGGAAGGAGTGGATTCACGGCAAGACCGAATACCACCAGATTTGACGGAACTGGTTTCGGGACAGGGACTAAGCCGCGCCTATTGACGGACCGATCCACGGTCTGCGGGACAATGATTTACGAACAAATCATACATCCCATTCTTCCCATCACTCCCATTTACATCAACCGGCCGACATCAATACGGCAAAGCCAAGCCAATCCCTTCAATACGCGCCTTGTCCAGAATCCGAACAGCCACCGCCAGATCTTCCAGCGCCAGTCCGACAGACTTGAAGAGCGTAATATCTTCGGCATGAGCCCGGCCGGTTTCACGACCGTGGACGACATCCGCAATTTCATGAACGCGGGACCAGTCGAGACTGCCATCTTCAATCGCCGGGACAAAGTCACCCGCTTCCAGCTTACAGGCGTCGAGGCTGTCGCAAACAATGTGGTCCGCTCGCCGAATTGTGGTGACATCGATTTCTGTCTTCGACAGGTAATTGCTGCCAATCACGTTGATATGCGTCCCTTCTGCCAGAGCGTGTCCGTCGAACAACGGCACGTGGCTGGAGGTCGCACAAATGACGATGTCCTTCTCGGCGGCAACATCTTCCGGGGAATGGACGGGAACAACGGGGACATTACAGAATTCGGACATTTCATCGGCAAAGGCCTGACGCCGATCATCGTGTCGGCCGTACACCTCAACCCGCTCAATGCGTCGCACACTGCAGACCGCTTTCAGCTGGGCACGAGCCTGGAATCCGGTTCCAAAGCAACCGACGATCTTGGCATCGGGGCGGGCCATGTATTTGGTAGCGACACCTGAAGCGGCCCCTGTCCGCATCTGCCCGAGCAAATTTGCTTCGATCATGGCGGCGGGTTGGCCGGTCCGAGCGTCATACAGACCAAACTGGAACCTCGCTCCGGCGCGTGTCGTGACATAGGCCTTGTACCCGACATACCCAAGGTATTCTGCTCCCGCACTCAAGACGTGAAGCTTGGTACCGTTTCCGCCATCGACCCGTCGGCGCGGCTGGTTTTCGGCTCGCTCGGAACCTAATTGGCGAAACGACTCTTCGACAGCTTCGATCGCCGTGTCGATGTCGAGCAGCCAGGCAACATCGTCTTCCGTCAAATACAGGGCCGTCATGGGATACACCTGTTCGTCAGAGGCCTTAGGACGGGATTTCAACCTGTCGGTTGAACGAAGACCCTTTGTCAGACAGGCCAATAGCCCGTCTGACGTTCGGATCACCACCTTTATTCTACGCAGTTCGACATCACGATTCTGCGACGATCTTGGCGATCTCGACGAAATCGCCCTTAAGAGATTTGTACAGCCGAGTGTACATCGGGTACGACTTGGTGTAGATCCGCTTGGCTTCCGCCTGCGGATCAGTACTTCCTGTCACCTTGATGGTGGCGGTACAAGCTTCGACGACGCTCTTGTAGCGTCCCGTTCCGGCAGCCGCGAGCAATGCAACGCCGTACGCCGGGCCCTCTTCCGCGTTGATGACACTGACTCGACGTCCGTAAACGTCAGCCTGCATCTGACGCCAGAATTCGCTGCGGGCTCCGCCGCCAGAGAGTCGAATCTCGCGAATCGGGATGCGCATTTCGTTGATGACTTCCAGGCAGTCACGCATCGCATACGTGGCCCCTTCCATGATCGAACGAATCATGGCAGATCGCCCATGCCGCAGACTGAGGCCAATCCAGCAGCCGCGAGCGTTCGCATCGGCATGTGGTGTTCGTTCACCCGTCAGGTATGGCAGGAAAAACAAGCCTTCACATCCCGGAGGAGCTTCTGCCGCCTGCTCGGTAATGATGTTGTAGGGATCCGTTTTGATTTTCTTGGCAGCCGCGACTTCCGCTTCGGCAAACTGGTTGCGATACCACTGCAGGCTTCCCCCGGCCGACAGGACCACGCCCATGACGTGCCACTTGCCTCGGACCGCATGACAGAACGTGTGGACTCGACCGGTCGGATCGATCTGAACATCGTCGCTGTGAGCGAAGACGACGCCACTGGTCCCCATCGTGGCGGAAATGATCCCGCGTTTGACGATCCCGTTGCCGACAGCGCCTGCCGCCTGATCTCCCGCACCACCCACAACCGGGACGCCCTTCTTCAGGCCCAGCAGCTTGGCAGCGGAATCAGAAAGCACGCCTGTCACATCTTCGGACTCGTACACCTTCGGCAACAGCGAGGCCTTGATATCGAGCTTGTCGCAAAGTGGCTTGCACCATTGGCGGTTGCGGACGTCCAGCAGCAACGTGCCAGATGCATCGCTGACTTCGGTCGCAAATTCGCCGGTCAGCCGGAAGCGGATGAAGTCTTTGGGAAGCAGAATCTGCACGGTTCGGGCAAAGTTCTTCGGTTCGTTCTTCTGAAGCCAGACGATTTTTGGAGCTGTAAATCCCGTCAAGGCAGGATTTGCGACCATCTCGATAAGCTTGGCTCGACCACCGACTTTGTTTTCGATCTCGACGCACTCTTCTGCGGTCCGCTGGTCGTTCCACAACAGGGCATGGCGAATGACATTGTGCTGCTTATCGAGGAACACGCTGCCATGCATCTGGCCGCTGAGTCCAATTCCTGCCACGTCGTCCGGCTTGATTTTACCAGCCTTGAGCACCTTTTTGACGGTCGCAACGGTGGCATCCCACCAGTCTTCCGGATCCTGTTCAGACCAGCCCGGTCGTGGGGACATCAACGGATATTCGGCGGTGGCGGTCGCCAGAATCGTTCCGTCCTCTTGCATCGCCAGCGTCTTGGTGCCGCTCGTTCCGATATCAATTCCCAGAAAGACGGCCATCGTGAAAAGTTCCTTGAAACCGGTGATAAGGTAAATCTGGTCGTATCATTCGCGGCGATTGGACGCGAGGAAATTGCGCAAAAGGAACAGAATCTTAACATCCTGTCGACAGATCTGCCACGCTACAAGGTATTTGTGCCTCACGACTTTTGAATGTCTCTCGGCAAGTTAGATTCTTTTGTCATGGGATGATCGCGATTTGCGCACACCTCTGGAGTGCGACTACTCGTTTCAGTGCAAGCCATCACCCTAAACGTACTGGAGTCGGGTTCGGGAATCATCGGTTCAAGCCAGATTCCTAACCGGACGTTGGCGTTCTGACTCATGAGATCGATTCAGTGGTAGCGTCCGAGTCCATGCCACATTACCTCAAGATCCGCTCGACCGCCTGCCAGCACAATGCTGTGTCACCCGTAGATGCAGCCATCCGAGCGACCTGGAGTTCACGGATCTGCCGATGCGTGACCGGAATCGCGGTCCCCGGCGGTGGTACCTGCGGAACCATGCGTTTGACAATCATCGTTTGAAGTTCGACCAGACCATCACCGGTAGCCGAGGAAACTCGGATCGCATGCTGCGGAAGTCGATCCTGCCACTGGTCCGTGAGATCACATTTGTGACCAATCACGATTGCATCGGGCCAATCGGCGAGTAACGCCTCGTCGTCAGGCGAAGGGGCTTCACTCAGATCGATCAGGATCAGTCGCATGTCGGCGACTTCCAGTTTTTGCCGCGTCAACGCGATCCCGGCAGCTTCTAACTCCTCCGATGTTTCTCGCAAACCGGCAGTATCCGTCAATTGGACCGGCCATCCGTCAAACGCGGTTTCAGCCGTGACAACGTCGCGAGTGGTTCCGGGCTGATCGAATACGATTGCGCGTTCGTATCCCAGCAGAGCATTGATCAGACTCGATTTGCCGACATTAGGCCGCCCAGTCAGGACGACTATCCAAGGCTGTGACAGGTGAATTCCCAGCGACGACCAACGTAGAAGTTCGTCTAGCCGTGATGTCAGGTCGGTCAGGTCGGCGGACAGACTCAGTAAACCTTCCAGTGATTTGCGCAAGAGACCGCTGGATTGCTCATGCAGGATCTCGGCAGTTTTCCAGGTCGTCGCGCGACTGAGAGCGTCCATGCACTCAGCCTCGAACGTTCCCAGAAAACGTTGATTCTGGCCCTGCCATTCCAAGGCTCGGCAGCCGATGTTCTGCAAATCCTGCAGAATTCGTTGGACGGCAGCGTCACCTCCATGGCAGTGAATTTCCAACGCCCGTGGTGTGACTCGACAGACAACGATGTCTTCACTATCCGCAGACTCCTGCCCCCACTGTCCGAAGACAATTCGGCCGATCGATTGCTGCGAAAGAACTTTGCCGTTCGCCGCCCGAAACGGAATGTCGGTAAGACGGGACGATGCGAGATCCCCCTGCAGGCGGATTGTCGCCACAGCCCCGCGACCGATCGGGGTCAACAGGGCCGCGGACAGGTCCTTGTCATCACAAATGGAGTCATCACATTCGGTCATGACAACTGATTCCACGCGGTCAGCACTAATCCATGCATCCCCAACGAAGCGACACGATGGGCCATCGGAAACTGAGGACTGAGCACCGGTCCGCCGCCACCAGTCAGGATCAGCCACGGCGAGTCTTCATCATTGCGATTGCTGTCTGCGGCGGGAATGGAATGATGACGTTGCAGACAAAGCTGATGGATCAATTCCCGAATGGCACCGACTTGTCCCCAGAAGAGTCCGTTTCTAATCGCGTCGCGCGTGTTTCGGCCAGGTGCCTGGGGGGCACGGCCTCCCAGATCTTGTACGGGGATCAATGGGAGCAAGGCTGTATAGAGATGCAAGGCCTTCGCAGAGAGTTCCATTCCCGGCAGGATTGAGCCTCCACAGAATTCTCCATCGGCGGAAACATAGTCGACGGTGGTTGCGGTCCCCGAATCGATGACGATGACCGCTCGGCCGGACGGCCGAAGCACATTCACCGCGACGGCATTCAGCAATCGATCCAACCCGACTTTTTCCGGAAAATCGACGCTGGCGATGACCGGAATTTCCGAACAACTCATCACCGCTCGCGGCTCGGATGTACCAATCGTCCATTGCTCAACCAGTCGGCGTACGACGGGGGGATTAGAGCCAGAAATGACGACGCCACCCAGCCCCGAGGCATACCAGCGAGCCAATTCGCCTTGTGGAATTGGATCGTCGATGGGAACCGCAAGGAATTCGACGCATTCCGGCCAGACTCGCCCGTCAAGCGGTGATCGCGTTGGTCGAAACGAGCCGAATTTGATTCGGCTGTTGCCAACATCAATCGCCAGGAGTGAGGGGGGAAGTTCAGATGTATGATCAGGCATGAGAGACGTCTGTTTGGTGTTTGCTGATGGCGTGGAATGCGAATCAAAGTGGGCGTCAGGGTGAGCCGTGGCCGTCAGAGTATCGGCTGTCATTTCGTTTCGAAAGAGGGACTCGACATTAACGCCAACTGAATTCCGCAGAACAGGTGCAGTCGACAGCCCTAGTCGCGACAGCTAAACTTCCATTCCGCGATGGCGCCGGGTTTCGGGGCTGTCGACAGAATCTCTGCAAAACGACATTGCACGTCGTGATGACACCTTAACAGTGGCCGGTTTTCCATGCCTGAATTTCGCTACGTCGCACGCGAACTCACCGGTAAACAGGTTGAGGGGATCTTAACTGCCGCTAACGAACGCGAAGCGCTGGGGGCGCTCAGTGCTCGCGGTGTGTTTCCCATTTCCGTAACGCTGGCAGCGACGGCGCAGGCGCACAAAGAAAACAAGCGTCGCCGCGTACCCGCTCGGCTGCTGTGTGTCCTTTACACTCAACTTTCCGACTTATTGCGGGCCGGGGTTCCGTTGTTGCGAGCACTGGAACTGCTCGAAAGGCAGACTCGGCACACGACTCTCAAAATGGTGTTACAGGAAGTGCGGGATCAGGTGGCCGACGGGACCCGGCTGGCCGAGGCGTTACGACAGCATCCCACAGTCTTTCCTGAGCTGACCGTCAGCATGGTGAGAGCCGGTGAAGAAGGAAGCTTCCTGGAAGATACGCTGAAACGAATCGCCGACTTCACCGAGCATCAGGAAGAACTCAAGGGACGCGTCTTCGGAGCTATGGCCTACCCCGCATTCCTGGTCGTGGTTGGCTCGCTGATCCTGGTCGGTATGCTGGTCTTCTTCGTCCCGAAGTTCGAACCGATGTTCGACCGCATGCGCGAGGATGGCAACCTTCCCTGGGCAACAGTCGCACTGCTGGCAGTCAGTAACGAGTTGCAGCGGCGCGGATGGGTGATACTGATCGCCATTCCAGTGCTGTTTGTCTTCCTGCAGAAACAGTTCGAAGCCGAAGCGGGACGTCGCCGATTTGACGAATTGCGGTTGAAAATCTTCGGCATCGGGAATGTCGTTCGCAGCCTGGCGATTGCGCGGTTCTGTCGAGTGCTGGGAACGCTGCTGCACAATGGAGTTCCCATCCTGAATTCGTTAAGGATCGCCAAAGATGCAACCGGCAACCGCGTTCTCAGCGATGCTATCGGCGAAGCGGCCGAGCATGTTTCATCAGGACGTTCGCTGGCCCAGCCGCTGGCAGAATGTCGTCAATTCCCTGTCGATGTGATCGAAATGATCGCCGTTGGAGAAGAGGCCAACAACCTGGAGCAGGTGCTGGTGACAATTGCCGACAAGATGGAACGCCAGACCAATCGGCAACTGGATCTGGTTGTCCGGCTGTTGGAACCGTTGATGCTGGTCATCATGGCCGGGGTCATCCTGTTCGTCCTGCTGGCCCTGATGCTCCCGATTTTCAACAGTTCGTCTGTCGTTTGACGTGTCGCCATGACGAAAAGATCAAGACACAACTCCTCATGGGGGTTCTCCTTAAGATAACCTGAAACGTTCGTGCTTTTGCGTGGGTATGTCGTATGATGGGCCAGAGGGCTCAGCCGGAATTGACACGAAGCCCCCAAATATTCTCTATTACTGTCAGAAACCTGATTTACTGTCTGCCTGGAAGGTTAAGTTTGCCATGACGCGTTCAACTGCTCGATTTGCTCGTCGACCCCATTCCCGCCGCGCGGGCTTTACACTGACTGAAGTATTGCTGGTACTCGCCATTCTGGGAGTCATCGCTGCCATGGTGGTGCCAAACCTGTTGGGTCGCCAGCAGGAAGCACTCGTCAAGAGTACGAAGATGAGCATCAAGTCGATGCAGGATGCTTGCGAACAGTACGCGATTTCTCACGACGGCCAGGTCCCCCAAGGGGGACGGGACGAAGTGATTCAGATTCTGATCAATCCGGGTGCTGATGTTGATGGAAAGCCAATCAGCCCCTATTTGAAGGAAGTCCCTAAGGACGCCTGGCAGCAGCCCCTGTATTACGAGTATCCCAACACCAAGGTCGCAAACGCCGTCGGCCCGGCAATCTGGTCATCAGGTCCCGATCGCAAAAACGACGACGGAGCCAACGACGACGTCAAACTCTGGGGCAGCAACTGAGTTTTGAGATGCGTTGCTGAGTTGCCTGCTGTGCACTTCTGAAATATCCGGGCAAGTCGTAATTGGCCCGAGAGATAATACCACCGGGTAACTCTTTGTGGGGCAGATACGTTGCTTCAGCAGGTTCATGCCAGATTTTTGTGGTTTGTAATTGCGAGCACCTGCATTGTTGCTTCGTCCGTCTGTGCGGAGGAAATCACCAGAGGTGACAAGATTCATGAACTACGTGATGCGGCAGCAGCGGCTCGTAAAAATCATGAGTTGATCCGAACATGGAGAGGCGTATACCAGTACCGCAGCGAAGCCGCGATCACGGGGCAATACGGCAACTCTATTAAAGAACAACTGCCTGAAGCGGATCGAAACGTGGAACTGCCACTACACATCAGGACAAAAGGGGCAGTGACATTCGCGTTGGACGCCGTTACTGCATCACTCTCCGTCCATGATGACCAAGGCATTGTCGAAATCGTCGAGGGGACAACAGGCAGAGTACTCAACCCTGCTGGTCTATCATCTCGTGATGAGTACTATCTGGTAACTCCGAAGTCGATATGCGCCTATGATGCAAGGAAGCTTGAAAGTCCAACTCCCGGTGCACCCGTACTGCTCCTCAAGCAACTCGGAAACCCCTCCGCGATAATTTACCGCAAGCCTCGCGCAGAACCGTCGCCGCCACTGTGGCCTTCCGACGCAAATTTGTGGAATACAACCGTTTTTGATCCACGAACATTTTACGGGTACGACCGTCCCATGTGGGAACTGCTGGAGATGTACGCGTTAAACCTTGAAGGTAAGGACGCAGATCGTGTTGATGCAATCCTCCAATTGCGAAAAGAGGAGGTCGAGCCGAGTCCACAATCTACAATTACGCTCGACTTGCCGAGCCAGCGAACGGAGGTCACGTTTGCGAGATCGGTAGCAAGCAATCTCGTCCGTTACATTGAATACCAAACTCTCGGCAATTCAGATCAACAAATCCCGCTCCGTGAAATCACTTGGACCTACCAGCTTGCTTCAGATGTCTATGTTCCAGAAACGGTTGCTGTAAAGATCTTCGAACAGGGTGGCACCAGCATAGAGACCGAGCGCCGCTTTCGATTGGTGGAATGCGAAATCAACAAGGGGATTGACGCTGGCTTATTTGCAGTGAATTCATTTCCGATCAGTGATGGCACTCGCCTTCGAGACGAATTGAACCAAGAGTCGTTCTTTTGGAAGAACGACTTCTTGCAACTCAACGACTTGCAGGCAAAGCTTTCCACGCCAACAGAAACTCCAAAATGGCGTAGAATTCTGCTTGTTGTTGCAATCAACGTCATCGCGATTTCCATATTGTTCTGGCTGTTCCGGAGGCCAGATGTTAGCCGGAGCTAGAGAACCTGCAGATCGTCCTGCGAATCAGACGCGTCGTCATCACTAATGGCAGGAATCTCGCTGCGCACCTTGTCTGGCGCTGCGCTCATTTTCCCGCCTTTGGCTTCTTGCTTATCAAGACATTACGATCCGGCAGCACCCCCACCCAGTTTTGTTGTGCCAATTCCGTTCGCTGATTTTGGCGTGAACACATACGGCGGTAGCGTGAACGAGCGGAAGAAGCCCTTGGCGTTTTCGATGTACGTTCGCTGAATTGCCTGTTGCAACGGTTCGTCACGTTCCCTCCGCAGGAAATGGAGATCGTTCGAAGCACCTCCATTTCTCTCCCAGCCGGAACCACCGACCGCATCAAACGTGGCTCGGCATTGCATCGACTTCAGTTGCAACTGGAAGGTTTCGTTTCCGCCAACGCCGAAGCCCATGTAACGACGCTCCACCGTCTGTCCCGCCGTTTCCGTAGCGGTCAGAGACAGGGTGACGGCCTGACCCGCTTCAATCGTAATGCTGTTCTTGGCGAGCTGTTCGCGCATCAGCTTGTCAATCTCTGCTGCGAAGGCCTGGTCGCCGAGCGAGCCCAATTGGATGTTCAGGCTGCATTTTCCATTGGGGGTCAGGACGAACTCGGGTTGCAATGTGACTCCCGCCAGTTGCCCTTCGACCGTTCCACCCGGAAGCTTGGCCGCGATCAATTGCGGCTTGCCACCCGACTCGGCCAGGAACCAGTGCCGCCCATCAGGACTCGACGGGATATGGTCCCCGGTTAATTCATACGTCCACGCCACGACTCGCTGCTCGACGTCAACCAGCTTCTGGTTATCGAGCAGGACATAGCGATCACCGCACCAATGCAGAAAACCGCTCAAGACGGGAACCGGGAACGGAGGTGATGCCTGCCCGCTGGTCAGGTTGATTGCGAACAGGTAGTACGCCCCCTTGTGAGCCGACAACAGGGCCAGACGCGTTCCATCCAGATGAAACGCCGCCGCATTGACATCTCCCACATCGGCAATTCGCCCACTGACATCACCCGTGGAGAGATCGACCAGATAATAGGCCTGGCCGTCGGAGTATCCGAGATACTTCCCCGTCGGTGAAATGGTCGGCTGCGACGCATTCTCGATCGCATAGAGTGCTTTGGCTTCTGGAAGCTTCCAGACGATGACTCGCCCGGTCGCATTCATGGTTACTGCCCGTTCAGCGTCAATCAGCGTGGCCGAAACCAGGGTCTGGTTTTCTTCACCGGTTTCAGACGCATACGGGTTCCAGCCCATGACCGGCTTGCCATCGTCGGCGGAATACAGATCCAGCCGCCCTGATTTTGTTGCGGCCCAGACCAGGAAGCGGCTTCCATCAGGACTGACACCCATCAGGTCACCGTCGGTTTTCATACGAATTTCCAGCGATTTCTGGCCGGTTTTCAAGTCGTAAACGTCAACCCACGACCGTCGCTTTCCTCCCGATTCGCTGGAGAAACTGTTCTCGTCATCTTCTTTGTTCTGAACACTGTGCCAGCGGAATTGCTTGAGCTGTCCTGGGGAAATATTTCCATTGGCAACGCGGCCAAACGGGTCATTGCCCGTGGATCGAAGGGCGATCGCGCGAGGTGAATCTCCCTTGGAAATGGCGACTTCGCGAACGGTCCCACCGCCACCTGTGGTCAAGCTGACGGGACGTGTTGATGTATTTGGAGTAGGGGCACCATCCGGTTTGACACTCCAGGCCACCTCTTTCGGAGTGACAAATTTCAGTCCCGCAAAGTCTGTGGGGACGACGGCAGGTTGCTCCACGAGAACGTTGGGATAAGAGTCCTTGCGAGTCGTCGCGGTCTTGGCCAGTCGTTCTGCCGATTGCTTGATTCGATCTTCAGGCAATTCGTACACCAGCACGACCCCCGACTTGCCAGCGACATCCAGCACGGTGATATACGAATCATCCAGAGCCCAGCGTTTGCCTGGCCAATCGACACTTCCCTTGGGAATCTGCCAGATCACCGTTCCCATTTCACGATCAACAATGGACCGTTCGAATGCCAACAGACGCTTTCCACTGGGGAATCAGGTCAGCGGATTCGCGTCGCGGACACCTTCGGAGGTGTCTCGCAACTTCTTGGGGAATGTCATGTGATCGACCAGCGAACCGTCCGCCACATTCCAGATCAGGATTTTGGAGCAGGACCATCCGTTGACCGTGGCTGCCAGTTCCTTGCCATCATGTGAAAACGCCATCCCGTCGACCGAAAGCCCCCACCCGATGTCGTACGACGGGAGTGAAAGCTTTCCGGCGTTCTGACCGGTCTCCAGTTCGTTGATCCAGATTTCTTCCGAGGAGCGTTCACGCCGTGCCATCGCAACGTAGCGACCGCCGGGGCTGAATGCAGGAGCCGACTTATTCCAGGTTCGCCAGCCGTTTTCGATCTCATGCAATTTCGTTCCGGACGGCAGTTCGAACACATGCGTCGAACCGTTTCCAAATGATGTCGTGACAACGACCAGATTCGATTTCGGCATGGCGACATCGACAAACCCACCAATCGCCCCCACTTCCAGTTCACAGACGGGCTTCTTCTCTTCGATATCGTAAACGCTGACGTTCTTATCGTTTCTGCCAGCACGGGCGGCGTAATACTTTGCATCAGGACTGAGAGCACCATCGAAGGTTTCAACAGTCAAACCCGTCATGTCGCCGACCTTCGTACCGGTCGCGAGATTCCAGATTTCGCGAGCATCCTTTTTTGTGGCATTTGTTCCGACCGCAACAAACGGACTTGGGACAACAGGAAACACGATGTCTTCGGTGGTCGTGTTTCGCCCACCGAGTCCGATTGGGACTTTGACGCGAATCGCCTTCTTCCTGGGTTCGAAGACGACGGGAACCGGTGGGGGATCGACTTCGACCGCCCAGAAGTCGGGGGGAAGCTGGTCTGGTGATTCCTGCAAGGTCTTGAATTCAATCTTGGCATCACGCTGGCCCGCAGCAGAATTGCGCCAGTGCTTTGTCACACCCACGACATTTCCCAGACCAACCCCGGCGCTCGGATTCCTGGGACCAGAACTCCCAGGTGCCGCAGGTACTCCACCAGTAGTCGGTTTGCCTCCGACAACGGTCTGATCGAATCGCGACCCTGGATTTGCGGGTGTTGAGGGTGCAGTGCCGGGAGGAGTTCCAGGCATTGCGGGTAATGGACTTGGATTGGATGCGATTGTCGATGGAGTTCCATTCGGGGCAAACTCCCCGGGACCGGGTGCCGCAGGGCGTCGCATCGCGACAAATGCGATCACGCCAACGACGACTACGGCACCAACGATCCCACCGATCATCAGCGCAGGGTTTCCGTCGCTCTTAGACTTCCCTTTGCGTCCCTTCGGTCCACCACTTCGACGGCGACCTCCGGGAACTGTGATGTCATCTCCGCAGTCTTTGCAGGGAATCGTATCCCCGGCCATATCGTCTCGAACCTTGTAGCGCTTGCCGCAACTCAGACACTCTACGGGAATTGGCATGCCTCACCCCACCACAATATTATTTGAACGACAATCCAAATGAAAATCAGGCCATCGCCCTACAAAAATAAGGTATTTCGCCCAAGACAGGACCGATGGAACAATTGACATGAATCACAAGTGTCCGGCTAATGGTTTTGGAATTCGTAGAAACGTGTAATCAAATTAGGGTTTGCGTCAAAACATGAGCGCGCACGATCTCAGCTCGACTTGTCACAATCA
>Ga0194055_10001790_pt1 | contig 17336 bp, 9 predicted proteins | sample SepL449m_MetaG_FD_155482 | JGI IMG/M metagenome (GOLD analysis project Ga0194055, IMG submission 155482) | Anoxic zone freshwater microbial communities from boreal shield lake in IISD Experimental Lakes Area, Ontario, Canada - Sep2016-L442-9m | ecosystem: Environmental > Aquatic > Freshwater >...
TGTATATGTTTTTATGTTTTATTCATTTTTATATATTTTATTCATTTTTATATATTTTATTCATTTTTATATATTTTATTCATTTTTAATAAAATATATTATGCATAGTTTGATTTAAATACTACGTGATAGAATAAAAATATATATGGGTAAAAAAAATAACAATAATAAATCCTCTAAGGATTCAAATACGAACACAAGTTATGTCGATAATGATACTGTACCAGATGAGTTCAAGACTGTTATATATGATTTTATAAATGATTTCTCGAATACATTCCCCGAATATTCTGAAAATTTAGACGAATATTTTAACGCTGTTTCTATTGTAAGTGATGATGGTAATGGTGTAAATACAGAGAGAATAATTTCAGAGGATAGTGTTAAAAAGCTGTATACATATTGTAAGGGTGTTTATCCAGAGCGTTTTTTTGATATTTTGTATAAAAATAGTGATATTTTTAAAGTCACTAATCCTAATGATGGTGATAATGAATCAGTTAAAATCGACGCGTGTTTTCTTCCAAATATAGACTTTATTAAGGTATGGAATACACCTGATATATCCGATAATACGCGAAATACAATTTGGAAATATTTACAGCTTATTCTTTTTTCTATTATTACAAATATTTCTGACCGAGATTCATTTGGAGAGACTGCAAAATTATTCGAGGCTATTAACGAGGATGAATTGAAGACAAAGTTGGAAGAAACATTTAAGAATATGCAGGATATGTTTACGGGAACCGGTGGTGGTAAGACAGGAGATTCAGGAGAGACGGGAGATGCGGGAGAAAATACGAAATTCGAGATGCCTGATATGAAAGAGTTTGAGAAATTTGCCGAGAATTTTAAGAATTTTTCATCAGAAAATGGTGATATTGATATGTCTTCTTTCCCTGGATTAGAAGGATTGGCTGGATTCCCAGGTTTTAATTTTAAAAATACTTCTGACTCTGGAACAAGCGCCGGTGATGATTCAACTAGCGGAGATACTAAGAAAAAACCAGAAATGCCTAACCCTGAAACAATTCAGGAGCATATTTCTAAATTATTAAATGGTAAAATCGGTTCACTTGCCAAAGAGATTGCTGAAGAGACAGCAGGAGATTTAGATTTGGGGATAGATATGGATGACCCTGAAAAGATAGATATGGGGAATGTGTTTCAAAAGCTATTCAAAAATCCAGGCAAGTTGATGAATATGGTAAAAAATGTAGGAAAAAAATTGGACGACAAGTTTAAAAATGGTGATATCAAGGAAAGTGAGATTATGCAAGAAGCAAGTGACTTATTAAGCAATATGAAAAATATGCCAGGTATGGGTAATTTGACAAGTATGTTAAATCAATTGGGTATGTCTGGATTGGGTGGTCTTGCGGGACTTGGTGGTAAAGGTGGTAAAGTAAATATGGGTGCTCTTCAAAGCCATTTTCAGCAAAATATGAAACAGGCAAAAATGAAAGAGCGAATGCTTAATAAGTTACAGCAAAAGCAGCAACCGCAACAACAAAAAACGCAGCAACCCACACCACAGAACCGCCCCACTACATCTGTATTCAAATCAGGAGAAGAAATCCAGCAAACACCAAGACATACTGCAAATGGACAGAGTGGGGCTGTAGGAGGTATACTAGCACAACCAAGTACAAATAATACTACTGGCGAAAATAAGGTACTAGTTAATGAAGGTAGTAACACGGAAGTTGCTCAAAAGAAGAAAAAGAAAAAGAATAAGAAATAATAAAGTAATAAAATAATAAAGTAATAAAGTAATAAATGATTAAAGAATAATGAATAAGAAAAAATAATTAAGAATATATATACAATGAATCAGCAGTCACCAACAACATTACCACCAACACCATTTTGGTTAAATGAACCCACTATTTTATTTAATAAAAATCAAATAACTCAAATATGGCCTAATAACAAAATGAGTAATACAGAGAAATTAAATGCTATTAGTAGATTTGTTATTGTTGCTTCACTTTTAGGGTATTTATTAACGATGAATTTAAAAATGTTATTAATATGTATTGTAACTTTAGCTGTTATTGCTATTTTGTTTCACGTTCAATCAAATAAAAATAAAGATGATGCATCTTCTTCCAACTCTTCTTCATCAACATCACAAGATACAAAAATAAAAGAAAGTTTTGTTAATCAAATTTTATATAATGAATTAAAAACAGATTATACTAATCCGAATAAAACCAATCCGATGATGAATGTTCTTTTGCCTGAAATAAGTTATGACCCTAATCGCAATGAGGCTGCACCATCATATAATACAGCTGTCGAGAAGGAAATAAATATAAATACAAAAGAAAGTGTAGTTGATACTATGTTTTCCGATGAAAAAGATAAACAGCGTGAATACATTAAGAAAAAATTATTTAGCGATTTAGGAGATAATTATAATTTCGATGTTAGTATGAGAAATTTTTATACAAACCCTAATACAACTATTCCAAACGACCAAGGTGGATTTGCTAATTTCTGCTTCGGAGATATGATTTCGTCAAAGGAAGCAAATGAATTCGCTCTTGCAAGACATAACCCCAGGATTGGAGGTGTTTATGGTTAAAAAACATATAACGCATATAACGCATATAACGTAAATACAACAAATAATGTAAATATAATAATTAATTTATATTATTTAGTAAAATACTTTTTAGTAAAATATATTTTCAAATATATATACATATATAAATATATACTATAAGCAAATGGCAATCGTAAAGGATTATGTTTTCGACAATTTAACGAGAATTGGCAATGATAGTTGCGGAATGAATCAGAGAAATATCCAAAATCTCAATTCTAGCAATTATACTCTTAATAATTTTTTTTCGTCTGACTGTAATATGACTCGCCCCATTGATTTTGCAACTAATCAACCCGGTATAAATTATAATGGTAGTCATCAAGTAGGTATGGGTGGCTGTAATATTGACACCAATAGTCAGCTGTTTAATGGCAGCATTATGACGCATCCTAGGTGTCGTATTAGTTTATTTGAGCGCCCTTTTAAAACTGTTCCTTACTTAGGAAGAGGTGAATCAAACCCGCTTGTAGAATCTAGATTGTGGCAGGGTGACTATAATATTAACAAAAAGAGCGTAAACCCGTCTTCAGAAGTATGTTTTGTAAATCACGAAATGTATCCTCTTATTCCATCCATTGCATCCACCATTACAAATCCCGCAAATTTGGTCGAAGGTGTTGCTGTAAATGGATGGATTCGTGGAGGAATTCCTTCTCGTGAACTTGAGCAACAAAATACATATTCTTCTTGTAGTTCATAAGTTATTTTATAATATTTATCTTAAAATATATTAAAAATAACATCATTTTTATTATATATTTATATGTATAACACTGAATTTTTATGTACATATAAATTACACGATGATGATGATCATCAAGATACTTTATATCGTCACGAATACCTATATGCTTTTGGATTAAAAGAATACGACTCCGACAAAATTATGAAAACGCTCGAGTACATATATAATAAATTAGAAGATAATGTCGATTTTATAGAAATTTTAGAATCACATTCCCATTTTAGAAACGAAAATAATAATAAAAATCACGAACATGTGTTACAGTTTCTTTTTTCATTCCATACATTTCATTTGTTTCACGCTTGTTTAACATATTTGTTGTCTTATGATAAAACACATATGAAAAATGCTGATGATATGGTAGATGCTAACATATATATTTTAACACGAGAAACATTTATTAAAAATAAAAAATTACTCATTGACGAAATATCTAAAAAATAAAAATATTATATAATATTATATTATATCATATAATTTATTAATATTATTATTATTATTATGGCTTCTACTAAAAATAAAAATACAAATAGTGACTATTGCTTACAGCAGAGAGACTTTAGGGGTATATTTACTCATACTACTTATGTAAATGCGCAAAATGGTAAAGCATACACCGAATCTTTACCTGAGTTGGGATATTTGCCATCTTATATGTCTCGTGAATCTTTTTCAAAGAATTCTGTTGATATTGAGTCAGCATTATTCGGTATCAACTCTACCAATCTGGTTGATCCGCAAGCACCAGTTGTTCCCGAATTAAAGACATTACCAGAATGTTCATTTTTTGACAGAATACCACTAATTATGCCGACTCCGCTAGTTATAGAAAAAAACCAAAGACCATTCCCCGTTTAAAATTTAAATATCGATTTATTAACATATATTAATTATTAACATATGTTACTACACAATCTGTCATTTTTATATTTTTTTATTTACATTATACTCTTATACTGTTTGAAATTCAAAATAATTATTCATTTCTGGTTTTGATTTAATTTGTTCCAATATATTTTTAGAAGGATTATGAATTCCAAAAAAGTCAGATTTATGGATTGTATGTAATGCAAAATTTGCACATTGCACGTCATCACCTAATGGCATATTTAATTTGTAGCAACCTACCGTAAAATAAACATCCTCAGCATAAGATTGAAATTTAATAGAATTACTTTCTGTTTTCTCCGAGCCAAATGTAGAGATAATTTTAATCATATCAATTCTTTTTCTTAATGAAAGCCCTCCATTAAAATTTCTGCATTTAATAAATAAGTTTTCATTTTTTAATTCAGCCCATTCATAACACATATTTCCTCCAATATAACTTTTATTCATTTTAATGAAATAATCAATATTATATGGTTCGCTATTTATAATAAAAGCATCTGCTTGGAAAACTAATATATATTCACCGTCTAATGATTCCCATAATTCTTTGGATTTAAAAAAATCGCTATATTCTTGAGGATTAAAATTATTTACATTAAGTTCCCTTATTTCTACAGAAGGGTCTAATAAAGTATTCACCCACTTACTTTTTAACGATTTTCCACAATAAAATACAATGTTCCAATCTTTTCCAAGTTTAGTTTTGTAATCATTAATTAATTTATCCAAATTTTTAATATCTCTGGGTTCAACGATTAAAGCAGTATGTTTTTTTTGGCTAGATACTTCATTTGTCAATTCCAAATTATTTTCGTCATTTATACATTTATTATCCATATATTTGTTATCCATATATTTGTCAAACATTGATATCAATACTTCACGTTCTTCCACTAACAAATAACTATCAATCTCCCCTTTATTTATATGAATCTTATCTTCTGATTTCAACTCAAATTCTAATACATTTTTTAAGTTATATAATTTATTGTTCGTTTTACTAATTATTAAAGGAGTTAGTGTTGAAATTGCTACAGGTATACATCCTGAACTACTTTGCCCATTAATGTGGTCAGTATTATTTGAACAATCTGTTAAGATATAATCACATTTTTTCAATAAATTAAACAGTTTTGTTGTGCCTATATTAAAATAATTATTAACACTTATATTTGAATTGGTAATTGATTTGATGATATCTAGATTGTTATTTGTAATATTATCACTAGCCCTCCCACAAATATGAAGGTTAACCTTAGTATTACTTTCAAGTCTATTTATAACATCGTAATTTAAGTTCATTATTTGTCCTATAATAGCTATATTTATTTCTGGTTCTAACGTATGTTGTTTATCTGACATATTTAAAAGGCTGTAACAAGGAATAGCCCAATCACGCAAGTTATCTATAAATGGTCGAATTGCCAAGTTATGTTTATATTCAGGTACCCTAATCGTATAATGATGATTAATTGAAATACATTTATCGTTAATCCATTCTTGTTTAAATCCATAATCATCGTCCGTAGTAATAAAAACTATATCAAACTCATTTTTTAATTGTTCAAATTTCGATATATCTTTATATTCAAAATCACAAGTTTTAAAATGTTTCTTATAGAATTCTAACCACCCTAATTCATTATTTTGTTTAGTAAATATCGTTAATTTAAAGTTATTTTTATTGCAATAATTAATAACACAACCAAACATTTCATAATGAAAATTAAATGAATTAAATATTGCCATATTTGTGACATTTGTGACATTTGTGACATTTGTGACATTTGCGACATTTGAAGATTTGTTAATTAAACAGTTATTATTAAGCGATAGTGTATCGCTCCACAATTTTGCTCTTTCTAACCACGAACAACTCTCTGCATATTTTCTACCATTTACCCGTAAATCAAATTTTTCCTTTGTTGTAATATTAATAAGTTTTTCAATCTCATTTCCTGTTTCAATTTGAATGCCATATTCTTTTATCGTATACGGTAAACCTGCATATGGATAATATAAACATATAACTTCAGACATTAACATTTCTAATGCTGTTATGCAAGACGTTTCAGGATAAATACTAGGAAATAACCAATATTCGGCAGTACTCATCTCTAAATACAACTGCTCTGTATTTAACTGTCCAAGATGCTTAACACTACTATAACTATCTATAATTGCCTTTATTTGTTCTTCTTCTTGATTTAATGGAAATTTTGTATATGTTGAAATAACTAATTCAGCATCAGGTAAATATTCCAAAATTTTAGGCCATAATGTTAGCAATATTATTAATCCTCTCTCTGTGCGAGATGTATAAATAAATTTGTTATGTTTTTTCTTATTTTTTACAGGAAAAAATGAGGTATTTATACCATTGTTAATAATATGCATTTTATCATTTAAGGTGGGATACTTTCTTTTATATTCATTGGCGTGCCACTCGGTTTGACAAATACAACCATCAATATACTTATCCCATTTTATTACAATATCAGAATCACTTATGTTTGCGCCATATGGAATCAAATTACAATCGTGAGCCCAAATATAGAACTGATAATAACAAGGATTATTGAACATTTCTAAGAAAGAAATATATCGTGAACATATAATTGTATGAAATGGTATAGTATCAAATAACTTTGGTAGCTCGCGTAAAGATAAATATTTCACATTATCAAATTCTTCTGCCGCTATATCACCAGAAACATAAACTGTGTAATCTTTGGGGAAACACTTGGATAAATAAGCAACCGCTTTTTCAGATCCACCTAATGCATTATTATTAATATATGAGTAATTCCATTGCGTATTAGCAAAACCCGTATAAAATAATATATTCTTTGACTGCATACATTCCTGTTTGGAAAACTTTGGCTCTCCTTTTGCAACCTTTATATTAAGAATACTTTCAACGTCAATACCATATTCTGCGTAGTCTTTTAAGAAATCAAACGAATATAATGGGAAGTTAATAGTTTTTAAAAAATTAATATATTCTTTGAATAATTGTAAAAATTCATTATCTTTTTTTGCGTGTTCGATAAAAAAACGTAGGTTGAAAAGTATATTTTTTATATAAAATGTATTTCTTTCAGGATATTTTTTTGTGAATATAATTTTATACATTTGAATTCCTGTTGTAATATCTTTTACCCTATCAGCTACAATTATCATATAGTATGGCAAATATAAATTTGGTTTACTTATGTCGTGAAATAACTTACTGCTCATGTCGGCTTTTATATATTTTTCGTTATAAAACGATTTTACCATGTTAAAATATCCATATGCTATATCATTTTGCTCACACCCGCAATAATGTGAAACAAGTTCGTATAAACACTCAACTCTTTCTTTATCATAATTAAAAGAATTTACAAGATAGTAAAAACCTGTATCTGGTTGTCCTAACGTTTTATAACATAAAAATATTTTTAAACAAGAAACATATTTCTCTTGTTCCCAATTTTTATTATTCAGAGTAATTTTATACCATTTAATAGCTTCTTGGTGTTTTCCACAATCGAAATAACTATTCGCACAGTAAAATCCATACCGATTATAGATTTCATCTTTATTTGCTACTGCTTCTTCATATGCTTTTTCCAAAATAAGGGCATCCTTCAAATATTTATTCGCATCTTTATTTCTACTACTAGTTCTTCCGGATACAGTATAATAATTGCTATCTAGAGTTTCTATTCCATTTGTATTTTCCATACACGTAATATATTCGTGTAATACACCAACATATTTCCATTTTTTATGATTATTTACCAATTGCGTTCTAATATAGGTTGTTCCACTCGGGTTGCCAAACTTTAAATAATATGAGTCTTTTGTCAATTCAGGTAATACGAAATCTCCGCATATTTCATCATCTGCATCAAATATAAGAAGGTATTTGCTTTTATTATATGCGTGATTTAATGCTACAGTCCTATTGTGACCAAAATCTTTCCAACTATCACAGTATAATTCTCCATTTATATTATTATTTTTAAAAAAATCTATAATCTTTGTTTTAGTATCATCGGTGGACCCTGTGTCGGATATAACCCAGTAATCTATTTTTACTTTTTTCAATAATTTTGTTAATGTATCTTCAATAATATGACCTTCATCTTTTACTATCATATTCAAACATAATTTTGGCTCTTCTGTAAATTTAGTAATTTTATTTACTACGAGTTTCTTGAATAGTTCTCCCTCTTCTACGATTGTCATAATTAAATACCTTCAATATAAAAAATATATTTATATTCTTTTATATCTATATTTGTTTATATTATATTCTTTCTATAATTATAATAAAAATATTTTCTATTCAGTAATATTTATTATTTATTATTTATTATTTATTATTTATTATTTATTATTTACCTTCAACGCGGTCCTTAAATGTACATAGCTCGTTAATAGTATGAAATACTGAATCAAAATTCTTCCATATCGCCAATAATTCATCATTGTTCTGTTTTCGATGTTCTTTGTATTGTCTATGATACTTAAACATTTTTTTTAATTTTTTCTCGATTTGTAGCTCTCTTGATTTTTTTGAAATTGCTTTCTTGATTTGAAAACGTTTTTTCATTTCCTTCGATAAAATAATTTTTGGTAATTCCACTCTCTCTAGTTTATTTACCATTTCGTGTGTATGTGCTTTTTTGTTTTTGTTTTTGTTTTTTTTCGCACCAGCTCTCGTTAGAACACCTATAGCTGAATCGTATTTATTATAAATTTGTTCTTGTTTTTCTCGTTTTTCCTGTTGTCTTGTCTTCACCATTTTATTATTCTTTGTGTTACGGTGCTTTGTCTTGCGTTTTGTTCTTGTTTTTTATAATTATTCTCCATTAACGAAATCAATTTTTTAACATTAAAATCATAATATTTTAATTATAATGTTAAATCATAATGTTAAAATCATAAAATATAGTTACACATATAAACGCTATATTTATTCCTGTTTTTCTTTTTCTACCTCCATATCCTGTGTTTTTGTCTCCTCTACCATTACCACTACTGACATTTCTTTTTCAATCGGTTTTTCCAATCTATGAATCACTTTATTATGCTCCCTCACTACATAATTCAACGAGAACAACAATGCTCCAGGTTCGATATTATTCACAAACTCCATCACATAGTTAAATGTAACACAATTCCTATTTTCACGTAATTCGTCAATATACTTTTTATTCAAATGAATCATATATTTCTTATATTGTTGCGGGAATTCGCCAAATGGTTTCTTTTTGAAAACAAAACAATCCAAATAATTCTGATGTAAATTCTTGGTAAATGCGTGTACACTATTCCTATATACCGAAAAATTGCTCTTATATTCCGGAAATGATTTCAAATATTCAGCAACGCGTCCACTGTGACGAAGTGACAGATACTGCAGCATCAGTTTGTTTTCGGTACCCTTTGCATTCTTCACCAGCTCATAATTCGGATTACGCACTTTCATACGCTCTCCTGTTACCATATTATTAAATACAATACCCATCAGATTATACGGCGAATTCATCGAAGCAAACTCTTTCTTAAAGCCAGCAACAGTATAGTCTGTAGAAAATAACGATTTAGGTGTAAGTACAGAGTTTGCACAATACGTCTTAACAAATCCCGCTCTATTCAACTGATTCACATCAAGTGTGTCTTGATTAATTGTATACAGACCGGTAATGTAAATCTTCTCTTCTGTAATCGGCAATACGATACGATTTTTCGGATGCTGTAATACAAAACTATACATAAACTCTTTCGGGAATTCCTCATAATTTATTCCGACTTTTTTACATGTCTCAAAAAACATATTCCTAAATGTGTCCTTTTCACGAATCTCAACTGTATCTTTAGGATTCTTAGGTGAGAAAAAGGTTACATTGCCACCCACCGTGCTCTTTGTAGCTACCTCCCAACCATTCCCCTTTTTCGAATAAAAAAGATTAATCATCGTACCCTCTACAAACTCCTCAGCATCCCATTCGTTTGTATTATCGTCGCAAATAGGACTCATTATATTATTTAAGTTGAATTGCGTTTCTCTTTCAGCCGTAATATTAAGTGATTTAGGCGGAGAATATGAAACAATCTTACCACTTTCATCTACAACAACAGACCTCAAAAGTCCAATAGATGCAAAATCCTCCTGAGTTAGTCCCAGTGCAGTCTTGTCATATTTAATAATAGAATACATTCCCGTATCTGTCTTCCAAGTTTTCATTGTTAATTTAAGACTATTAAGAATTTTGTCGATTTCATTTGAATGGTCAACATTTTTCTCGTTTTGTTCACCAATCATCTTGAGTAATCTATCAAAACCCTCGTTCTTTTTTAGACTAAACATTGGATTACTGCGGTTCTTGTTTGTCAAGTAACTTGTGTATGTATAATATTATATGCATTTATCTTTATATATATTTTGTTATATATTTTGTTTACGAACAGGCGATGTGTTATTAGGTTATTGGGTTATTGGGTGATGACAAATAATATAACTAATATAACTAATATAACTAATATAACTAATAATCATTTTATTAAACATTTTATTAAACATTTTATTCATATTTAACTATTTATAAAAAATTCTATTAAACATTATATTCATATTTAACTATTTATAAAAAATTCTATTATAATATATAAAGCAATGTCAACTCAAAAACCAGTATTATCACCATCATCACAATTAGAACAATCTGAAAATCCAAATAGCCCATCACCAGAAGAAGACTTGCCTCCTCCTCCTCCTCCACAATTTTCTTCTTCATCAGATGACTCTTTACTCCCACCACCTGATGATTCATCGTCTTTTGAAGCTTCATCGCTACCGCCATCCGTATCCGCATCCGCAACAGAACCATTACCTTCTGACATTTCAATCAGCTTAGGAGACATTATACAGATTATTGCCCCTACAAATTCAAGTATAAATGACCAAATATATCTTATCATTTATGCCGACCAATCTAAGCTAAAGTTAATCAATGCTTCTACTGCAACCAGTCTCGTTCTCACAATTGGTCCAAATGGTGGATTTACTGATGAATCTATTACATCTATCTATATATTGGACCAACCTCAATTCCCTGGTTATGCCAAGCAAAACGATTTAACTACCGGCAAATGGATAAATATAAGTTTCGGTGGCGATCTTCCAACTATTATAACAGGCCAAATTACTGATTTAGAAGAAGATATGATTGAAGTAAAAACATACCCTGGTGACCAAATTTTCTATTTAGACTTCGGTTATAAAGGTATCCCTGAAAATATACCCATCACTCATATCGAAATACGCAGCCCTCCCAGCAAAGTTGAAGAGGCCGGATTATCCGCCGCCACTGCCGCGGTTTCTACCAAAGATGCAAAGTTCAATGCCCAATTTATGCAGTCTGTCGATGAAGATGCTGCTCAAGGAGTTGAACCGATTTCTATAAGTAAATCTAAAGCAGTCGCCGGTTCTGCTACTGAAGATATTGCATCCAAAGTTCCTGTAGAAGAAATGAAATCTATGCTTCAAGATATTTTAATCGATGCTGATTCGATTAAGTTCGGAGATGAGTTGGCTCCAATCGTTCAGGTCGTAGAGCTTCCAGAAGAGCAAAAGCGCTACAGTATTGAAAAACAAACTTCTGACTTGTTAAATGAGCTGGTTTCCGAAGTACCAAACGAAAAACGCACAAAAGTAGTATTAAATAATATTCATAGTTTAATTGAGCGTTTCTGTCAGTTGCGCGACGAATTCTCCATCTTCGATGCAAACGGTAATGCTGCCCCACGACCATATAACACTGAACATTATAAACCTCTTGCTAAGTCACTTATGGCATTAAACCAGAAATTATTCTGGATTATGCCTATTGTCAAAAATGTTCGCAAATTTTATAATGTAGATTCTGTCTCAGTGGGCGACCAAAATGATTTTACACTTAGTACTATCGACGAAAGCATAGATACATTTAATGCAATTGAGCAGGATTATTCATCCAGTAAGGAAACATTTAAGGCATATATGTCAAAAATAAGTGATTATATCACACCGTTCCAAAATACCGATGGTCCCATTCTCCAGTCGGTTCGAACAAATCTTTCCGCCGTTTTAGATAATCTCGGTAACTTTTATTCCAGTATTGTAAAGCGTGATTCCATAAAAAGAAGTAGATTTATTATACAAACATATAACCTCGGTCTTTCAAATATTCACATAAAGAAGTCGAAATCTTTCGGAAAGCGAAACTATGATGTCGTAGAAACTGTACCTCTTACACAACCAGATGAACTTAATATTCAATCATTTGTCACGCTCCCTGAACCTGCAATTGTATTTTCTAATATTTCACTACCAGAAACTAGTATTATTTCTCGTGCAAATATGAATAAGAATTTTATCCAATATTGGAATCTGCTTCGGAAAAATACGAGTATTACGCAGAAAACGATTGAATTAGAAGAGAGAGAAACACATAACCAATATTCTGAGTCAGAGATGGTGCAATTTACATCAAGCTTTATGACTTTTATTTCCAGCCAAGATTTGGGATTCGCGAGAAAAATATAACAAATTTATTCAAATGTTTGTGCCTACGACTGATTTATTATTCGATATTATGAATAAATATGTTACTGGCGATATAACTCTTACTAATTATGTGGCTGTTTTACAGCCTTTTATGGTATATGTTCGCGATTTAGATACTAAACAATACAATCTTATCGTATCTATGATAGAGCAAAAGATATTGGATTATAAATCAAAACTCATCCAGTCTTCAAAAGAATATGCAATTTTATCTTCAAAGAAGTATGTTTCGAAGTGTGCCGCTGCATCTGTGCTATATAATTTGCTTATGGATTCAAAGCAGGTGAAGTACGACGCTGATATTCTCGGCATTTATGGTCTTTCTCCTGAAAATTTTAAAGGTGCCGAAGCAGGCGGTGGCGGTGGCGGCGGTGGCGGTGGCGTAAGAAATGCCCCTCAAAGTGAAAAACCAGTTACTTTCAGTTCTGCTGCTGATTTAGATTTCGAAGCTGCTTTAGATAATTTTACTACTACTCCTCAAGAGCGTGCGATTGCTAAATCAGCAAAATATATTGAAACCGCAAATAAGATGCCGATTGATACTGAAAGTGTGGCAGATTTGACCAATGTATATAATTATATGAAGCGCAAATATCCCGATGATTTTGAGGAAATTAATAAGCAATACCCCGAAAAGGCTTATTTGGTAAAAACAAATGTAATTGCACCTGTGATAGTTACAATGAAGCGATATATGGAAGAATCACGACGTGAAAAAATGAATGAACGACGTGGCACTTCACCCGCGTCATCATCTGTCGGATTCGGTGCGAATAATGTGTTTCCAAATGTTATGCTTTCTAATGAAGAGATATTATATCGTCTCATATGTGTAGACAATGCGCGATTATATATGAATACTCTCGCTGTTATTAATGAGGACCTTATTACACCTTTTGACTTTGACCAATTGTATGCCCAGGAAACTGATAAATTTGACGACAAAATGAAGACAGGTCACGAAAAAAATACTTGTAAAAATTTCGTCCTTACAAAGAAATACACCGATAAATCTGATTTGCAAGAAGAGGAAGGAGATGAAGTATACTACGACAAGCTATATGATTTTACAGATTATTCATTTTTGAAGAAACACGAAAAAGAACAGGCAGAATATAATGCTGCTGACTTCGAGACATTTTTAGTAAGTCGCTATATGAAGAAAACGAAGCTACCTATAACCGATGCTAGGTCCGAGATACGCGATATGATGCGTGGGCGGCGTGCTGTTCAAGACGGCCAATACGCAGTTCTAATGATTGAAGATGAGGAGTCTGGTAGCGGAGGCGCATTCGGTGGTCAAGGTGCTGAAGCCGGTGAAGCAGCTCACGATGGCGTACGCTATGAATATTATATTCGCGACAAAGGAAAATGGGTAAAGGATGATACTATTGCTTCATCGGTTAGTATGTACGACACATCATATTTTTGTAACGTTAAAGACGACTGTTTTTCTATAAATAAGAAATGCCTTAACCCTGAATTGGCTGCTGATACGCTAAAAGACCAAATTGTAAAACAAATGTATGATGAATTTGATTCACGAATTCACGAAACACAAAAGATTATAATAGACAATGTATATCGTAAATATAAATACTCTATTGACACACTTGCACAACTGCGAAGTGTCAAGAAGTATAATATTTATAAATACAACGACTTTCAATATTTGACTGGCGTCGATATAGACCGTACCGGTAATCAGCCATTCTCTCCGTATGCCCGCATTTTCGACCTCATTTTGGGTCAAACAGATTATGTCAAGCGTCAGAAAAATATTATGCGTTTTATTCAAAGATTTACACGAAAGGCAATCGATGTCAGTTCACAAATGCCCCATAGCATCGAGATTGAAAGTCCATACTGGTTATATTGTAAAGATACGAATACAAAATTAGTGCCATCATTTTTTGAAACGATTGCTTCGACATTTCTAAATCAGGGTGATGTTCAGATGGCGATAGACACGATTTGTAAAGATCGCGGTTCTATTAGTGAGGATGGAGAGGCTTGGACCGATAAGCATAGTGGTTATGTTATAAAAAATATAGACCTTGATACCGAGGAGGGATATGATGCTGCCGGTTATAAATTACAGACGCGTGATGTTATTGAGAGCAGTTTAAGTGAGAGTTTAATTCAGAGTATTCAGGAACGGAAAATACCCACATTTAAAAATCCCGATTCTCAAATGATTAGTAATGTCGTCACCACTATGACGAAATATATGGGAATTGATTTGGAAGCTCGTCGAGTATTTATTGTCGAAAATTCTACGCGATTTATTTTATCATCCTCTTTTCCAACTGAAGCATCCTATAATGCTGGTGCCAAAAAAACAAAGTCGTATAATGAGTATAAACTGTTGACTATATTGATGGTTACACTTTCATATCTTGCTGTGACTATTCAGACATCAATACCTCATATAAAGACGCGCAAGACATTCCCAGGTTGTTTGCGTTCATTTGTGGGGTACCCATTGGATGGTGAGGGAGATTATTCGTTACTGAAATATATTTCGTGTATTGCCATCAAAATCAGTTCAGGTATAGAGCCGTGGAATACAATTCAAAAGATAAAGAAGGAACAGACGCTTGTTGACCAAATGAAGGGATTTATGGACAAGTTTGTTATAACGAATGCAACAATAAAGACAAAACTGGAAGAAAAAAGAGAGTATAATAAATTATATGCGGTTGAGGAATTGCCAGCAGAGCACGATATTAAACGCTGGATAAATTTTCTACCACCGCTTTCACGTATTAAAGTGACGACACCAGAATCTTTGTCCCCGAATTTCACACGAACATTGCAAGAAGAGTTATCCAAGGGTCAAAAAACGCAGTATGATAAAATATCAGCGATTCGTTCAAAGATTATACATTATTCATTTGCTATACAGATTATGATACAAGATATTGTTAGCAAAGAGAATTTAATTCTGACAAATGGGGTAAATGCTCCGGTTGTTGAGAATGCTTGTTGTAATCCCGAGGGTTCTATTAATACAGTGCGATATTTTGTTGACCGCGATGTAAATGTATCAAATTACAATAATATGGTTAAAAATTTGTGCGACATTATGCATGATATAATATCTCTCCAGAAATCAGTGTCCCTCTTAGACCCTACAAACACCCGCACAAAATATCCAGAAATCCCCGAGGCATTTGACGAGACAACGGTATACTTAGCATTTATTACATATTGTAAATTCAATAATGACACTCTATCAATACCCGAAAATATACAACACTTGTGTCATCAAAAACCATCGGAGCGTATATATAATCCCGCGGAGGAATCTCTTCGCAATAAAATAGATAAATTAAAGAGTACAGGTGAATATAATTATACTAATGAAGCATTAGAAGCGCTATTACAAATTGTTAATCGCGAAAATATTGTACCTTTTAATTTTGAAATGAAAAATGTATCATATATCCAGCAGTTGCGCGACCTAATTGCATCTTGGGAAGAGCACAAAACTCCGGAAAATATCGAAATACCAGAACCGATGGTTGTAAGGCTGAAGGCCGTAATGGATACATTTGATATTGAGATTACCGAAGACACTGAAGAGTTAAGAGATTTGAAAAATTATCTTGCTGACAAAAATGCCGAAATCGCAGATACTGTCGTACGATTCATAAACGATAATAAGCGTATATCTGCGAAGGTTCAACAGCGCTATAAGAGTTTTCTATTAAATGTCACCAGTTTTAAGGCTGGTGGTGATGGTATTATGTGCCCGCGTAAGGATACTGCAACGTATAAAGGTATGAGTTATGTAGTGACGCAGATACGAAATCTGGTAGATGTTTTCCCCAATATTATAATGAATAATATAGATTATAAGAAGATTGCTGTCTCGAAACACTGGGGTTTGTCTAAATTTCACGTGAAAGATATACAAGCGATTGTTAAGCGGTATTATTCCAGAATTGATAAATTTTTTAAGGATAAAAATAGTATACTTAACGATTTGCTTGAGCAAGTGAAAAATACGATGGGAAAGTGGTTAATATTTGCATCACATACTCCACTTTTGGCGCGCGTAATCGAGTTTATTGATATACAGGACAACGATGAAGAGATTCTAATGTTAGAAGGCGAACAAGACATATCAGAGTTTTTCGAGACTGTTGACATTAGTGGTAAATCGAGGTCTAAACAACGTAAACGTAGTGATGAAGAAATTGCACGTGAAAGAAAGGCATTCGCGCAGCGTGAGGCGATGGCGACGGCGGCGGCAGCGAGGGGAAGAGAACGCGAAGAACGTGAAGAACGTGTAAAAGTGAGTCAAGGATTTTACTCTGTATTTAACGATGACTTGATCCGGCGTTTATTTACTTATTATTTACTAAATGTTATATTGAAATATGTTACTATAGCGCGAACACCTGTTATGAATGTCCAAGAGACCGGATTATCTGAAGACGTAGAATCTGACCTTATGTCAGTATTACAAGCCC
>Ga0194055_10001795_pt1 | contig 17319 bp, 19 predicted proteins | sample SepL449m_MetaG_FD_155482 | JGI IMG/M metagenome (GOLD analysis project Ga0194055, IMG submission 155482) | Anoxic zone freshwater microbial communities from boreal shield lake in IISD Experimental Lakes Area, Ontario, Canada - Sep2016-L442-9m | ecosystem: Environmental > Aquatic > Freshwater >...
TCGCAAAAAGATGATCTGGGCAACTGAGGCCACCGCTCTTTGTCTCTCATCCATCCTCTTAATAAATGCATTACTACCGCAGCCAAAGTTAGCGCTGATCTATATTGTCGCCGCCCTCTTCTCAGCTGTTGATGGTCTGCAGCGCCCAAGTGCTGATGCAATTTTGCCAAGATTAGTTGGCCATAAGGATCTACCAGCAGCAAGTGCGTTGATGAGTTTGCGATGGCAGATCGGAGTTATTACCGGTCCAGCACTAGCTGGAGTTTTAATTGCAACTGCTGGCGTTGAATCTGGATTTATTCTAGATATTCTTACCTACATACTTGCATTAATTATTTTAAGTCGGGTTAGAAATGTGCCACCGTTGAAAGAGAGTGAAAAACCCTCACTTTCTAGCCTGGTGGAGGGGGTCAAATACGCCACTAGTCGCAAGGATTTAATGGGCACTTATCTTGTTGATTTAGCAGCAATGTTTTTTGCCATGCCAACTGCGCTATTTCCATTTTGGGCAGAGCAGGTTGGTGCGCCATGGGCACTTGGTTTGTTCTATGCCGCCGGCACGATCGGTTCTATTTTGGTAACACTGACAAGTGGTTGGGTAAAGACATATACCAAACATGGCTGGGCAATATTTTTAGCCGCCCTTGGTTGGGGATTAGCGATAACTTTGGCTGGGGTAGTAAATAACCTCTACCTTATTTTGCTATTTCTGATATTAGCTGGTGCATCAGATATGGTCTCCGCCTTATTTCGCTCAACCCTTTGGAATCAATCAATTCCAGATGAGTTCCGGGGCAGATTAGCCGGGGTAGAACTTATCTCTTACTCAGTTGGACCATTAGGTGGGCAAACCAGGGCAGGCTTTACCGCAGAGCGCACCTCACTGCGCACCTCAGTTGTCTCAGGTGGCCTACTTTGCATCGGCTTTGTGACGCTATTTACCGCTTTATTGCCAGATTTTCGTAAATATGACAGTAAAAATAATAAATTTGCAGTTTTAGAGGCACAAAAGCGTAAGAGTGCACCAAATAATTAACTCACCAGTAGATATTGGGCAATTATCGGCAGAAAATTGGCTAATTTTTTGAAAAAAATACACAAAATAAGTAATAAATAAAGTTACGACACGCTTCATATTTATTGCCAAATTAGTGGAATATTTTGCTAATTAGTGCCACGCTTGTCCATGAAACAGGTTCGGTGACGGATCGAACCACTTTGATAGGAGATCTACGTGGCTGCAAAGCGTCGTAAGAAAGCAGCGAAAGCTGCACCAAAGCGTCGTCGTCGTAAGGCTGCTAAGGCTGCCCCAAAGCGTCGTCGTCGTAAGGCAGCAAAGGCTGCGCCAAAGCGTCGTCGTCGTAAGAAAGCAGCTAAGGCTGCTCCAAAGCGTCGTCGTCGTAAGAAAGCAGCTAAGGCTGCTCCAAAGCGTCGTCGTCGTAAGAAGGCTGCAAAGTAAGTTATTAACTAAAAAATCCCACCAGTTAAATGGTGGGATTTTTTATTGCCTAAAATTTCTACACCTATAGATAGGCTTGCCCCATTATGCGCAGCGGCCTAGACCTTAACCACATCGATTCTGCAGTTCGCCCCCAAGATGATCTCTTTAGATTTATGAATGGCAAGTGGTTAAAAGAATCTAAGATCCCAGAGGATCGGGCTAGTGACGGCGCTTTTTACTGGTTATATGAGCAGGCTGAAAAACAGGTTAAACAAATAATTTTAGATCAGGCAGCAAGTGGTGCTGCTGCTGGTAGTAATGCCCAAAAAATTGGGGATCTCTATAACTCTTTTATGGATGAGGCCAAAGCAGAGCAACTTGGCACCACACCAATTGAAAAGGATTTGGCAGCAGCTGCTTCCTTTAAAACCGCAGATCAGTTTTTTCAAATATTAGGTGATCTAGAAAGCCGTGGGCTCTCTGGTCTTTTCTACTCCTACGTTTCAACTGATAATAAGGACTCCACAAAAAACATTCTCTACCTTGGCCAAGGTGGCATCTCACTGCCCGATGAGGCTTACTACCGAGAGGATGAGTACCATGAGATTAGGGATGCATTTTTGATCCATGTTGAAAAGATCTTTGATCTGGCAAAGCTAGCTAATGGCAAAGCTGCAGCTGCGCAGGTATTAGAGCTTGAAACCCAAATCGCTGCTTGCCACTGGGATCAGGTTAGAGACCGGGATGCTGAGGCGACCTATAACAAAAAAAGTTTTAGCGAACTTGTAGATCTAGCTACCACCTTTAATTGGCCGCTTTGGATGGCAGCATCTAATACCCCAGCCCATGTTTTAGAGCAGGTAGTAGTTAGACAACCATCCTTCTTTGAGGGTTTATCTAAATTAATTCAAAGCTTTGACCTGGAAAAATGGCGCAGCTGGCTGACCTGGCACATCATTTCTGGCGCCAGCCCTTATTTAAATAAAGCATTAGTTGATGAGAACTTTAACTTTTATGGCACCACTCTCTCTGGAATTCCAAAGCTAAAGGAGCGGTGGAAGCGCGGGGTTGGCTTGGTGGAGGGGGCGCTGGGAGAGGCGGTGGGGCAGATCTATGTTGATCGCCACTTTGGCAAGCAAGCTAAGGAGCGGATGGTCGGATTAGTTGCCAATTTAATTCAGGCCTACCGGGTAGATATTAAAGCTCTTACCTGGATGAGTGATGAGACAAAAGAAAAAGCCTTTGTTAAGTTAGATAAGTTCACGCCAAAGATTGGTTATCCAGATAAGTGGCGAGATTACTCAAAGCTAACAATTACTCAAGATGATTTGATTGGAAATTTGGCTCAGATTGCAAAGTACTCACAAGATTTTGAGTATGCCAAGATTGGTAAACCGGTAGATAAATCTGAGTGGTATATGACCCCACAAACAGTTAATGCTTACTACAACCCAGGAATGAATGAGATTGTCTTTCCAGCCGCTATTTTACAACCACCATTTTTTGATGTGCTAGCAGATGATGATGCAGCCAACTACGGCGGCATTGGCGCGGTAATAGGACATGAGATCGGCCATGGCTTTGATGATCAAGGCTCTAAATATGATGGGGATGGAAATCTAGTTAATTGGTGGAGTGATAAGGATCGAGCAGAGTTTGAGAAGCGAACTAAGAAATTAATTGAGCAGTATGACCAACTATCTCCCTCTGCTGCCCCTGATGTTAAGGTCAATGGCGCACTTACCATTGGTGAGAATATTGGTGATCTTGGTGGCTTAACTATTGCTTACAAGGCGTATGAAATTTCATTAGGTGGTAAGCAGCCAGCGCAGATTGATGGCTACACCGGCGCTCAACGATTTTTTATGGGCTGGGCCCAATCTTGGCGGGGTAAGTATCGGCCTGAGGAGGTTAGAAGAAGAATTGCAACAGATCCTCACTCCCCTGATGAGTTTAGGTGTAATCAAATAGTTGCTAATTTAAGTGAGTTTTATGATGCCTTTTCAGTTGGTGATAAAGATAAACACTTTATGCCAGCTAATGAGCGAGTGCGAATCTGGTAATTACTCAGGAAAGTGGCAAGCAACAGATGATTTACCCACAGTTAATAGCTCAGGAGTTTTACTGCGGCAAATATCAGCTGCTTTCCAACACCTGGTATTAAATACACAGCCAGCAGGTGGATTAATTGGTGAGGGAATATCGCCTGTAAGGATAATTCGCTCCCGAGTTCGCTCAGCTCTGGGATCAGGTTGTGGCACAGCTGATAACAGCGCCACTGTGTATGGGTGATGGGGCGTGGTAAATAGATCCTGCGTCTTTGCGATCTCCATAATTTTGCCCAAATACATAACCGCCACCCGATCTGAGATGTGTTGAACAACTGAGAGATCATGGGCGATAAAAATAATTGAGATGCCATCCTCTTTTTGCAGATCATCAATCAAATTAATTACCTGAGCCTGAATTGATACATCAAGTGCTGATACAGGCTCATCTGCCACGATTAGCTTAGGTTTAAGTGCAATCGCTCTGGCAATACCAATTCGTTGGCGCTGACCGCCCGAGAACTCATGTGGGTAGCGGTTGTAATGCTCAGGATTTAATCCCACCCGCCCCATCAGAGCTGCTACCTCTTTTTTAACTCCCCCCTCTGGTGTCACCTTTTGAATCTCAAAGGGTGCGGAAATGATCTTGCCAACTGTTTGGCGTGGATTTAATGCCGAAAATGGATCTTGAAAGATAATCTGCATCTGCGCCCGAAGTGGGGTCATTAATCCTGGCCGCAATTCAGTTATATCTTTACCTTCAAAAAGTATTTCACCAGCGGTTGGTTCAATTAACTTCAAAATAGTTCTACCTGCAGTGGTCTTACCGCAGCCAGATTCACCAACTAGGCCTAAGGTCTCGCCTTTCATTAAATCAAAGGAGATGCCATCAACTGCTTTTACCTGTAGTTTTTCTTTTCGAAAGCCAACATTTTTGCTAGTTGGAAAGTACTTTTGTAGATTCTTAACACTTAGCAATGGGGTACTCATTAAACACGCGCTCCTTTGATCTCAGCTGCGAATGATTTATCCCGTTTTTCCTCTGGCACATGACATCTTGAGCGGTGTGAATCTGCTAGTCCCAACAGATCTGGTTTTAAAGTTTGGCAGGAGTCTGCTGGGGCTAATGAAATATATTCACAACGTGGTGCAAAGGCGCAGCCAGTAGGTAGATTAATTAGTGATGGCGGCTGACCTTGAATAGCTTTTAACCGTTCTGATCCTGTGCTACCAATTCTCGGTACTGATTTTAATAAACCAAGCGTGTAGGGGGCATGAGGGTTATAGAAAATATCATCTACGCCACCCTGTTCTATAATTCGGCCGGCATACATAACAGATACTCGGTCAGCCACCTGAGCCACAATTCCTAAGTCATGGGTGATTAATAAAATTCCCATATTTAATTTCTGTTGTAGATCTTTTAATAGTTGCAAGATCTGTGCCTGTACCGTCACATCTAGCGCTGTAGTTGGCTCATCTGCAATTAAAACCGCTGGGTCATTCATTAGTGCCATTGCAATCATAACTCGCTGGCGCATACCTCCAGAGAACTGATGCGGATACTCCTTTGCTCGAACCTTTGGCTCTGAAATACCAACCAAGGAGAGCATCTCTAAAGCTTTGTTATTTGCTGCCTCTTTTTGGCCTGGATGGTGGACTAAATAAGCCTCAGCTAATTGAGATCCTATTTTGTAGTAAGGATGAAGTGATGACATTGGATCTTGAAAGATCATAGAAACAACCCGACCACGGTAACCTCTAATTTTATCAAGTGGTGCTGAGGCAATATCTAGTGATTCATCTTTATCTTTAACAATAATTGAACCAGAGATCTGGGTGAGCTTACGGTTATGAAGCCCTAATACTGAAAGTGAGGTTACTGTTTTCCCAGAACCTGACTCACCAACAATTGCCACCGTCTCACCCGGGGCAACTGAGATAGAAACCCCATCAACAGCTTGCACAAAACCATCATCTGTTGGAAAGGTAACTTTAAGATCTTTTATTTCAAGAAGATTTTTCACTTAATCCTGACCCTTGGGTCTAAGTATCCATAGGCGATATCAACTATTAAATTCATAGAAATTACTACTGCCGCAGCCAAAATTGTGGTGGCAACCACTACTGAAAGATCAAACTCATAAACTGATTGCAAGGTCATTCGGCCAAGGCCGGCTAAATTAAATATTGATTCAGTGATAATGGCACCACCAATAAGCCCAGCAATATCTAAGCCTGCACTAGTGGTAATAGGCGCTAAAGCTGCTCGCATGGTGTGCTTTAGAAGTACAGTTTTTTCACTCAAACCCTTAGCTCGAGCAGTTCTGATGTAATCCTCACCTAAGGTCTCCAAGACTGTTGCCCTAGTAAATCTAGTATAAAAAGCAGCAAATAAAATTGCTAAAGTTAACCACGGCAGTATGAAGTACTGGAAATAACGAACTGGTTCATCAAATATCGATACATACCCCTTTAAACTAAGGGGCACAATTTTCCATTTAATAGTTACATAAATTAAAAAGAATAAACCAGTAACAAATGTGGGCAATGAAGTTCCTAGTAGAACAAAAACTGAACTTAGGGCGTCTGGATATCGCCCACGAAATTTAGCAGCAATTAAGCCCAAACCAACACCAACAATCATCCAAATTACAAAGGCACCAATTGCTAAATTAATAGTGATGGGAAGTGCATCTTTAAGCATATCTGTCACACACGTATTTTTATTAAATGAATAACCAAAACTTGGAGCCGGACAGGTGAATTCTGCAGATCCTGAACCATATGTGCGACCTATAAAAATTCCAGAGAGAAATAGCCAGTACTGATCCCAGAGTGGTTTATCAAAACCTAATTTAATTCGGTTAGCCTCAACAATTGTTGGCGTGCACTTTTGGCCACAGGTAAGGGCTGCTGGATCAAATGGCAGAATTGAAAAAACTCCATAGACTACAATTGATACCAATAAAATTGTTAAAATTGCAAAGTAAGCGCGGCGTAAAATAAATCTTGGCACTTAACTTCTCCTCTAATATTTGTTATAAGCCTATCAAAATAATAGGGCTTGCATCACTGCAAGCCCTATCTATCTTTATTACTGATGGATTATTGATTAACCCATAACTTTCCATACCCAAGGTGGCCCTGTGGTACCCAGAAGAAGGTACCTTGGACAGCTGATCCCCAAACTTCTAGAGTCTTACCAAACACTGTTGGTAGAACCCAGAAGTTATTCATCGCTTCCTTGTCTAACTCCTTCCAAAGTGCAGCTTGCTTCTTACGATCAGTTGTCTTCATCGCAAGAGTTACCTTGTCCTCAAATGCCTTGTAGGCAGGATCTTTTGAGTTTTGGCTTAAGTTAAATCCACCCGCTGTTGTAAATAGCTCTGGAATAACTGTCGAGGCGTTAGCCCAGTCAGCTCCCCAGCCAGAGTTTGAAAGATCGCTCTGTTTATCTGGATTCATAACAGTTGGGTAGTAACCACTCTTTATTAAGTTGTAACTTATTTTAATTCCAACTCGTGCATAAGCAGCAACGTTAATTGGAATTGTGTCGTTATCACTTGCAGATGGACGACTATCAATAACAATGCCAGTCTCTGTAGCTTTCTTGTAATCAGCAGGACATTTAGTCTTTGCTGAATCCATTAAAGCTTGAGCCTTTGCTACGTTACCTGATGGCTTAAATCCAGTTGTTGGATCTACTACATCATCTGTGTTCTTGTAGTCAGAAGGTCCAACTACTTTTGTTGGCTCAAAATCTGTTGCAAGAAGTGGGCTAATTACACCAGTTGCATATGAACCTGAGTAATCTGGACCGCCTGCATAATCAAGAATTGCCTTAGCATTTCGTGCGTAATACATAGCCTGACGAATCTCTTTACATGGCATCTTAGCAAGGTTAAAAGCTAAGTAGCGAGCATAAGGATCAGAGTTATTCATACGACGGTTTGCAAACTTCGCATCCTTGAAGAACTTATCGCGGTTTGTTGGAAGTGGTCCGGTGAAGTTAACAGCACCTGGGACTGAATCTTCGAACATAATTTGGTCAATTACTTCCTCATCCAAACCAAATTGGATAATTACCTCATCTGGATATGGTGTGCGAATTGGGTCAGATGATTTGTTCCACTTAGCATTGCGGACCAAACGAAGTTGAGTAGCGCTATTTTCAACAATCTTGTATGGACCAGATGATTGTGGGTTTAGATCATACTTATCACCGGTATCTAATTTCTTTTGTACTGGTGAAATAACTCCATAAGTTGCTAGGTAGTTAAAGTCAGCAATTGACTTATTTAAATTAAATGTGATTGTGCGACCAACGCAGGTAACAGCCTTGTTAAAAGCGGCAACTCCAGCTGGCGTGTTCTTGTATGGACCGGTATAGATTGAATTTCCCTTGTCATCCTTAGGAATATCAAGCCATTGTTGTAGGTAAGCAGGTCCATCATTGATTACATCAGTTGCAAATACCCGAGAAGCACCATACTTAACATGATCACAGGTAATTGCTACGCCATCTTCAAATGTTGATCCTGGGCGTAGAGTGAACTTCCATGTTTTTGCTTCATTGCTTGGTACACCAGTATTGGTTGCAAGATCTGCAACCAGATTTGCTCCTGCAGCACCTGGAACTGGATTGTAAGCAACTAATGTACGAGTATGGAATGAGTTCATAAAGGCAAGATCGCGGCCTGTATAAATTCTTGACGGGTCATAGTGATCAAGACGTGGAGTGTGCTCTAGAAAATAAAGCGTTCCTCCAGCCTTTGGTGTTGCTGCATTAGCTGAAGATATTGCGCCAACAGTAATTACTGTGCTGGCGAGTACACCTGCAGATAGCGCAGCTAGCACGCGAGTACTAATTGCATTTTTTCGCATTAAATCCTCCTAGGATTCTTGGGCGGTAGCCCTGTGAGCGTATATTGCCAGTTTTTATACTTATTAAATAGCCCCGCAAGCATCTCTACTCGTTCAGGGTGAGGCAAATGAGCAGTTAAGCCTGTATTTTTATCGATTATAACAAAACGTTAGCGTTCAGAGCGCGGATCTAGGGCATCGCGAAGTGCATCGCCAACTAAGTTAAATGCGAGCACAACTAGGACCAGTGAGCCGGCCACGATTAAAAAGAAGTTTGGATAGACAGTTACAAACCGCCTTGAGCTATCTAATAAAATTCCCCAAGTAGTAGCTGGTGCTTGAATACCAATTCCTAAAAATGAAAAGACTGCTTCAGCTGCTAAGTAGCCAGGCAGTGAGAGAGAGACCACCACAATTACTGGTGCCCAAAGATTTGGCATTAATTCTTTAAAAATAATTCGACGCCTAGATGCTCCCATGGCTTGGGCGGCGGTAACAAAGTCACGCTCGCGCAACGAGAGAACCTGGGATCTAACTAATCTAGAAAATCCTGGCCAACCGAAAAATGATAAAAAGAAAATTAAGAATACAATCCGAGCGCTATTGCCCTTAACAAGACCGGTATCTTGAATTCTTGCCACCATTGGTTCAGAGAGTGCCACAATCATGAAGAATGCTGGGAAGGCGAGAAGAAAATCAGTAAATCTTCCTAAATAATCATCAATTCGGCCTCGAAAGTATCCACCAACGATGCCAACCATTAAGCCGATAAATACTGTTAATGATGTAGTAAGTATTGCTACTGTAAATGAGATTCGTGAGCCGTAAAGTAAATTAGCCAATAAGTCTCGGCCAATACCTGGGGTAAGCCCCAGTGGATGTTGCAGGCTAATGCCGCCATTTGGCAAAGTTGGTATACCTGAATTATCAATAACATCAAGATTTAATTCATCTGGATTAATTCCCAATACCTTACACACCACCGGGGCAAATAAAGAGAGCATCAAAATAATAACTGACAACAAAGCAGCAACCATTCCGACTTTGTTACGTCGAAAACGTCGCCAAGCAATCTGACGGGGGCTACGACCAGTTATCTGCCCAGCACTGTTGGCATTTCCTAGCTTCTTGGTGGAGACCATTTCTCACCCTTCATTAAAGATAAAATATCTTGAGTTGGTAAAGGTAGCCTACTCAAGCCGTTTATTGAAAGAGATGGTGGGTGCTCCAGCGATAAAGTAGCTCAGTAGGTGCTTACTTTATTAGTAGTATGTACCTATTATCAGTAAGGCTACCCGGCCAGAATGTGAGTCAATGGTGAAAGCTAAATACTTAGTCACTGCAATTGCATTTTCTAGTACTCTTATTTTGAGTGGTTGTGGTGGTGGCGGTGGTTCTACTAAATCAACGACCTCTGCTGAAGAATTAATTGCACCACCGGTTCAAGAAGTGCAGGCAACTGGTGGCTTTAATTCACCAGTAAAAATTCCATCTGGTGTCTCATTTACACTTTCTGCGCCAGTGTCATTTAAACCCGGAAAATTTGCAGCTGGTCAACTTCTTGGATATCGCAATCAAAAATTTAAGGTTGATATCACTAATAGCTCGACAGCTGCGGTGGACCTTACAACTTTGATTATTATTGGAACCTCTGCAAATGGTGCCTGTGTGGATATTTTTGATGGTGATAATGGTATGGAGGGAGCCCCTCAGGAGCTACTCGCGGTGGGCAAGTCAGTCTCATTTAATTGGGGATTATCTTGCAGTGGAAAAACTGGTGAGGAACTTTCACTAGTGCTTTCAAATGAAGGAGTAGCAATTATTAAGGTTACTGGAAAAGTTGCTTAACTAACTTAAGTTTAGTTAGTTTTTTCTAGCGCCAATTGATCAATATGGCCTTCTCTTTCAAAGTTAGGATCTCATTAAAGGATCGACTTGGCCGAACCGGTCTTATCTCAACTCCAAATGGTCAGATTAAAACTCCAGCTTTTATTCCAGTTGGGACTAAAGCAACTTTAAAATCAGTCTTGCCAGAGTCATTAAAAGATTTAGGTGCACAAGCGGTATTAGCAAATGCTTACCATCTTTATTTGCAACCAGGCTCTGCCTTAGTTGATAAAGCAGGTGGCCTATCTAAATTTATGAATTGGCAAGGGCCAACATTTACCGACTCTGGTGGCTTTCAAGTTTTGTCCCTTGGAGTTGGCTTTAAAAAAGTTATTGCAATGGATGAAAATACCTTTCAAGCAGATGATGTAATAGCAGATGATAAAGAGCGGTTAGCCCATGTTGATGATGATGGCGTTACCTTTAAATCACACCTTGATGGTTCCATGCACCGCTTTACTCCTGAGATCTCTATGCAGGTGCAGCACCAAATTGGTGCCGACATTATCTTTGCCTTTGATGAGTGCACTACCTTGCATAACACTAAAAGTTATCAAGTGAAAGCATTAGAGCGAACTAGATTATGGGCCCAGCGTTGTTTAGTCGAGCATGATCGGTTAACTAAAGAGCGAAGTGGTAAACCATACCAAGCACTCTTTGGTGTGTTGCAAGGTGCCCAGTATGAAGATTTAAGAAGAAAAGCAGCAAAGGATATATCCCAGATGAATATGGATGGAACCTCCTTTGATGGTTTTGGTATTGGTGGGGCGTTAGATAAACAAACTCTTGGTGATATTTTAAAATGGGTAAATGAGGAGCTGCCAGTTGATAAACCTCGTCACTTCTTAGGTATTGGTGAGCCAGATGATTTATTTGTTGGAGTAGAAAATGGCGCAGATACCTTTGATTGTGTTGCACCATCTCGGCAAGCCAGAACTAGCTCAGTCTTTACTAAGGATGGCCGGGTAAATATTTCAAATGCCCCACATAAGGATGAGTTTTTCCCAATTGAAAAAGATTGCAGCTGCTACACCTGCACCCACTACACCAGGGCATATCTGTGTCATTTATTTAGAGCAAAAGAAATGGTGGCAGCTACCTTGGCCACAATTCATAACCAGCACTTTATTGTTGGCTTAGTTGATCAGATGCGAGAAAGTATTGAGGATGGCTCATTTTTTGAGTTTAAAGATCGTTTTATGAAGCGCTACTACGGCAAGTAATTAGGAGGTAGATTAGGGATATGGATAATGCCCGCAAACCACTTCGAATCGGCATCTTAGGGGCCGCAAGAATTGCCCCTAGTGCGATTATTTTTCCAGCCCAGGCAACCGGTCATCAATTAGTTGCAGTTGGCGCCCGAGATAAATCAAGAGCTACTGAGTTTGCAAAGCAGTATCAGATTGAGAAAGCTTATGGCTCATACCAAGAGGTTATAGATGATCCAAATGTGGATGTGGTTTATAACGCGCTGCATAACGGCGCACACGCTCCTTGGAATTTAAAAGCATTAGCATCTGGTAAACATGTATTAAGTGAGAAGCCATCGGTGAGTAATACAGCCGAGGCAAAAGAGGTAGCTGCTGCAGTAAGTAAATCTGGCAAGGTGTTTATGGAGGGCTTTCATTATTACTACCACCCAGTTTTTCAAAGATTGCTTGCAATAGTTAAATCTGGTGAGATTGGTGAGGTAATCAAGGTTGAATCAGCATTAATTATTTCAATGCCAGATAAGTCAGATCTAAGATTGCAATTTGATTTAGCAGGTGGATCAATGATGGATGTTGGTTGCTATGCCCTACATAGCCAGCGCATGATCAGTCAGTTAATTGCAAATGGTGAGCCAAGTATTGTTAAAACTGAATCTAACGCCCCAGATGGCAAAATTGATACCAAGTTAAATATGCAGCTTAAGTATCCAAATGGAGTCTCAGGCCTTGCAAAGGGTGATTTTGAATCCCCCGCCTTTGATGCCCCACTTACGGTTACTGGAAGTAAGGGAAGTGTTAACCTGCCTAATTTTGTTGTTGCTGGCTGGGATCCAAGAGTTATTGTTGATATTGCTGGCAGTAAACGAGTTGAACACCTTCCTTCACTTTCTACCTATACCTACCAATTAATGGCATTTGCAGATTCAGTAGATCTTGGTAAGGCTTTTAAAACAGATGCAAAGGATGCACTAGCGCAGGCAACATTAATTGATGCTGCATACCTCGCCTCTAATTTACCGCTTAGGCCTTCTTTTAAACTCTAACCTCTTTGGTGGTGAAAATATGAGTTTGGGTATACCAAAGGTAATTCTCTATTACATCTTCACCCCACTAACAGATCCTGCTGCGATAAAGATTTGGCAAAAAACTTTATGCAAAAGTTTAAATCTAAAGGGGCGAATAATTATCTCCCCCCATGGCATCAATGGCACATTAGGCGGAAATATGGATGATCTTAAAAAATATGTTAGCCAAACCAGAGCTTATGAAAGCTTTGCCAAGATAAAATTTAAATGGTCTGATGGAACTGGTAATGATTTTCCAAAGTTAAGTGTGAAGGTCCGTCCTGAATTAGTTGCCTTTGGACACCCTGATGAGATTAAGGTTGATAAGAATGGCGTGGTTGGCGGCGGTAAGCATTTAAGGCCGGCTCAGGTTGATGAGTTGGTGGCAAAGCGTGGGGATGATGTCATCTTCTTTGATGGCCGCAATTCCTTTGAGGCTCAGGTTGGCAGATTTAAAAATGCGGTGCTGCCAGATACCGCAACTACTAGAGATTTTGTGGCAGAGATTGAAAGTGGAAAGTATGATCACTTAAAGGATAAGCCAATTGTTACCTACTGCACCGGTGGGATTAGGTGTGAGATTTTGTCCTCAGTAATGACTACCCGCGGCTTTAAAGAGGTTTATCAAATTGATGGCGGCATCTTTACCTACGGTAAAGAGTTTGGTGATGATAGTTTGTGGGAGGGCGCCCTCTTCACATTTGATAACCGGATGTCGATTGAGTTCAGCGATAAAACTAAATCAATCGCAAAGTGTGAGATGTGCTCAGGGCCGGCTAATCGTTTTTATGATTGCCCAAAGCCGCCATGTAACTCACTTAATTTACTCTGTGCAAAGTGTGCTGAAAATATGAATAATGAGATTTGTAAACACCCGCAACGCAAATACTCAAATGCGGAGTTAATCGGCTAAAACTACTCTAAGTAGTTTTGTACAAAATCTGCACTTTATTGTACAATTCATTTATGTTTGATCTACCAATTTCAGATGCTCGGGCATCACTTGCTGATGCGGTAAACAAAGCTGCCAAGTCTCCGGTTTCAATATCTAAACATGGCAGGCCAGTTGCAATTTTGGTTAACCCATCTTTATTTGAAAAATTTTTAGAGAATGTCGAGGAGTTAGCTGATATTGCAGTATTTGACGAGTCAGATAAAGATTATAACTCTGCAATCCCATGGGAAACTGTAAAAAAGGATTTAGGCTTGGTTTGAGCAAATATTCAGTTGTAATCTCAAGAAAAGCTAGGAAGCAGATCAAATCAATCCCAAAAAAATATCAATTACGAATTATGGGAGCGATTGACCTCTTAAGTAACAACCCGCTACCACCTAAAGCAATTAAATTATCTGGCCGAGATGGCTATCGAATCAGGATTGGTGAGTACCGCATTATTTATACTTTTAATGCAAAACAATTAATGATATTAGTTATTAATATTGCAAATAGATCAGATGCTTACAAAATCTAAAATAATTGAGCAGCGTGATCCTTTGGATGGTTGGTATAGCCCGTTAGCCATTTTTTAAGATCATAAGCACCAGATTCAGTATGCACCCCAGCATTTGAAAGCTGTTCAACACTTAATCTTTTAATAATTTCCAATGATGCTGCCCGGGATGCCTTAAATAAGGCAATTGAGTTTTCGATTGGCAACTCTTTATAACCTAAGGTTGAACTTTGTGCCCATTTATTTTCATCATAACCTTGAATGGTAGTTCCAGGCTCTGCTACTAATCTTTTAAGCCTGGCGCATGATTGGGATTCACTATCGGCTAGGTGATGAATTACTTGACGGGCATTCCAGCCATCACTTTTAGGCTTATCTAAATCAGCAGGATTTAATTTTTTAACCGCATCCAAAAAGATATTAGTTGCTGCCTCATACTCATTTGCATATTGGGTGATCTCAGTATTACTCATAGCTAGATATTACTAGCGACGCATGAAATTGCGAAGGCCAAGCCAAATACGCTTGCTCAATTTGGTTGTCTTAATCACAGGAGATAGCCCAATCACCTTTGCGCTGGTCGGCTCCCCTGGGGTTTTAACACTATATAGGGCTGGAGATGACTCATCTAATGAGTTAGCAATAATTTTCATCTGGGAAACTAAGGAAATACATCTAACAAATTGGCTGCGGGGTAGTTTTTCAGCCTGAGCAATTAACTCCTCAGTTAAGTTATCTGCTGCAAGTCGAAGATCGCGGGCAATATTATCGATCTCATTAATACTGTGATCAGACTCAATTAACTCAATCTTTGCGGTAATGGCGTAGCTAGTGGCAGAGAGTGCGTAAGCAATCTGGCGATCAACTACATCCATCCGCTTTTCATCTAAGGTTGAATCAAATAATGTTCTAGCCATAGTTCGAACCTGCACCACCATGTGTTCAACTGCAACTCCTTGAACATAAAGGGCATCTGCTTCATCAATACCGGCAAGTGGTGACCATTTTGCATACTGCTTAGCTTCAAGTGCTTGCGAGCGAAGGGTTGGAATCTCCTCCACTAACAATCTTGCCTTTGCCAGCCAACTACCTGCTTGCTTTTGATTAAAGCCAGCCGCTACCCCCTCTGCCATATCGCTAATTAACTCCGCACTTCGCTTACCAATTCTGGCAATCTGATTAACTGTTCGCCCAGCAGGTGTGTTGGAGTGTGAGAAGTAGGAGAAAACAATGGCAACAGCTGCGCCAATTAATGTTGATAGTAATCTGTGCTGCGCAGTTGAGCCAGAAATTCCTGGGCCAATAACAATCAGGGCAGTTACTGGCACATTCACCGATGCCACCTCACCTAGTCGAAGTCCTCTGGCAACAATTGAACAAAAAAGCACAGTTGTGCCGATTGCAATTACGCCAAAGTTAAAGAAGTAAACAGTAAGAAGTGCAACACCGGCGCCAATTGCAGTTCCAACAATCTGGCCTAAGCCCTCTCTTATTGATTTATATAGTGAGATTCGAATGCTAAGTGCGCAAACAATGGCCGCTACTAATCCGCCATTAATTATTAAGTTATCTCCTACTATCCAAGCGGTTGCTGAGGCAATAGCAGCAACAATGATTTGTCTAACCCAGGTGCGTCGGTTGGTAAATAAGGCGATAAACCAAGTGAAAAAGCGCTTCATGGCCGAAACTTAATTTTTTTAGCATTCATCAATACTTTAAGCCGGGCAATTGCACTTTTGCCCATGCCATGTAATTTCTCTAAGTCGGTAAGTGAGATCTTTCGCAAATCAGAGACCTTATATAACTTAGCATCTACTAATGCCCGTCTGGCAGGGGCGGCAATGCCATACTCACGCCACTCTTGATCTAATCGCTCATATCGATCTAATTCAGCCTGGGAGATATCAGATAATTGATTTTGTTGATTAGCGTTCTTCATACGCTAATCCTACAACTTTACTTACGTTTCTTTTTGACCATTATCTGCACCATCCGTTGCGTCATCAATTTACGCACCAATGTCTTAGGAAGAGGGGCGTCAAAGTGAAGCGCTGCTTTACTTTGCTTGTATTTAACTAAATCACTCCTTAGCGCTGCTAATACAGAGCCACTAAATGGATAATAAGAACAACCATTTTTTCTAGCTGCAATTCCACAAACTACATCGCCATCTAAGATAAAAGCTGGTAATCCATATGAAATACCCTGCTTTAAAGATGGCTCAATCTCTAAAATCATATTACGGGTGGTTTTTAGAAGAGCTTTCTCCGGCTCTGATTGCAGCGCGATGTATTGATCAATTTCGCGCTTACTCAACTCTTAACCCCACTAAAATTTTTATTCACTTACCGATTACATTATCAGTACTGTTTGTGAAATTAATATGCTCGGCAAATGGCTCTGGCCCTAAAAACTCCATCATATCTTCATCAGTTGTATTTGGATCATCAAACCATAACTCAAGGGGGTCCCCTGGCTTATCACCGTGCTGTTTATAAAATTCTTGGTATCTCATTAGATAATTATCTCCCAACTAACTTTGAATTGCTAGTACGAAAAGCAGTTCGAAGACTCCAAATTGAGTAATCTGGATTAACCAGGTCAAGGAGTAAAACTACTCTTGGTAGTGCTAACCGAAAATCAGTGGCAATTACTCTGTAACCGTGTTTAAGGTCTTTATCTTCCTTAGATTTAATGCCATTTTCTGCAACAAATGTAGAGTGAATATCTGCCGGATCTAGATTATGAACCCGCTTAATCTTGTAGGAAACTGAGGGGGAAATAATGAGCTCTGATATCCAAATACTATGCCATTTTCCACTGGGCAAATAATTATTTAGATTGCCTTAATCTTTCTTAACTTTTTAAAGAATTGTGGAAACTTAACTACTCTTAGTTATCTCATAATACATAGCCAGATACATCAGGCCAGGAATTGATCTAGATGGCAGTGGCTTATCTGCCTGGGTAAATCCTAACTTTTTATATGCCGCTATTGCCCTTAAATTCTCCGGCCACACACCTAGGCCAATCTTCTTCCAATTACTCTCCGCACAAAGCCCTTCAACCCAATTAAGCATTAATTTTGGAATACCACCTCCTCTAAACTCTTCGCTTATCCACCAACTAGATAACCAACAATCACTATTGCGATCCTTCTCTGCCCGATCTACTGCCAGTAATCCAATATCAACACCATCTGCAACCACAAAACACCAAGTAGTATTTTTTAATCTTTCTTGCCACTCTAATACTGGTTTTTTAATCTCATCATCATATTTAGCACCAAAGGCAGATGGTGCATCATGGAGGGCAGCTAGCCGAAGCGCGCGCAACCGATCTACATCATTT
>Ga0194055_10001796_pt1 | contig 17309 bp, 10 predicted proteins | sample SepL449m_MetaG_FD_155482 | JGI IMG/M metagenome (GOLD analysis project Ga0194055, IMG submission 155482) | Anoxic zone freshwater microbial communities from boreal shield lake in IISD Experimental Lakes Area, Ontario, Canada - Sep2016-L442-9m | ecosystem: Environmental > Aquatic > Freshwater >...
GTACGGCGCCATGATGACGGGAAGTCGCTTTGATCCGTGTACGTGCGCGGTTGGAAAGAGCACGGCGGTGACGACGTCGCGTTCACCCGCGCGCAACAGCGTGACGGCAGGGATGATCGTGGGCCTTTCGGCGAACGACGTGAGGTGACCGACGTCGACGCCATTTCGCGCGATGGTCCATGTCGTACTGACTTCATTCAGTGACGTAGAGGACACGACAGTGGTTGGCCCGCCTGATGCCATCGAGCGAAGGCCACCATCGGGGGTGACAGGTGTGAATGTGTTGTTGAGCCCCACTCGGTAGACGCGCCGTTCGGTCGGATCATCAGTCGCGATCAGCACGACACCCGACTCGTCACTTGCGAGAACACCCATCACCTGGATTCCAGGCGGCGTCACCAGTGCATCACCGACGCACAACCTCCGCGTATCGGTGGCCGCATCGTCGACCGTACGCACTAACCGACCATCTGATGTCCAGCACGGAACGCCGGGAATCACATCAACCCAGGTCGGGTCGTCTTGCGCGTGCAGTGTCGATGTGGTGCCGTCAACCGGATCAATGCTGAGGATGAGACTGTGTTGCTGGTTTCTGCTGAGTACCTGAATCAGCGCAGGTCCATGACTCGACCAGGACACGGATGCCAAATACGGGTATGTCTGGTCCCACACGACATCGGTGCGCTCTCCCGAAAGACGCACCAGCTGAAGTGAAACCTCGGCATTGGCCGTTCCCGCTGCGGGGTACCGATGGGGTGTTGGCTCGATGCTCGGAGCCGCCGGGTTACTGATCCACCACGTCGCCACGGGTGCCTCATCAAAGCGCTCGACGAGCAGCGTCGTCGAGTCGGGTGACCACCACTGCCCTCGAATGCGGTCGAGTTCTTCTGCCGCGATGAAGTCAGCGAGGCCGTACGTGATCGTGGCTGACTCTGGTTCGCACAAGGCGCGATCGTCGCCGGTGGCCACGTCGATGACCCGCAGGGCGCGATCGTGTACGTACGAGACGAACGAACCATCGGGGGACAGACGCGGATCGACGGCAGGTGTTGCCGCGGCAAGTTCATGCACGGGGGAAGTGGCGCCAGCAGTCAGGTCAGCGACGAAAAGTCGGCCCGACAGCGCAAAGGCGGCGTGCGTTACTGCCGAGTCACACGAATACGACGTCACTCCTGACGTGCTTTCGCGCATGCGTTCGCGGCGGGCGCGTTCGGCCGCAGGCAATTCCTCACTGTCGGCAAGTAACTCGGTCGGATCGGCGACGATGCGTTCAGTGAGCTCGTTGGTGTCGACAACCACGAGGCGGTTGACCGGATCGGTTCCACTCAACGAGCGAACGAACACGATGCGCTCGCCATCGCGCGAAACTGACACCTGCCGAGGCGCGCCGAGTCGGAAGTTTCCTGTGCGGGCAGACTGTCGCGGGAAGGTCTGTCCCTCAGTGGTCGTCATGCCCCGCATCTTGGCAGGCAGTAGAATCTCGCCCATGTCTGACCCCACAGCCGACCGTCGATTGCTTCTCGTTCACGCGCACCCTGACGATGAGTGCATCGCCACTGGCGCCAGCATGGCGATGTACGCGGCGCAGGGCGCCCACGTCACCCTCGTCACGTGCACTCTCGGCGAAGAGGGCGAGATCTTGCTTCCTGATGTCGCCCACCTTGCCGCTGACCAACAGGACGAGCTCGGAGCCCACCGCCAAGAAGAACTCGGAGCGGCGATGGCGGCTCTGGGAGTAACCGACTGGAGGCTTCTGGGTGGCCCTGGTGCCTTCCGCGATTCGGGAATGATCGGCACCCCATCGAACCAGCGGGCCGACTGTTTCTGGCGGGCTGACCTGCTCGAGGCCGCCGCACCCCTGGTCGGCGTGATTCGTGAGGTGCGCCCTCAGGTGCTCATCACCTACGACGACTTCGGCGGCTACGGCCACCCCGACCACATTCAGGCGCACCGGGTGGCGATGTATGCCACGGTGCTCGCCGCGGCCGCGTCCTTCCGACCCGAACTCGGGCAGGCGTGGGATGTGGCGAAGGTGTACTGGACGGCGTTTCCGCGATCGGTGTTACGCGCGGGAATTGAGGCGCTGAGGGCAGCTGGTGACACCAGTGATTTCGCGGCCATGGATCCCGATGACCTGCCGTTCGTGATTGATGACGAATTGGTCACCACCGAGATTGACGCCTCGGATTTCCTCGACGCCAAACTTCAGGCACTGCGTGCCCATGCGACTCAGGTGAGTGTCGACGGCGGATTCTTCGCGCTGTCAGACAACCTCGGCTCCAAAGCGCTCGGAATCGAGTACTTCCGTCTCGTGCGTGGGCCCTTTCAGGCGTCGTCAGACGGCCGTGAAACGGACCTCTTCGCAGGTATTGAGTAAAGTCGCGGGCGTTGGGTAACGCTTTGCTGGTCTGCCGTCACTATCTGTAGATGCTAGGCCGAATGGGCTAGTCCGAATGGATGACCGACCGGGGACGAATGGTCCGTCAACTTTTCTGCTGCGTCAGTATGAGTAGACGCGTCACCCGAGGAGGAGCCCGAATGCCTGAGCAGAATGAAGCACATGAGGTACTCGCGCAGGCGGGCACTGGCAGGCTCGAACGTGGTGGCGCCGACGTGGGTCAGTCGCGCGAACGCTCGCGTATGCGTCGCCTCACCATTTTGCTGCTGATCTTGCTCATCCCCGCACTCTGGCTCGGAATTCGCCTCCTGATGGGCGACCCGGTGTTGCTCACCAGCCTGGGTCTTCCGGACATCGACCCGCTTGTGGTCACCCCCATCCTGTTCTTTCTGGTTTTGACCTTCGCTCTGGTCGGAACATCGTTCATCTCAGGGCGCTCTCCGCACGTGACCTACCGACCCGAACAGATCACCACCACCCTCGACGACGTTGTGGGAATCGAGCCGGTGAAGGAAGAAGTCGAGCGATCGCTGAACCTGTTCCTTGCCCACCGCACCTTCTCCGAGGAGATGGGCGGAACACCTCGTCGAGGCCTGCTGTTTGAGGGTGCTCCGGGAACCGGTAAGACGCACCTGGCCAAGGCGATGGCACGCGAGGCCGGAGTTCCTTTCCTTTTCGTGTCGGCGACGTCATTCCAGTCGATGTACTACGGCGCGACCGCCCGCAAGATTCGCGCCTACTTCAAGGCCCTACGTAAGGCCGCGCGCCGCGAAGGTGGGGCTATTGGATTCATCGAAGAAATCGACGCTATCGCCACCGTGCGCGGCGGTATGTCCATGACTGGCTCGCCCATGACGGCCCATCAGACGATCACTGGTTGCGGTGGCATGGAGGGCCTGCCGACTGTCTACTCGCAGGCAGCGTCCATGGTTATTAACCGCTCGATGGTCTCTGAAGGCGTCGGCGGTGTGGTCAATGAACTGCTCGTTCAGATGCAGTCGTTCGATGACCCTTCCGGTATGCAGCGCATGCGAAGTTGGTTCACCGACAAGATCAATCTCTTCCTGCCTGCCCATCGCCAGATTCAGCGGCCGGTACCGCCCTCAACGAACATCTTGTTGATCGCTGCCACCAACCGGGCAGACTCACTTGACCCCGCCCTGTTGCGCCCCGGTCGTTTCGATCGTCGCCTCACCTTCGAGTTGCCCGGTCGTACCGGACGACGCGCGCTATTCGATCACTTCCTCGCAGGCAAGGCACACGACGCGGAACTCGATAGTGATGTCGTACGCGATGGTCTGGCAGCTGTCACCCAGGGCTACAGCCCGGTGATGATCGAGCACCTCCTTGACGAAGCTCTCGTGAACGCAGTGCGTCGTGGCTCGACCACCATGAACCGGCGCGATGTCGAGAGCGCCCGTTTGGTGGAGGAAGTGGGTCTGGGGCAGCCGGTGCAGTACACCGACCACGAGCAGCGGCTGATCGCCACTCATGAGGCTGGGCATGCGACCGTCGCATGGCTGCTGGCTCCGCAGCGTCGCCTTGAGGTGCTCTCGATCATCAAGCGACGCGATGCGCTAGGCATGCTCGCTCACGGCGACCGCGATGAGGTGTACACGCGGTCGAAGTCGGAAATGATCGCGTTGATCCGCATTGCCATGGGTGGACAGGTGGCGGAGGAGATCTTCTTCAACGACATCTCCACCGGCCCCGGCGGCGACCTTCTGTACGCGACGAACGTCGCAGCCCAGATGGTGGGCGCCTGCGGAATGGACGACACCCTGATCTCCTACGCAGCGGTGCAGTCGTCGGCGTTCTCGGATCAAAACATCGTGGGCCGCGTTCTCTCCGATTCCACTGGCCGTGAGCAGGTCGAGCGCATGTTGCAGGCCCAGCGTGACTATGTGCGACTGCTGCTTGGTGCCAACCAGCACTTGGTGGCAGCTCTGCGCGATGCCCTTGTCGAGCATCATGAACTGATCGGGATGGAAATCACCGATGTTCTCGAGGCGGCCGGTCCGGTTCAGCCGATGGAGTCCGCGGCAGACGGCGTGATTGATTTGCGCTCTGAGACCTCGACACTGGCCGGAAGCTGAGGGATTGCGACTAGGTCGGGGACTTTTTAGGGTCGCCGACCGTTGTCGGGTGGGGGTTGCTCGGCCGACAAGTCGAGTGAGCCCCTGCGCCCAATCGGTCGTCACGAGGCTGGGCGGGTTACCCTAGGGGAGCGGCTCGTGCCCGCGCCTCCCACGAATTACTCGTGTCATTCGACCGTGTTGTCCGACAGCGAAAGGTTCCCGAGTGTCACCGTCCCCGTCGCGTCCGCACTCCGGTCGCCGGGCTGTGATGTTTGCCGGTGGGGTCTTGGCAGCGGCCGGGGTCGTCTACGTCGGACTTGCGACCGGTGGGTCAGGTCAAGTGCCCGCCGATACGGTCGTCATGGGACACAACATCGGCGACAAGAGTGATGTGCAAGCCACCTCGTACCTCAAGAAGCAGATGGCCAAGGTGGCGGCTGCCCCTCTCGCGCTGCGGGTCGCGGGCCACAAGGTCACCGTGCGCCCGTCGCAGTTGGGTCTATCGTTCGATGCGGCAGCAACAGTCGCGCAGGCCACCGGTACGAGTTGGAATCCCATGCTGCTGGTGCACCGCATTGCCGGCGGAAACGACCTTGATCCAGTCATCCGCGTTGATGATGCCAAGGTGGCCAACGTCCTTGCCGGACTCGCGACCCAGGTCGATACCCAGCCGGTCAATGCCGACATCGAAATCCGCAACGGCAAAGCCGTGCTGATTCCAGGCGAGGCCGGCCGACAGATCGACCAGAAGGCTGCGGCGCAGGCCATCAAGGATGCCTACCTACACTCCACCAAACCGGTCACGCTACCCGTTGTCGTGGTGCAGCCCGCCATCACCACTGAGGAAGCCACGAAGGTCCTTGAGAATGTCGCAACGCCTGCACTGTCTGAGCCGGTCACGATCAAGGCCAAGGGCAAGAAGGGCTCGGCCTCCGGTACGTACGACATGGAAGGTGTGCTGAGTTTCGAGCCCGATGGTTCGACCCTCAAGCCCGTCATTGACGGACTGGAGTTACACAAGATGATTTCGAGCGAGTTCGCCAAGGTTGAGCAGCCTGGGCGTAACGCAACGTTCACCATCAAGAAGCACAAGCCGGTGCTCGTTCCTTCGTCTATCGGTTACGGAATTGAGCCCGCCAAGTTGGCAAACGCTGTCGCAGGCGTGCTCACGAAGTCCGGTGATCAGCGGGTAGTCAACGCGGCGTTCGGTCCAATCCTTCCAGACCGCACTACAGCCCAGATCAAGAACATCGGCATCAAGCAGGTTGTCACGTCGTATTACCAGCACTTTGCCTACGCTCCCTATCGAGTGCAGAACATCGGGCAAGCGGCGAAGTACATCGACGGCACGGTGTTGATGCCGGGTGAGACCTTTTCGATGAACGACACCATCAAGGAACGCACTGTCGCCAATGGGTACACCAAGGGCTTCGTTGTTGGGACGGGCGGTGTGCTCAAGATGGATGAGGGCGGCGGCGTTTCCACTGCAACGACCGCAATGTACAACGGGGCGTGGTTTGCCGGACTAGAACTGACCCAGCACCGAGCGCACTCGATCTACATTTCTCGTTACGAGCCTGGTCGCGAGGCAACTGTGGCGTGGGGCGATTTTGACATGCGCTTCACGAACAACACCCCCTACGGAATCCTCATCAAGACCGAAATGACGCAGGAGTCGATTCGCGTCACCCTCTGGAGTACCAAGGTCTGGGACAAGATTGGTTCTAAGTTCCATGAGCGAACAGAGAAGGTGCCGTTCGAAACCCTCTACAGTTCCGACACCGATTGCCACGCGCAATCTGGAGTGGAGGGGTTCAGCATCATCGTTGATCGGCTGTTCTACAAGGGTGGCAAGCTCGTGAATGTCGAACCTCACACCACGAAGTACAAGCCGAGTCCCACGGTGATTTGTGGCGTCGATCCGAATGCAACGCCGGGCGGATCGACTGGCGGATCGACAGGCGGACCGTCTGGCAGTTCGACAGGCGGACCGTCTGGCGGCTCGTCGTCGGGAAGTTCGTCGACCGGCAGGGCGTCAGGCTCGGCCTCGTCGACTGGCTGATCTCGCCGCACTCAGGTTGAGTCTGGTTCCCAGTAGTCGTACCAGTGGTGCACGCTGAACCCGAGTTGCTCGTACAGCGACCGGGCAGCCACATTCGTATCGAGAACCTGCAGGTAGGCCATCGTGGCTCCGTTGCCTAGCGCCCACGCGCCAAGACTGCGGGTGAGCACTGAAGCGATGCCTTGGCGCCGGTGTTGGGGTGATGTGACGATGCTCGTGATTCCGCACCAGCCGGAGTTGAGTGAGCCTCTCCCGATGCCAACGACCGTTCCGGCTGAGTCGACTGCCGTGGCGAAGGTGACGTCACGTGGTCCGGTCAGGATGTCGAGGAGGTCCTGTCGCTTGGCGTCGGCGTCCTCGTCGAGCATCCCGAACCAACCCTCGTCAGGTGTGGCCGAGTGGGTGACGCGGATTTGTTCGGGCCCGATGTCCGTCTCGAGCGCACGGGTGGCGATCGACAGAGCGAGTACTGAACGCGTGACATGCCAGTTCTCGGCGCTCAATTCCGCCGCCAGAAATGGCCGCGGTACCTGGAGCAGGGGCGTCCCGCCGTGTGAGATGTACCACTCGGTGACGCGTTCTGCGGCTTGTGAAAGTGGTTGACCCGGCGACCCGGCGACGCGCACGGAGTTGGCACGACCGCTGACCCCGCCGTGCCAGCGCATCGTCCACTCACCGAGCGTCTGCGTCTCGCGGGGAGGCCACGCGGCCTGAGCTATTTCTTGTAGCGCGAGCGCACCAATGTCAGGAGGCACCACACGACCCACAACCACTGGTGGTAGGCCTTTTTCGGGCTCAGGGGGCCATCCCAAATTGACTACCTCGCCGTCACGTCGACGCACGCTGACTCGGTGTTGATCTACCGATACCAGTTCGCCCACAGTGTCGAAAGCGCCGTCATGTCGCAGCGCTCGCAAGGTCACCCGCCTGCCGATGTCGGCTGGGCACAGTGCAGGTACCGGGGGCATCGGCACAGACTCTCTGTCGAATCGCGGGAGGGAACCCGGCGCGGGCGGGATGGCTCCGATAGTGTCAGTACCGGCCGCAGACGGGAAACTGTACCCGCCTTCAACTTGCCCGCCCCCGTGGGCGTGCGCACCGGAGGATTAATCAACCGTGACGTACGTGATCTCTCAGCCCTGCGTTGACCTGAAAGACAAGGCCTGCATCGAGGAGTGCCCTGTCGACTGCATCTACGAGGGCGAGCGCATGCTCTATATCCAGCCCGACGAGTGCGTCGACTGTGGTGCCTGCGAGCCGGTCTGCCCCGTCGAGGCGATCTTCTACGAAGATGACGTTCCGACTGAGTGGACCGACTACACCGCGGCCAATGCCGACTTCTTCGTTGAGCTTGGCTCGCCGGGGGGTGCCAGCAAACTCGGATTGATTGAGCGCGACGTTCCCTTGGTGGTGGCGCTCCCTCCGCAGGAGCACGAACACTGAGCTCGCCGTGGTGGGTTTCGAGGTCACCTGCCTCGACCCTTCCTGATTTTCCGTGGGACCGGCTCGTGCCGGCCGGCGATCGTGCACGCAGCCATCCCGACGGCATCGTGGACCTCTCCGTGGGCACACCGGTCGATCCGACGCCGCTGATCGTGCGTGAGGCGCTGGCCGCGGCAGCCGATGCGCCTGGGTATCCCTTCACCGCAGGCACCCAAGGGTTGCGCACGTCGATCGCCGAATGCATGGCTCGTCGACACGACGTCCAGCTCGATCCCGAGGCAGTGCTTCCGACAATCGGCAGCAAGGAACTGGTGGCGTGGCTGCCGACCTTGCTCGGTCTGGGTTCGGGCGATGTGGTGGCTGTTCCGGGGCTTGCCTACCCCACGTATGAAGTGGGTGCCCTGCTCGCGGGTTGTCAGGTGGTGCGAGCCGATTCGGCCGACGACATGGCCCAGATTCGCCCAGCGCTGATCTGGCTGAACTCACCGGCGAATCCGTCGGGCCGGGTACTGACTGTCGATGAAATGGCGTCGATCGTCGAATGGGGGAGGGCGAACGACGCGCTCGTCGTCAGCGATGAGTGCTACATCGACCTTGCGTGGACCGCCTCACCTGTGTCCCTGCTTCATTCTTCGGTCAGCGGCGGCTCCGACGAAGGGCTGCTCGCTGTTCATTCGCTGTCGAAGCGTTCCAACTTCGCGGGGTATCGATTTGGCTTCACCGCAGGCGACGCCGACCTCGTGGCGCGGCTACTCGAGGTGCGCAAACACGTCGGCATGATCGTGCCGTCTCCGGTTCAGGCCGCCGCAATTGCCGCTCTTGACGACGATGCCCACGTGGCCGAACAAGTGGAGGTTTACCGGCGTCGTCGCGACCTCCTCCTTCCCGCGATTGAGCGTGCGGGATTCCAGATCGAGCACTCCCAGGCTGGCCTGTATCTGTGGTGCACTCGGGGCGACAGTTGCTGGCAGACCGTCGACGAACTGGCCGAAATCGGGATCCTCGTTGCCCCCGGTGACTTCTATGGTGAGGCGGGTGCCCGTCACGTCAGGTTTGCTCTCACCGCAACCGACGAACGCGTCGAGGCGGCCGTGACGAGGCTCACCGTATTGGCGCCATCCGGCCGCTGACGACTCTGCCGGTAATGGGTACGGTGGATGCTATGAGCGAAGCGACCCTTTCGTACGACAACGGATCCCTCGAACTGCCCGTGGTGCAATCCACCGACGGTAGTAGCGGGTACGACATCAGCAAACTCCTCGGAACCACCGGCAATGTGACGCTCGATGGCGGGTTCGTCAACACCGCGGCGTGCTCCTCAGCGATCACGTACATCGATGGTGACGCGGGCATCTTGCGTTATCGCGGATACCCGATCGAGCAACTTGCGGGGCAGAGCACCTTTGCCGAGGTGTCCTACCTACTGGTCTACGGCGAATTGCCGTCTGCCACGCAGTTGGAAGATTTCGTCAGCCGCATCACCAAGCATACGCTCTTGCATGAAGACCTGCGCCGATTCTTCGACGGATTCCCGCGCGATGCGCACCCTATGCCGGTGCTGTCGAGTGCGGTTTCTGCGCTGTCGACCTTCTATCAGGATTCGCTCGACCCCTTCGATCCCGATCAGGTTGAGATGTCGACCATTCGTTTGCTCGCGAAGGTTCCGACGATTGCGGCCTACGCCTACAAGAAGTCGGTGGGCCAGCCCTACCTGTACCCAGATAACTCGCTCGGTCTTACCGAAAACTTCCTGCGGATGACGTTCGGCGTACCTGCCGAGCCTTATGAGGTCTCGCCCGAGATCATCGCTGCCCTCGACATGCTGTTCATCTTGCATGCCGACCATGAGCAAAACTGTTCGACGTCGACCGTTCGGTTGGTGGGTTCCTCGCATGCCAACCTCTTCGCGTCTGTTTCCGCTGGCATCAACGCTCTCTTCGGCCCCCTTCACGGTGGAGCGAACCAGGCAGTGCTCGAAATGCTCGAGAGCATTCACAAGTCCGGCGGTGGGGTCAACACCTTCGTACGTCAGGTCAAGAACCGCGAGGACGGTGTCAAGCTCATGGGCTTTGGGCACCGTGTCTACAAGAACTACGATCCGCGTGCGGCCATCGTGAAGAAGGCGGCCTACAAGGTTTTCGAGCAACTGGGCATTAGCGATCCACTCCTCGACATCGCTCTGCGACTTGAGGAAGTCGCCCTCGCTGATGACTTCTTCATTGAGCGCAAGCTGTACCCCAACGTTGACTTCTATACCGGCCTCATCTACAAGGCGATGGGCTTTCCCCCGAAGATGTTCACTGTGTTGTTCGCCCTCGGTCGTTTGCCCGGCTGGATTGCGCAGTGGCGCGAAATGATCGACGACCCGACGACCAAAATCGGCCGGCCGCGCCAGGTGTATGTCGGTGCAACCGAGCGTGACTACATTCCTATTACTCAGCGCTGATTGATCGGAGTTCGCCATGGCCATTCCCGCTGCTTCTCCCACGGTTAAACGCCCAGGCTGGGGGATGCCGATCTTCGGTCTGATCTTGATTCTTGCCTCGATCGTTCTGGCGGTGTTCTCGGGCTTCCAGATAGCCGGTGGGGTGGTCAACGCACTCAATGTTTCGACGTTTCCAGTTCCGGGCGAGGTGACACAGAAACTCGAAGCTGGAGCCTCATCGGTGTACGCGCTCACGCGCGATGGTTCCGAACTTCCTTTCAGCGTCGACCAAGTCACCGTTGTCGGCCCCAAGGGCGAGGTATCGCTGACCAGCCCCGGTGCTACCGAGACAGTCACGGTCAATGGTGACAAGTTCCGCGCGGTCGCTTCGTTCACTGCCCCCGTGGCCGGTGATTACAAAGTGGTGGTGAGCAAAGACGCCCAACCCAGTCGTGCGGCCGTCTCGGCGAGCGTGGGCTCAACGCTGGCCTCCGCGGCTGTCTGGATCGTGGGGATTGTCGGTGCTGGTCTTATTGGTTTGCTGGGATTGGTGCTTGCAATCCTTGGGCTCGTGCGCCATTTCAGTACGCCGAAGGCGCCCATTCCTGGCGCAGTGATTCCGCCTCCGGCGCCGGTGATTCCGGCAGGTGGGCAGTTGCCGCCGCCGCCCTCAACGCCGGCTGGCTGGTACGCCGATCCGGTGCAACCGGGATCGCAGCGCTACTGGGACGGTACTGCCTGGACCGACCACCGCGCCTAAGTGATTCCCGCGCGAGTCCATCAGTTAGTCGGCTTAAAAGGGCCAGATAGCCCGCGTAACTGATGGACTCGCGGAACTAGTCGTTGGCGTGCAGGGCAGCGTTGAGGCCACCCCAGGTTCCCGTGCGCGGCACCACTTCGAGTGCACCGCTGACGGAGTTGCGTCGGAACAGTAGTCCGTTGGCTCCGGAGAGTGCGCGCGCTTTGACGACCTCGCCGTCGGGTGTGGTGACCTTCGAGCCGGCGGTGATGTAGGCGCCGGCTTCGACCACACAGTCGTCGCCGAGCGAGATTCCCACACCAGCGTTGGCTCCCACAAGGCAGCGCTCACCAATGGAAATCACCTCGGTACCGCCACCGGAGAGAGTGCCCATGATCGAGGCGCCGCCACCGATGTCACTGCCATTTCCGACCACAACCCCGGCCGAAATGCGCCCCTCGACCATCGAGGCGCCGAGCGTTCCGGCGTTGAAGTTGACGAACCCCTCGTGCATCACGGTCGTGCCTTCGGCCAAGTGAGCTCCGAGGCGCACACGGTCGGCGTCGGCGATGCGAACTCCGCTGGGAACGACGTAATCGACCATGCGAGGGAACTTGTCGACTCCGTAGACAGCCATCGGAACACCGCGGTGCCGGGCCGCCATGCGTACTGCGGCCACTCGCTCGATCGGAACTGGCCCCAGCGAGGTCCACGCCACATTGGTGAGCAGTCCGAAGACACCATCGAGATTGATAGTGCGGGGAGCGACCAATCGCGCCGACAACAGATGCAGGCGCAGCCACGCATCGGGGCCGTCGACCGGAGGAAGTGCGAGGTCAGGGATGAGCACGCGCACGGTCGAGACTCGAACCCCGCGCACATCGTCGGAATTGATGGCTGCGGAGATGTCGGAGACATCAAGGGGTTCGATTCCGAGTGTGGGCGCGGGGAACCACACGTCGAGGAGGGAATCATCGGCCCAGGTGGCCAGGCCGATACCCGAGGCTGAACGCACTGTCGCAGAGTCGCTGGTGGTCATCCCGCTACCGTATCGGCATGGCGCCCTCACTCGATCCGTACACGGATGTCGTGGCGTTGACTGCGGCGCTGGTCGATTTTCCCAGCGAATCGCACCACGAGCTACTCCTCGCCGATGAAGTTGAGCGGCAACTCGCGGGCCTTGTGCACCTTGAGGTTGTCCGCATCGGCAACACCGTGGTCGCGCGCACCCAACTCGGCCACGCACAACGTGTGCTCCTCGGTGGCCACCTCGACACCGTCTCTGAAGCGGATAACGGACGGGCGATCATTGTTCGCGCGGGAGAGCTGTTACCCGTGGTCGGCCCTGACGGTGCGACGACGTGCTCGGAGGATCGCCTCTACGGTTTGGGGAGTTCGGACATGAAGGGAGGCGTGGCCGTGATGCTGCGACTCGCCGCCCAATTAACGCAGCCCCGTGTCGACCTGACGTTTGTCTTCTACGACTGCGAGGAAGTGGCGAGCGAACACAACGGACTCGAGAAACTCGCCGCGACCTTCCCCGACCTACTCAACGCCGATCTTGCCATCCTGATGGAACCTTCAGAGGCCGGTGTGGAGGCAGGGTGCCAAGGGACACTGAGGGCTGAGATTCGGGTGACGGGACGTCGCGCGCACAGCGCCCGCGGGTGGCTGGGCGAGAATGCAGTGCACGTCGCGGGTGAATTCCTTGCGCGATTGTCGTCGTACGAGGCGAGGTCACCGGTGATCGACGGGCTGCAGTACCGCGAAGGTATGAATGCGGTTGGCATCCGCGGCGGTGTCGCTGGAAATGTGATCCCTGACGAGTGCGTGGTCACCGTGAACTATCGCTTTGCCCCCGATCGCAGCGTCGACGAAGCGGAAAGGGAAGTGCGCGCGATGGCCGAGGGCTTCGAGGTGCGGGTTGTCGATAACGCTGCTGGCGCCCTTCCGCACCTTGATTTGCCGCTAGCGGCGCAGTTCGTGGCTGCCGTTGGTACTCCTCCGCGCCCGAAGTATGGGTGGACCGATGTGGCACGTTTCGCTGCTGCGGGGATTCCGGCGGTGAACTTCGGCCCCGGCTCGCCCAATGTGGCGCATGCGCGTCATGAGTGCGTGCCACTCGCCGATCTGCATCGCTGCGAGAACGTGCTTCGGGAGTGGTTGCAAGCGCGCGAATGACTCATTGTGTTGTCACAGGCGGTAGTCGCGCACAATCAGGGACCTAGGACTGCACCCGTTCAGCGTCAACCCGTAGTACTTTCACAGAATGCCGACTATGTCGCGGGGATCCCGTACGTCTCTGATTGCACTGACCGCGGGAGCCTTGGTGCTGGGAGGTATCGCGGTCGCCGTCGTTGACCGGGGTCCTGACGAGGCGGTGAACCACGCGGCACCGGTGTCTCGAACCAAGGTCGCAATTCCTGCCGTTGTTCAGCGCGAGAAGACGGGCAGCGAAGCTGAGCGCGAGGCCGCTGGGAAATTGGAACTCAAGCGCGTCGGAAATGCTCTCGAGGTCGAAAAGGCCCCCACGGCTGATCCGGACGCGGGCGGCGAGGGTGAGAACGAGATCCTTAACGGTCCTTCGGCGCAGAGTGTCGACCAGCGCGCGTACCCGCGTGGTTACGTCGAGTCGTCGAGGGCTTCTGCCGCTCGTCGCGCGTTCACTCGACTGCCCAGTTCGCTGACCCGATCGAACTTCCGCGCTGGAACGAGTCCTACGGCGATCGCTCAGGGTGCCGCCGTGGTGGCCCCGTGGTCAGCGGTGGGACCCACGAACCCAGTGGTTCCGGGTGAAGTCACCTACACAGGCCGCGGGACCACGAACTCCGGGCGCGTCACCGCTCTGGCGGTTGACCCCAACTGTGCACCGACTCCTGGCGTCTGTCGGCTGTGGGTGGCGGCGGCGGGTGGCGGAATCTGGCGCACGTCGAACGCATCGTCGGCGGTCCCGTTGTGGGAATCGATCTCGGCCGGATTGCCCACCAACTCCTTTGGGTCCTTGCTTGTCGATCCGACCGATGCCACGGGCAACACCCTCTACGCGGGTTCAGGCGAGCCGAATGGGTCGTCAGATTCTGAAGCGGGCCAAGGGCTGTTCAAGTCGACCGACGGTGGTATGACGTGGGCGCTCGTGCCGGGAAGCTACGCGATCGCACACGATCGCTCGATCGCCAGTATCGCGGTTGACCCGAGCGATCCAGCCACGATCTGGATTGGGACCGCGCTGGCGCGTCACGGTTCAAGTTCGGTCAACGGTGGCCGACGCACACCCCCTGGTGCACCCACGCTCGGTGTCTACCGGTCAACCGATGGCGGTTCGTACTTCACGTTGCAACTCAGCCGCCCGCCGAGCAGTCCAGATCCGGCCGACGGAGCTGACTGGTTCACGGGCGGCGCGAGCAAACTCGTCTGGGATCCCAATGACCCCAAGCAGTTGTACACCACGTTGATGGGTTATGGCATTTTCCGCTTACACAATCCCCATGACGGAATCTGCGGGTGCGATGACGGTCAGTGGCATCAGGTGTACCAATCACTGTTTGGGGATGGGAGCCCGTTGTTGGCCGCCGTACCACCGCTTCCTGCACCCGATCCTTACGGTGGACGCGTTGAGTTCGACCTCGCGGATCTCGGATCGTCAACGCGCATCTACATCGGTGACTCATCCGACTCTTTTGGCACGGCACTGCTCGTGACCGGTGACGGTATCGACGCCCTGAGTGACGGGGCGCTGCTCGCTGCCGAAGCGCCGATTGCGACGACAGGCATGGTGGCTCCGTGGAATCTGCGAAGCGATGGTGACATTGCGGCGTCTATCAGTGGTTTTAGTTCGTACAATTTCTGTCAGAACGGTCAGTGTGGCTACGACAGTTTCGTGGTCGCTGATCCGTCCAACGCCGATGTCGTCTGGCTCGGTGGCGCCATGGCCTATGACGAAGTGGCCGCGTTTGGTTCGACAACACCGCGGTCGAACGGTCGCGCCGTCGTGCGGTCGACCAACGCGGGTGTGTCGTTCACCGACATGACCAACGATGTGCAAGATCCGAACTTGGGGATGCACCCCGATCAGCACGCCTTGGTATTCAACCCGAACAACACTGGCCAGGCGTTCGTCGGCTCAGACGGTGGAGTCGTGCGTACGAACGGAAACTTCGTCGATGGCAATCCGAGTAACAGTGTCTGTGGTGCTCGATCCTTCACCGCCACGACCGCAGTGCAGGATCTCGCCTTCTGCCAGATGGTCCTTGCCTCAGTTCCCGAGCGCATCGATTCATTGAACGTCGGATTGAACACCTTGCAGTTCGGGTCGGCGTCGCTCAATTCGGCGCAGCCGTACACCGACGTGATCGGTGGCACGCAGGACAACGGCACCTGGGCGTGGGATGGCGACACGAACTGGTTCGAGTCGGTTGGCGGCGATGGCGGAAATTCAGGCATCAGTAACGCCGCTGGAACGCGCATGCACACCTACTTCGGACCCAACCTTGATGTGAACTTCCATGGCAACGATCCGATGACATGGGCATTCGTTTCCGGACCCATGACGGCAGCGGAATCGGCGGGGGAGTCGTTCTCGTTCTACGTGCCAGTGATCGCTGATCCTTCGGTGAGCGGCACCTACTTCATGGCGGGCGAATACGTCTGGCGTACGAAGGATTCGGGTGGCTCTCAGGCGGCTCTGGAGGCGAAGTGCCTCGAGAGCAACTACATCGGCCCCGACTCTGAGTGTGGTGATTTCGAACGCGTGGGTCCGATGCTCTCGTCCGACGGACCGAGTGGTGCGGACTACATCGTGGCTGTGGCTCGTGCAGCGTCCGATACGTCGACGTTGTGGGTTGGGCTACGGCAGGGTGAGCTCTTCATCTCCAAGAACATCGATGCCGCGGCTGGAAGCGTCACCTATACGCCGGTGACGGCGCCCAATATTCCTGGTCGCTTCGTCAGTGGAATTGCGGTGGATCCCAAGGATCCGAACCACGCGTGGATTTCGTACTCGGGATACTCGGCGTACACCCCTTCCACTCCGGGTCACGTGTTCGAAGCTCGCTACAACCCCACCTCGGGTGCAGTGACCTTCACCGATCGCAGTTACACCTTGGGCGATGAGCCCGTGACGGGAATCTTCCTCGACGGCGGTAATGGCGACGTCTATGCCGCTACTGACTTCGGTGTGGCGCGGTTGCCGTCTGGTGCAGTGGCCTGGGCCGACGCCGCGATGGGAATGCCCCCGGTGGCGGTGTATGGCCTGACTGGGGCTTCGAGTTCGCGCGTTCTCTACGCGGCAACCCACGGGCGCGGAATCTACCAACTGCCGCTGAATCCGGTCTCGGTCATCACCGGCCCCTCTACCGCAGGTGTGAGCGTTCCGGCATCGTTCTCGAGCACGGGGTCGGCGGCTTACGTGTCGAAGGCGCTGTTGTGGACGTTGCCGAACGGCAGCACGTCAACGGCCGCTTCTGTGACGTGGACGCCGACCGCGACCGGCTCTCAAACGATCAAACTCAAGGTCACCGATTCACTGGGCCACTCAGTGACAACAACCAAGGTAGTCACGGTGGCCATCGTCAAGCCAGGCATCCCTGGCGTTCCGAAGGTGAAACCAACAACGGCGGTCACCGCGACGGCAACGATTGTTCCGCCATCAACTGGCAGCGGTAGCGCTCCCACACGCTACGTCGTCACTGCCACGCCGGGTGGCCGAACGTGCACAGCGGTTGTCCCTGCGAAGTCGTGCGTCATCAGCGGGCTGACGGCCGGCGCGTCGTTCACGTACCGTGCGAAAGCTTTCAACAGCGCCGGGTCGTCGAACTCGTCTGCGGCCACTGCCCCGATCAAGCAGGTGGTCAAGCAGGCGCCGGTGCCGACGCTGACGTTGCCGACGCGGGTGAAGAACGTCGGAACCACTTTCTTGTTGCGTGAGCCGGTGAAGACCAATGCGGGGCTACGGGCGACCGTCAAGGTCGTGGGGGCCGCGGTGCTCAGTACGGGGTCTGCGGTGAAGGGAGACGTGCCTGGCTTCCGCGTGGTGCGGGCCAGTAACGGCAACCTGTCGGTCGTGGTGCCGGGGACTGTGGCGATGAAGATCACGGTCACCGTCACAGCAGCCGCGAAACCCGGCTACACGTCCTACAGCTACGTGAAGGTCTACACGACCGCCAAGG
>Ga0194055_10001797_pt1 | contig 17307 bp, 9 predicted proteins | sample SepL449m_MetaG_FD_155482 | JGI IMG/M metagenome (GOLD analysis project Ga0194055, IMG submission 155482) | Anoxic zone freshwater microbial communities from boreal shield lake in IISD Experimental Lakes Area, Ontario, Canada - Sep2016-L442-9m | ecosystem: Environmental > Aquatic > Freshwater >...
GGCGATGCTCAAAAGGCGTCGCCCCTTTTTTCGGTTAAAAAAACCCCTTCCCAGTCCCCAATCTACCTCCGCCCTCAGCAAGGTTGTTAAAAGATTGAAAAAAAGTTCAGATGCCAATTCCTCCAAATTGAGCAAGAGTCAAAATAATGCACCTTCCATTTCAAACGCACCTCCAACAACAGCTGACTGAAATTCGCGAAGCCGGACTCTACAAAAACGAACGGGTGATTTCTTCACCTCAAAATGTTCGAATTCAGGTCGCCAATGGGCGAGAAGTAATCAATCTCTGCGCCAATAATTACCTCGGCCTTGCCGACCACCCAGAGGTAATCGCCGCCGCTCATGCCGCCCTCGACCGCAGGGGCTACGGACTGGCCAGCGTCCGATTTATTTGCGGAACCCAGGACGATCACAAGGAACTGGAACAGGCGATTTCCCAATTTCTAGGAACCGAAGACACGATCCTCTACTCGTCGTGCTTCGACGCCAACGGCGGACTATTTGAAACCCTCCTCGGTCCCGAAGATGCCGTGATTTCTGATGCGCTCAACCACGCTTCGATCATCGACGGAATTCGCCTCTGCAAAGCGACCCGCTATCGCTATCGAAACAATGACATGGCCGATCTCGCCGAGCAAATTCGGGCCGCGACCCAAAAGGGAAGTCGCTTTAAATTGATCGCCACCGACGGGGTCTTTTCGATGGATGGATCGGTCGCCCATCTTCGGGAGATTTGTGATCTCGCCGAAGCCAACGGGGCGTTAGTGATGGTCGACGATTCCCACGCCGTGGGTTTTATTGGGAAAACTGGACGCGGGACTGCCGAGCAATCTGGCGTGCTCGGTCGGGTGGACATCATCACCGGAACCTTGGGGAAGGCTCTCGGTGGAGCCAGTGGTGGCTACACCAGCGGACGAAAAGAAATCATCGAGCTCCTCCGCCAGCGTTCTCGGCCCTATCTTTTTTCCAATACCTTGGCGCCTTCCATTGTTGGGGCATCACTCAAGGTGCTCGAAATCCTCAGCAAATCCACGACTCTCCGCGATCGCTTAGAGGAAAATACCCATTACTTTCGCCACGAAATGAACCTCCGAGGCTTCTCCATTCTTCCCGGAAATCATCCCATCGTTCCAGTGATGCTCGGTGACGCTCAACTCGCTCAGCACTTCGCCGAAGCCATGCTCGCGCGGGGCGTCTATGTGGTGGGCTTCTTTTATCCTGTGGTCCCAGCGGGTCAGGCCCGAATCCGCATGCAGATTAGTGCCGCCCACAGCCGTGACGACCTCCTCTTCGCCGCGGAAGCCTGCAGTGCAGTCAAACTGGAGCTGGGCATTTGACCAGAACATCCATCCACCACCGCGTCTCTCCCATGCTTCATCTTCCTCAACGCGATGCCCCACCCCATGGCGCCCACATCTCTCACATCTCTCATCCATTGTGACGTTTAAAACCACCTTAGCGGTCATGGCGGGAGGCGCGGTGGGCACGGGACTGCGACTCGCCCTCAGCACTTGGTTCGACACTCGCTTCGGGGTGAGTTTTCCCGTCGGCACCCTTTTTGTGAATGTCACGGGCTGCTTCATCATCGGACTCTTTGCTGGCCTCACCGCGCCTTCAGGGTTCCTCCAAATCTCGCCGATAACCTCCCAAACCATCATCATCGGCGTCCTCGGTGGATACACCACCTTCTCCTCTTTTGGACTTCAGACCCATCGCCTTTTGCTCGATGGGCGGTCGCTCCACGCGATGCTGAACATTCTTTCCTCCATCGCTCTTTGCCTGCTGGCCGTCTGGCTTGGTCAACTTCTCGCCAGTTTATTTCCAACCCGCTGAGCCACTCCCCTTCAGCCACTCCGCTTGATCTTCGAGAGAATTTTCGTAGCGTGACTTTCTCTAAGAGCCAGACGAATGTCTGGTTACCTTTTTCGCGCCATCCACCAACTATGAAATACCTTTCACTCGCCGTTGCCCTGCTTCTCCACTCCTTCGCTCAGGCTGAACCGCTTCCGCCCGTAGGAAAAACTACCCCGCTTTTCGACGGCACCACTTTAACTGGTTGGGAGGGTGACCCCAAACTCTGGCGGGTGGAGAACGGAAGCCTGACCGGCGGATCTCTGACCGAGCAAGTCCGTCAAAATGTCTTCCTCGCCACCGTCAAAGAGTATGGGGATTTCATCGTCCGCATGAAGATCAAGTTGAGCGGAACCGGATTCGTGAACTCAGGCTTTCAAATTCGCAGTCAACGGGTGCCAAACAATACCGAAATGGCGGGATATCAGTGCGACTACGGTGAACCCACTTGGTATGGAGCCATTTATGATGAGTCGCGCAGAAACAAACTCATGGCGGCATCGGATATGGTCGCCTTGCGACCAGTGATCAAAAAAGACGACTGGAACGAGTATGTCATTCACGCCCAAGGCCGAAGGATTAGGACCTGGATCAACGGGGTTCAAGGCGTAGACTACACCGAAGCGGATCCGAAAATTATCCAGACAGGAAAACTCGGCATCCAAGTCCACGGAGGCGGCAAAGCCTTGGTTGAAGTCAAAGATCTGACCATCGAAGAGCTCGCGCCAGCAAAGGCTCCCGACACGTTTACCCCCGCACCTCCTCCCGAAAAGGCCGCAAAAGCATCGCCACTCACCGGAGACGAAGAACGCGCCACTTTCACTGTCCCTCCAGGCTTTGAGGTCGAGCTGGTCGCCCAAGAATCTGAGGGCTTCGGGAAATTCATCGCCATCGACTGGGATCAACAAGGGCGGATGTGGTCCATGACCGCCTTCGACTACCCTGTAGATGGCAACGAAAGCGCCGCTCAAGCCAAAGCCCTCTACGCCAGTCCCGGAAAAGATCGCGTCATCGTCTTCGATACCCCCTTTGCCGCAGGCGTCCAAAAGCCTCGGATCTTTGTGGACAGCTTGGCAATCCCTCTAGGAATTCTACCCTATAAAAATGGAGTTTATGTCCAGCACGGCAACGACTTAAAATTCTACAAAGATACCGATGGCGACGGCAAATCCGATACCCACGATGTCGTGGTCACAGGATTCGGCGTCCAAGATTCTCACCTTTTCCCCCATCAATTTACCCGAGCACCCGGTGGCTGGATCTGGATGGCTCAAGGATTGTTTAACAGTAGCAAAGTCCAGAAACCAGGAAGCGATCGGGTGGTGGACTGGCCCAAATGCTCAATGGCTAAAATGCGCCCCGATGGCAGTGACTTTGAGGTCACCAGCGTCGGCCCCAATAATATCTGGGGATTGGTTCTAGACGGCGAGGGCCAGACTTGGATTCAAGAAGCCAACGATTACGGCTACCCAGTCATGCCATTCCACGAATACGCTTACTATCCCGGCGGGATGGAAAGCTTCCGCAAAAGCTATCAACCAGACTTCCCATCGACCGCCGAGTTTCGGATGGGCGGCACAGGCCTCAGCGGCCTAGCACTTTCCGACAAAAAAGGCGCCTGGCCCTCCGCCTATGCCGACGTCATGTATGTCGCCAACCCGATCACTCGGAAAATTCAGGCCATCAAAATCACCAACGAAGGTTCGCGACATCAATACGCCCTGCTTGGGGACTTCATTCAGTCCAGCGATCCGTGGTTTCGCCCCATCGCCACCCAGTTCGGTCCCGATGGCTGCCTCTACATTGTCGACTGGTATAACAAAGTCATCTCCCACAATGAGGTGGCACGCAATCATCCTGACCGAGATAAGACCCGCGGGAGAATTTGGCGGGTCAAGGCGACAACCCAAACGCCGTTTGCTGTGCCAAATTTCACCAAGTTAACTGGCGACGAACTGCTCGCAAAACTGGGAGGAGATTCCCGGACCCAAAGTCACTTGGCTTGGCAGACATTGATCGACCGCAACGACGCCAGTGTCCTCCCGAAACTCCGAGAAATCATCCTCAATCCAACGAACTCCGCCAGTCGGCGAATCGCCGCTCTCTGGGCAACCGAAGGACTGGGACCCATCGATAGCCCGCTCTTAAAGCCGCTCCTCGCCGATGCAAATCGGAATCTCCGACGGGAAGCCGTTCGGGCATCAGGGCAAGCACAAGTCCCCGATTTGGTCGCGCTTCTCAGCCCGCTGGCGGAAGATCCCGATTCCGAAGTCCGCTCAGAAATCATCCGGGTGGCTGGACGAATGGCCGCGAAAGATCCCCTTGCTGTCGCCCTCTGCGTGACCATGGGTCGCGACTCTCTTTCAGCACCCATGGGCAAAGCGTCCAACGGCAACAAACAGATCAAAGTCGGTGATGCTTATGACCGCGAATTTGAGCGTTATCTGGTTCGTTTCTTTCTCGAAAAACAGCCCGTCGCCGTGGCTGCTTGGCTGGATTCACCAGCCGCCGAAAAAGTCCCCGTCGAAAAACGCCTCCTCGCTTCCTTCGCTTTAGAACCCAAAATGAGTGCCGCCCGAGTCGCTCAACTTTTGCCCAAACTCACCCGCCCACCCGGTCAAGAGGAGGTCATGCGCCTCGTCCAATTTGCCACCGAACCCGGCGTTGGCGAGGCGCTCACCGGTGCTTTGAGTAATCCAACCACCCGACCCGCGGTTCTCGCCGCGCTTCTCGCCGCTCGAACCCGCCTCGACACCGCGAAACTCCATCCGATTCTCGCCGAGACCGCCAAGAAACTCATCGCGAGCGACGATCAATCCTCCCGCGAACTCGCCCTCCGATTGGCCACAGAGTTTCGCTTAACCGCCTTGGAGCCTGACCTGACAAACTTACTCACCACCGACGCTCCCGCAGAACGCCAACTGGTGGCGCTTCGAGCACTCCGCGAAATGGGGAGCACACAAGCGGAACTTTTCGCCCGATTAACCAAAGAAGCAAAAGATCCATTGATCCGCGAAGAGGCCTTGAACGCACTCTCTAACTCAAAAAACGATCAAGCGGGAAAACTTCTCATCGGAATGTGGAGCGGCCTAACCCCCGTGCAACGCCGCAACGCTCTCGATCGACTGACCACCCAAAAGTCTGGGGCTCAGGCGATTGTCGCCGCGGTCCGAGCAGGAACTATCGCCAAGAGTGAACTCAATGGACCGCTTTTAGATAAGCTCCAGACAATCCTCGGCTCCGACGCTGATCTTCTCGCCTTGACTAACGAACTGACCGCACTTTTTCGCCCAGTGCTCGCCTTGGACGGAAGCGATAACGCCTGGAGCGAAACCGGCATCACTCTGGACGGACCGTTTACGGTGGAGACTTGGGTTCTTCTCAATCCGAAAGGACGAGAGATTGGAGCCAGCGATGGCATCCTCGGAATCCCCGGACAACTCGATATGAACTTCTTCGGATCGAACTTTCGCGTCTGGACGGCGACTGGGGATAGTATCGCCGCCAAGAAGCCCGTCGTTCCTGGGGTCTGGATTCACCTCGCAGTCACCCGCGACGCCACCGGTTCTCTGAAAATTTACCAAGACGGTTCGCTCGACCAAGAGCAGAGCAAGCCCACACCCCAAAAGTTCGAAAATGTTCGCATAGGATATACGACCCAAAAGAACGGGTTGAGCGGGGCGTTGAGCGAGTTCCGCATCTGGAATCGGGCGCGGACCGCCGAGGAAATTCGTCACGACTTCGATCGCAGTTACGAAGGGGTGAAGCAACCAACCGATTTGATCTTCTACGCCTCTGGTTCTGAAGGATGGGGCAAGCTCCAAAGTGGAGCTAAAACGATCAAGACAAGCGACTTTCCTCCGATTCTAACTGCCACCGAATCAACTGAACTCGATGCAAAATTTGCCAAGTATCGGGCGCTCGCCGAGCAACCAGGCGACGTCGCAAAAGGCAAACTGGTCACGATGACCTGCCAAGCGTGCCATCTGATTGGAAATCAAGGTGGCAACCTTGCCCCCAATCTTTCTGGCGCCGGTGCTATGGGAGTAGAAGCCTTATTGCGGAATATCATCACCCCAAATGCCGCCATGGAAAATGGGTATCGACTCTTTCGCGTCGAGATGAACACCGGCGACCTCCTCGAAGGGTTTCTCGCTGGCGAAGAAAAAGACGCCATCCTCCTCCGCTCACCCGGTGCTCAAGATCGGCGAATCGCCCGAAGCGAGATCCGCAGTTCCCAGTTTCTCCGTCGCTCGATTATGCCAGAAGGGTTACTGGAGACCATGACCCCCGCACAAGTGAGCGACATGTTTGCCTACTTGAAAACCCTCAAGTAAAAAGTCTCGGTCGTTGATCTTTTGGCGAAGCAACTCCGCCCAGTTCATTGGCGGATGATTGGACTATTATTGATCTAAATCGTCGCCAATTGAAGCGGATGATTGAAATTTTTCCATGATCTATGGCATGATTTTCCACACTCCTCCATGTCAACTCGCTCTGGAATTTTCATCGCCTATTGCCTCGCCGAAAAGAAGTGGCTTGATCGAGTTCAACTCCGACTCAAACAACTAATCAGCGGAGAAACTTCCTCCATTTGGGATGAGCGTAGGATCAAAACCAGCGCCAACCCCGTGGTGGAATTGGAAGAAATTCTTGGGCAACGACAGTTGGCCATCGTGATCGTTAGCGAACTCTTTCTGCAGTCCGACTTTGTGCTCCGCACGAAACTTCCGCGTTTGCTCGCCCGACAGCGAGAAGAGGGACTCAAAGTGTCTTGGGTCCTCGCTGGACATTGCTTCTATGACCTCGCTGGATTCGATCCAGCAGAAGTCGGACACGATATCACCGCGGCCCTCGACGGACTGGGATTGGAAAAGCGCGAGATCGAACTAGACGCGGTGGCATTCAGCGTTGCCAAGCACTTGGGTGTTGCACTTCCCGCCCTGCCAGCCGGAGCGCTGGAAGAATCGCCGAAGCCCGACTTTACTTCACTAGACGAAGCGATGGCCACCCGCGTTGAAACCCTCCGACAACTCCGACGACTTGGCCGCGGATTATCATTAGGCGCCTGCGGATGCGCCATTCTTGCCCTACTGGCGATCCTCTTGGGGTGGATTCACTTTTTCCTTCTCGCCGGCTTTGGAGGTTTTCTCGCCAGCCAGGCTTTTTTGGTCAATGCCCGGGGCGATTTTCTTGGCCAAGGTCTGCTGGGATTGCGCTACGCCAGAAGCGGGCTTGCCGATGCCACCCTCCCAACCCGCCAACGCCAACCATTGCTCCAGCGAGCGAACGAAGTGGTCGGTTAAGTTTCCCCAATTATTTATGTCCGTAATCAATAGTCCAAACGCTGATCTCGAGCAGTCGATCTTCAAAGCGAACCTCAAGGAAATGAAACTCCGCCAGAGGGTGGTTCTCGTGGCACTTCTCCCCATCGCGATCGGCTTGCTTTGGCTGCTCTTTTCCCTCTATGAGGTAACGACTTGGCAGGCTCAGGCGGATACTTTGAAACAGCGAGAGGTGACCATGCAGGAAAAAGAACGGAGTGCCCAAAAACGGATTGACGAAGCTCTTGCAAAAATGACCGCCGCCGAGGCTCGGTCGGTCACGGCGTTAGCCGAGGAGAAAGACGCCAAGACAAAGGCAAGCGACGCCCAACAAAGGCTGGTCAAGGCTCGGGCGGAGATTGGAACACTCGTCCCCCTATTGACCGACCTCAGCTCGGTTCGGACGAAAGCCACCAAGCTCAAGTCAAGCGAAGCGGTGGAGACTGAGTTGAGCGAGATCCGCTCGAACCTCGGCCGAACGCTCGGACGGATTGAACAGGAAATCGACAAATCTCTCCCCACCAGCGAGCAACGACCGCGCGTCTTTTTGTTTGTGGTGGACGATCTCCAAAGAGAAACCGCCAAGGGCTTGGTCGCCGCACTGGAGGCGGGAGGATTTGAAGCGATCATCGCCAAGAATCCCGGAAGACGATCTGACGCTCATGAAATCCGCTACTTCAATGAAGCCAGAGACAAGGCCGAAGCAACCCGTTTACAAGGAATTCTCAGTGATCAACCGGCGGCAATGGAATGCCGACTCAGCGTAATCACCGATCCCGATCAAGCGAACGGCAGCCGCAAGTTTCAGGTCTGGTTTGGTAAATCTTCCCCCGCTCCCCGCTAAAATACCCAGGCACTTTCGCGAGGGACTCACGCCAATTCTTCCGCAGGGTAGGTCCAGATTTCACTGAGCGTTGGATGGTAGTGAGGAATCCGCGAAAGCTCTCCAGCAGTCGATTTGAAGTGCATTGCCACCACCACTTCATGAATCAATTCTGATGCCTCTGGTCCAATGCAGGAGGCGCCGATAATCCGCCGCGACGCACTGTCAACGATCAGTTTAACGAACCCCTCGACCTCGCCACGGACGAGCGTTTTCCCATGATCAGCAAAAAGATACTTCGCCGAAAGAAAGGCAATCTTTTGCTCACGACACTCGCACTCACTCAGCCCAACGGTAGCAAGTTGCGGATGAGTAAAAATGGCGAGAAGCTTCAATCGATAGTCGGTCTCTTCCAACTCTCCATGCAACTTGCCAAGAACGCGGGCGGCATTCCGGGCGGCAATTTCTCCCTGCTGAATGGCGATGTGCACGACCTCGTGCGGTCCACAAACATCCCCAGCCGCAAAAAGGTGCGCAGGCCCACACTGCTGCGTCGCCTGGGGACAAAGGCGACCGCGGGAGACGATCATCCCCGCTTTTTCCGCTCCAAGTCCATCGAGATTCGGTCGCCGACCAAGCGCGGAGATGACCTGATCCGCCACCACTTCAATCTCACCATCGCCTTGCTGAAAAACGATCCGCGCACCAGCAGGCAAGCGCTCCGCGCGGAGGAGCGTCGTGCCAGAATAAATATCAATCCCGCGCCGCTCCAGAGAAGCCGCCAACTCGGTGGCAAGGTCAGGATCACTTCCCGTGAGGATTTGCGGACCACGCTGAATCACCGTAACCGCACTCCCCACCCCGCAATAATAACTGGCCAACTCCAAGGCAATCGCCCCACCACCAAGAATGATCACCGAAGCGGGGATCGACGGGGCGTCGAGGACATCGTCGCTCGACCAAACCCCGATTTCGCTGAGACCGGGAAAGTCGATCCATTGCACAGAAGAGCCGGTAGCGACGAGCATGGATCGGGCAGTCAGTTGCGTGGTCTCGCCAGAGCGGAGTTGAACGTCGATCGTCTGGGAATCGATAAAGGACGCGCGACCACGAATAAAAGTGAATCGACCGCTCTCCAATTGACCACGACGATAATCGGCAAACTCCTTGATCAATCGTCGCTTGCGAGCGTGGATGGCGAGGGAATTCACGCTCAGCAACTCCGCATCAAGCCCAAATTCACCCGCATTCCGGATGGCCTCGGCTCGGTGAGCGCTTTCGAGGAGCGTCTTGCTCGGCATACATCCACGAAGAATGCAGAGGCCTCCGAGCTCCTCTCCCCCCTCCACTAAGGCGACCCTCATCCCGAGTTGACTGGCAAGAGAAGCCGCTGCATATCCCGCACTTCCGCCACCGATTACCAAAAAATCAAAAGTCGTATTCATTAGTTGGGAAGCAGATCGGAGACGGGCTGAACAATCCAGATTTGGTAAAAAATTTCACCTTGATGGAGAGGAATCGACGGATCGGGAATGATCGCAGAATCTCTCGGCTCGTCGCGAATCGGGCGAGCCCACTGCTCGGCCATCGACTGACTCGGCCGATCGACTCCCAAAAGCGTGGCCGAGGTGGAGATGACTCGCTCAGGCACATCGGCAAGAATCCACGCAATCCGATGCGATCGCAAAATCGGGAGGGCGGTGGCGGCGTCAGGAGCGAGATAGATTTTTGCGCCGTCGACAATGCCCGGTAGACTTTCGTGAGAACTTCCCCCGAGGCCAGGTTGACCAGTCCAGTAGGCGATGGCAGGAGAAAGCCACCAAGGCGCCAGAAAAGGTCCGCCATTCGTGCCGACCTTGGTCGCCACGATCTCCCTTAACGCCACCGACTCAGCGCGCTTCATTTCGAGACGACGAGTAGCCGCCGAGTCGGGAAACAACCGGGCCTCCCAGTCCGCAGCCAGGGGCCAGAGCCCGCAGAAAAATGCCGTCCGAATAATCCAAGGCTTGACAAGCACAGGCAGAAAGATCGGCAGAGCAAGCACCACCCCAACGACAAGAAAGTAGCCCCAGCGAATCTGCCAAACCGTCAACGAAAGCAAGACGAGAAGCAGCAAGAGCAGAGGAAGAGATCGCCGATCGGTTTTTCTAGAGAAAAAGAGGCCAAGTGGCGTGAGCAAAGCGAGCCAACCTAACCAACTGGAAAGCTGGGGAGAGAGAAGATTCAGGTGAGCGAGCTCACCGATCGTGGCCTGCCATCGAATAAAGTTCGCCCGCAAAGCGGCATCAGGGGCATCAATATGCCAACCTTCAACCATCATGATCAGCGTGAGACTGATCAGAAAAACCACCCAGCCTCGTCGACGCTCTTGAGAAAACATCGATCGCCGATCCAAAGCGAGGCCGATGACCACCACGGTGGCAAGCAAAACCAGCGGTTCATACAGCGATACCCAGAGACTCAGCGCCCAAAATAAACCACTGACCACACTCCAAAACCGTTGGTGAGTCGCTGAGTTCACTTTGAGATCAAGGGTGGGGCGAACAAGGGCGATCTCCGCCCCGAGGGCCACGGTGAGCAGAAGAATCAGCAAGGCTTGGTGATCTGGTCGACCAAGAACCGTTCCATGAACAAGCATCGGGCTGGTCGCATAAAGAAGCAACGGGATCCCCCAAAAACGGAAACGCAGACTCCAAGCCCAGAAAGCGAGAAATACTGTGCCCAGAGTCCCGAGGAGCGGACCAATCAACGCCCCCGCAATGTCGAGCGCTTGCGCGTGCAGAGAAGTGGTTTTTTGCGGATCGAAGACGTGTAAAGTAATCGCGACCCCTGATTTCAGCAGGACGATCAGGTAGTCGAGAGGCGCCGTGGTGTGCGTCTTTACTCCTTGGGGAAAGTTTTCAAAATCGTGGTGGCGAATAATCATTCCAGGATGCTCAGCAACCATCTGCGCACGAGTCATCCGTGAGTAACAATCAGCGTCCAGAAAGTACAATCGGCCCTCGATAAAGACGTCTCGAAGATTGTGGCTACGAGCGACAAAAGTGAGGACGCAAAAAAAGGCGAGAGCGGCGAGTCGGAGTGCGGATTTCAATCAGGGGAATTGATCGTGAAGATCTTCTTCGTGTCCATCAATATCTTGTGGTTGACGACTGAACACGCCCCAAGGGATTGGATAAACGAGGAAAAATAAGGGGAGAAAATTCTTGTCGTTTTCTTGATGCTTTTCTAGGTTCAAAGACCGACTTTTTCTTCCTTAAAATATGTCTAATCCCGACGCTCCAAAATCCGAAACCGCTTCCAAAAAAAGCACCTATGATGCTGACGATTTAAGCTCACTCAAGGGACTCGAAGCGGTTCGAAAAAAGCCCGGCATGTATATCGGCGGGACCGACGAGCGCGCACTCCACCATTGCGTGTCGGAAGTTTTAGATAACTCGGTTGACGAGTTTCTGGCAGGCTATTGCACCCATATTGATGTGACCGTTCACAGCGACGGATCGATTTCCATCCGCGATAACGGCCGAGGGATTCCCGTGGATATCAACAAAGAAGAGGGCATCCCAGGCGTAGAGCTCGTCTTGACTCGGCTTCACTCTGGCGGGAAGTATGGCCAAGGAAACTATGAGTATTCGGGAGGAACCCATGGAGTGGGCGCAAAGTGCGTCAACGCGGTTTCAGAGTGGTTCAAAGTCGAGGTAACCCGGGATGGAAAAATTCACGCCATGTCTTTTGAGCGGGGAGCGACCAAACAAAGTCTCCACGTGATCGCTGAGGTTCAATCGAAGAAGCAAACGGGAACCCTCATCACCTTCATGCCCGACACGGAGATCTTTTTGGAGACGATCGAGTTTAAATCGGAGCGCATCATTACTCGGCTTAATGATCTCGCCTATATCAATGCGCCTCTAAGTTTTACCTTTATCGACGAGCGTCAAGACGGGACGCTTCCAGTGCAAATCCAGCATCCGCGCGGGGTGGAGGAATATGTGGGACGACTCTCGGAGAATAAGGCACTCGTGCATCCAAAGCCGATCATGATCAAGGGCTCTCGAGATAAGGTGATCGTGGAGATCGGGCTCCACTATAATGACAGCTATAACGAGCAACTCCTTTGCTACACCAACGCCGTCCCCAATCCCGATGGCGGGACGCATAGCAGTGGCTTTCGCGGGTCGCTCACGCGGGCGATTAATCAATATGCCAAGAATAATTCTTTGCTCAAAGAGAAGGACGCCGCGATTACAGGTAACGATGTGCTTGAGGGGTTAGCAGCAGTCGTGAGCGTTAAACATCCTGACCCGCGCTTTGAATCCCAGACCAAGGTCAAGTTGATCTCCCCAGAGGTCGACGGAATTGTCGGCTCGATTAGTTACGAGGGGCTGATGCTGCACTTCGATGAGAACCCTGGAGTGGGAAAAAAGATCATTGATAAGTGCTTGATGGCGGCGCGGGCGCGGGAAGCCGCGAGAAAGGCCCGAGAGACCGTCCGAAAAGGAGCACTCAGCGGTGGTGGACTGCCCGGAAAACTGGCGGACTGCTCAGAGCGAGACCCCGCACTGACCGAGCTTTATGTGGTCGAAGGTGATTCCGCCGGCGGGTCGGCGAAACAGGGTCGAGACCGACGCTTTCAAGCGATCCTCCCCATTAAAGGAAAAATCATCAATGTCGAGAAAGCCCGTTTGGATAAAGTGCTCCAAAACACTGAGGTTCAAACATTAATCACCGCGATCGGAACAGGAATTGGCGCGCCGAGTGGCGACAATGCCAAAGAAAATGAAGGGGCGTTTGATTTGAAACGGCTTCGTTATGGTCGGATCATTATTATGACCGACGCCGACGTCGATGGGTCCCACATTCGTACCCTGCTCCTGACCTTTTTCTACCGGCAAATGCCCGATCTCATTCGCAAGGGACATGTCTATATTGCCTGTCCTCCGCTCTATTTGATCAAGCGAAAGAAGCGGGAGGAATACGTCGATGACGACGCCGCACTCAACCGGATTTTGATCACCCTCGGGTCGGAGGAAGTGAAATTAAAAAACCTCGCCGACGGCAAAGTGATCACGGCATCGCAGCTCAAGGACATTCTCGAATTGCTCGAACGCTTGGCCAAATTTAGCGATGCCATTCGGCGCCATGGCGGAGAGTTTGAAGCCTACTTAACCCAACGCGATCCGCAAACTGGAGCTCTCCCGAGCTACATGGTCAAAGTCCGCGAAGGCAATACCGAGCGGGTGACCTACTTTTCTGGGGAAGCGGAAGTCCGGACCTTCCATGAAGAAAACCGTGACCTCGCCCTTTTTGATGACCCCGTGGCGGAGGTGGTCAGTGCGGACCTAGTGTTGGAGGGTGATGTGGCACCAGTCGCAGAAAAGGTAGCCTCCAAGAAAAAAGATGATCAGGCTCGTCGACGAGCTCGCTTGGTGGAATTGCATGAGTCGAATTCCGTGCAAAAAATCATTCTCGAGTTAAACCGCAAGGGACTCAGGGTTGAACACTTCTCTGACAACGACAACCCGATCTTTGAATTAATTGAAGGTGAAGGAGATAAGGCGACGACCCACGCTTTATTTTCCGTCCCAGAGATCCTTGGAAAAGTCATTGAAATCGGCAAGAAAGGCTTAAGTATTCAGCGATTTAAGGGACTGGGAGAAATGAACCCGAAACAACTCTTCGAGACGACGATGGATCCGAACAAGCGGAAGATGTGGCGGGTGGTTTTGAACGAAGACAACGCGGTGGAAGCCGATCGAATGTTCACCATTCTGATGGGCGATGTCGTCGAACCTCGCCGGCAGTTTATCGAAGATAATGCCTTGAATGCTCGCTTGGATGTGTAGGCGAGTTTCCTTCGAAAAAACGATCATTTTCAAAAAAATCAGGCACCCATTTTTCCATGTCCAACCTTAATCCCAACGAAAAAGTTCAGCCCGTCAATGTCGCCGAAGAGATGTCGAAATCTTTTCTCGATTACTCGATGTCGGTGATTATCAGCCGCGCGCTCCCCGATGCACGGGATGGACTCAAACCATCCCAACGCCGCATCTTATTCGCAATGAGCGAATTAGGAGTGCAACCAACTCGCAAGCATTTGAAATGCGCGAAGATCGTCGGCGAAACCATGGGCAACTATCACCCGCACGGAGATCAAGCGATTTATCCGACGCTCGTGCATATGGCTCAGCCTTGGGCGATGCGAGATATGCTCATCGATGGCCAAGGAAACTTCGGATCGGTGGAAGGCGATCCTCCAGCCTCCATGCGGTATACGGAGGCCCGGTTGCGCCACTTGGGAGCGGCTTTGATGGACGACATGGACAAAGCGACCGTCGACTTTGTGCCGAACTACGATGAGACAAGAGAGGAACCGACGGTATTTCCCGCGGCCTTTCCAAACCTTCTCGTCAATGGAGGCACGGGTATCGCCGTGGGAATGGCCACGAATATTCCTCCACACAATCTCAGCGAGTGCATCGACGGAATTTGCGCCCAGATTATCGATCCGGACATCACCCTTGCTGGGTTGATGCAGTTTGTGAAAGGACCAGACTTTCCGACGGGCTGTATTTTGCAAGGGAGAGACGGAATTCTCTCCTACTTTGCCACAGGAAAAGGAGCTGTCCGGGTACGCGGTCGAGCGGGGATTGAGGAGATGAAGGGTGGGAAAGAGCAGATTATCATCACGGAGATTCCCTACAATGTGAACCGCGCGGAGTTGGTCAAAAGGATCGCCGCTTTGGTCAACGAGAAGGTCATTGAAGGAATTAGCGATGTCCGTGACGAGTCCGACGAAAACACCCGGGTGGTCGTGGAACTGAAGAAAACCGCCAATCCCAAGGTGATTCTCAATAACCTATTTAAGCACACCGCCCTTGAGTCATCGTTCAGTGCCAATATGTTGGCGATCGATCACGGCAAGCCACGCTTGCTCGGTCTGAAAGACGCCTTTACCTGCTTCATTGAGCATCGGCGCGAGGTGATTTTGCGGCGGACCCGCTACCTACTCCGGCAGGCGGAAATTGAGGCGGAGAAACTCGAGGGCTACCTGATCGCCCTCGCCAATCTCGACGACTTTATCAAGATCATCCGCGATTCCGACGACCGCGACGACGCCAAAGGCAAGTTGATGGCGCTCTCTTGGACGCGACCCTTTGTCGAGCAACTGGGAATTTTGATTCGTGATGAAGCCCGGTTGATCAACGGGAACTATAAATTCAGCGAAAAACAGGTCGGGCATATCCTTGATCTCCGCCTCTACCAATTGACTGGCCTGGAGCGCGATAGCATCAAGAGCGAATACGACGCGCTAGTCTCGACGATTAAAGACCTTCTCGACATCCTCGCCAAAGAGCAGCGCGTGTTGACCATCATTACCGAGGAGTTAAGGGAAATTCAAAAAAAACACGGCACCCCTCGTCGAACCCAAATTGTGGCGGCAGAAGGAGAAATCAGCATTGAAGACTTAATTGCCAACGAAGGAGTGATCGTTACTTTGACCCATAAAGGCGCGATCAAACGAACGGCGGCTTCTGCCTATGTCACCCAGCGCCGGGCGGGAAAAGGGGTGATTGGAGCGGGAACGAGACAGAGCCAAAACAGCGAAGATCCCGAAGACTTTGTGGAGCACATGTTTACGGCGACAGCCCACGATTACCTGATGTTTTTCACCACGGATGGGCGTTGCTATGTGGAACGCGTTTACGAGATTCCCGAGGGAAGTCGGACATCGAAAGGACGCAGTATTATCAACCTGCTCGACTTGCGACCTGAGGAGAAAATCGCCGCCACCATTCGCATTCAGGGCCAGAAAAAAGACGAGGACACCTGGAGCGACCAGTTGCACGTCATCTTCACGACGAAGAGCGGGATCGTCAAAAAATCCAACCTCAGCGACTTCAAAAACATCCGCAAGTCGGGAATTATCGCCATCAAGATTGAAGAGGGCGACCGCTTGATTGATTGCAAGCTAACCACTGGACTGGATGAGATTGTGCTCATCACCCATCAGGGAATGAGCATTCGATTTAGCGAAGAAGAGCTTCGCGATCAAGGGCGTGGAACGATCGGCGTCTATGGAATCAAGCCACGAAAGGGCGACTACGTGGTTGGGGCATCGCTGGTGGATAAAGACGCCATGTTGCTGGTGGCAGGCGAGAATGGCTTGGGTAAGCGGACGAAATTTGAAGAATACCGGCTCCAAAGTCGCGGAGGGATCGGGGTGATCACGATGAAAACCAACGACAAGACCGGCGGAGTGGTTGCCGCATTGACGGTGCGTGATGCGGACGAACTGATGATGATCACCAACCAAGGAAAGATGGTCCGGATTAAAGTCTCGGGCATTCGCGAAACGGGAAGAGTCGCCCAAGGGGTGATCCTCGTGAACATGAATGAAGGAGTGATGCTTTCGAGCATTGCGCCAGTGATTCCTGACGAAGAAGACGAATCATCCGCCAACGCGAATCCAGAAACGGAAGAGACAAACGACGGCGCCGAATAAGGCGGAGACAGTAGACAGGCACTTCGTTTTCAAAAACGCCACTTCCTTACGGAACAACAGCCGATCACTCACGCCGAAAAGTGAATAGGCCGAAATAAAATCAGGGGCTCCTCGCCTAAGCGAGGAGCCCCCTTTTTTACTTTAATCGGACGTTGAAGCCGCTATTTAAGCTCGGCGACGGCGCAGGCCGAGGAGCATGGAGGCGCCACCGATCAAGCTGAGTGCAGCGCTTGGTTCAGGGACGATGTGAATAGCGATGAGCTGTCCGCCTTCCACCTGCGCAGTGGTGATGCCACTGGTGTAGTGGGCTTGGTCGGAAGAGAGCAACCAGCGCTCGCCAGCGTTGCCAGTATTCAGCGGACTGCCAGCCATGAGATAGGTGATGTCAATGATCCCCGACCCTTCCTCGTCGTTATTGTAGGGCGCGGTCGCGCTGATCCCAACATTACCGAAGCGCGCCTCATCATGCATGGCGATGGAGGTCACCGTATCCGTACCAGGATTATACATGAAGATTTTTCCATTGTGAGCCGCCCCGCCAACATCCTCTTGAAGAAAGACCATGCCGTCTGGACTGACCGTGAGGTTATCGAACATGTTCACCTTCTTCCCGTCCACGACGCGGCCATCGATGAGCAAATCGATCGTGCCGCCATTCTCGGGGTTCGTGATGTCGGAGAAGTTCAACCGCCACAGTCGGGTCGAACCAATCTGCGTGCCAACGCCATCGCTGACCTGATCGATACGGTCGGTGGTGACGAAGTAGGCTTGGCTAGGGTTCGCGGGATTCCAGGCGACATCCTCGG
>Ga0194055_10001798_pt1 | contig 17300 bp, 16 predicted proteins | sample SepL449m_MetaG_FD_155482 | JGI IMG/M metagenome (GOLD analysis project Ga0194055, IMG submission 155482) | Anoxic zone freshwater microbial communities from boreal shield lake in IISD Experimental Lakes Area, Ontario, Canada - Sep2016-L442-9m | ecosystem: Environmental > Aquatic > Freshwater >...
TACAGCGGGGCGCTGAGCATGTAATTGCGGTTGATGTCGCCTACGGCGAGTTGGCTTGGTCGCTGCGAGATGACGCACGGGTCACAGTCATTGAGCGAACCAACATCCGTGAACTGCGCGTTGGCTCGATTGCCTACCGTCCGAATCTGGTCGTGTGCGATTTGTCGTTTATCGGTCTTGCGAAGGTCTTGCCCGCGTTGCTAGACCTCGTGGACAAACGGTTTGATCTCTGCGCACTCGTTAAACCTCAATTCGAGGTTGGGCGGGCTCGAGTAGGGAAGGGTGGCGTAGTGCGTGACCCTAATCTAAGGCGCGAGGCGCTTCTCAATGTTGGGGAATTCGTCGTTGAAAAGGGATATTCAGTGCTCGGCTACGCATCCTCCGGACTGCCAGGACCAAAGGGAAACTGCGAAAGTTTCATACATGTAGCTGAAGCTGAACGATCGCCGGTAATCCTCGATCTGCAAGAGGCCGTAAAGAGAGCAGAACCATGAAGGCATCATTTGTAACTCATAAGGATTCGGCGCTCACACATGAGGCCGTTATTCGGCTTACCGAGCTTGCCGGTGAACTTGGAATCGGATTGAGCGCGAGTGAGGATGAGCTGTCGCGGCATGATCTTTCTACAAGTGATGTTCAGGTCGCTGACGGCTCTGAGCGGATGGGCGTTTGTATCTGCCTCGGCGGTGACGGCACGATCCTAAGAGGGCTCCGGAGCTACGCGCCAGCCGGCACACCGGTATTTGGAATTAACTTTGGTGAAGTGGGCTTCCTCGCAGCCAGTGAACCCGAAAGCGAAGGCATTGAGCAGGGCCTGCGTCGGGCGCTAACGGGAGGATGGGAGACAATTGACCTGCCTGGGCTGCGCGTTACCTCAGAAGGTGGTGAGCAGTTGGCCTTCAATGATGTCGCTCTGCAGCGCCGACCGGGGCTTCGAGTGGCTGAAATCGCCTATTCAGTTGCATCCGACGAAGTTGGTCGTGTTCGCTGCGACGGTGTGGTGATCTGCACTCCGGCTGGATCGACCGGATACAACCTCGCAAATGGAGGTCCAGTCATGGCTTGGGGCGTCTCCGGCTTTACGGTTTCGTTTATCGCTCCCCACTCACTAACAGCGCGCGCGTTGGTTGTTGCTCCAAATGATCAGGTTAGGGTTGGGAATCAATCTGAGTCTGAACCAGTTGATCTGTTCCTTGATGGGAGGCCTTCAGGAGAGCTGCAACCGGGAAAGTTGCTGGCTGTTGATTTTGTTGAAAGGGCTGGCCTGCTTGCCCAAACCGAAGGCGCAACTTTCTACCATCGTCTGCGCGAAAAGTTTGGACGACTCGCAAACTAACGGGCACAGAGACCGCGTCTGTCTACCGCCGCTGCTAGACCGATCTAACAATGCTCCGTGAATTTCGTATAGAGAACCTGCTCCTGATTGAGAGTGCGGACCTAAATCTCGCTCCAGGCCTAAATGTCCTCACAGGCGAGACAGGTGCGGGGAAGACGTTGCTTGCAACAGCGCTCGGGCTTCTCCTCGGTGATCGTTCCCGAAGCGGTCTTGTTCGACCCGGCGCAGAAGAGGCCTATGTAGAGGGAGTATTCGATCTTCCTAAAAACCTTGATGAGGATCTTCGTGGTCTACTTCCAGAGGGCTCCTCCGAGATCGTTCTAGCTAGGAGGATCTGGCCAGACGGGCGCAGTAGGGCGCAAATATGTGGACGTACAGCAACCATTGCCGATTTGCGGATGCTTGCAGGAGCACTATTTAGCTTTTACGGTCAGCATGAACACCGTCGGCTGGCCTTAGCGTCATTCCAGCTTGATGCCCTTGACAGAGCTGCTGGCGAGCAACAAATGGAGCTCCGGCGCTTGGCCTTCGCTGAGCACCAATCGGTTGGCGAAAGTGCCCGCCATCTTGAACGTCTGTCTGGAGTAACAAGCGACGGAGGTAGAGAGGCCGATCTTCTTCGCTTCGAATTGGACGAGATCGAGATTCTCAATACTGATCCGAGTGAAGTCGACGAGTTGGATCGGACACTCAAGAAACTTCGCAGTGCTGAGGATCTAAAGCGATCCGCAGCCGCCGCTGTCTCAGCGCTGCAGCCTGAGGATGATTTCGGTGGTGCCATTAGCCTGGTGTCCAATGCCTCAGGAGCACTTGACCTAGTGTCAGGGCTTGATGGCGAGCTTGATGGATTATCTGAGCGCTTGCGCTCCGCCGCGATAGAGCTCGACGACATAGCCCGCGATCTGCGGAGTCACTCTGAGGTTGGGGACGCACAGCCAGGTGAACTGGCCCGTCTCGAGGCGCGACGCGAACAGATCGCCCGGCTAGAACGCAAACATGGCGGGTCAATCACGGCCGTGATGAGTCATGCCGAGCAATGCAGAGTTCGGCTCGGTGAACTGGAGGCTATGGGTTCATCGATTAAGGATGCAGAGAAGGCGCGCGATGCGGCTAGCAAGCGCCTTTCCCAGACCTCGAAGCGTCTAAACGAGGCCCGGGTTGCCGCAGCCCCTCAACTGGCAGCCGAAGTTCAGGCAGCACTGGTTGACCTAGCTCTAGAGGGGGCAAGCTTTGAAATTAAGATTGAGGCACTTGAAGACCCAACCTCTACAGGTAGCGATCGGGTCGAGTTCCTTGTCGCGGCCAATCAGGGGATTAATCCGGGGCCGCTCGGCGAGGTTGCATCTGGTGGCGAAGTTAGCCGTATTTTGCTCGCACTCCTGACCGTTACCCATGCTGACGAACGGCTGGGTCAGCGCTTACTGGTCTTCGATGAAATCGACGCTGGAATTGGCGGCCTAACGGCTCGTGCAGTTGGCGAGCGGCTTCGAAGTTTGAGTAGCGGGGCACAGGTGATCTGTATCACTCACCTCCCGCAGGTTGCCGTCCTTGCCGAGCGCCACTTCACGATCACTAAGCAGCCAGTCAGCGGTTCAACTGTTACGAGCGTCGCTCAAATCAGCAAAGACGGACTTATCGATGAATTGGTTCGCATGCTCGGTTCCGATAGTTCCGATAGCGCGGCGCGAGCTCACGCTGTTGAGTTAATCAAGGCTGCATGATCGACCGCCGCAGTTCGCGGTAGTCTGCCGAACGTGAGTGATTCTCCCCGTGACACGCGCTTCGTTTTCATTACCGGCGGCGTCGTCTCCTCACTTGGGAAGGGAATAGCTGCTGCGTCTATCGGAAGGTTGCTCGTATCTCGGGGCCTGAGGGTTCAGATCCAGAAGTTTGATCCCTACATCAACATCGATCCTGGAACCATGTCTCCCTATCAGCACGGCGAGGTTTTTGTGACTGAGGACGGGGCCGAAACCGACCTCGATCTCGGTCACTACGAGAGGTTCACCGACGCAAACGCCTCGCGCGCTTCAAACGTCACGGCTGGTGGTATCTACAACAGTGTGATCCGTCGCGAGCGTCGCGGCGACTACCTTGGCGCCACAGTTCAGGTTGTTCCCCACATCACAGATGAGATTCGTAGTCGTGTGCGGCTTGTTGCCGAGTCCGGTGACGTAGACGTTGTCATCACAGAGATTGGCGGGACGGTTGGCGATATCGAATCGCTGCCATTCCTAGAGGCGATCAGGCAGTTCCCAGTCGATGTCGGTCGAAATCGCTGTATGTACATCCACCTTACGCTCGTGCCATTCATTGGCCACGCCGGCGAGCTGAAGACGAAACCAACACAGCATTCGGTCAACGAACTCCGCCGAATTGGTATTCAGCCGGATGTTGTTATGTGCAGGTCTGAGTCAACGCTTTCGCGTGAGATTCGCGAGAAGATTGCTCTCTTTACAAGCGTTCCCGTTGAAGCTGTTGTCTCTGCCCGTGATGTACCGAATGTTTACGAGGTTCCGCTTGCTTTCAGGGCCGAAGGCGTTGATGACTTAGTTCTAGATCACTTCGGGATCGAAGCCCCACAGCCAGATCTAGACGGTTGGGAAGCGATGATCATGCGCTCAGCGGCCGCAGTTACACCGGTTCGGGTTGCGCTCGTCGGCAAGTATGTGCAACTTGAAGATGCATACCTGTCTGTCGTTGAGGCTCTGAAGCACGCTGGGGTTGCTCATGGCTGCAAAGTCGAAATTGATTGGGTCGACTCGGAGCGGCTCGATGCAGCTGAGGCTCACGCCAGATTGGAGGCTGCGGACGGCATCCTAATTCCAGGCGGGTTCGGCGGACGGGGCGTCGAGGGCAAGATCGAGGCTGCTCGGGTCGCCCGCGAAGAGAAAATTCCGTACCTTGGAATCTGCCTCGGGATGCAGGTCGCCGTGTGCGAATTTGCTCGTGGCGTCTCAGCTATGGAGGGCGCGAACTCAACCGAATTCGACCCCGAGACTCCACATCCGGTGATCGATCTTCTACCGGAGCAGAAGGAAGTTGCTGACATGGGTGGGACGATGCGCCTCGGCGCTGACCCCGTAAAGCTCGTTGAGGGGACGCGGATCCGTGCGATCTATGGTGAAGAGGTCGCGTATGAACGGCACCGTCATCGCTACGAGGTCAACAACCTTCTACGCCCCCGTATTGAGGATGCAGGGATGGTCGTCGCAGGAACGTCCCCGGATGGTCGCCTTGTCGAGGCGGTTGAGCTTCCTGACTCGGTGCATCCGTTTTATGTAGCGAGCCAGTATCACCCTGAGTTTAAGTCTCGCCCTGATCGACCCGCCCCTCTGTTTAGTGCTTTTGTCGGTGCTGCTCTTGCTCGCGCTACGGACCGTGGCGACGATGGTGGCGACCGGCGGATTACGGGCAGTTCCGTAGCTTGATCTAGATGGATCGCATGTCGGCAGGCGGCATCTTCAGCGAACTCTGCGGGATCGGTAGCAACTCTCTTGAGGAGGCCGATGTCGCAAGGGTTGTTAGACGCCAACTTGACGCGCTTTCGATTGACTGGGATGAGGATGACGCCGGCAGCGCTATTGGCGGTAACTGCGGCAATACGTTCGCGAGGATTCCCGACCGTGATGGCAACCACAAAGGCGCGGTCATGCTCTGTGCTCACCTCGACACTGTTCCACCAGTCGGTAACCCTCAACCGCAGTTAGTAGATGGGGTTTGGTCGAACGGCGCCGATGGGATCCTTGGCGCAGACAACAAGGCGGCTGTTACGGCGATTTTGGCGGCTGCTAGCCATTGGTCTGACGAGCCTCCGGTAGTTCCAATTGAGATTCTCTTCACCGTTGCTGAGGAGTGTTCGCTTTTGGGAGCAAAGCACTTTGACCTTGGTAAGTCACAGGCAAAGGTGGCGTTCGTCTTCGATCACCCAACGCCAATTGGGACGCTTGTGAGTTCGTCACCAACGCACTACTCAATCGTTGCCGACTTCATTGGAACAGCTGCCCATGCAGGCGTAGCTCCGCTTGACGGTCGGAGCGCCATCAGGGCGGCGGCCTTGGCGATCTCGAGTTCCCCACACGCGGCTCCAGCTGAGAACGCCACTGCCAATATCGGCCGAATCAAGGGTGGAACCGGCGTTAATGTTGTTGCCGAGCACTGTCGTATAGAGGGCGAGGTGCGAGCACTTGATCCGTCTATAGCGACTGAGCTGGTTTCACAGATGACGGAAGCTTGTAACCAAGCGGCCAATGATGTTGGCTGTTCAGTCGACATAACAATCGAACGATCATTCGAGGGCTACGTTCACAGTGATGAGCATCTCGGTCTTCAGGTTGGTAAAGCTGCACTTGAGCTGCTCGGGGTCTCACCGGTGGGGATTTTTAGCGCAGGTGGAGCCGATGTGAATGTCTTTGAGGCTGCAGGAGTGCCGTCTCTAAATCTCGGTGATGGGTCGCTTGACACTCATACTTCTCACGAACGGATAGCTGATTCGGACCTAAATAGGCTCGTAGAACTTGCGATTAGCCTTCCAGAAGCAGTCCGAAGCGTTAGTCGGGGTTAGCGGATTGCGTCTTCATAACGACGGCTAGCGAGCGGGCGTCCGATTGCCGGTGAAGGCTTGCGCCTGTCAGCCTAGAAAGTGGGCCTATGGAAAGCATTCCATCCGATCCGCTTTTGGAGGATTTCCTCGGTTCGCTATTGCTTGAGCGAGGCTTGTCTCGCAACACTGTGGAGTCCTACCGGTGTGATCTAGAGCAGCAGTTCAGCTTTCTAGCCGCGGCCGGTCGTGACCCGCTTGCCGCTACTCGAACTGACCTGCAGGGATGGCTTGACCAGCTTGCTGGCGGAGGCGAAGATGTTGCGTCAGTAGCTCCCTCAACTTTGCGAAGAAAGCTCGCCTGCACGAGGACGTTCTACCGATGGATGCGTAGGGAAGAGTTGATCGACGGTGATCCAACGAGGGATCTCGTCGTCTCGGCGGCAACCCGCACTCTTCCACTGGTTTTAACGCGAGACCAGGTACAGCTCCTTCTGGCTCAGCCTCAGGGCAAAGATCCACTGATCCTTCGCGATAAGGCACTGCTTGAAGTCATCTATTCCTGTGGTTTGCGCGCAAGCGAAGCAGTCGGCCTCGAGATTGGCCGAATTGATTTTGAGGCCGGATTCCTGCGGACAGTCGGGAAGGGGGGAAAGGAGCGAATAGTTCCATTTGGCTCGGTAGCCGCGGCCGCTCTGATCGAGTGGATCGAGGATGGGCGCAGCGAGCTACTGACTGATAAGTCTGACGCTTGGCTCTTCCTCAATGCTCGAGGCGGCCAACTGTCTCGCCAGGCCCTGCACGCGACCGTCCGGCGCTACGGCAGAAGTGCGGGTTTGCCAGCTCAACTTACGCCACATACGCTTCGCCACACCTTTGCCACCCATCTGTTGGCAGGCGGATGCGACCTGCGCGCTCTCCAGGAGATGCTCGGTCACGCAGACATCGCAACAACCCAGATGTACACGCATCTTTCGACCGATGATCTACGAAGTGCCTATTTCGCTGCTCATCCCCGCGCGGCATGAGGCGGGTCTAGCCTTCACCTGCTTGACTTGCTGTGTGCCTGAACTTCCAGAGGTCGAAACGGTCCGACGTAAGCTTGCGCCTCGAGTAGAGGGGCGTGTCATTGAGCAGATCTCTGTTCTTGATCCACTCTGGTCAGCGCCTCAGCCAACAGGTCACTTTGAGGATTTGATTGCCGGTCGGCGTGTTGAGCGGTTTAGTCGTCGCGGCAAATACCTAGTCCTCGAATTAGAGAACGAACGCTTCCTCGTGATGCATCTGAGGATGACAGGGACCCTGCTCTACGATCCCCTACCCGATACACGCTACTCACGTGTCGAATTCAATCTCGACGATGGTACGAGGATTCTGTTCTGTGATCCACGACGGTTTGGAACGGGCCTAGTGATCGACGGAAAGTTGGCTCTGGCCGCGTACTTCTCAGTTCGCCTTGGACTGGAGCCGTTTGATGATCAATTCGGGCCTAAATATCTTGCCGAGCAAACAGAGGGCCGCAAGGTAGCGATCAAGTCGTTGCTACTTGATCAGAAACGGATTGCCGGTATCGGAAACATCTACGCGGACGAGGCACTATTTCGGGCCGGAATTCATCCAGAATCCGAGGCTGGGCGGCTTAGTCCGGACGCGCTCTCGCGATTAGCACCAGCGATTGTTGATGCACTCACCGCAGGCATCGACGCAGGTGGGGCAACGATCGATGATTTTCGCGATCCTGATGGCGCTTGGGGTAGCTACCAGTCCGAGTTTCTCGTCCATCGACGCGAGGGTCTGCCTTGTCCTGACTGCGAGAATCCGATCAGCAAGATGAAAGTCGGAGGTCGAGGTACCTACTGGTGCAAGAGCTGTCAGAAGCCACTGCGAACTCGTCGCCGCTAGGCGTCGAGGATTGCTGCGAGTGATCCGTCAGCATCGGCGGCGCTCAATTGGTCCCAGCCGCCAATGAGCTTGTCATCGATCAGGATCTGCGGGAAGGTCATCATCCCCGTTTTTTCAGCCAGTTTGACCCGTCCGTCCGGATCGCTCGCCAGATTGAACTCCGTGTACTCAAGATCCCTAGCCTTAAGAAGGGCCTTAGCCCGCGAGCAGTATGGACACGGAACGGTTGTGTAGATGATGATTTCAGCCACGGATTGCAGTTTAGCGAGATGCACCAAACAGCAGAGCAGCAGTAGAGGCATGTTGAAGCGATGAGCCTTACGCTCAAGACAGAGGCAATCGTTCTCAGGTCAATCCGTTATGGGGAGGCTGACCGGATACTCCACCTCTATACACCTGACAGTGGGCGCATAGGAGCGATTGCCAAGGGAGCGAGACGAACCAAGAGCAAGTTTGGAGCGCGACTTGAACCATTTATGCGGATAAGCCTTGTTCTGCGCAAGGGTAAAGGCGATCTTGCGACCGTTTCGGCAGTTGACACCGTTTCCGCTTATTCAGGGATCCGCATGAGCGCGGGAGCCCTTGACTGCGCGGCGCGCTCCTGCGATGCCCTCTCACGCCTACTCGACGGACCTGATCCGCACGTTGATGCCTATAACCTGCTCGCAAATATGCTGGCTGCTCTCAATGCAAACCCGCAGCTTGGGACACCAGCGACGCAGGTTGCCTTTCGACTGAAGTTACTCGTTGCGGCTGGACTGCAACCACAGCTTTCCGGCTGTGCTGTCTGCGGAGCTGATGTCGATACGGTCGGGTTTTCCGGGGCGGCCGGTGGGACTATCTGTGAAGCCTGCACTCATCAGGGTTTCCCACTTGGCTTTGAGGCACACCGCTTCCTAGTTGATTCATTAGCCCGTCCAATATCTGATGTTCCCGATGTAGACGACCTTGCACTACGCCAGGCCGAGCGTGTTGTAGCCGAAACTGTTGAGCATCACGCACAGATCAGGCTGAGACCAGCTGGCGCGCGCTAGCCTTGATCGAATGACCGGGATAAACAGCCAAGCAAGTGACCATCCGAGCGGTCCAATCGCTTCCAATTTTGAGCAGCGTATCCGCGAGGTCGAGGCGCTCTCGCTGTCTCCGTTAGCGACTCCTTCATATCCAGCTGACCGTGAACGCCCGGAATCACCCTGTGGTTTGCGGACGCCGTTCCAACGTGACCGTGATCGGATTGTTCATAGCAAGGCTTTTCGTCGTCTCAAGCACAAGACTCAGGTTTTTGTGGCGCCACTTGGCGATCACTATCGGACGCGTCTAACGCACACGATTGAGGTCACTCAGATCTCGCGGACTGTGGCGAGAGCTCTAAGCCTCAACGAGGACTTGACAGAGGCAATTGGCCTCGGACATGACCTTGGACACCCACCGTTCGGTCACATCGGCGAGGATGTCCTCGATCGCTGTCTCCAGAAGCGTTGGGACCGCGAGTTCAGGCATTACAACCACTCACTGCGCATCGTCGAGTCAATCGAGCGCGAAGGCCACGGTCTGAATCTAACCGCGACTGTGCGCGATGGAATCGCGCACCATTCAGGGCGATCGGACATCCCGCAGACACTTGAGGGGCGAATAGTGCGACTCGTTGACCGCGTTGCCTATCTCAACCACGACATCGATGATGCCGTACGTGCCGGTGTGATTGATCCTGCCGATCTTCCAGCCGGCCCAATCGAGGTGCTTGGAGACACTGGGGCAGAACGCATAGACACGCTGATTCATGACCTCGTTGAACGTAGCGCGGTCGAAGGCAACATCGTTCAGGGGGATGAAGTCGCCGAGGCTATGGACCAACTACGAACCTTTATGTTTGATCGTGTTTATCTTGGACCGGAAGCGCGTCGCGAACACAGTCGAATCGAGAGTGTGATTACCACCCTGTTCGACTACTACGCAGACGACCTGACACGCGTTCCAAGCGGAGGGTCTCCGGATGGAGCTGAGCCAGCTGAATTGGTGATGGATTGGATTGCTGGCATGACAGACAGATATTGCATTCGCACATTTGAAGACATCGCTGTTCCCGCAGCGTTCGCGCCGTGAGTAGGTACAGCGACGAGGACCGCGAGCGGGTCCGTGACGCAGTCGACATGGTTGCCCTAGTTGAGTCGCGAACTGAACTGCGCAGGGCAGGTTCAAACTCCTACTTTGGCTGTTGCCCATTCCACGATGAACGTTCTCCGTCTTTTCATGTTCGTCCCGAGCAGAAGCACTATCACTGCTTCGGCTGCCAGGTTTCAGGCGACCCATTTCGGTTCGTCATGGAAACGGAAGGTGTCGGCTTCCGCGAGGCAATCGAGCTTCTAGCCGACCGATTCTCCGTCGCAGTCGAACCAATTGAGGAGGATGAGGGCGCAGCCGAACGGCGAAGGGAGCGTGAGCGGCTGTTTGAGCTACTCGAACGGACGACCGGATTCTATGAGCGTTTCTTCTGGGACAGCAAGGAGGCTGAACCTGCGCGACAGATGCTCGCTAACCGTGGTCTAGGCCGTGAAACCCTGCTCGCGTTTAGGGTCGGTTATTCACCCAGTGCTTGGGACAGAGTTCTCCTAGCCTCAAGGGAAGCAGGATTTACAGAGCAAGAATTGATTGCTGCTGGGCTTGCTCAGAAGGCGCGTGATCGCGAAGCGGTCTTCGATCGGTTTCGCGGAAGAATCATGTTCCCGCTTGCAGATGGGCGAGGTCGTGTGCTCGGATTTGGAGCGCGTGCGATGCGAGACGAGCAAGGCCCTAAGTATCTGAACAGCTCCGAAAGCCTTCTGTACCACAAGGGGCGACAGCTTTTCGGCTTAGATGTAGCGCGATCGGCTGCTGCTAAGGCCGGTGTGCTGGTTCTGGCTGAGGGATACGTTGATGTCCTCTCGCTTTACGAGGCGGAGGTCACAAACGCGGTCGGACTTATGGGCACTGCTCTAACTGAGGACCAAGCGAGTGAGATGGAAAGAACTGCCTCAGTTCTTAGCCTAGCTCTCGATGCTGATAAAGCAGGCCAGCAGGCGATGGTGCGCGCAGGACGAGTTGTTGCTGGTCGGAAGCTGGAGCTCAGGGTTGTGCCGATGCCAGAAGGTAAGGACCCTGGAGATCTGCTCGTCGAAGAGGGGCCAGAGCGCCTAAGAGCAAGAGTTCTCGTTTCTCAGCCGTTTGTCAGCTTCAGGGTCGGTCTAGTGCTCGAACAGGCGGATCTAAGTAGCGCCGAGGGCAAGGACCGAGCGCTTGAGGAACTGCGACCGATACTTTCCGACCAACCGCCTGGCGCGTTGCGCGAGGAATTGATTCAGCGGATCGCATCGGATCTTGATCTTTCTAGCGATCTCGTAGTGACTGTTATTGGACGCAACAGCACTCCGTCCTCAAGCCCCAAAACAACCGCGTCTGATCGGCGCCAGAGTCAGGCACCTCTGACGAGCGGCCCAGCACTCCGACAATCGCAAGCTGAACGTGCATTTCTAGCGCTCTGCCTCGCCGCGCCTGATCTCGGCCATATCGCTCTGCAGGCGACCGACATCGACGAACACTTCACTGGTGATCTCGAGCGTCGCGCAGCAAAGCATCTACTCGCTAATGCGACCGATCCGCTCGCTGGTCTGTCAGGAGATGACGAGACTCAGCTAGCTAGTTTGCTCTCCAAACTCTTGGCCGTTGGATCAGCAATGTCTGCTAGTCAATCGGCGATTGATCTCGAAGCGCTTCAGCTGGAGAGGCTGAGACTCGACCGTGCGATATCGCGTGCTCAACTGAATGATCCAGGCTCGGCAACAGGGCTCGCCCGCGATCGGGAGCGAGTTAGAAACCAAATTGACGAGGCCGTTGAGGCACTCGAGAGGGAGACGGAATCCGCCGCACGACGCGGTGGATGAACGTCTGGTTTATTGGCGTAACCCGCCGAGGGGGCTCTGCGCGGTAGTGTGGCGGCGCATTCCGGGGTAGCTCAATGGCAGAGCATTCGACTGTTAATCGAAGGGTTGTGGGTTCGAGTCCCACCCCCGGAGCTTAGTTCTCTACGATCGTTAGCTGGTAACGGTCAAGGTCAGTGTCGATCTGTTCCAGCTCGACACGCTCGCCGCCGGCTTCGATCGTTGATGCAACAGCTTTAGGGTCTTCGGTATCTACTGCTGACTGAGCAAGTAGACGTGCGACTCGCCCTCGAGCAGCTTTCGCCATATGACTGATTGGCTTCCGAGTCCCGTCCGGGCTTACCCTGACTGCACCAACAGATACGAAGCTGCATTCAGACGGGGACCACGCTGCACTGTAGGCGGCTGATCTTAAGTCAACTACTAAGCCGGTCTTAGGTAATGCGTTAGCAAGTGGCTCGCGCCAGTAGCGTGCGAGGCCGCCGAGTCCCTCAAGTTTAGTGCCGATGCTCATGCGGTATTCGGGGATCAGATCGTCAAGGCCTGTAACGCCCCAAAGCGCACTGGCGATCAACATCATCTGAGAGGTACGCCTCTTCTCTGCATTCGAAAGCGTGTCGTGAGCGAACTCCTTGTAGAGAACCCCGCTGTAGACCGCTATTGCCGGCGCGGTAGGCGCAGACCGCAGATCCACGTTCCGAGCAATCGATGGAAGAACCTTTGCTCCAACACCGAGGGCCTCTGCTGCCACAGCCGTATCGCCAGCACACAGAGCGATTAGCCGCTCGATTAGCACCTCACGCGCTGGATTCAATTCCGGAAGCGACATGCTCGAAAGGTTGAGCGTCGGTCCGCTGTCTGGCGTTGTCTTACCCTCGGAGGGAGGTAAAATTACGAGCATCGGTCGTTCCGATCCGGAAGCCTGATTGGGCTGTCAAGGGGTTCGTTAAGCAAAGGTCGACTCGATTAGATCGGCGGCGTTGGCCCGACCGTCATGCTCATTGCACCATTTGGCGGCCTCGTCAACGCTGCTCGAAAAGCGATCAGATGACAGAGCCCGCTCGACAGCAAGGCGAAGGGTTTTAGGACTGAGCAGGCTGGTCGGCAATCGTATGCCAAGATCTCCAGCTTCGACTCGGGCCGCGTTTTCAAACTGGTCGCCGGCAATTGGAACAACGACAGGAACGGCGCCCGCTTGAAGTGTCCGGGCGATTGTTCCGTGCCCTCCGTTTGAGACAACGGCCGCGCACTTCGGCATCGTGCGTGAGTATGAAAGCCACTCAACGAGCTCCGTATTTGCTGGTGTGACGGGTGGGTTGTCGATCGGTCGCCGATTCCATGTTGCTATTACACGGAACTGATCTGATTCCAGACCTTCAAGGGCGGCTCTTAGCATCTGATGTTTCGGGTCCTGTGCAGTCGAGGGGGCGATCATCACGAGCGGTCGGTCGCCGGCAGGTAGAGGTACGTCTGCAGCCTCTGGTTCCCAGAACAACGGCCCAGTCACATGCACATGATCTGGCCAGATGCGCGGGTACTCAAGCTGAGGAAGCGTCGCAACGATTACTAGAAGATCTGAGTGTGAACCGTAGAGTTCTCCTCGAGGCTCGAGTCCAACCTGCTTACGTAATTCGTCGTATTGGCGCTGCCCTAGCGAGAGGCCCCGCGAAATCGGTCGTGAGAGTGACTTCCAGAGAAGCCGACCGAGCGCAGACCGGGGTGGATGGCCACCTATCCCATAAGGCGGTGAGCCCGGCGTGTTTACCGGGTAGACGTGCGGAATGATTGTGACGCGAGGGATGTCGATCAACTCTGCAGCTAGAGCGGGTGCAATGGTCAAGACATCGTGTACGACCAAATCTGGGCTGAATTCCTCAATTCGCGGGCGCGATTCATTAACCGCCTTAACAACCGCCTGATACGGCTGTAGCGGTTTCGCATCGGTAGGAAAGACCTGGAATTCGGGTGCTGCAATCAGTTCTGCTCCGACAGACTCCACCGACGCTTGCCAATGCCGCGCTGTTTCGATCGCGACCGTATGCCCGCGACTTACGAGTTCCTCCGATAGGGCAAGGATCGGGAACACATGACCTGGATCACCAAAGGCACCAAGCAGAATCCGCTTTCGAGTTGTCACCTAGCTCAAAGTTCGTCGCGGAGCCGCGCGAGGGTACGAACTTGTTCAACCCGCTCCTCTGGACTGAAGGCTATAGGCGTGGTTGAAAGCGTTGTAACGCCTGCTTCCTTGAATGCGCGCATTCGTTCCCGAATGTGATCAATCGGTCCAGCAAGCGAGACCATGTCGATTAGTTCATCAGGGATTGCCGCGCAGGCCTCTTCCTTATGACCATCGAGATAAAGATCCTGTACACGTCCCGCCTGCTCCTCAAACCCATAGCGACTCACAAGAGCCGTGTAGAAGTTCTTCTTTTTCGATCCCATTCCACCGATGTAGAGCCCGAGGAACGGACGCATCGTGTCACGCGCTGCCTCAAGGTCATCGTCAATCCGAACGCTGACGCTCGGTGCGATATCGAAGCCCTCAAGTGAACGCCCGGATTTAGCGGCGCCTTCATCAAGCAGCCGCTTGAAGTCGTCAATATGTTCCGGGCTGAGCATGATCGGGAGCCAGCCGTCGGCAATCTCACCGGTTAGGGAAACATTGTTCGGCCCGATTGCAGCCAGATAGATGGGAATCTCTTCCTGGACCGTTCCGATCGTTAGCTTCAGCGCTTTGCCTGGGCCGTCGGGGAGCGGAAGTGTGATCGTTTCGCCGTCATAGACGACCCGCTCGCGCGCAAGAGCCATACGAAGAACATCTACATATTCGCGCGTGCGCTGCATCTGCTTGGCGAAACGAACTCCGTGCCAGCCCTCACTGACCTGTGGCCCAGACGGGCCGATGCCCATCCGGAATCGGCCATTTGATAGCTGATCAAGGGTTGCTGCGGTCATAGCAGTCATCGCCGGCGTGCGTGCGGGCATTTGGAAGATCGCAGAGCCGATATCAATCTTGCTCGTGCCGGCGGCCAGCCATCCCAAAACGCTGGCTGCATCGGACCCGTAGGCCTCCGCGGCCCAGACGATTGAATAGTCGGCCGCTTCAGCCTCCTTGACAAGCTCCAACTGCTGTTCGGAGGTTAAGCCCAGTCCCCAGTAGCCAATGTTTACGCCGAGCTTCATTAGAACATGTCCTCCCCTGGACGCTCAAAGATCATCTCCGGAATGTTGCAAGCAGGTGAAAGCTTAAGCAGTAGACGAACGCTCTCGGCAATATCGCCTGGCGTAATCATCTTCTCGGCCGCGACCTGACCCTTGGCGAATTCAGTCATCGGTGTGTCAACAAATGCGGGGCAGAGGGCGGTGCTCTTGATCCCTTCGCCGCTCAGCTCCTTGTTCATCGCTTGAGTAAAGCCGACAACGGCATGCTTGGTTGCGGAATAGACGGACAGCCAGGCCTGGCCGGCCTTGCCCGAGATCGAGGACGTGTTGACCACAATCGCATTGTTGTGCTCCGCTGCCGCGGCACGGAGCATCTCAACCGACTCACGATAGAAAAGAACAATCGCTCGGATGTTTACGTCGAGCTGCATGTCGATCAGTTTCGTCTTGAAGTCACCAACCGGCGAACCGAAGCCCACACCTGCGTTGTTGACCAGAACATCAAGTCGGCCGTATCGCTCACGATGCGTCTCAACTACGCGCTTGATGTCATCCTCGGATTGCATATCAGCGGCGACGAACTGGAGCTCAATTCCGAGCTCTTCAAGTTCGGCGGCTGCAGCCGAAAGTTTGTCCGGTCGGCGCGCTGTCATCGTGATTGAGTAGCCCTCCTCGCCGAGCATGCGTGCAATTGCAAGTCCAATTCCGCTCGATGCACCGGTGATAATCGCTGCCTTTTCGGCCATTTCAATCCCCTTTGGATGGTCTGAATGAATCGATCCGGTTTGGCCGGACTGCGCGTATCCAATCATTCGCGCGACAATGGCGCTGCCCCGGTAGCTCAGTGGTTAGAGCGACGGACTCATAATCCGGACTGCGCGGGTTCGAATCCCGCCCGGGGCACTCCTACGTCTTGCCAATAAATCGACCGAATTTGGCGCCGGCCGGAAAGAGGATCAGTAGCGGAACGGCAGCCCGTCAGCGACGTCTGCCAGGCGTGGTGCCTGAGCATCACGGTCCGAAACGAGAACCTCGAGATCGCTCGGCCAATCGATAGCTACATCGGGGTCATCCCAGGCGATACCCGCCTCGGTGGCCGCGTCGTAGTAGTTAGAGCATCGGTATGTGAAATCGGCTTCCTCACTCAGAACGCAGAACCCGTGAGCGAATCCGATTGGAACAAACAGCTGTCGCATGTTTGCGTCGCTCAGTTCGAACCCTTCCCACTCACCAAATGTTGGCGAGCCTGCTCGTAGGTCAACAGCAACGTCAAGTACTGAGCCACGAGCGCATCGGACAAGTTTGGCCTGTCCAGGAGAGGTCTGAAAGTGCATGCCGCGCAAAGTTCCTCGAACCGAGCGCGAATGATTGTCCTGCACAAAATCGGCAGTTACACCTGCAGCAGGCCAACTATCTGCTCGCCAAGTCTCGGCAAAGAACCCACGTTCGTCTCCATGGACTGTCGGCTCAATCAGTACAAGTCCATCGATTCTTGTCGGAACGGTTTTCATCGTTGGGAGGCTATCTATCGCGGGGTTGGGAAGGAGCCAGCCCAGCGCCGTCGAAACAGGTCGGCCTATGCCAAACTCAAGCAGCACTACCGACCGCGCACCGGGACGCTCACTCTCGGGCTTCATCGCAGATCAGATCGAGCAGCTTTCACGATCGCAACGCGATGTTGCGCAGTACATTGTTGACCACCTCGACGAAGCCGCGTTTTCGACTGCTGAGGAACTTGCCCGCCGGGCAAATACCTCGTCAAGCACTGTCGTTCGTTTCTCGCAGGCGCTTGGTTTCGAGGGATTCCCTGAACTGCAGGCGGCTGCTCGGGAGGAGTATCGCCGTCGGCCATCAGAGGGCGGGGAGGGTCCAACCGGTCCGCTCTTCGATCTGGACCAGTCCGCAGCCGAGGAGGTGATTACAGCCGATCACGCTGACATCGCTGAAACGGCGTTGAAACTCGATCGCAGCCAGTTCCAAGCAGCAGTTCAAGCGATCGCAAACGCTGACCGAGTCGTTGTCGTCGGTGTTGATCAGATGGCTTTCTTCGCTTCTTACATGCGGCACCTGTTGCTTCTGCTCGATCTTCGAGCCGAGATCGTTGCCGGTACGTCAAAGGAAGCTCTTGGGCGCATTGCTCGGATTGATGGCGACACACTCGTCATTGCTCTGTCGGCAGGTCGCGCTCATCCATTGGTTACTCGCACCTTGAAGCTCTCGCGGCACAGGGGTGCTTCGACAATGGCAATTACAGATGCGACGCTGTCTGACATTGGAAAGCTGGTTGATCACAAGCTTTGGTGGTCGTCTAGCAGCCCAGCTTACGTGCGTTCGCATGTAGGCCTTCTTTCTCTGATTCAGTCGCTTGCACACGGCGTCTATTCGAAGGATGCAGCCACCTTCGACGACCGCATTAAGGCCTACCGACTCAAGTAATTGAGTTTGA
>Ga0194055_10001799_pt1 | contig 17297 bp, 13 predicted proteins | sample SepL449m_MetaG_FD_155482 | JGI IMG/M metagenome (GOLD analysis project Ga0194055, IMG submission 155482) | Anoxic zone freshwater microbial communities from boreal shield lake in IISD Experimental Lakes Area, Ontario, Canada - Sep2016-L442-9m | ecosystem: Environmental > Aquatic > Freshwater >...
GCGAAGTTGTTTTCTACAGGCTCCAAGGAGGCGGCCACACCTGGCCAGGCCGACCCTCGGAGTTGTTTCTCTTGGGCCCCTCGGCAGTCTCTCTCGACGCCAATAAGATTCTTTGGGACTTCTTCGAGAAGCATCCAAAACCAGCTCCCAGAGCGACGGCTTTAGGCTGAGGTTCCGATTTGGTTAGAGTGTCGGCTAATCGCTCTATGTCATTGTTTCAGTGAGGACTCAATTTGTTAAGGAGTTTCAAGTATGGTGAAAAAAGTAGAGCGACGAAATTTTTTAAGGAGTTTCAAGTATGGTTAAAAAAGTAGAGCGACGAAATTTTTTAAAGGCCTGTGGAGCCGTTTTAGGTTCTGGCATCGGAGCAGCCACTGGTGTTGCCGAAGAAGTGAAACCGGAGGCCGACGCAGGGCTGAAGAAGGCGGTGGAAAAACGCTATCAAAATGGCACAAGTCCGTGGCCGTTGTGTCTCGACACGGCGACGATCCGCCCAGCGGCTCTCGAAGACAAGATTCGGATAGCCGCAAAGGCAGGCTTTGATGCAATCGAGCCTTGGGAGGGGGACCTACACGATTTCGAAGAAAAAGGGGGAGATCTTAAAGACCTCGGCAAGCGGATTCGCGATCTAGGGCTGTTTGTGCCCAGTGTCATCGGCCTCTGGAATGCGATCCCGGCAACGCAGGAGGCTTTTGATCTTTCTCTCGTCGATTCCAGAAGGCGGATGCGGCAGGCTGCGGCCATTGGGGCCGAGCACATTCAAGTGGTGCCCCAACCGGGACGGCCCTGGCAGGAGTTTGATGCAAAATGGGCGGCCGACCGTTACCGCGATTTGCTCACGATCGGTATCGAGGAGTATTCCATCAAGCCATCGCTTGTGTTTGTCCAGTTTCTGCCCGGCTGCGCGAGAATGGGTCAGGCAGCGGCAATCGCCATCGACTCGCAGCATCCCCAAGCCACGATCATTCCCGATGTCTTCCACATGCACATTGGTCACTCCGGGTTTGCGGGAATCAAGCACTTGCGTGGCGACTTCTTCGCGATCTTTCAATTCAACGACGCTCCTGCTGATCCGCCGCTAGAAAAACTGAAGGATGAACACCGGGTGTTTCCCGGCGATGGCATTTTGCCGCTTGTGGACATCTTGCGCGATCTCAAGACCATCGACTACAGGGGTTGCGTGTCATTAGAGCTCTATAACCCAGCCTATTGGCAGCGGAATCTGGAGGAGGTGGCCCGTGAGGGCCGCGATAAAACGCTGGCTGTCATTGCCAAGGTCATGGTCTGAAGGGTTCCTGTAAAACCCCTTAAGGGCTGTCGGTAACGTCAGGCATAAGGCCAGCGGCATGGCTCAAAAGTGAGTCCGCTGATCACGAAAAAGAAACGCTCAATCTCTCACCTCTCACCGATCGGTCACAAAGCTGCAGTTCTAACACGGTTGACGGGGCGGTGAGTGCGGCCTTTCAGCAGCCCCGTGTGATACTTTTTGTTGACGCCCACGAGCCGACATCCGCGAACCGCCTTGCCGCGAGAGTGGTGCTGCGGCACCGATCAGCATTGGCAGCAGACGCTGGGCGATCCATGGCGACATCCTCGCACATTGCACAGCGATCGCAACAAGGATTGGAAAACGCAGAGCGCCACTGACGCGTAAACAGCGCTGATGATGCGGTCCAAAGAGATTCTTATGAGCCAGTGAATAGGCCGCAGCAATGTCTGATGGCTGGACAACCCAGTCATTTGTCGCATGGGCCGACGCATCACGAGAACAACTTGCCACAAGGGCGTCTGAAAAAATACGGGCACTGCCCAGAGCCCAGCCCATGCCCTCACCAGTAAACGGCTCAACATAGCCCGCTGCATCTCCGACGCGAAAAATACGCCCAGAGGATCCAGCAACGAGCGCTGATGCGTGGCTCAGCGGTGGCGTGGCACGAAATGTTGCAGTGCACAAGGCCGCGTGAAGAGACCGGTCTCCATCCCTCCCTAGGCTGCGACCGATCGTACTTAAGAGAAGGAGTTTTCCCAATGCATCAGCGAGGCCGGATGAGACACGAAGAAACTCGCGGTCGACTGCAGCGGCCACATCGATCCGCCCATCCTCTAATCGTACGAGGCCGCAGTAGCCAAGCATGGTGACCGCCATGATCAACTCACCGCTTGACACGTCGAGTGACTCCGGCGGAAGCGTCGTGCCTACGCCTATACGGCTGTGCGCGACAACGCTTCGCTTGGCGGCCAGACTCTCTCCTTCAATCCGCACGCAGTCAGACAGCCCTGTGGCAATCACAACAGTTTCACTCTGCAATAAAACGGTTGTCGCGATTGGGTCTTGGTCTGATTCTAGTGAGCCCACCAGTCGAGCAGCCAGCAGCATCGAACCAGTTGGCTGACGCGTGGCCTGTGACATCGGGTAAGGCGGGGTTGGATTCTCGTTCGCGGATGTGATGATCAGGCCTGGCAGCCACGCTGCCCCACAGTCAATGGCCTGCCTGACAAGAGTGGTGTCGAGAGCTTCACGCGAAACGCTTGCGCCCCCTGGCAGAGGAATTCTTACGGCTTTTCCCGAAGCCACGATCCGCACAGCCTTGAGCGGAATCGCAGGAATGGTTGCCTGAGGAGCCACAGCATGTGGAGCGTCGGCTGACGCAGCAGAAGATAGACACTTTTCCATCTCCAGATCGATTCCTAGGTCGAGTAATTCCGCCATCGCGGTAACCGATAAACAGCAGCCGCAGAGCTTAGGTCGCGGCATCTGTTCACGGTCAACAAGCAACACACGCAGACCTTGTTGCGATAGACGAATGGCTACGGCGGCACCGCTGGGGCCAGCTCCGATCACAACACAGTGCCAACGTGTCAGAGCAGCCTGTTTGAGTGTGAGCGTAGCCGCAACCGGCAAGCAGGGCGTGGGTCGTACCGAGCGAATCATGACTGCCTCATGTGCGTAAGTGGGTCGCTTGTCCATTCTAAAAGCACACGCTGCGGCCAGACACGACGAAGGGTAGCGGTAGGCAGCCCGGCTCGATTCAAAAGCATTCGGTATTCAATGAGTGTGCGTGCCGCCCGTACAGAGAGTGGCCCATCCACGCGGGCCACTTTTGAACGGCCTAGTACCGTGGTGCCGACAACGGCAAGCAAGAGTCCAACGCGACTGCGAATGAGATCGGAAAGCACGCCGCCCAGAACTGCAGCGCCGGCAAGTGAGCGGATGACTTTTTCTGCACTCGGATCGTCGAGGTGGTGCAGAAAGAGTGAACTCGTAACGATGTCGCAGGGCGGGCAGCCTTCGGTCACAATGTCGCGGACGAGAAAAGAAACCCCTTGAGCACCCGAAGACTTTGCGAGTTGGGTGGCTCGATCCACGCTTCGTGGGCTGATGTCGATGCCAGTCACATGACAGTGCGGAATCACTGGATCTGGTTGCCGTAACGCTCCGGGGCGATTGAGCCGGCGGGCCAGTGCGATCGTAACATCGCCTCCACCGCTCGCCAGATCGACAACACGCAGCGGTCCATTGCGCGGGGGTAATTGCGAGAGCATTCGCACAATCGCATTGGCCACCTGTCTTGCTGTACACGACAGAGCATTGATCCGAGCCAGTGTTTCCAGTGCCAGAATATGATCGCCAGCTGGCAGCGCCGGGTCATCCAGTAATTCTGGCTGTCGAGAATGGGCAACTGTCCAAAGGCTCACGAGTCTTGTCTCCATAGGTTCGCAGAAGGCGACTCTAGGAAACTATAGGACAAATCTTGAAATGCGGTGCGGCAAGCCAAGAGTGTCTTTCAGTACTCATTGGGGCGTATAGGTTGGCGGGCAAGGTGGCGTTTGGCCTCCTTCTACAACACCCACGGGTGCACTCGAGACGGAGACTGGCCCAAGGCCCCTCCCTATAGGAGGTGCGATGATCGCACCGGGGGGCAATGCATCAGCCGAAATTGCTCCGGCAGGCAGCCCATTGGGTGATCCGGCGTAGGCCGCTGGCTGTGCATAGCCTGACGCCTGCGGATAGACCGGTGGAGCGTAGGGCGCTGCGTAGGCGTAGGGGTTTGACTGCGTATTGTTAGCGCATCCAAAAGCAATCGGCACCACAGCCAACAGAACGAATATTCCCAGCGGTTTTTGCATAGACAAGAACTCTCCGAGCAGAGTGATCACCTGGAACAGTAACGTCGTCAAAGACACGATCTTCACCGCCAGAAAAGTAGAGCCCCGAGTTCCACAGGGTCAAGATCGGTTTCGTGTGATCTGCTGCGCGCAGGCGCCTCATTTTCAGTCAGGCTGCTGGTCTTCCGGCTCTCCCTCAGTGGCGTCAAGCCGGGCCTCCGAGCCAAGAGGAGATGGCTCAAAAATTGCAATACTGGCCGTGAATCCGTGCAGGCAGTTGCGCGTTCCGATCGGGCCAATCTCCCCTTGCGCAAAAAAGCCTGCAGCGGGAATCGGACCGAGGCCTTCCTGGAGGCACTGCGCGTCGTGGCTGGCAGTATCAAACAGCCGTGTCCCCCGACCATTGCAGGTAAACACAAGTGCGCCTGCCGGTGGTGGCGATCGACTTTTGTCACGCGTTAATAGAACCTGTAAGTCTTTGTGAGCACTCTGCGAATCACGCACATGAAATTGAATCGTCTGGCCGGTGCGCACCACATCCCCTATGGCGATAACACCTGATTCAGGATCAGCGCCCACGACATTTCGCACCAGAAAATCACCCCGCTGAAAATGATCCTGATATTCGCTAGCAACTCGGCCTACATGAAGCGATGATCGGACGAGTTGCTGATCGACCGAATCAAGTTCGCCGTATATTTCACGCAGTCGCTCAAGCGCGGGCTTGCCGCCGAGTTCAATGATTACATTACTTTCACTCTTGGTGATCACCATCGTGTGACCAATCGGTCGGCAGCCCTGCGAGACAACTGGTCGAATTTGCACACCGCCGCCAATCATAACGCCCACTGCTCCTGTGCTGTAGGATCGCGAGCCGATAACAAGCGTATTGGTGCCAGGTTCTTGGCCCCCACTGGCCATGCCTCCCACAATCGGCACGCCAGGGTGATCCTCTTCCATACGGCGAATGAGGGCGTCAACTGGAAATGAAAACGGATCGGCTAGCAGCAGAAGCGTGGCATTCGCAGGCCACTGAGTCGTCAATTCCTCTGGCCAACCGACAAACATTCCGCCGTCAGGCGTTTGGGTGTATTCAAGCGATAGCGGCACGATCTGTGCTCCAGGCAACCTCGCCAGCCACACCGAGACGACTGGCCCCGATTCATATTCGGTGTCACCGGCAAGCACTCCCTCAACAGTGGTGGCAATGACAACGCCTGCCGTGACAATTTCGCTGAGCGATTCAAACGCCGGCCTGACCGCGAGGCCGTACGCGCCTGAGGCAAAGACAACGGCTAAGTCGGCAGGGCCGATGATTCCCCTACGAGCCTGCAAGGCAGCTTCGCGCACAGCGATGTCTATGTCTGCGGAAGTGGAAACCCCAACAGCACAGCAAATGCCGGCGGCAGGCTTGAGATCAGAGAGTTTCTGAGTTGTCATTCGGGTAGTGTCTCAAAGCCCCAAAGGAATCCCTGCCAAGGCTGTGAATACAGTCAGGTAATAATCTCTGCAAACGACTGAACCGTCGCGTGCCCCATCAAACACTCTTGCGGCGGATTGCCTGGCCGCTCAATCAGACATGTCATCATGCCTGCGGCACAAGCAGCGTCGAGTTCTCCACCAATATCGCTGACAAATAAAATCTCACTCGGCTCTAGGCTCATCTGGGCCGCGATTGTAGCGTAGCTTTTTGCTTCGCGCTTGTGACCGGTCGTTGTGTCGTAATGGCCCCGAAGAAAGGGCGTCAGATCACCGAAGCAGGTGTGGGAAAAAAATAATTGCTGCGCCTCAATTGATCCCGAGGAGTAAATTCGTACGTCGAGGCCTGAATCAGCCCACGCGTGCAGCGCAACAGGCACATCGCTAAAGACATCGGCAACCAGTTCGCCAGACTCAAAGCCACTCCGCCAGATCATCCCCTGCAGCGCTTTCAGCGGCGTGCTCTTGATGTCGCGATTCATCAGGTCTAAGGCCGCAGCCACAATTCCGGCGCGTGCCGATGGATCCTTGAGCGAGGAATCTGGCAGGGAAGCTTCCGCTGCCAGTTGTGCCGCGAGTTTCGCCACTCGCTGGTCGTCGCAATGGGCCAGCAAAAACTCAGCCAGGTGCGTTCGCGCAAACACGAAAAGCACATCGTAGACAAATGAAATGCTGGATGTCGTACCTTCTACATCCAGGAGAATGCCCTGGCCTCTGAAGACCATCAAAGTGAGGTCCTTCCCGCGCCAGCAATCCACGTCGGGCCCAGGCAGAGCGGTTGGTAGCCGCCATGGACGCCGTCCAGAAGATACTGGGGTGTCCAGCCGCTCATGTCTTGAAAGAGTCGGATCGCACGGATGCGGCGGTCTTGGCAGAGGTCAAACCAGTGGCGGGTTCCCAGAGGCACGCTGATCATGTCCCCCGCCCAGACTTCGATGCCAAAGACAGGCTCACCATTCGCCGGGCCATCGCAGGGGTTGATGTGAAACACGCCCCGGCCTTGCAGGATAAATCGTACCTCGTCTTCGGTGTGTGTGTGCTCCTTATTAAAGCGGTCGAGCATGGCATTCAAGTTTGGCGTGTCTGGGTAGACATCAATCACATCGGCTGTGACGAATCCCCCCCGCTTTTTCAATTCCTCAATTTCGGGTGAGTAGGCAGTCAGAATATCGTCGGCCGCGCCAGTTGGATCGACGCGGTCCTCCAGCGGCCATTGTTCGTAGTGAATATTGAATCGAGCAAGAAACGCTTCGATCTCCGCCGAGTCGGTGATCCGCTGGGCTGTAGCCGGAACAGTTACGATAGCCATTGGAAGTCCTTCTGCGTGGGCAGTACTGTGATTGGGTTTGCTAGGGCGTGGGTTTCTGCTGCGGCAATAAGGCAGGAGATTGTGCCACCTGCAACAGCGTACGACCCCGAGCCATAACTTCAAAGAGAAACTCAAAAATCTCAATGTGGCGGCGGGCCTCGCGGATGTCACGGCCCCACGTATAGAGGCCGTGGCGGGATAGCAAGAAGCCATGAAAGGGCTGCCGCTTTGCATCACTCCAGTCGGCGGAGGCAAAACGCTCGCGAATCTGCTGTGAGAGGTCGCTCATATTTTGACTATTTTTAAAAATGGGTACCTCTTCAAAGGTGTCGTGAGTGGGGATTCCCTCAAGCCCCTTGAGCATTTCATAGCCCTCGATGCGGAGGCTGCCCCGTTGCACGTCCGTATGGGAAAGGATTGTTGCCCACACAGAATGAGTGTGCAGTATCGCTCCAACAGGAACGCCGCAGGCCTTGGGGATCATCTCAGCGATCAGACAGTGAAGAAGCGTCTCGGCGGAGGATCGCCGCGATGAACCGTCGATCACGGTGCCGCTGGCATCCACGCGGACAAAGTCGTCGCGGCTTAGCAACGACTTATCCTTGCCGCTGGCAGTGATCATAAGCTCCAGGGGTTGCTGCGAAACAACAGCGCTGTAATTGCTACTAGTTCCTAGCGACCACGATCGTGCATGAAACTCCCGGCCAATCGCCCGAAGCTGGTCGATCGTGTCCAGTGGAGAGTCTTGCGTTGTGAGGCTCAGCGTGTTCATCAGGGAAAACTTTAAGACAGAGGCCCTCGGCTGGCAACGCGAGCCTTTTCTCCAGCAGGGAATGCGGGGAGATCACATATAGGGGGAGAAGAGTCGGGCCACGCCGTCGCGAAGCCGCACCGGCAGGCTACGGGCATCTACTTCGGCCAGCGTTTTTCGTCGCGAGCGACTGATCACTTGCACAATATGGTTGTCTAATTGGCCGGCCAAGGTCCGATCATAGGCCTCGACATTGAACTCAAAGTTGAGTCGCATGCTCCGCTCGTCCCAGTTGCCACTGCCCAGAAGGGCCCACGCGCCGTCGACGACCATCAGTTTGGAGTGGTCGAAAGGTAACGGTGACATCCAAACATTGCAGCCCCGGCCCAGAACCTGCCAGAGCATGGCAGCCGAAGCCCAGCCGACCAGTTCGAGGTTGCTATGCTCGGGAATGACGATATCAACATGCACGCCACGCATCGCGGCCACATCGAGGGCCTGACAAAGAGCGTCATCGGGTAGGAAATAGGGTGACATGATCCGCACGGTTGTTTGCGCTGCAGCCAACGCTCCAACCAAGACAAGTTTCATACGACCCATGTCAGAATCATCGGGTCCATAGCGGATTCCTCTGGCCAGCAAACTGCCCGCAGGCTCGATGCTGGGTTTCCAGCGATCAACGTTTGCTGCGCCGGCCTGATCACTTTGCACAGAAGCCGGAGGAACCCAGGAAAAAGCTTGCCCAGACGCAAATGCCCAGTCTTCCATGAAGACCTCGAGCAACTGTGCCACAACTGGCCCTCGCACCTCAAAGTGCATGTCGCGAATAGGATGCTGTGGGGAGTGTGAAAGCCAACAACCATCCCGGATATTGAGGCCGCCAGTAAAGCCGATGCTGCCGTCGACGACTAAAATTTTGCGGTGGTTTCGCAAATTGGCATACGGAAAATAGAAGGGAACTGTCGTGGGTAAAAATCGCTCAACCCGCACGCCCCCACGGTCGAGCAATCCGACAATCGACGGAAATGTGTAGCTAGCGCCGATGCCATCGATAAGAACCCTTACATCGACGCCGCGCTTGGTTGCAAAAGAAAGCGCTGAGGCAAACATTTTTCCGGTGCGGTCGTTGTCAAAAATGTAGGAAGAGAGTCCGACGCTGCGCGTGGCCCCTTCAATCGCCGCGAGCATGCGAGGGTAGGCCTCGTCTCCGCCGCAGAGTGGATCGAGCGAATTTCCATCAACAATCGGTCGTTCTGTGATCCTTTCGACGAGCACGCTCAGCGATCTCAGCGGTACATGATCTGGGCCAATCGCTTCCCGGAGCCGATCACTAGAAGGCACAGAACCAATCATTTCATGAGCGATTCGCAGCCGACCAGACCGTAGTTGGCTGGCTCGCGAGCGTATCCGATTAACCCCTAGTAAAGTGTAGGCGATCACGCCGATGCCGGGCGAGAGCCAGATCAAACCGACCCAGCCGATGGTCGAACGGTTATCCCGCTTCGTAAGAATTGCATGCGCTGAAGCATAGATATTCATTGCCAGCAGCGAAGTGGCCAGAAGATGGGGCCACGCAATCTCGCACCACCGCCATGCTGTTAGGACAAGTGCCTCCATACGATTCCTGACACACTCTATTGAGAAAAAGATGAATAAGGATTGGCCACAAATCGCCCGCCACGGCAGCGTTTTAGATAGTCAAGAGCCGCAACCTGCCCAGTCATTTCCAAGCCATCTCGATAGACAGGATCGTGAAAACCTTCAATGTCGATACTACCCCGCCATCCACTCATCCTCAGCGTGCTGATCAGGTCGGTCCAATTGGTATCACCGAAGCCAGGCGTGCGGTGGTGGACATAGGGCACGCCGCCGCGAATGCCGTGGGTTCGTACGATGTCCCAAAGAACCGTTGCGTCCTTGCCGTGAATGTGCCAGATTTTTTCGGCATAGCGACGCAGTTGGGGCAGAGGATCAATAAAACTGACGATTTGATGGCACGGTTCCCACTGCAAGCCAACCACGGGGCTTTGGACTTCGTTGAACATTGCGTCCCACGCCTGCGGGGCATGGGCGATGTTTGCATCGCCGCTTTCCCATGTGCCACGCATTTCGCAATTTTCAAATGCGAGTCGTACTCCCCGATCCAGAGCCCTCTGGGCCAAGGGTCGAAAGACCTCCCCAAAACGACGGTACGATTCGGGCACGGGGCGGCCCGGAATGCGTCCGGCAAACCCCGAGACGATACTCGAACCAAACAGTGCACTGGAATCGATCAGACGCTCCCAGTCGGCGACGGTTTCGGGACTGACCAGCGGATTGCCATAGACGCCGATCGCGCTGACGCTAGCAGGCGGATCATCATCCTGCCGGTCATGCGTCTTGAGGGTCATAGAAACCCGGCTTGCCAATGCCGCTATATCAAAGTCGCCAACACTTTTTCCAAAACTGATTTGAAATGACTCAAAGCCATGCAGCAGCATCTGTCTGATCAGATCGGCCGTTCGCTCGCTGGCCGGAACGAGTGTTCCGATGCGGATGTCGTCGTGGGATTTCATGGGATGCATTAATAAAAGTGAGGCACCTGTTTGCTCTCACAAAAAAGGGGAAATCTGAGGGTATGCGTGGCTCCACGGACGACCAATAGACTACACGAGTGCTCGTTTTGAGTAGGATACGGTTTTGCCGTGAGAGACTAGCCAGTGAATTGGCCGTTCATTATCAAGGCCCTGAATCGGCAGAAAGACGTCGCGTGAATAAAGCTTTTTGTAAAGATGCTGATTCGTCGCTCCCTCCTCGCTGCCCGAGATGCAGCCGAGACGGCCTGCAGGTTTCGCCTGAAACCCTGCGATCGCATGTGCTGCCTGAGGCTGTCGAATCGCTGAGCGAGCCGGCCTATTGGTGCTCGAGCGATCGCTGCAGCATCGCATACTTTGATCTATTCGAACGCACGATCGACAACCAGCACGCCCACGACCTGTATTGGCCCAAGGATCCTACCGCCCCGCTCTGCTCTTGCCATGGACTCACGTGCGACGACATCGACAGCGATCTGGCTGAGGGCGTGCCGACGCGGGTGCGGGCCGCTGTGGATAAGGCCGGTCAACCCGACGCTGCCTGTGCTACAATGAGTGCCGATGGCCGCTCTTGCGTGGGCCGCATTCAGCGAGCCTACCTGCGGCGTCGGGCCGAGTTGAGCGGTTAGTGATGCGACTTTTAAGCTGGAATATCCACAAGGGAATTGGCGGCCGCGATCGCCGCTACTCGCTGCAGCGAGTGATTGATTGCATTGAGGCAGAAAATCCCGATCTCATCTGTTTGCAGGAAGTCGACCGCTTGGTCCGCCGCAGCCAATACGACGATCAGCCTCGGTTGCTGGCCCAATACTTTCGCTGCTACTCGGTCTTTCAGCCGACCGTTCACGTGGGCGACGGCACCTATGGCAACCTCCTGCTTTCGCGTTGGCCAATCGAGAGCCGTCATCGGATCACGCTGCGTCACTATTCTCGAAAGCCTCGCGGTGCCCAACTGATAGTCGTCGACTCGCCCGAGGGCTTCCTGCATGTGGTGCACACGCATTTGGGTCTGACTGATCGCGAGAGGCACTCCCAGATGGATCGTCTTTTGGGACATATGCTTTTTCGCTCAGCCGATAATCTCTCGACTGTAATCGTCGGCGACCTCAACGACTGGCGTGATTCTTTGGCCACTGCCACGCTGGCGGCCAATGGTTTCACGCAGATTACCAGACCTACTTCTAACTTTCGATCGTTTCCTGCGTGGCTGGCTATCGGCTCGCTCGATAAGGCATTCGTGCGAGGTAAGGTCGATGTACGGCATGCGAGGATCGTCAAAACGAGTCTGTCAAAAACAGCCAGCGACCACCTTCCGCTCGTTGTTGACTTTCACCTACGGTAGAGGCTCTTCACGGCCTTCCGTTCTATTGGACACGGTTTAGGTTATAAGAAGTGGGAGATCGGCCTCACGTCCGCCTACAAATCGTAGGCAGAGTAAAGGTCTGCTCACGTGAGCGATGCGAGCACCTCGCTGGCGGCTTGGATCGTGGCTTCGATGTCGCTATCGGTGTGGGACTGCGAAAAGAAAAGTGCTTCGTATTGGCTACAGGGCATGTAGTGCCCGCGATCAATCATCCCCCAAAAGAATCGGCCATAGCGGGCTGTATCGCTCAAAGAAGCTGTTTTCCAACCTCTGACCGGCAAGATATCCGGGCCGGGCTGAAAAAACATCGTCATCATGCTTCCTTGGCGTGCGATCCAGACAGGGAGAGCCGCCCTTTTTGCCGCAAGGCCGAATCCCTCCTCGAGGCGGGCCCCGTGCCGCTCGAGCAGTGCATACGGCGGGGCGTCGCGAAGGAGTTCGAGAGTGGCTGTGCCGCTAGCGACTGCCAGTGGGTTGCCGGAAAGTGTTCCTGCTTGAAAAACTTTTCCAGCCGGTAGCACGTGATTCATGATGTCGCGTCTGCCGCCATAGGCCCCCAGCGGCAAGCCGCCACCCACAATCTTACCCAGCGTGGTCAAGTCAGGGGTCATTCCGAGAATCTGCTGAGCACCGCCATAGGATAGCCGAAAGCCCGTCATCACTTCGTCAAACACGAGCAAGGCACCGTGCAAGTGTGTCAGCCGACGGGCTGCCACTAGAAAATCTTTGCTCGGCACAACCAGACCCATGTTGCCAACAACAGGTTCCATGACCACGGCCGCGATGCTGTCGCCAGCAGACGCAAAAAGGTCCTCGAGAGACTCAGGCTCATTGTATTCCAGCACGATCGTGTCGCGGGCCGTGCCGGCCGTGACTCCCGGCGAATTGGGAACTCCGAGCGTGGCGGCCGCTGATCCAGCAGCAACCAACAGGCTGTCAGCATGACCATGGTAATTGCCAGCAAATTTAATGATTTTGTCGCGGCCAGTGAAGCCGCGAGCCAACCGCACCGCGCTCATCGCCGCCTCGGTGCCAGAACTCACCATCCGCACCTTCTCAATGCTCGGTATTGCGTCAATGATGATCTGCGCTAGATGGGTTTCAGCTTCTGTCGGTGCGCCGTAGCTTGTGCCAAGCACAAGCGCGGATTGAATCGCGGCCACAACCCGCGGATGGCGATGGCCAAGAATCATTGGGCCCCACGAACCGATGTAGTCGAGGTAGGTATTGCCGTCGATATCTGTCAGGTGTGCGCCAAGAGCGCTCGCAAAGAAAATTGGCTCCCCACCCACGCCGCCAAAGGCTCTGGCCGGTGAATTGACGCCACCGGGAATGAGTTGGCCCGCGCGGGCAAAGGCCGCACGACTCTTAGTGCGTCGCTCGGCAGTGACAGCGTGTGGTGGAACCATACGTCAATGACTTTCTTTGAGAAGCTGCCGCGCCATTGAAACTGACTGGGCTGCATGCGGTCTAGAATCATAGGTCTCAATCATGCTCTGTAGGAGTTTGAGCCGTCGATCTAGGCAGGCTGCCCGCCGTACCAGATCAGTTGTCTCGGAAGCCTCATGAGCCAGGTCCCTCGACTCACCCAGAATCTCAGTAGTGCGAAGAAGATCCTCCGCCTGCTCTTGGGCGGCCAGAGGTTCGATCCGCGCAAGCTGTCGCTGGGCAAGAGCCAGCCAAAGCATAGTGGTGTCGCGAGCCGTGGGCTCGGCTTCCGTCAATGGTTGGGCAGGTGGCGTGTGCAGGAGAAGCATCGCTGCTAGAAGCGTGGCACAGGCTGTAGGGCTCTGGGCTTCGCAGGCCATGGCAGCGCGATAATCACGCTCGATTGGCTCTAATAGCGAATTGCCTAATCGCCGCCTTCTGGCCCGCTTTTCCAGCGAGTTAATTTCAAGAGTCTGGCTAAGTCGCTGAATGTCCGCCGCCCGCGAGTCGTTTTTATACCGGGATAAAAAAAGCTGAATCGACGACTGGGCATCCCGCAGATCGGCGTCTTCGTTACCGGCAATGAATAGGATGCGATTGTAAAGGTCAGTTGCTGTTAAAGGTTTGAGCAGGAGATAGCTGCCGTAGATCACGCATGCGACAGTTGCGATTGCCGTGACGATCTGCAAGCGTTGCTTTCGTATACGCTCAGCCTGCGACTGTTGAAACGATGTCCGCTCCAGTTCCTCGACCGTCGTGAAGCGGTTGAGAGGCACTCGATCGACATGCGTCGTCGCACTTGAAACCTCGGTCGGCAGCCGCGTCGGCTCACCACCAGCCTTTTCGGTGGCCATTTTGTCAGCAAATGTCGGCCCTTCACGGCGTTTCGGAAGGCCCGAACCTAAAGAAAATGCTTGTGTGTGTGCCACTCCACGAGCGGTGACCGAAGTGGCCGCCGGTGGTGGCGTCATGTCCTGCGTCTGGCCCAGCAGGTCGATCGAGGCGGCAGGATCGGTCGTAGGATCGGCCGCAGCGGGTGGCGAAATGGTGTCAGGCAACGCCTCAATCGCCATCAGCAGCCGGCCGAGTGCCAGTGCGCTCGTGGGTCGTGCCTGTGGATCCTTGGCTAACAATCTGTCAATCAATTGATCCAGCTCGGCTGGCACCGTCGCAAGCGAAGACACCCGACGGGGCACCTCACGCCGCTGCTTCTCGAGGAGTTCGGTCATCTGGTTACCGTGAAACGGAGGCCTGCCTGTCAGCATGGCAAACATCACTAACCCCAGCGCGTAGAGATCGGCTCGGTGATCGACCGGTTGGCCCGCTGCCTGCTCTGGTGCCATATACTCAGCCGTACCGACAATGTTTCCGTGCGCGGTGTGACCTCTGCCACCAAACAACTTTGCAATGCCAAAGTCGGCCAGCTTTATGCTGCTCGATAGATAAACACCGCCGACATGAGCGCTCTGCGTGTCGGTGGCGGCGGGACCTTCGGGCAGAAGGAGATTGGCTGGCTTGAGATCCCTGTGCACAACGCCATGATCGTGAGCGATCTTCAGTGATCGGGTAATGGTTAGCGCGGTTGCCACTGTTTCTCGCCACGAGAATGTCCGACCCGACCGCAGAATCTGCTCGAGGCTTTTGCCATGAACTAGTTCCATAGCAAAATAGGGCTGGCCATCTTGCTCACCGAAGGCTAATAGTTGCACAATGCCCGGATGTCGCAGGCCCTTGAGGGTTTCGATCTCCGCGTGAAATCGCCTGCGAACCCCGGCGTCCTCGGCTAGGTGAGACGCCAGGATCTTAACAGCCACCAATCCACCGCTCGTAGTGTCGGTGGCTTCGTAGACAGCCCCCATACCGCCGCGACCAAGTCGCTTTAGGATTGTGTACGGGCCTAATTGCGTGGGCTGATTGGACTGCATAACAAGAGTCTAGTCGCTAGGACGTCGAGAGTAACGCCAAAACTTTTTGCCACTACGCTACAACTACGAGCTCACGGCAAGGCTACGTTTCCACATGATGATGGCAACAGGATACAGGGACAAGAAGGATTGACGCGATATGGGCAGTCTTGGTCCGAGCGATAGATTGAAAACAGGCCGCACAGTAGTCCTTCCACGAGGCTCAAATCAAGCTCGCGGACTGGCGCGGTATGCGATCGCTTTTTTACTCGGTGATCCACAGCCGATTGGAGCTGCTACGCTCGATCGACTAGAACAATTTCATCTCGACAGTGTTGGGTGCGGTGTGTCGGCCCTTGCGATGAAGGCCAACGCACCGACAGTGTTACGTCGCGAGGCCCTTGCCGCGCCCCCTTCGCTGGCTTTAGCGGGGAGAAGGACCGGAGCGCTATGCTTCGGCGCCAGCCGCTTTTCAGCGGTTGAAAAAGTGGTGGCAGCCAATGTGTCAGCAGTCCGGGAATGGGACTCCAACGGCACAAACTTTGGCTACGACCCACTTCGTGGCCGCACGGCGGGCGAGTTTGGTCACAACGACTTTTATCCTGTGGCGATTGCGGCTGCTCATCTAGCCGGTCTGGATGGCAATACAACGCTGCGGCTGATGCTCTTGATCGATGAGATTCGTGGCCGATTGGCGGAAGTGTTTGCCCTGCGAAAGTATGCGATCGACCATGTTCATCACGGCGCTGTGGCTAGCGCTGTGGCGTTTACGGCAGCCCTGGGAGGCACGGAAGATCAGATTGAGTCGGCAGTCGGTTTGGTCGTGGCTCACTACGTACCGTTCCGTGCGATCCGCGCTGGTCATCAACTTTCCGATAGTAAGGGAGCATCGGCTGCCCTCGCGGCGGAAACGGCCGTCATCAGCAGTTTCCGTGCACTTGCTGGGTTTGTCGGGCCAGCCGACGTGTTTCGTAATCCGCTGGCGATCTACCGGCTCAATCAGCCCTGCCCGGAGGGAGAAAGCCCTTTTGATTTGGAACTGGGACAATCTGAAGACGCGTTTGCGATTCACGGCATGCACTTTAAACTGGGCCTCTACGAGCATCAGTCGGCCGGGGCGATTGCCGCCCTCATCAATCTCCTGACTCGCTTCCCTGCCCTTGCTGGCGATATCGACGGAATCCGTGCACTGCGCGTGAAAATCTACGAACCAGCTTTTTCGATCATCGCCGATCCTGCCAAACGGTGGCCCTCAACGAGGCAATCGGCCGACCACTCTCTTCCTTATATAGTGGCACGGACACTCTGGAAGGCTCGCGTAGCCCAAACGCCCGATTGGGCCGAATTGATGCTCCTGCCAGAGGACTATGACGACGAGGCGATTGGAGCAGCTGAAATTCGAGTGCTGATAGAAAAAATTGCAATTGAACACGGCGGCCGTGAGTACGATGAGAAATATCCAGACGGGATTCCCACGAGCCTTCAGATTGATCACGTGACAGCTGGTGTGCTTGAGAGTGGGCTGGTGCAGTATCCGCTCGGCCATGCTCGCTCAGATCCCGGTCGCACCGCCGCAGTGCTCGATCTTAAATTCACTCGGCTGGTGGCCGCCGCGGTAGATGATCCGCAAGCGTTGCGGGAAAGAATGAAAATCAGCGGACGAAGTATTGAGGAGATTGCGGAGCTTTATGCGTTTTCCATTCACGGGTGTGATCCCGGTTGATAAGCCGCGTGGCGTGACGAGTCGTCGCGTGGTCGATGTGGTGGGCCGGGCGTTATCGATGCGCGCCGTGGGCCACGCCGGCACGCTCGATCCACTTGCGAGTGGTGTTGTCATTGTCTGTGTTGGGCAGGCGACAAAACTCGTCGACTATCTCCATGATCTTCCCAAACACTACACGGCGACTTTTTTGCTGGGACAATCGAGCCCATCAGATGATTTAGAGACAGCTGTGGAGTTCGAAGAAAATCCTCTGCGTCCTTCGCTTGTGGAGGTTGAAAAAGCGGCCGATGGCTTTCGTGGTGATATTTGGCAGCGACCCTGTGACTACTCCGCCGTGCATGTTGATGGCAAGCGGGCCTATCGGTTGGCGAGGGCAGGTCGAGTGATCGAAATTGATGCCAAGCCAGTGAGCATCGACAGTCTTACGATTACCAACTACCAGTGGCCCCTACTGTCGCTTAATCTGATCTGTTCTTCGGGCACATTTGTGCGAGCACTCGGCCGCGATCTCGCTGAATCCCTTGGTACCAAAGCTTTAATGGCCTCGCTGGTGCGATCGGCGATCGGGACTTTTTGCATCGAGACTTCTTTACCGCTAGTGAGTTTTGAGTCAGGCCAAGGAGGCTCTGCACGTGCCTCCGCCCGGGCGGAGGCACGTGC
>Ga0194055_10001800_pt1 | contig 17291 bp, 23 predicted proteins | sample SepL449m_MetaG_FD_155482 | JGI IMG/M metagenome (GOLD analysis project Ga0194055, IMG submission 155482) | Anoxic zone freshwater microbial communities from boreal shield lake in IISD Experimental Lakes Area, Ontario, Canada - Sep2016-L442-9m | ecosystem: Environmental > Aquatic > Freshwater >...
TCCGATGCGTGTCTGTGGGGTTGCCGGAAAACAGTCTTACTGTGTTTAAGGTCACCCGATCCAAATTGGTCTTTGGGCGTGGGTGCCATCCCAACAGATCTCAGAGCCTCGTACTGGAAGTACAATTTCATGCTTGCAAACCAGGCATACGGGATTGTGAACATTCCAATTACCAAGATCCAGAAAGGCAAGAAAATGACTAGAAGGCCTCCAATTCCAAGGATGAAAGTCAATACGGTTTCGATTCCACGCCAAGGTTGATTTGCAATCAAGTGGCGAGAAAGCGCTGCCGCCCCTAATGCGAGGGATACTCCGACTGCGCTGCCAATGGTGCCCCCCAAGAAGATGTTCCACGAATCAAACTTCGAGTGGTACTCCACTTCGACAAATTTCATTGCATCTCAACCTTTCGGATTCACGAAGCCGCTAAGCAACCGCTGCATTCTCTCTGACACCTTCAAGGATCTCATCAAGCTCTTGGATCTGCTCCGTGGTGAACAGTCCCTGGGGGCCAGTTGAGCTGATGCTCGTGTACGGAGCGTCGTAGAACTCAAGCACTAGCGATTTCCCTTTGCCCGATTGTCTTCAGCGCAGAGCATCTGGCAATTATCGGTGTCGGTCTTGCCACCCTTCGACCACGGCGTGATGTGGTCGGCTTCCATCCCTGTCATGTCGAAGTGCTTTTACAGACCCGGGCAGATCCCATTCTGACGCTCGTACGCCCCCCTGCGTTGTGCCTCGGTGAACGCTCGGATAGACAGGAACCTCTCGTCACGGTTCAAGACGAACGAATAGATGCCTCTTTTCTTAGTGACATCGTCGTCGATCATCAGACTCTTGATTTCCTCCTCGAGTTTGGTGGTGTCGTAGACCACGCCGTTGAACTCGCCGTAGAGGGCGCCCCATTCGATGCCTTTCATCTCCCTGCGATACTCGGGGAAGGTCACCTGGACCCAGGCGATCACGGCCTGGAAGTAGGTCCACAGTTCGTTGGCGTTCCGGTCGTGCTGGTGAGCCGACATGTAGGGCTCGATAGCGCCTTCTGATTTCCAGGAGATAGCGGTCTCGAGGAACTCCTGGCGGATTGGCGAGCCCTGAACATACTTCGAGGCAAGCAAGTAGGCCGCGCAGTTCGACTTCGAGAAGATCGTCTTGGCGTGACTGAGCCAGGGGCCGGTGTACACGGCGTTGCGCAGCTCTTGCTCAGTGAGGCGTTCGCCTGCGATGTTGATGATCCGAAACCAGTCGAGCTTCTCCTTGTCAGTCCCCGAGCAGTAGTAGATCATCAGCTTGTAGTCGAGGATCTGGTCCTGCTGGGTCTTCTGCAAGTTATGGAACGCCATGGGGTGACCGTCGATGTCAATCGAGAAATCCCCATCCACATACCGGCAGAAGGAGATGGTGCGCTGCTGACCGTCGAGCACTTCGTAGGTCTCATCGTCGGTTACGACCCAGTACATGACATTGAGCGGAAAGCCCTTGCGGATGGTGTCGATGACAGCGTTGCGCTTTTTCTCGTCGTAAACGAATTCCCGCTGGTAGGGAGGACGAATGTTGAGCTCTCCCCTGTAGCCAACGACTCCCTCTTCATCTCGGTCCAGGTAACCCGCAACAACCTCTCGGATGGTCACCTCATGCAATTCAATCTTCATGAGGCCGCTCCAATGCGCTTGATGACGATGCGGTCGTACTTGCGTTGATAGGTCCCGTCGGCGTTAGGAACGTAGAATCGGTCCCTGCCCCCACCGTCGTAGCTGTCCCTATGGGCGATCGTAGACATCGGCTGGGCAAGCATCGCCGAGTTACCGATGATTTTGAACTGCTTGGGGTTGTATTTCGCCAAGAAGGTGATGGGGACACCCATCTCCCCCTGGTAGTCCATAGGGATCTCCGCTACCTTGGAGACCTCGATTGCGGGGTAGTTTGCGTAGCTCGGATACTCCCCTGGTGTGAAAGTCTTGAAGAGTGTCAAGGTCTTATTACGTGTTGACGTGCTGAGGTTGGTGAACCAGACAATTCGGCCCATCGAGAAATACTTCACGCCATTGACGATCTTTTTACGAGAGTCAGTTTTTATATCGTAGTTGTTGGGCACTTGAAACCACTTTGTGCCACCGTTGTCATACCCGAACCACAGCCTGTCCGCCATGAACTGCTCGAAGATCTCCCTATAGGTGACGAAGTTCTGGTCACCGAGGACGAGAAACTTTTTCTTGTGGGTGATCAGCAAGAGGACAAACTCCTTGATCAGCGAGAACGGTGGGTTCGTAATAACAATGTCCGCCTCCTTGAGGAGGGTAACGCACTCCGGCGACCGGAAGTCCCCGTTGCCTTCCAGCGGCGTGATGACATTGGCCTTGTTCTTCAACAGAAGCTCAACGTCGGATAGGTCGATAGCCCCATCATTGTTCGCATCGGGCACCTCCGTGATCTCGACCTTGTAAACAGACTTCATCGGCTCGGCCACTGACGCGCCCTGAAACTCAGGAAGTGGTAGCTGCTGCCCCACGATTGGACTTCCGGCGTAGGAAGTTGTGATCAGTTTCTTCAACCCGAGGTGGTTGAAGTTCATGGCGAAGTACTTGAAGAAGTTGCTCTCGTAAGGGTCATCGCAGTTACAGAAAACGACTTTCCCCTTGAACTGGTCTCGATAGTGGCGCAGTTCGGCCTCAACGTCAGAGAGTTGCGTGTAGAACTCATCCGCAGCGTTGTTGTTCCTGGCACTGAGGGAGCCGTTTCCAGCCATAGTTTTCGCCTTCTTCGGTAGGTCAACCTTCAATGAACTGCAGGGCAAACCTAAATCTACAGGACCGTTATGTCATCTGATCAACTACGCGAAGGCATGAACTCCTCGATTGCGTGAGCTTGAAACGCTCTACGCATGGATTCTACTGAATGCATGTTCGCCTGCAATTGGGAAGCAGGATTTTCAAGACGTCCTTGCAGATTGTTGTGTAGATATATCTACAAAAACCCTGACAAATCCCAATGCATCTACCCCAGGTTAAATGTGGGGAGAAAAACCATCTCCTTTCTGTTGCAGAGCCGGTGAGGATGGTGAGGATGGTGAGGTTGTTTAACCTAGCTGAAGATGAATTTCTAGTGGTCTGCATCTTCCTTACTCAGTTTTTTACTCTGAGCTGGGTCAAATGACCTCACGACCCTCACGACCCTCACCAATATGATGTAAATCACGCCCCTATGCATTTCTAAAGATGTGAAGTGTGTTTGTAAAATACCTACTCGAATCACTTTGCCTCTGTTGTTGAGGTCTTCAGATCAATTAGTTACAAAAAACTTCAATCAGACGATGTAACTCTTGAAACCTTCAGACTTATGAGATGGGAAAAGTTTTTCCATTTTGTAAAGAAAGAAGAATGCAATGTTAGAGAGAGATAAAGAAGCAGAGACTTCACCAGAATTATATGACCGACGAGAAGCTGCTCAGTTCCTACGGACCACAGAGCGCCACATCACCAGTCTCGTGGAGCGCGGTGTGCTGGGGCATTGTCGAGTAGGGCGTTACGTCATGTTCAGGAAGCATGACCTTGAGCAGTACGTAGCTAGCACCCACGTTGAGCCTAAGGAGGGGAACTAATGGAAGCCCCTAACTTGGAACACGACGACAACCGGATCAGCCAGGTTCAGAACATCGATTGGCCAGCTGCTCAGCCAACCGTCTACGACTTGATGAACGAAGGATGGTCAGTCATTCCTGTCCGCAAGGACAAGACACCGTTGCTGAAGAGCTGGAAACCCTATTCCTCTCAGAAGCCATCTGAAATGGCTATCAAGGTTTGGGAGGAAAGGTTCCAACCACCGATCTGGGCTGGCACAACTGGTCCACTGAGTGCCCGCTTCACTCTTGACTTTGATGGCAAGCCGGGCATTGAGACCATGAAGAAGCTCGGTTTGCGACCACATCGGAAGACGCCAAGAGGTTTCCACGTTGATTTCCACTGGAAGGAGCTGGAAGTCAGAAACCTGTCCCAGGTCAAGAAGGCCTTGGCTGATGCCTACCCAGGCATGGATATCAGGGGCAATGGTGGCTACATCTGTCTTCTTGGGTCATCCATCACGGGCGATTACGAGTGGCTACTAGAGAATCGTGATCCCTATGACCCAAGCGTCCTGCCAGGCGAGTTGATCAATCTGATTACTGGGAAGCGGTCATCGCTGAATGTGCAAAGTCAGCCCAACCTCCGATTGGTTGGCTCGTCGGATTGGAAACTCTCGTCATTCGAAGAGCTGAACTTAGAAGCCCTCAATCGAGCCCGTTCTGGACGCAACGAGGCTGGATTCTGGCTTGCTTGCAAACTTAGAGATAGCGGATGTTCTCTCCAGCAAGCTGAGGAAGAGATGCGGAGGTACCAAAACGCCTGCCCTCCAACCAACCCTTCAGGTGAAGAAGAACCCTACGCATGGGATGAAGCTCATGCCTCTCTGATGTCTGCTTGGAGCCATCAGCCCATCAAACCCTCGTTATGTGAAGGCACTCCAAAAATTGTCGTGAACAATCGGCAACTTCCTGACGTTGTGGCTGATGCCATGGTTGCCTTAAAGCAGTTCAATGAGCCTCCTGTTGTCTTCAACCGCAGTTTTGAGAAGGTCACGCTGTCAAAGAGAGGAAATAATCAAGTCCGTATCGAACCACTTGAAGTAGAGAATCTTAAGGGTTATCTATCCTGTTGCGCCCAGTGGATTCGAAATCAGAAGGATGGGGAAACTAAAAATGTATTTCCTTTGGAAGCAGTCGTGCGCCAGGTTCTTCATAGTGACTGGAGTGATTTCCCTGAACTTACTGGGGTGATCGATATACCCATGCTGCGGACTGATGGTACTCTTCTGGACAGCGATGGCTATGACGCTGAGACCGGTAAGTATTTAGCAATCCCACCTTCTCTTAATATCCCTCCCATTTCGGATGTTCCAAGTGACGATGAAATACAACGGGCGAAATACCTCTTGGGTGAGGCATTAGAGGAGTTCCCATTCGTGGATGAAGCCTCCCATGCGAACGCAATGGCATTCGTCCTATCAATGGTATTGCTACCCTCAATTCCTGGGTTGCTTCCCATGGCGCTCATCACCGCACCCAAAGCGGGTACGGGTAAGAGTTTCCTTGTCAGTTTGGCGTCGACCATCGCTACTGGCGGAAATGCCTCCGCGTCAGCACCTCCCAAATCTGGGAACGATGAAGAATTTCGAAAGTTTGTGACGGCGGCGTTACTTGAGGATTGTCATCTACTATTCCTCGACAACGTCGAGGGGCGATTTAGCTCCACCGCATTAAACAGGGCTCTCACAGGTCCAAGCTGGACAGACAGGCGATTGGGCGAGACAAAGGTTCTCACTCTCCCGCAACACGTTGTTTGGGCCATGACGGGCAATAACATCGAGCTAGCAGGCGATCTTCCACGGCGGTGCTACCTCATTGAAATGGACCCAAAGGTGGCACAGCCTTCGGAGCGGGAATTTAAGCGCCCTGATTTGCTTGCTTGGGTTGCCGATAACAGGGGGGATCTTCTTTGGGCTTGCTTCACACTGGCTAGGAACTGGATTTTAAAGGGGAAGAATCCTCCTCCAGGTAAACCATTTGGCAGCTTCAATGGGTGGCAATTCTTCATTGGCGGCATCTTGCATGAGGCTGGTGTACCGGGTTTCCTAGAAAACCGAGACACAATTTTTGAAGACGCCGACCCCGATCAGGCTGATTGGATTAACCTACTCACCTATTTTCACAATGAATTTGGTGACCAAGAGGTCGCAACTCGGAATCTGATGGTAAGCATCTCGGTCTACGAAAACAGGACTGAACTGCCAAGACCCCTCTCGTCCGCCCTTGACCGAGCAAATGGACCTCAAGGGAAGTTGGTAAGTCTTTCGAAGCAACTAGGTCGCATCAACAAGCAGAGATTCGACGACTCAAACCTTCGCATTGAGAAGGTAGGTGTTCGCCAGGGCGCATCGCAGTGGCGGATCCTGAGAGATCCATTGCCCATAAATACCGATCTTCCTGGTTATGAGGAGGTGCAGCCATGACAGGTGCCAGAGATCTGTCTCTGAGGTCAAGATGCAAGGATCCGACCAACACCACGCGTTGCGTCTCGCTTGAGAGAGGTGATCCCTCTGCCGTAGATGGTCTTCGTGATGGTGGGGCTGGAGTGTCCAAGTACATCTTGAATGGCCTCAAAGGACGAACCTTGATCCACGGCCAGGTGGGCGAACGTATGACGCAGATCATGGATTCGGATGTACCTGAGTCCGGACTCGTTCCTGAGCCAGCGTCGGTATCGTCCGCTGAAGGTCGAAGGCCATAGCTCGGTGCCGATTTCGTTGGTGAATACGCATCCGGAGTTCATCCACTCAGGTAGCCACTCCTTCTGTGCGTCCTGACGTGCCTTCTCTCGCACAAGCGCATCAAGAGCAGCTGGAGCAAGATCGATGGTGCGGTTGCCGTGCGTCGTCTTGGGGTGGTTGTACTGAAGGAAGGACTTCCTCTGACCGCTGGGAAGGGTCTGAGTGCCCTCTCGGAGGGTTCTCTCGATGCGGCAGGTGCTCTGCTCAAAGTCGATGTCATCCCAGTGCAGGCCGAGGCACTCCCCCAACCGCAGCGCTGTGTGCAGCATCAGGATCATGAAGGTTTCAAACTCGGTCCCCTCTGCAGCCTTCAAGGCGGCCTGTGCCTCTTCCGCACTCCAAGGTTCCTGGACCTTCAGCTCCTCATCTCGTCTGGGATTGAACCGGGGAATGTCCCGACAGGGGTTGAGGTCCACCAAGTTGTTCAGCAATGCCGAACGGTAGATACCGCTGATGATCGCCTTGACCTGATTGACCGTCGATGATGCGTACTTGGCTCGAAGCTCATTGAGATGGCCCAGCACCTCTTGCCGAGTGATCTCATGCAGCTTGCGAGCACCAAACGTGGGATACACATGCTTGGAGAGCATCTGCTGGTAGTTGCCGATGGTCTGCGGGCGAATCTTGTGAATCGCCTCAACGGCGTAGAACCACTCGGAGTACTGGCGGAACGTCTGGTTGCCGAGATCGAGCCGAACACCCTGGTCCCTCTGACCGATCAGCCTGAGTCGAATCTTCTCAGCCTTGGCCTTGGTGGGCGCTGAGACCTGCTTGTACTTCGTCTTGCCATTCGGATATTTCCCGATCGGGACCTTGGCGAACCATGTCTTGGTGGCTGCCTTGTACTGGACCGTGCCTTCCCCTCTGGATCTCATCGAACCCTCCCGAGACGAGCGTTCTGCCCCTCATTGGCACGCTCTTCCAATCGAGCGACGTATCGGATAAGAGAGGAATGTGGAATAAGTGTTCGATTGTTGATCTTGACGGCTTTGATATCTCTGGACTGAATCTGCAGATATAGCGTTGACCGTGAGATACCCAACAGCGATGCAGAGGCCTCCACTGAATACAGCAGTTTCTGGGTTTCTGACGGAATAACGTTGACGATCATCTCACCTCCTGACATAATTTGACTCACTTTCTGATGGATACTTTCCATCTCAGTGAACCAATTATACATGATAAATAGGAGAGTTTTGTAGGTTCTTTATGACTTTTTTCGTGGTTATTTTTGATTGAGATAGCAAGTCATTCACGACTGGGTGGTACTCCCGTGCAGCAACTGATCCGCCTGACGACCTCGATGGATCGAGTGGATGAGTATGCGCATGAGTACGCACGCGGTGAATCCCGGTGCAACCATGAGAGAGCTCTGGGTCGAACACGCAGAGTGAGAGGTACCCGAACCCCTTGTAATTACCGGGGATTCGGAGGTCAGGGGCCTGACGCTCAATGGTGCACTCGGCGGGATTCGAACCCACAACCTTCTGATCCGTAGTCAGATGCTCTAGTCCGTTGAGCTACGAGTGCGCTGGCCTCCGAAGAGGTGGACCGCCATCCTAGCCGATTCTCCTCGAGACCTCTCCGCTGGCACCACCCGAAGCGATGCGGCCGTCCTATCCCTCGCGATGAGCATCGAGGGCGTCGGTGAACTGGACGATCTCCCTCTGGCTGATCCCGTTGGCCCGAGCCACCCCCTGCCACCCCGTCGTCGCAGCGACCACCTCGTGCCAGATCTCGTCAGCGCGCGTCGCCGTCACCCCGAAGAAGGGGGCCGCCGCGACGAGCGCGCCACGAGTGGTGGGGTGGGCGGTCTCGTAGTTGATGCTCGTCGATCGCTCGCCCAACCGGGGGTTGGGGTTCACGTCGAAGGCAGGGGCGAGGGCCCAGCCGCCGCCCTCGAAGAGGAACCCGTGGTTCCGGAGGTGATCGTCGGTGTTGTTCATCACGATCGAGAAGGCGATCCGGCGCCACAGCTCTTCGAGGTCCTCGCCGACCCGAGCGCCGACCGACGCCATCGCCTCGGCGATCTCGACGTAGTCCGCCGCGTCGCCGTCGTGACGTCCGAGCAGCGTCATGGCGCTCATGTAGCCCCGTCGACGGAGCCCCACGCGGTCGAAGCGTTCGAGGAGCAAGACCGATGCGCCGCCGACGTCGACGAGGCGCCGATCGGGGACGGTGATGCCGGCCGCTTCGGCAAGATCAAGCGCAGTCTTCTCCCAGGCGATCACGTCCCACTCGTCCGATCGATGGGGGAACTTGGCGATAAAGAGACGATCGCCATCGCGCACCGACGCCTTCGGGCGGGCTCCCCCAAGCGATCCCGACCCGGCATCGAGCAGCAGCTTCACGCCATCGATCTGATCGCCCAGACCCCCATCGGCATCGACGAGCGCCGCAGCATGGAGGAGCCGCGGGAGCTCGATCAGCTTGGGGACGTCGGCGTGGTCGGCGAGGTAGGGACCATCGTCGAGGTGATAGCGGAGGTCACCCTGCCTGGTCATGTCCGCCACGCCGAGGAGGAAGTCGATCTCCCCGATCGAGATCGGTCCCCTCCCGGCCTCCCGAGCCATGCTCTGGAGCCTCTTGGTGACGAGGTTGCGGCCCCACCGATCAGGTGCTCCGTCAGCCATCGCTCCAGGAAGGCCCATCGTGGTCGTCGACCGCTCCGACAGGGGGAGCTCCGGGCTGATCGGTCGGGCGTCCGAGAGCTCGAGATAGGACGAGTGGTAGCGGAAGGTCACGGAGAGCTGCCCGCGGCGCTCGGTCATGTAGGCCGCTCCCGCCCGAACGGTGCCGGTGGGACGTTCGATCGAGACACTGACCTCGATCGTGGGCGCCGGCGTCATCGACGAACCCGTTTCGGCAGCACCTCGTCGGCCCGAGCTCGACCCACCGCTGTCTCGTAGGGATCGACGGCGAGGACGACCTGGTCAAGCTGGCCGAGGGCGTTTGCGACGCCGAGGAAGACATCGAGGCGCACAGTGCCCTCCCCGCGCTCGAGGCGAGACAGCGTCTGTCGAGTGATCCCTGATCGCTCCGCCACCTGCTGGGCCGTGAGGCCCTGGAGCTTGCGCCAGCTTGCGAGCTGCTCGCCGATCTCTGACGCTGCTCGCCGGACCCGTGCAGGCGTCGGTCGGGTAGCCATCTGGCCTCCTTTGGGGCAGCGTCGGATTCTAGAATGGTAATTGTATCATGCTTTAAATGATTTTATGGCAGATTAATCAAACATAATGACCTCGTAGCGTTGCCCTGCTCGTCATCGATGCTCGTGGTGCAAGGCGAGCCGCGGCGGGTCGAGCGCCGAACGTCAGCCAGCCCGCAGATCCTCGACGGGCCAGCCCATCCCCCGATCGCAGAGCTCCGGGTCCCCGGTCAGCAGGGTGGCGCCATGGGCGATCGCCGTCGCCAGGGCGAAGGTATCGGCGTAGGCCACGGCATGGTTGGCCTTGAGACGTGCTGCTTCGAGGGTCCGTCCCGGCGACGGGGCCTCCATGGTCAGGACGCGTCGGTGCTCTCGGACCACGGAACGAGATCGCCCCGCTCCCGACGGGCACTCGATGACGTTGGCCACCTCACAGAGGTTGATCCAGCTCATGATCGGTCGGTCGAGCAGTGACCCCTCGACGCGGCTCGCCACCGGCTCCACCCCCTCGAGCCAGCGAAGGACAGCCTAGGAATCGAGGCTGTTGGTCAACGATCCCGCTCCGCCCGCCGGTCCGCCTCAAGGAGCTCGGTGAGCTTGGTCCCGGAGAACGACCCTCTGAGGCGTGATGTCGGGCGCACTGCCTCGAGGCGCAGCACGCCGTCATCGAGCGAGAAGTCGATCTCGTCCCCCGGGGCGATGCCGAGCTGGTCGCGGAGGACCTTCGGGATCACCACCTGGCCCTTGGGTCCGACGCGGTAGGTCACGCTCTTGAGTATGGCCTGAGTGCCCCGCTGCACGCGCAGGGTGCTGACGTCCCGACGGGTTGACGAGGCGAGCACACCGACCTCAGCACTCGTGGCGCGCACGCGGTGCCCCGTAGCCTCACGTCCCTTGCTGGGTGAGCCCGAGGGTCAGGCTGGTGTTGTCGTACCCAACCAGAGCGTTCGCCACGGCCCAGACGGTGCCGTCCGCCATGGTGCAGGTCAGCCCGGAGCAGATGGACCCAGAGGTGCCGAGAGCGTACGGCGGGACCTGCCCAGGCTCCCAGCTCCAGCTCGCATGGTCCTTGCTCGGGTCCCTCTCATCCCGGGCCATTGGGATCCGGAGGCCGCCCAGCGCGCTCGGCTGATTGCTCGACGGTAGGCCCGTGATGCCTCGATGAGACGAGCCACCAACACCTCGCCGATCGGCATCGGCCCAGGCAGCGCGCCGAGCTCAGAGGGTCAGGTCCATCCCGTCGCCTCGTTCGCGCCGATCAGGGAAGAGCTCCCCAAGGAGGAACTGCACTCTCGGCGGGATCAGGTGCTCGGGATAGTACGACGCCAGGAGGTCGAGCCCCTCATCAGGAGTCGTGAAGCCGCAGAGGTAATAGAGCGTCCGGATGTCATCGACATCGCGGTCGGTCCTCGAGGCGAGCAGCTTCATCGCCAGCAGGTAGCGAGGAGAGGCCACTGCCACGCTGAGGCCCTCGCCCTCGTAGACCAGCGACTGGTCCGCGTCCGGGCCGGGAGCGAATGCCTTCGCTCCGTCGTTCAACCATCCGGGCTCGAGCTCCAAGCGCTCGGCCACCGAGGCTGCGGCTGCCCGGACCTCTCCGGTCGGAGCGAAGATGGCGTCCACATCCCTCGTGGAGCGCCGTGCGTCATAGGCGATCGCCATGGCGGCGCCTCCGACGACGAACACCTCTGCTCGCACCGCTCGCCGACGGAGCTCCTCGTCGAGGAGCTCGAAGGCCTCGAGCAGCTCCGCACGACCGAGTGCCGCGCTCATGCGTAGGTCAACGAGTGGCGATTGAGGAAGATGGCGCGACGTGCGAAGGAGATCGGGCTGTTCGCCATCGCGTCCGCCTCGAGCGCCCTGACGCCAGCGACGAACCAGAACTGGTCGAGGAAGTACTGCGGCGCGTTCACCCAGCCCGGCGCCGCCAGGCCATGGGTGGCGCACGAGAACTCGACGCATCCGGCAAGGAGGGCGTCGAGCCGCTGGTTCCCTGTCGGACGAGGCTGGTGCGCCACCATCTCAGAGCGCTCATCCCATGACGCATTGTCGTAGTGCTCGATGAACCGGTAGATGGTGCGGCGCGCCAAGGCCTCGTCGTCCTCGTGCAGGAGCGCAGCAGCATCCTGCGCCACATCGTCCACCGTCGGCGGCTTCCACATGCGACCTATGCTAGATCTGCATCTTCTTCGAGGCGACGGGTGGCGAAGCTCAGGTGTCCATGATCGTGGGCGCCATCAGGTGCGACGGACGTCGGTGGTCAGGCCGAAGAACCAGCGCGACGATCTGCGACGACGTAGCGTTGAGCCCCAGAGGAGGCCAGATGGCCCAGCACCGAGCACTGCCGATCCTCCAGGGCATCAGGCCGGTGCAGGCCTCACGCCTCTCGACGGACCTCATCGCCGGAGCCACCCTGGCAGCCCTCGGCATTCCCGAGGTCCTCGGCTACGCCAAGATCGCCGGGATGCCGGTGGTGACCGGTCTCTACACCTTGCTGTTGCCGTTGGTCGTCTTTGCCGTCCTCGGATCATCGAGGCACCTGGTCGTCGGTGCTGACTCCGCCACCGCCGCCATCTTGGCGGCCGGGCTCAGCGGCCTCGCGGTCGCCGGCTCGGCTCAGTGGGTGACGCTCGCCGCCATCGTCGCGCTGGTCACCGGCATCGTCCTCATCATCGCCCGGTTGATCCGACTCGGATTCCTCGCGGACTTCCTCTCGCGCAGCGTCCTCATCGGATTCCTCACCGGCGTGGGGATTCAGGTCGCCTTCCGGCAGGTGGGCCCGATGCTTGGGGTCAGCGCTCCTGAGCACAACGCTGTGAGCGCCCTCGTCCACACCGTGACCCACCTCGACGAGGCCCACCCGATGACGGTCGGGGTTTCAGCCGGCGTGGTGCTCATCATCGTGGCGAGCCGCTCCATCAGCCGCCGGATCCCAGGTGCCCTCCTGGCGGTCGTCGGCACCATCATCCTCAGCTGGGTCATGGATCTGCGCGCGCACGGGGTGAGCATCCTCGGCACGGTTCCGTCGGGGCTCCCCCGGTTCTCGGTGCCCACGTCGAGCTGGAGCGCCGTGCCGGCGCTGCTCGGCACCGTGGGTGCCGTGGCCCTCGTCATCCTGGCCCAGAGCTCCGCCACGTCACGGGCCTATGCCGAGCGCTACGAGGAGGCCTTCGACGAGAACGTCGACCTCATCGGCCTCGGAGGCGCCAACCTCGCAGCGGGACTGACCGGCTCCTTCGTCGTGAACGGAAGCCCCACCAAGACCCAGATCGTCGATTCTGCTGGGGGCCGTAGCCAGCTCGCACAGCTCTCGACAGCTGCCATCGTGCTGGTGGTCCTCCTGTTCTTGACCGGTCCCCTTCGCTATCTCCCTGAAGCCGCCTTGGCATCGATCATCTTCCTCATCGGGATCGAGCTCGTCGACCTGCCCGGCATGCGCGGGATCTGGAAGGTCCGCCGCGGCGAATTCGTGATCGCTACGGCCACCGTGGTGATGGTCGCCGGTGCCGGCGTCAAGGAGGGCGTCATCCTCGCCGTCGTCCTGTCCCTCCTCGACTACGTCCGACGGGGCTACCGGCCTTCGCGGTCGGTGCTCGCCCGCAACGAGCGGGGTCACCTGCACAGCCACCCGATCGACTCCGCCTCGCAGGCCGCCCCCGGTTTGATCATCTATCGCTTCGCCGCCGATCTCTTCTACGCCAACACCAATAGCTTCGCCAATGATGTGCTCATGTTGGCCGATCACATCCCTGGCGGCTGGCTGTGCATCGACGCCAGCGCTATCGCGGACATCGATTACTCAGGGAGTCGAACGCTACTTACCCTCAACGACCAGATCTCGAAGCGCCAGGTACGACTCGTCATCGCTGACCTGATCCACCCGGTTCACGTAGAGCTCGCTCGCTACGGAATTCTCGATGGACTCGACGACGACGCCATCTACGACACGCTGCTCGATGTCATCGAGGCTCGAGACGCGATGCTTGGAACAGGTTCGCCAGAGACCTGAGGTCAGCGACCTCGAGAAGGATTGGGCAGTCGGCCAGCGAAAGCATCAGGATCGACGACCGGACTCCTGTTGATCGATGAGCCCGAATCGTTTGCACAACTCTGGCCTCGTCGAGCTGGAGGTGATGGAGTCGCCGGGAGCCGCCATTGGACTCCGTTCTCCCCTCTCGTTTGAATTCAAAACCGGCAGCTCTCTGTCAGATACAACACATACCGGAAAACTCGATTTTCACATCTACGATTGAACGACATGAGGTACGTCTCCAAGCATGTCCCAGTGCTTGAACAGGCCACCTGCGCGACCATCAACGGCTGCGAGCCCTTTGATCAGGGGACGGCGAAAGCAGCGCTACGCCACCATGAGTTCCGAACCGTGTGGATCGGAACCTTCATTTCGAGTATCGGGACCTGGATGCAGAACGTGTTGATCGGTGCTTTTGCCCTCGGCCTCACCCATCAACCGTGGTTTGTCGGTCTGATTTATTTCGCGAACATCGGACCGATGCTCTTTCTCGCACCCATCGGCGGGTTCTTGTCCGACATCTTGGACCGTCGCAAGTTCCTCGTTTGCTGCCAGCTGGAACAAGGCGTGTTTGCGGCTGCGATCGCGGTCTTGGTCTTTGCTGGAAACCCCAACAGGTGGGCGGTTTTGTTCTGTACCCTCATGGTCGGTATCGGTTACGGCCTGAATTCGCCGGGCATTGCCTCTCTGCTTCCGACGCTGGTTCCCCGTGAGGATTTGCACGGTGCGGTCGCTCTCCAGGCAGTCCAAATGAACCTCTCTCGGGTCATTGGACCAGTGATCGGAGCACTGTTGCTTCCGGCATTCGGCTTCGGAACTCTGTTCGCCATCAATGCAGTGAGCTACCCAGTCGCCATTGTGAGCCTCGTCATCGCAAAGTACCCCGGACACGTGGCACGACGCTCCTCGGATTCAGGGCTTCATCAACTGCTCTCAGGATTCAAGATCGCGGCCGGCGATCCCTTGATCCGCAGGGTGCTCACCACGATGGGAACTTTCTCGTTTTTCTCGCTGGCGTTCGTTGGATTGATGCCGGCGATCGCGAATGACAACTTGACCGTCGCACCAGACAGCACGGTCTATGGCTTCCTCTACGCAACATTCGGCCTTGGTTGCGTTGTGGGGTCGCTGCTTATCGGCAATATCCTCGCTGACAAATGGCTCGTGAAGATCGTCCGACTGTCATTTGTCGGCTTCGCCGTCATGCTCGCCGCTTTCGCGTTGACCCGCCAGATTGAGCTTGCATTTCCCGCAGTCTTCATGCTCGGTTGCGCGTACTTCTTGACGGTCACGTCGTTATCAGTCTCATTGCAGTCTCATCTCGATGACGCCATCCGGGGACGGATTTCAGGGCTTTGGATGATGTCATTCAATGGCACCGTTGCGCTGGGTGTGCTTGCAAGTGGAGTGATCTTGCTCTTCATCCAAACCACCACCTTGCTGCTGATCGGCTCACTCGTTGCGGCCCTCCTCGCGGTGTACTGCAATCTCAGCGCGGTGCGATCAAAGGTGTAAAAGATTCTGAGATCACCGCCTGGCATGCCTGTCACTTCACGAAGCGCCCGACCGTGGCCATGAACAATCTGAACAACCGGGGTCAGGAGGGTGGCCTTCGGCCTCACCAGCTTCAGGAACGATCGTGTCATGGCATTGCTGTCTGGGGGTAAGACCGACCGGTCACTTCTCAACTCCATTAGCCCTGCTGGGATCCGAAGAGCCCGAATACCAGCGGGCGTAGCGGATGAATCATTCATCACTCCACCGCAATTGGCCCCTCAGATCGCATGGACCACGAGGACCGACTCGAGACCGCTGAAGTCCTCAGGGTTGCGCGTCACGAGGTCCATGTCCTGGGCGACCGCAGTCGCCGCGATCATCAGATCGACTGCTCGTCGCCGATGCGAACGCCCACTTGCGTTCACCGCAGCCACGATCTGGCCGAAGGCCCGCGCCGCACTCGCGTCGAAGGGGATGGGGTCAAACGTCGCCTCGACCTGCTGAAGTCGGAACTGACGACGTGACGCCTCAAGAGGATCCTTGGCCAGGGCTGGCCCAGCGGTGAGTTCGGCGAGGGTGATCGCGGAGATGGCGACCTCGTCGGGGAGCGCGCCGGCCACCCCCGGCTGGTCGAGGTCGAAGACGACCGAGGTGTCGAGCAGGGATGGCCTCACCAAAGGTCCTGGTCGAAGCCGTGGTCGAGGTCCCGACGGAACGCCGCTCCGTCGATCCGCGGGCCCACCCCTTCGAAGACAATCCGAAGGTCATCCCTGCGAACGAGGCGTCGTTGACCCGGGGAGATCGGCCGGAGCTCGGCGATCGGCTGCCCGCGCCGCGTCACCACGAACGACTCCCCTCGAGCCACCCGCTCGATAATGGCGGCATTGTCGTTGCGGAGCACCCGTTGCGCGATCACCTCTGACATGGCCTCAACGTAGCGCTTGGTGCTACAGATAGCTACGAAAAGCTACAGATGAGCGATCACACCCTTGGCGATGCCGTCTCGAGTTCACTCTCGATCGCCCCGCCCACCGCTGGACGTGGAGCGTCAACCTGATCAGGCACGAGCTCCAGGAGATCGTGACGGTCTCTGAGGCGCTGTTCGTGGCGTGATCGACATCACCACCACGCGTCACCGGCAGATCGTGGGACTGCACCTTCACACTTGGGGCGGGGATGGTGGCCTCGCCCGTGGTGAATGGGGGTCGACCCGGCGGACAGCGTCACCGAGCCGGCCGCAGGTCTCACCGCCGACCCGACGCCCACCGACGTGGGCGACCCGTGCTCCTCACCTCAGGGCGAGCACGGTGCAGAGGCTGTCATCGACCGCCCACATCGCCTCGGTACTGATACGGCCGACGAAGCTGCCGAGTCTCGTCACGTCGACCGCACCAAGTTGTTCCACCAGCACCCTGGTGGACGTTCCCTCGATCTCGATCACCGGACGGATCGAGGCCGGGCGAGCGCTCACCGATGTCGGAGCCACGAGAACGACCGACCTCGGAAGGAGCACATCGGACTGGACGACCACCCCGAAGCGACGCCCAGCCTGCTCATGGCCCACAGCTTTTGGCATCCGAAGTTCGAAGATGTCACCCCTCTGCACGGAGGCCCTCCATCATCGCTGCAACCTCGATCATCTCCGCCCGATCGACCTCGTCCGCCTCGAGCAGGCGCACCTCGTCAGCCAGGAGTTCTCTTCGCCTCAGGTTCAAAGCCGCTTCGAGCAATGCATGTCGAATAGCCGCAGAGCGCGAGAGTCCCGTCGACTCCAAGGTGCTCAGCGCTCGCTGGGCATCTTCATCGAGTCGAACGGAGACGGCGGTCCTCATTCCTCTAGCGTATCACGTTATGTATGACAAGATCAGTGCCCTCCGGAAGAAGGACAGGCACGGCCGCATGGCCCAGGTGTTTGGCCCAGGTGTCGGCTTCGCACCTTCTCATCAGGGTGTGGCGATACGGGTCATGTTCTCTGTCGACTCGCCTGCCGCCGGATGCGCAGCCTCACTCCGGATGGAACCGAAACCGTCGGAGAGATCGTCACCACCGAGATCAGAGGCGGGGCACTCCACCCTCACGGAGTGCGAGGGGTCATCGTGGAGCAGGTGACCAAGCGCGCCGAGCCCCCCAGGGCGTGCTCACCAACTGGCCTCGCCAGGCGACCGTTGGGACCATGGCACCACCGACGGACTCGGCCCAGCCGACACCGACCGTCGGCGAGTGGTTCGCCACCTGGTTCCAATCCCGGGCGTTCAAGGT
>Ga0194055_10001801_pt1 | contig 17291 bp, 14 predicted proteins | sample SepL449m_MetaG_FD_155482 | JGI IMG/M metagenome (GOLD analysis project Ga0194055, IMG submission 155482) | Anoxic zone freshwater microbial communities from boreal shield lake in IISD Experimental Lakes Area, Ontario, Canada - Sep2016-L442-9m | ecosystem: Environmental > Aquatic > Freshwater >...
ATTCACTGTTGGCGCAACAAGCGGCCACGGGCGCTCACGCTCGAAGGCCAGCGCAACGTCGAACAACAGCTCGTCGCGGTGATGCGGCGCCAACACCTGCATCCCGATCGGCAACCCGTCGATTGTTCCGGCAGGGATCGACACAGCCGGATTCCCATACAGATTTGAGATCATCGTGAGGCCACCCATCGACACGAGATCGGGGAAACGCTCGGCCATCTGGCCCAACAAGGTCGATGGCAAGCGTGGAGCAACCGTGCTGGCCACGCGCATGCCAAACAGCGCAGCCCTGGTGCCGTAACGACCAAACGATGAGTCCTTCGCCCAGTCGATGAAGCTTCGCTCGGAGCTACTGGTCGCCGCTTCGGCAGCAAAGGCCGGGCCGGGGTTGGTTGCACAGATGATGAAGTCGACCTCATCGAACGCCCGCGCCATTGCCTCGTTGGCCTGCACGCGAAGCTGCTCTGCCACCGCTGCCGTATCGAGGTTGTAGAGCGAATGCGACAGACGCATACCGATTTCAATTTCGTCAGTGAGCAACGAAGCGCACTTCGGCCAACGATCGCCAAGGTCGGCAACCAGCGTGGCCATGTTGCCCACCATCCACTGCGCAGCCAAGTTCGGAAGGTCGAGTCGCAATGGCACGCGCATCATTCCGGTGGCGGCGATGAGGGCCTCTGCCTGTAGTTCGATATGAGCAGCAACAGCCGGCTCAAGCTTCACATTCGAGATCGAGGGCAGCACCGCAACGCGCTTGCCAGCCAACGGGTGCGTGCCGAGACGAGCCTCCCATTGCCCCGACGACTCGAGGGTCGATGGGTCATAGCTATCGACGCCTGCGCATACGTCGTAGTAGCGAGCAGCATCACGCACCGAGCGCGACAGATTGCCAAAGAGCACAGTGTTGGGACGCATGAACGCATGCGGTGCGCGGGTGATGCGGCCGAAGGTGCCCTTCATTCCCAGCAGGCCGGTGTAACCCGCCGGAATGCGAATGGATCCGCCGCCGTCGCCACCAGTAGCCAGCGACACCAGACCGCCCGACACCGCTGCGGCCGAACCACTCGACGAGCCACCAACCGTGCGACCAGGGCGCCATGGGTTGTGGGTGACGCCGTTGATCTTGGTGACACTCACATTGAGGCCGCCGAACTCGCTGGCGGTCGTTGACCCAACCGGGTTCGCTCCGCCCCGATCGATGAGGCGCAACACATGATGCGATGTCTCCGTGGCGAGGCGCCCCTTAAACACCATCGAGGCTTCGGTGAACGGCCAACCCGCTACAGGCTCAAGCTCTTTAATCGCTGCGGGCACACCGCCAAACGGCATGGTGATGTCGGCTGTCGCAGCGCGCTCGAGAGCCGCCGTGAAATCACGATGCACAAACGCGTTCAGTGTGGACGATTCGATCGCCCCGATTGTGGCCTGCAGTTCTTCGAGCGGCGACCGCTCCCCCGCCCTGAACGCATCAACCAACGAACACGCGTCACCCTGCCATGGCTGCCCCGCTGTACTCATATGAGTAACCCTCCTACCTGTTCGTTACACACAGTGAGAGTCTGCCCGGTCAGCGGGTCGCGGCGTGGGGTCAGAAGTGATCGGCTCGCTTACGAAAACCGGCTCATGTCAACTACGGTGCTACCTCGTTGCGGGCGCACAGTCGCGCATCGCAACCAACGCGAAGGACACTTAACCATGGCACTGATGGCATTCGGCACGCACGAGGCTCGGCGAGCTCAAGTAGCAACTATGCGACTCGTCGCAACAGCCATGGACACTCGCCCATTCGATGGCGGAACGGCCGATCTCGTTCGCATGTTCGCTGGGCTGATGGGCTGCGCCGGTTGCCACGGCTTCGAAGAGTCGCTCGACTTCTCTGACCTCACCGGCGACACGGTCCCGTGGTCGAACAGTGACGAAGCGATCGCCATGATCGGCGAGCTCATTGCTGACTTCAACGACCGCATCGAGGCCGCCAACTCCGGACTGCTCGTAGCGCTGTTCGCCGATACTCCAGATCTTGAAGGTCTGCTCGCCGCCCGCGACATTGCACGCGGCCTCGGCTGCGACGATTCGTTGATCGACGGCGTTGTAGCCGTCGCCAGCGAGCGCGCTGCGTCAGCAAAAGCCGACCTATTCCGCCGCTTCCTCTCCGAGCGCATCGCGGTCGAAGCCGAGACCATCCGCGATCACATGGATCGTCACGATCTCGGCTCAATCACTCGACCACCAACGATCGAGCGCTATCACCGTCTCATCGCCGACGCCCCCGAGGGTTCGCTCGGCGCCGAGATGCGTCGCTTCTACTCAGACGCACGCTTCGATATTCCTGGTACACCGGGCACCCCTTTGCCAGTCGAGTTCCTCGGCTCGCACGACGTGCACCATGTGCTCGCCGGCTACAACACATCGGCTCAAGGCGAGGCCTACACCGCTGTATTCAATGCGGGCAACGCCACAGCGGGAATCGGTTGGCTCACGGTGGTGTTGTTGCAGTGGCATCAGGGCATCAAATTGGGCGTGTTCCCTGAAGGCCACTCACACCTCGATCCAGCGATGGTGGCCGATGCTGCCTTGCGCGGTTCTCAAACCGGCACCGACGTGTACGACGCGAATTGGGACTGGATGTCGCTGCTCGACCAGCCGCTCGACGAGGTTCGCGCTTCGCTCGGAATTCCGCCCGGCGGCCAGGTGGCCCACGGCGAATCATGGAACAACTGACAGATTGAGTCGACAAGCTAGATCCCTGTAGGTTGCCGCCCCATGAGCCACGACGACACTTACATCATCAAGGGCGGCATTGCCGGGCGTGATCGCCTCCGAGTGCTCGGCCGAGCGCTGCAAGCCACAACCACTGCGTTCCTCCAACGTGCCGGCGTCACCACCGGTGGCACATGCCTCGATGTTGGATGCGGGGGCGGAGATGTTGCGTTGCTGCTCGCTGAGTCGGTGGGCCCAAGTGGTCGCGTCGTCGGACTCGATCTCGATGCAGAGAAACTTGAGCTGGCAGCCGCCGAGGCCAACGCGGCACAGATCAACCAGATCGAGTATCGCGTCGGCATGGTTCAGGAACTCGATGATCAAGGCACCTACGACGTGGTTTACTCGCGCTTCTTGCTCACCCATCTTCCCGAGCCGGTTGAGGCGCTCAAGACCATGGCTGGCGCAGCTCGCCCCGGCGGCGTTGTGGCCATCGAAGACATCGATTTCGGCGGCAGCTTTTGCTACCCCGAGAATGCGGCCTACGCGCGCTACTGCGAGCTCTACACACAGGCAGCACTTGCCCGCGGTGTAGACCCGTACATCGGGCGACGTCTGCCCGCGTTGCTCGCCGAGGCTGGCCTCACCAACATCGTGCTCAATGTTGAAGCACCGGCAACGTTCAACGCCGACGTCAAAGCGGTGTCGCCGCTGACCCTCGAGAATATCGCCGACTCCACGATCACTGCGGGCCTTGCTACGCGCGAAGAGATGGATCAGCTCATCGCCGAGATCTGGGCGTTCGCCGATGAGCCACTGTCGATTCTGAGCCTGCCGCGCATCGTGCAGGTCTACGGCACCGTCGCCAGCTAACGGCCACTGGCTACCGGCTAGCTACCAACGACGCTTTTCGCGTCGTTGTAAATCGTCCCGAGACGGTCAAACGACGAGTTCACGGCTCCAGATTTCATTGTTGCCAACTCGGCATCGGTAAAGAACACCATCTCTTTCAAGGGGAGGTCCCGGGTGAGCTGCTTGACGCCTGAAATGCCGGTGTTGAAGCCGTGGTAGTTCAGTTCGTTCTCGCTGTTGGCCGGATCAAGAATGAAGTTGATGAAGTTGTACGCAGCATCGACATTCTTGGCGCCTTTGAGAATGCACCAGTTGTCCATCCAGATGTCGGTTACCGGCGCACCAATGCCCCACACATAGCGACTTGGGTCCCCGCCTGCATCGACGACGCCCTGCAGCGCCAAGCGAGCCATACCATTCCAAACCTGCGCCAGCGTAACGGTTCCGTTCACCACATCACCAGAGCCATACGAGTTGAAGGCCTTTACGTGCGGGGCGAAGTCCTTCATGAACGCCGCATAGGCGTCGAGATCTTCGGCCTTCTCGGTGGTCCAATCCACGCCGTTTGCCCAGAAATAGATTCCAGACTGAATCGGCCGGTCTTTTGCATCATGTCCGGGTTGGTGCTGGGACTTGATGTTCGGCCCGGGTTCGAGCGTAGTAGTTGTGCTCGAATTCGGCTGGTGGGATGTCGCCGATTTCGCTGTGTAGGCGGCGTTGGTTGAACCAGTCGACGTAGGTGAGGGTGGCGAGCTCGACGTGTTCTGCGTTGCGCCAGGGGCCTTGGCGACGGATGAGTTCGGTTTTGTAAAGCGCGTTGACGGCCTCGGCCATTGCATTATCGTATGAATCGCCGATGCTGCCGATTGACGCAAGCGCGTGTATTTCGGCGAGGCGTTCGGTGTGCGCAACGGAGGTGTATTGACTTCCCGCATCGGAATGCGCAATCACGCCTCGCAGCACTTGGGTGCGACGCGAGAAGATCGCCATGTCCAATGCGTCGGTGACCAAATCGGCGGTCATCGTCGCCGCGGTGCGCCACCCAACAATCATGCGTGAGTGCACATCAATCACGAACGCGGTGTACACGAAACCGGACCATGTTGATACATAGGTGAAATCGCAAACCCACAACTGGTTTGGTCGCTCAGCTCGGAACTGGCGCTTCACCAGATCCGGTGCACGCGGCGAAGACTTGTCCGGCCTGGTCGTGATCGTTGTTTTCGACCTCGTCACGCCGCGTATACCCAGCTCACGCATCAACCGGGCGATCCGATCCTTGTCGAGGTTGATGCCATGCTCGCGACGCATGGCAGCTTTCATTTTGCGTCGCCCATACACGCCGTAGTTCGCGTTGAACACCTCAAGCAAGACTGGTTTGATCGCGTCGTCGGCGAGCCGGCGGGCACACACCGGACGCGACATCGCCGAACGCACAGCGCACGGGGCGACCTGCAACACTGTGCAGATCGGCACGACCCCATGATGACGATGAGCAGCCACGAACGCCGCTACCTCTTTTGGCGGTCGAGCGCCGCCCCGAAAAAAGCTGCAGCGTCCTGCAAAATCGCGTTTGCTCTCGCGAGCTCACGATTCTCTTTACGCAACGCTGCGTTTTGCACTCTGAGTTCTTCAACCGAGCCCGGCGACACAACAGCGCGATGCTTAGCCGGCGCGGATTGCTTCAACCAGCTATACAACGTCACCGCCTTCACCGACAGCTTCGGAGCAAGACGTTCACACGCATGCTTACGCGACTCGTCCGCCTCCATCTCCTCGAGCACAAACCTGACAGCCTGGTCCTTGAACTCAGGCGTATATTCCTTGCGTACTGGCATCTCGTAATCCTCTCAGGATCTTCGAGGACATGATGCAAAACTCCGGCCGATTCAAAGCGCTTCGTTTATCACGAGCATCGGGGTGAGGTTGTATCTCATGACGACGGTTCATCGTTAGCAGTGCGATCAGGGCGAATCCCGAAGTACTCCTCAATCCAATCATCAATGTCATCGTCGGTCATGTTCTCCAACCCCTCAGGGATTGGGAACGCTCCGAGAAATTGGCGGTCAATCTTCTTCGCCATCTGATACCACCGTTCGATGCGCCGCTCGGCTGGAAGTTCACCAACGGCACGGGGACTCCAGATACAAATCTGGTCGTCCGAGGTTGCTGTCACCCTACCCAGGTTGCGTGATTCTGAGACCACGTCACTGTCGTTCAGCGGCCGGCGTGCCGCCGATGAGTTCGCGGCGGGCCCGACCACCAGCAGCGACGCACGGAAGCAGTGCTGGTAGTGGGGCGGGTGGGTATCGAACCCACGACCAAGGGATTATGAGTCCCCTGCTCTAACCACTGAGCTACCACCCCGTATCGCCAGCATCGCTGACGCGATGGTGCCGGGAAATACAAACGGGGCCCGCGAGCACGGGCCCCGTTTTGCTCCGAGGGCAGGGCTCGAACCTGCGACCCGCTGATTAACAGTCAGCTGCTCTGCCAACTGAGCTACCTCGGAAAGGCATGCTGAGATTAGCACCACGGTCTGAGATTTCCTCGGAACTTGAGGGCTTCATCACGATCGAAATAGGTGATGCGCCACACACTCATCACTCGAGGTCGAGAAATTCCTTGAGTCGCTGACTGCGCACCGGATTACGCAACTTGGCGAGCGTCTTTGCTTCAATCTGACGCACGCGTTCGCGGGTAACGCCGAACTCTTTGCCCACTTCTTCAAGCGTGCGGGCCTGGCCATCGTCGAGGCCAAAACGCATACGCACGATCTCTTGCTCACGCTCAGACAACTCGTCGAGCGCCTCATTCACTGCGGCGCTGAGCATCTTCTTCGTGGCTGCGTCGTCGGGCGCAATGACAGAACCGTCTTGGATAAAGTCGGCCAAGTTTGAGTCTTCTTCTTCGCCCACCGGGGTGTCGAGCGACAACGGGTCTTGCGAGATTCGCAGGATGTCACGAACGCGCTCGACCGACATTTCGCAACGCGCACCGAGCTCTTCAAGCGTTGGCTCGCGCTCGAGTTCTTGATGCATCTGACGTTGCATGCGCAACACGCGATTCATGCTCTCGACCATGTGCACCGGAATACGAATGGTGCGTGCTTGATCGGCGATCGAGCGGGTAATGGCCTGACGAATCCACCACGTGGCATAGGTGCTGAACTTGAAACCTTTTGAGTAGTCGAACTTGTCGACGGCTCGCATCAGACCAAGGTTGCCCTCTTGAATCAGGTCGAGGAACAACATGCCACGGCCGCTGTACCGCTTTGCGATGCTGACCACGAGGCGCAGGTTGGCCTGAATGAGGTCGCTCTTGGCTTGCTGGCCAGCCTGCACGGCTCGCATGAGACGGCGACGCTCGGCGGCTTCGAGTTCGGCATCACGCTCGTCGATCTCGATAGCGGCAAAGTTGCCAGCTTCGATGTCTTGAGCCATGCGCCGTTCGTCGTCGGCGTTGAGCAGGCCAACGCGGCCGATCTCTTTGAGATACATACGCACGGTGTCCCCGGTAGGACCCGTCTCGTACTTCTCGGCCATACGTGCCGCACGGCGCCGACGGCGCCCAACCAGTTCGCCAGCAGGATCTTCGGGCGCCTCGGGGACAACCGGGCGCACCATGCCTTGCGGCAGAGTCTCATCGATGGGGTCATCGACCGTGTTGTCGATGTCGATACCACGATCGGCAAGCGCCTCGGTGAGTTGCTCAAGCACGGTTGGGGTGAGCTCGATATCGAGCAGCACCTCGGTGACATCGTCGGCGTGGACCAAGCCCACCGGAGCAGCACTAGAAACCAGCGCATCCCACTTGAGCACATCGACACCCGGGAAGGGTGGCTGCACCAAGTCGGATTCTGTTTCTTTTGTTACTTCGTTCAAAGTGATCCGTGTTCCTCTGTTCGTAGCTCAAGCCACCTTAGCAACGCAACCGCAGCGTCCTGTTCGAGGCCCCGAACCGCCAGATTGTCGAGTTGCTTTCGCGCTTCGCTATCTGCGCGAATCTCGTCGTGGTCGGTGATTCGCAATCGAGTGCCAAGCTTACGCCGCACGGCCGCCGCTATGAGGTTGAACGCCTCAATTTCCGGATCGGCATCGAGGTCGGCAACCGCTGCTCGCTCGAGGATTTCGCGTGCCTCTGGGTCGGCCATCTCGAGCGCCGCATCGAGCAGGCCAGCCGTAGCAGCGAGCGCCGCAAATGCACGTCGGTGCACGTCGGCAGCGAACAGCTCTTCGGTGAGCCACGGAGCGATTGCTTCCCACTGCTGCAACAGCAACGACACGGCCACGAATTCGCCATTTTCGGCAGCGCCCACGCTGCGCGCCGGAGCGACATTGAGGGTGGGCTTACGCTTGGGTTGCTCGGCCACACGAACCAGATCGATCACCGGAAGTCCGGTGTGGCTGGCCACTTGGCCGGCGTAGAGCTTGCGCACGTTCAGGTCGGGGTGCTCGTTCACAACAGCCATTGCCTGCTCGGCGAGCCGGGCCTTTGCCTCGGGCGACTGCACCGACTTGCCGGCCATCACCCGCTGCAAACGGAAACCTAAGAACGGCAGCGCCGAGTTCACTGCGGCCACCAATGCCTCGGGGTCGCTGAGACTCAAGTCGCCTGGATCTTGCCCGTCGGGGAACCGAGCCACCGCCACTTGCACTTGGTACTTCTGTTCCCACTCGTAAAAGCGCTCGGCTGCACCCTGGCCCGCTTTGTCGGCATCGAACGCCAGCACCACACGACTCGCGAATCGCTTCAGAATCTGCACGTGCTGCTCGGTGAGCGCCGTGCCACAAGTAGCCACGGCGCGCTTCACGCCAGCGCGGTGAAAACCGATGACGTCGGTGTAGCCCTCACACACAATGACCTGATCGTGAGCCACAATGTCGGCCTTGGCCCAGTTGAGTCCGTAGAGCGTGCGGCTCTTGGCATAGATAGCGGTCTCTGGCGAGTTCTTGTACTTCGCTGGGTCTTCTGAGCCCGGCAAGATGCGCCCGCCGAAGGCCACCGGGTCGCCATTGTCGGCGAAGATGGGGAACAGCACGCGACCACGAAACGAATCTTGCAAACGACCGCGTTTGTTGGTGAACGCAAGCCCGGTGTCGCTCAGCAGATCGCCGGCAACGCCGATGTTGTTGCTCATCACATCCCAATCGTCGGGGGCCCAGCCCAACCGAAATGTTCGGGCGATATCGCCCGACAAACTGCGCCGTCGCAAGTATTCACGAGCCTCACGCGCGTCGGGCGACGTGAGTAGTCGTTGGTGATACCACTTGACTGCTTGCTCCATCGCCTCGACGAGTTTCTTACGGCGCAGGCGCTCTTTGCTTTCACCACCTGTGGTGTAACGCAGTTGCATCCCGACCTTGGTGGCCAACTGCTCGACTGCACCAACGAAATCGGTGTGCTCAATCTCTTGCACGAACTTGAAGACATCGCCCGAGGCACCGCAACCGAAGCAGTGATAGCGACCCATCTCTTCGCGCACGGTGAACGAGGCGCTCTTCTCGGCATGAAACGGACACAAGCCGCTCCAGTTGCGGCCAACCTTGCGCAAAGCCACGTACGCCTGAACGATGTCGACGATAGAGACGGTGCTGCGCAGCCGCTCGATGTCTTCGTCCACGATTGCCATTGCGCCGAGGATACCCGGCGGCGGCACTGCGGGCGTTAGCGCTCTTGCGGTGGCGGAGGCTCTTCGGCGCCGATCAGTTCGATCTGATCGTCTATTGCTGCAGCACCGCCAAAGCGCAGCGAAGCGAACACGGCGACCGCGAGCACTAGCGCAATCACCCCCAACGACACTCCCCCAGGAATTTCGTACCAGTGCGCAGTGATCATCTTGATACCCACAAACGCCAAGATCACCGCCAAGCCCTGCTGCAGGTAGGTGAACCGGGCATGCAGATCGGCGAGCAAGAAGTACAAAGCACGAAGCCCCAGAATCGCAAAGGCGTTCGAGGTGAACACGATGAATTGCTCGCGGCTCACCGCAAGTACCGCCGGCACTGAGTCGACAGCGAAGAGCACATCGGTGGTCTCGACCAACACCAACACGGCGAACAACGGAGTGGCCAGCTTGCGCCCATCGACATGAGTAAACAGATGTTGTCCATGCAGATCGGACGTTGTGGGGACCAACTTCTTGATGGCCCGATATGCCACGTTCTCTTGGGGGTTCATGTCGTCGGGTCCGTTACGCAACAGCTTGAACGCTGTGTACAACAAGAATGCGCCGAAGATGTAGAGCACCCACTCGAACCGGCGGATCAATGCCACACCCGTGAAGATGAACACGGCCCGCAGCACAAGCGCTCCGAAGATGCCCCAAAACAGCACGCGGTGTTGATAGATCGCCGGCACAACGAAGTACGTGAAGATGAGAGCCCACACGAATACGTTGTCGATAGACAAGCTGTATTCGATGAGGTAGCCGCTGAAGTACTCGCTGCCGGCGCGACCGCCGAAGGCCGCAAGCACAACAAGGCCAAATGAAACGCCGACGACAACCCACATCAAGGTCTCGAGCGCAGCGCGCCGCGTGGCCAACACTTTTGGTTGACGGTGGAGCACCAAGATGTCGACCAGCAACATCGCCCCGATGACCCCAAGCGTGGCGGCCCAGGCCCATATCGGAACCGAGATGTTGGCAAAGCGAGTCGCCGATTCGTCGGCGGTAAACGCACCCAATGCCGGGTACAGCATTAGTTGCAACCGCCGCGAATCGCGACCCAGTTCACGGGCTCGACCTGAGTTTTCACAAGCCCTCGAAGCGAGGAATTACTTGGTGTCGTTCTTCGAGTTTGAACCCGATGAGTTGATCACTGCTTGCGCTGCTGCAAGGCGAGCGATAGGCACACGGAACGGGCTGCAGCTCACGTAGTTGAGACCGGCGTTGTAGAACAACGCGATGCTCTCTGGATCGCCGCCGTGCTCGCCGCACACACCAATCTTGAGATCCTTCTTGGTGCTACGGCCGCGCTGCACGCCCATGCGCACCAGTTCGCCCACGCCACCCTGATCGATGGTCTCGAATGGGTTGCGCTTGAGCAGGCCCTGCTCGAGGTACGCAGGCATCATCCGACTCTCTACGTCGTCGCGGCTGAAGCCAAACGCCATCTGGGTGAGGTCGTTGGTGCCGAAGCTGAAGAAGTCGGCCTCTTCGGCGATCTCGTCGGCACGAATTGCTGCTCGTGGCGTTTCGATCATGGTGCCGATGGTGACATTGGGCTTGTTCTTCATGCCCTTCACGGCAAGGTCGATCTCGGTCTGCACCCAGCTACGTGCCAGTGCGAGTTCTTCACGGGTGACCGTGAGCGGGATCATCACCTCGACGATTGGGTTCTTGCCCCGCGCCCGCAACGATGCCGCAGCGGCCATCAGCGCACGAACCTGCATGGCGTACAGGCCTGGCTTCACAACGCCCAAACGCACACCACGTGTGCCGATCATTGGGTTGTGCTCGGCCCACTCTTCGGCAGCCTTGAGTTCGGCCTTCTCACGCTTGTTGAGGCCAGTGGTGGCGGCCTTGATGCGCAGCTCTTCGACCGACGGCAAGAACTCGTGCAGCGGAGGATCGAGCAAACGAACGGTGACCGGCAGGCCATCCATGGCCAACAGAATCTCTTCGAAGTCGATCTGCTGCACGCGACCAAGATCGGCCAATGCTTTGAGTTCGTCTTCGGGGGTGTCGGCGAGAATCATCTCGCGAACCACTGGCAAACGGTCGGGGGCCAAGAACATGTGCTCGGTGCGGCACAGGCCGATGCCCTCAGCGCCGAGGTTGCGCGCGTTGGTGGCGTCTTCGCCCGTGTCGGCGTTGGCACGAACGCCAAGCTTGCCCTTACGAACCACGTCGGCCCACTCGAGGATGGTGTTGAACTCGGCTGGTGGCTCGGCGGCCGCCAACTCCATTGCGCCAAGAATCACTTCGCCGGTGGTGCCATCGAGGCTGATGACATCGCCTTCTTTGACAACAACATCGCCAACGCTGAACTTCTTGCCGTCGATCTTGATGGCATCGGCACCCACGATGGCGGGCGTTCCCCAACCACGTGCCACCACGGCAGCGTGGCTCACGAGGCCACCGCGAGCGGTGAGAATACCTTGGCTGATCATCATGCCGTGCACATCTTCGGGGCTGGTTTCGCTACGAACGAGGATGACCTTTTCGCCACGCTCGTCGGCCTTCACTGCATCGTCGGCGGTGAAATACACCTTGCCCACAGCAGCGCCAGGCGACGCAGCGAGACCCTTAGCCAACACCTTGCCCTTGCCGGCGAACTGAGGATGCAAGACCTGATCGAGATGCTCGGCGGCAACGCGTGTGATGGCTTCGGTGCGGCTGATCTTCCAGCGCTTATCGCCCTTGCCGGTGCCCTTGGTCATGTCGACGGCCATCTTCAGCGCGGCAGCGCCGGTGCGCTTGCCAACACGAGTCTGAAGCATCCACAACTTGCCTTGCTCAATGGTGAACTCGGTGTCGCACATGTCGGTGTAATGACGCTCGAGACGCTCAAAGATGGTCATCAGTTCGGCGTGAAGGCCGGGGAAATGACCCTTCATGTGATCGAGGTCTTCGGTATTGCGGATGCCAGCAACAACATCTTCGCCCTGAGCGTTGATGAGGAAGTCGCCATATGGCTTGTTCTCGCCAGTGGCTGCGTTACGGGTAAAGCCAACGCCGGTGCCGCTGTTCTGGTCACGGTTACCAAACACCATGACCTGCACGTTCACAGCGGTGCCGAGCTCGTGGCTGATGCGCTCGCGCACGCGGTAGGCAATGGCGCGGGCACCGTTCCAGCTGGCAAACACAGCCTCGACTGCGCCACGCAGCTGCTTCACAGGATCTTGTGGGAATGCCTTGCCAGTGGCCTCTTTAACAATGGCCTTATACGACTGGCACAGCGCCTTGAGCGTTGCTGCTGGAATCTCGGCATCGGTCTTGACGCCTGCAGACTTCTTCGCGGCTTCGAGTTCGTGCTCGAAGGGCTCGCCCGACACGTTGAGCACAATGCGGCCATACATCGCAATGAAGCGACGGTAGCTGTCGTACGCGAAACGCTCGTCGCTCGTAACACGAGCCAGACCCTTAACGCTCTTGTCGTTGAGACCAAGGTTCAACACGGTGTCCATCATTCCCGGCATCGAGAACTTGGCACCCGAGCGAACGCTCACGAGCAGCGGATCATCGGCGTCGCCGAGGTTGCGCTTCATGGTTGCTTCGAGCTTGGCCACTTGCGCAGCGATCTCGGCGTCGAGGCTGGTTGGCCAACCGCCATGCATGTACGCACGGCAGGCGTCGGTGCTGATGGTGAAACCCGGCGGCACCGGCAGTTTCAACACACTGGTCATCTCAGCGAGGTTGGCACCCTTTCCGCCAAGGAGGTCTTTGTACTCCATAGGGGGACGGCGATGTTTGTGGGAGAAAGCGTAGACGTACGACACGGGGATTGAGTGTAGAAGATTGAGCCGCAAACACGGGAGATACGCAGCGGATTAACACCCAATGGTCCCCAGAACGGGCCAACGCGCTCGAATACCAATGCGTGCGTCGTAGGCTCGCTGGATGAGCACCGCTCCAAGCCTGCGCATCTTTGGTTTCCCGGTCGACATTCGTCCCGGCTTCGTAATGCTGATGGCGTTGTTCGTCTTCCTGAACCCGGGCGAAGTCGGACTCTGGCTTGCGGGGTGCGTCGGACTTTTTACACTGATCCACGAACTCGGCCACGCATTTGCCGCTCGCGCAACTGGCGCCGAAGCCAGCATTGCGCTCGACTTCCTGGCGGGTTACGCATCGTTTCAACCCACTCGAGCGCTCAAGCGCTGGGAACGCGCTGGCATCTCAGTGGCGGGGCCGGCTGTGCAAATCGTGTTGGGCATCATCGTCCTCGCAGCGTTGGGCACAAGTCCGTTCGATGTCGATCACATCCGCAGCACCGCGCCGACGCTGGCTGTGTGGTGGGCGGGACCCATCATCGGCCTCGTGAACCTGTTGCCGATCTTGCCGCTTGATGGCGGCAACATCATGATGAGCGGCCTCGATGCAATCATCCCCGGCCGGGCTCGCACCGCGATGATCTACTTCAGCATCGCTGTCACCTCGGGCGCTCTCGTTGTGCTCGCTTTTGGCAACCACGCGATCGGCCCATACTTTTTGATCTTCCCGCTGCTGACCCAACTGCAAATGCTGCAGCATCGCAAGACCCAGACGTCGCTCGATCGACACGGCAGTTGGCAACAGTGGGCAGTCAGCGCCGAACGCGATGCGTGGACTACCGGCAAGCCCGGCGCCTTTCCTCCGGGTATGAACGTTTCGCCATGGTTCCGCGCAGCCGAACTTGCACGCGTGGGCAAGCTCGACGAAGCAGCTCGACTGCTCACCGACAACTTCGATGCAAATCAGAGCGCAAACTGGATGCCACCAGACGCAGCAAGCCCCGAAGAACTCGCGGCACTCGTTGGCTTGTTGCCCCAGCCATTGCCTACGGGCAATGCGTACAGCGAATACGTGTTGGCTACGGCACTCGCGCGGTTGGGGCAGTTCGACGTCGCTGCCCGATACGCGGCCGATCTCTATCGGCGCTCGCCGGGCACGATGCCCGCAGTGGTTGTGGCGCAATGCGCTGCAGCCCTCAACGACAACGAGCTCGCCGTGAAATGGTTACAGGCCGCCTTTGCCAGCGGCACCAACCTTGGTGCGCTGGCCCAGGCCATCGATGAGCTTCCCGAGTTCGTGCGCCTGCGCGATCATCCCGAGGTAACGATTCTTCGCAGCGAGCTTTCGCTAAGCCTCTAAGGCCCGAGCCGCAAGCACCGTCACATCGTGGCCGCACACCTGCACCACATCGCTCGGCTGCACCGAACGCGAAATAGACGCAAGCGCGCACCACTCCCCCGCATCGTCGCCCGAAGCGGGCCGCTCAGCTGAGCTCGTGATGTGACCAACCACCGTGGCGCCATGAGTGATCTCGTCGCCAACATTGAGCGGCGTTGAGCTCTGCAGGCGTCGCACGAACCGCGGTGCTTGCGAGCCGCGGCTATCCATGCGCTCAACAAGTTCTTGGCCGGGATAGCAACCCTTGGTGAAGTTCACGGCATAGGCCACAACGCCGGTCTCGGCTGGGATGGTGGCGTCGGTGATCTCGCTGCCCATCGCGGGCCACCCAGCACTGATTCGAGCCAGCTCGAGCTCGGCAAGAGAACCCTGCGCTACGCCTGCGGGCGCTTGCGGATCTGGACCGATGAGATCGAATGCATCGGCGGCGCCCCATGCAGGCACACCATGAGCCACGGCCTCAGTTGCGTAGCGCACTGATACACATCGCCATTGCATCGCAGCGATATCGACCTTCACACGAATCTTGAAGCGATTCAGCCGCGTCATCAGCGGTTCGCCGAAGCCATGGTCTGTGTCGATCACAAACTCTTGGTCGGCCACGCGGGTAATACGAAAGAGCGCATCGATCTTGCCGATGGGCTGCAAGACGAAGCTGTAGGCAGAAGCGCCAACGGCCAGCCCTCGAATGTCCTGGCTGATCTGGCTCTGTACATAGGTGAGCGCATCGTCGCCCGATACGCGTACAACATCACGATCTACTTCAGTCCAAAAGGCAGTCACGTGCCTAGTGTGGCGCGCGATCACGCGTTGCGGTGGACTTGTGCTCAGACTTAAGCGACTGTGCCTTTTTCGCGGCGTCGGGCAGTCATTCGCCGAGCAGCCGGAATGGCGGCCAAGAACGCCGATGCCTTGTTCGCGCACTCGAGATCTTCTTCTTCAGGAATCGAGTCGGCAACGATGCCCGCACCCGCCTGCAAATGGGCGCCATGCGAACTGACGAACATTGTGCGAATCGCAAGTGCCGTGTCGAGGTTTCCGCTGAAGTCGATGTAACCCACGACACCCGCGTACGGCCCACGTTTCACTGGTTCGAGCGAATCGATGATCTCCATCGCCCGAACCTTGGGTGCGCCGCTGACCGTGCCCGCAGGCAGCGTTGCTCGCAACACATCGATAGGTGACTTGCCGGCCACCAGCGAACCCGACACCTCAGAGGTGAGGTGCATCACGTGGCTGTACTTCTCGAGGGTCATCAGTTCGTCGACATGCACGGTGCCGAACTTGGAGACGCGGCCCACATCGTTGCGGGCCAAGTCGACGAGCATGATGTGCTCGGCGATCTCTTTGGGGTTCTCGCGCAACTCGCCGGCCATACGCCGATCGTGTTCTTCATCGCGACCGCGGCGACGCGTGCCCGCAATGGGACGAGACACGACCTTGCCCTGCAACAGCTGAACCATCGGCTCGGGCGACGAGCCCACCAAGGTCATCTCAGGATGACGCAAGAAGTACATGTAGGGGCTCGGGTTGATCTGGCGAAGTACGCGATACACATCGAACGGGTCGGCCTGAAGATCGATATCGAATCGCTGCGACAACACCACCTGGAAAATGTCGCCAGCAAGGATGTGCTCTTTGGCCACTTCGACGGCCTGCTGGTACTGACCGTTAGGCATCGACGAGGTCATCGCTGGCAACGCCTCGCCCGGTTCGGGCGGTGACACCGGCGCATAGGCCAATGGCCGAGCGAGATCGGACACGGATTGCTGCACACGTTGCGCGGCTGCGTCATAGGCGGCATCGAGTTCGGCGGCCGTGAGGTTCAGCACCGGCACGCTCTCGATGAGATACACGCGCTGTCGCCAATGATCGAATGCAGCGAGCGAACCAATCACGCTCATCACGGCGTCGGGCATGCCGCGGTCGTCGGCTGCCGCATTGGGCAGGTTCTCCACTTCGCGGATGACGTCGTAACCCAAAAAGCCCATCAACCCGCCCTGCAGCGGTGGCAAGTCGGGGAACAACGGCGCCTTGTAGTGCTTCAAGATTCCTTCGAGCGCAGCCAAGATGCCCTTGTCGAGCGGAACATCGGCCGGCAGCGAACCTTCGACAGTGATTGCGCCGTTGCGCAGCAACATCGAGGCCTGCGGTGACCGACCAACGAACGAATAGCGGCTCCAGCGTTCGGCGTGCTCGACAGACTCGAGCAAGAAACCGTTGCCGTCGCCCACCAATTTCACATAGGCAGCAACCGGTGTTTCAAGGTCGGCAAGCAGTTCGGTCCACACCGGCAACACGGTGTGCTCGGCAGCGAGAGCGTGGAATTCTTCACGCGAGGGACGCAGACGGAAATCGCTCATCGCTCGTCAGTCCTCTGCGCCAAAGCGACGGAAGAAACAGCTATACGCACCGGTATGACAGGCGCCGTTGCCTTCTTGCTCAACCTTGAACAGCAACACATCGGCGTCGCAGTCGTAGTAGGCCTCGCGTACAAACTGACGATCGCCGCTGGTGTCGCCTTTGCGCCACACCTCTTGGCGGCTGCGACTCCAATAGACCATGCGTCCTTCGGTGAAGGTCATCTGCAAGGTCTCGCTGTTCATCCACGCAACCATCAACACGTCGTTGGTGGCGATGTCTTGGGCGATAACCGGCACCAGACCGGCGGCATCAAACTTCACCGCAGCGAGTTGGTCTGGGGTGGCGTCGATCGGTACTCCGGTTGGCATTCGGCCATGTTAGAGGCGACGGCCTCAACTCGCCCGATCGTTTAGATGTAGAGCCCTGTGCTGCTCTCGTTGCGAGATGCCGCAACGGCGTGCAGATCGCGCTCGCGCAACATGATGTAGTCCTTGCCGCCCACCTCGACCTCGTAGCGATCATCGGGGCTGAACAACACGCG
>Ga0194055_10001802_pt1 | contig 17288 bp, 17 predicted proteins | sample SepL449m_MetaG_FD_155482 | JGI IMG/M metagenome (GOLD analysis project Ga0194055, IMG submission 155482) | Anoxic zone freshwater microbial communities from boreal shield lake in IISD Experimental Lakes Area, Ontario, Canada - Sep2016-L442-9m | ecosystem: Environmental > Aquatic > Freshwater >...
ATTGCTAAATGCATAAGCTAGAAGATTAAGTGACTCGGTAGCACCTTTTGTAAACACAATCTCTCGTGCGTCAGCACCTAAGAATTTCGCAACTATTTCGCGGGATTCCTCAAATAATTCAGTCGCCTCCTCAGCCAACTGATGCGCTCCTCGGTGGGCAGCGGCGTTGTGGAATTTGTAAAAATCCATTTCAGCATCAATAACTACCTGTGGTTTTTGACTCGTAGCACCACTATCTAAGTAGATGAGCTTTTTGCCATCACGAATAGTGCGCGAAAAGATTGGAAAATCTTTGCGAATCTTCGTGACATCGAGAGTCATAATTGCAGACTAATTACCGACGTATTCGGCATATCCCTGCGCTTCTAGCTTGTCTGCTAATTCTGGACCGCCTTCTTCAACTACGCGTCCATTAGCGAAAACATGCACGAAATCTGGCTTGATGTAACGCAAAATTCTTGTGTAGTGCGTGATGAGTAGAACTCCTAGGTTATTGGAATCCTTTGCGCGGTTAACGCCTTCAGAAACAATTCGAAGAGCATCAACATCTAGACCCGAATCGGTTTCATCTAAAATCGCAATTTTTGGCTTTAGGAGTTCGAGCTGCATGATTTCATGGCGTTTCTTTTCTCCACCAGAAAAACCTTCATTGACATTTCTCTGAGCAAAACTTGGATCAATAGATAAAGCTTCCATGGCTTCTTTTACTTCTGATACCCATGTACGCAACTTTGGTGCTTCACCGCGAAGTGCGGTTGCTGCTGTGCGTAAGAAATTTGATACAGATACACCTGGTACTTCAACTGGATATTGCATTGCTAAGAAGAGTCCAGCCTTAGCGCGTTCATCAACGCTCATCTCAAGAACATCGGTTCCATCTAGAGTTACCGAACCACCTGTGATGGTGTACTTAGGATGGCCAGCGATTGAATACGCAAGAGTTGATTTACCGGAACCATTTGGTCCCATGATTGCGTGAGTTTCTCCTGATTTAATTACCAGATCAACACCCTTAAGAATTTCTACAGCACCACTTTCAGTGTTTACAGAAACTTGAAGGTTTCGGATATCTAATGTGCTCATGGTGACCTGTTATCTCTCGTATTTGTTTGCGGACTATTTATCAGTAAATTGAACTTCTACAACATCATCGACGATGCTGACTGGGTAAGTTTTAACAGCGATATTGGCTGGCAATGTAAGTGCCTCACCAGTACGAAGATCAAACTCTGCTCCGTGAAGCCAACACTCAATTTTAAAATCTGTTACATCTCCCTCTGATAGTGACGCCTCAGAATGTGTGCACGTATCGTTAATTGCAAATACTTCATTACCGATACGTGTAAGGCAGAGATCTTCACCATTAATTGAAACCTTTACAGGTTTACGATCTTGTAGTGCAGAAAATTTGATTGAGCTCACCTTATGCACCAGCTTTGACAAGTTCATCATCGATTCGCTGCATTAAGCGATCTTGAATGTCTGTATCGGCAATTTCAGTGATGATTTCAGAAAAGAAACCACGCACCACTAAACGCCTTGCATCTTCAACTGAAATACCGCGCGACATCAAGTAGAAAAGCTGCTCATCATCAAAGCGACCAGTAGTACTTGCGTGGCCTGCTCCAACAATTTCGCCGGTTTCGATCTCTAAATTTGGCACTGAATCGGCGCGAGCACCATCTGTGAGCAATAAATTTCGATTAAGTTCGTATGTATCGGTTCCCTCGGCATTGGCACGAATAAATACATCACCAATCCAAACTGTATGTGCTTTATCTCCAGATAACGCGCCCTTGAAATTAACACGAGATTTTGCATTAGGAACACAGTGATCAACGAAAATGCGGTGCTCAAAGAACTGCCCAGCAGTTGCAAAATAAACACCAAATAATTGAGCATCTGCGCCAGGACCAGTAAATTCAACTGTAGGAAGTAGGCGAACAACCGAACCACCAATAGTGACAGTTATGGATTTAAACATGGCATCTTTATCAACGATTGCGTGGTGCTTACCAACATGAACAGTTTTCGCATCCCACTCTTGCAAAGTTACAAAGGTTAAATGAGCGCCTGACTCGACTTTGAACTCGACTTCCTCTGCTAACAAGGTGTCCCCTGTATTTGCAAGAATTACAGTTGCCCGTGAATTCGTTCCCACATGGATTAAAACGCGAGAGAATTCAGCAGCGTTTAGATCAAAAGTTTTTCTCGAAAGATGGATTGGAGCACTCACTTCGGTATTGGCAGCGATTTTTAGCACTGCAACATCTGAGGAAAACTCTCTGACTCTGTTCATTACTGCGTCATCAGTTGTGCTCAAAGATGGCAAAAGCTCTCGCGAGATTCTTTCGAAAGTAACACCAGGGGTAAGTGCGGAATGCACCGAGAGCGAACGATGCTCTGCAATTGCTACAGAACCATCGTGTAAACCTTTAAGGCGATTAAGTGGCGTAAAACGCCACGACTCTTCCCGTCCGTGAGGCACCAAAATATTTGTGGTTAAAACACTCATTAACCAACAGCGCCTTCCATTTGAAGCTCGATCAAACGGTTGAGTTCTAGTGCGTACTCCATTGGAAGTTCGCGAGCAATTGGTTCAATAAACCCACGAACGATCATTGCCATTGCTTCATCTTCTGTAAGACCACGTGACATCAGATAGAACAATTGATCATCGCTGATCTTGGAAACTGTTGCTTCGTGACCCATCGAAACATCGTCTTCTCGCACATCAACATAGGGATATGTGTCAGAGCGAGAAATCGTGTCAACCAAGAGCGCATCGCATTTCACTGTGCTCTTTGAATGATGAGCACCCTCTTGAATCTGTACTAACCCACGATATGAAGTTCTTCCACCACCACGAGCAACTGATTTAGAAATTACAGTTGAAGATGTATATGGCGCAGCGTGAACCATCTTTGCACCAGAATCTTGGTGTTGTCCTTCTCCAGCAAATGCTAATGAAAGTGTTTCACCCTTTGCATGTGGCCCCATAAGAAAAATTGCTGGATATTTCATGGTTACCTTTGAACCAATATTTCCATCAATCCACTCCATGGTTGCGCCTTCTGCACATGTAGCTCGCTTCGTAACCAAGTTATAAACATTGTTAGACCAGTTTTGAATGGTTGTATATCGAACACGTGCACCCTTTTTGACAATGATTTCTACGACTGCAGAGTGCAATGAATCAGATTTATAAATAGGCGCAGTACATCCTTCTACGTAATGAATATATGAATCTTCATCAGCGATGATTAAGGTACGTTCGAACTGGCCCATATTTTCAGTGTTAATGCGGAAATAAGCCTGCAAAGGAATCTCTACGTGCACTCCCTTGGGAACATAAATAAATGAGCCACCAGACCACACAGATGTATTCAAGGCAGCGAATTTGTTATCGCCAACTGGGATTACGGTTCCGAAATACTCTTTGAATAGTTCTGGATGCTCACGTAAACCTGAATCAGTATCAAGAAAAATAACTCCTTGTGCAGCAAGATCTTCACGAATTGAGTGATACACAACTTCAGATTCGTACTGCGCGGCTACGCCTGAAACAAGGCGCTGTTTTTCCGCTTCTGGAATACCTAAACGATCGTAGGTGTTCTTAATATCTTCTGGAAGGTCATCCCATGTTTGTGCTTGCTTCTCAGTTGAACGAACAAAGTATTTGATTGTGTCGAAAAAGATTCCAGACAAATCGGATCCCCAAGACGGCATCGGCTTTTTCTCGAATAGCGCCAAACCCTTAAGTCGTAGATCTAGCATCCACTGCGGTTCGGACTTCTTTGAAGAGATATCACGGACAACATCTTCGTTGATGCCTCGCTTAGCGTTATCACTTGTCTCATTCTTATCTGCCCAGCCGTATTCGTAATTACCAATTCCTTCTAGTTCTGGGTGGGCGATTGTCATGAGCGACCTCTCTTAGTAGTTAACGTACGAGCCGTTTTTGGTACAAAGGTTGTGCAGACACCATCGCCGTGAGCAATGGTTGCTAAACGTTGAACGTGAGTACCGAGAATCTCCGAGAAAGCACGAGTTTCAGCTTCACACAATTGTGGGAACTCTGCTGCAACGTGTGCGATTGGGCAATGGTGTTGGCATATTTCTTCGCCATGCGCTTTCACAACAACATTTGCTGCATAGCCTTGCTCGGTGAGAAATGAGGCCAAAGCATCACTCTTTTGAGATTTCTTAACAATTGAAAGCGACGCTTTTTTAATAATGTCTTCAGCGCGAGATTCTGCGAAAGCTTTAATACTCTCTTCTCCCATCTGAGAGGACATAAACTTCAAAGCAGCGACTGCTAAATCATCATAAGAATGCTCAAACTTTTCACGACCGTTATCAGTCATCACAAAAACTTTTGAAGGTCTACCGCGGCCTCGAACAAGAGCTGCATGTGGTTCGCGCGCTTCTAGAACTCCATCGGAAACAAGGGCATCTAGATGGCGACGAATTCCGGCCGGTGTAAAACCAAGTTTCGTTGAAAGAGCAGCAGCTGTTGAAGGTCCGTTTTCCAGGATCTGGCGAGCCACCGTATCGCGGGTACGCACATCATCAGCAGGTGCTATTCCAGCGGCTATTTTCACAACACTATTGTGTCTTAAATCAATGATTCTTACCACTCGAGGCACACCGGCAATTGGCATCGCCCAGCTTGCCTGCCAATCTAGGCTAAGCCTATGAGCGAATTTGCCGGTAAGTGGTTAGTGGCAATTCTGCGGATTCTCTTAATTTTTCAAACCGGCATTGTGCTTACCGGCGGAGTCGTTCGATTGACGGGTTCGGGCTTAGGTTGCCCAACCTGGCCTGAGTGCTCAGGTGATTCATATACCCCAGTTCATGGACAAATCGAAGGCTTCAAGTCGTGGATTGAATTCGGTAATCGTTTATTAACCTTTGCACTCGTTCTAGCTTGTGCGCTATCTATTCTTGCGGTGTTAATAAGTAAGCGAAAAGATCTACGCTTGTTAGTACTCGGACAGTTCGCAGGAATTTTTGGTCAAGCAATTTTAGGTGGCATAACAGTTCTTACAGATTTACATCCGCTACCTGTTGCTGGTCACTTCGTACTATCAATCATTTTGATTGCAGGTGCGCAATCACTCTTAACGAAAGCTAAAGTTCCATACGAGAGACGTAGGCTCGGAAAAAACGCACTGCACGCGCTCTCTCGTGGCCACGTAGGTCTGACTTTCATAGTTATTGTTGCCGGCACATTGGTCACGGGATCTGGTCCTCACGCAGGTGATGTTGCAGCGCCGCGATTTGGCTTTGACGTGCAAACTATTGCTTGGCTACACGCAGATCTTGTAATCGCGTTATTTGGACTCTCCCTTGCCTATGTAATTTATGCTTCAACTCCAGTAGCAACAAAACGGTTACTTAAGTTCTTCTTCCTCGCTGCACTACTACAAGGAGTAATTGGGTACATCCAATACTTCCTCGGCTTGCCAGAATTAATTGTTGCCCTGCACATGCTCGGTTCCACATTAGTGTGGATAAGTGCATGGAAAGTATGGCTATCCGTTTCAAGACAACCACAGAGAGTGAATTAGATTAATGAGCGCAATAGCCAAATGGAGTAAAGAAGACGATTTAGTAATTTCCTATGCTCGAGCTCTTGCCATGGATGCAGTGCAGAAAGTAGGAAATGGTCATCCTGGAACAGCGATGTCGTTAGCGCCTGTCGCCTACTTACTCTTTCAGCGCCACTTAAAACATGATCCAAGTGATCCGAATTGGATTGGGCGCGATCGATTCATTCTTTCTTGTGGGCACTCGTCACTGACTTTGTATACGCAACTCTTTCTCAGTGGTTATGGATTAGAGATAAAAGATCTTCAGGAGTTTCGCACATGGGGCTCATTAACTCCTGGTCATCCAGAGTTTGGTCACACCGCAGGAGTTGAAATGACCACAGGTCCATTAGGTCAAGGAATTTCAACGGCAGTTGGTATGGCAATGGCCGCGAGATATGAACGCGGGCTCTTTGATCCTTTAACCACGGATGGTTCGTCCTTATTTGATCACAACGTATGGGTTATTTGCTCCGATGGAGACTTACAAGAAGGCGTCAGTAGCGAAGCAGGATCTTTTGCAGGTACCCAAGAGCTCGGCAATTTGAACGTTATTTATGATGACAATCGAATTTCTATTGAAGGCGACACACACGTAACATTTACAGAAGATGTTTCAGCAAGATACCGCGCATACGGCTGGGAAGTTATCGAAGTCCCTGCGCAATCACATGGCGATGTAGATCTAGTTAAGTTAGAAAAAGCGATGTCACAGGCTGCTGCAAATCTAAAAAGGCCGACACTAATTAGATTAAAAACAGTTATTGCATGGCCAGCGCCACAAGCAAAGGGCACGGCCAAATCCCATGGTTCAGCACTTGGAGCAGAAGAAATCGCTGCAACCAAAAAAGAACTCGGGTTGAATCCAGATGAGCATTTTGCATTTCCGCAAAATTTATTGGATCACTCTCGTATGGTAAAGCAGCGCGGTGCCTCGCTACGAAAAGAGTGGAATACAAAATTTGAAGCATGGAAGAGCGCAGAACCAGAACGTGCTAAAACTCTGAATCGAATACTTTCACAACAACTTCCCACAGATTGGGACTCTCTCATTCCAGTTTTTGAAGCTGGGAAAGAGATTGCTACTCGCAAAGCATCTGGAGATATCATTAACGCTCTTGCACAGAAACTTCCTGAAATGTGGGGCGGTTCAGCGGATCTAGCAGATAGTAATAACACCACAATTGAAAGCGGAGATTCATTTCTTCCAGAATCTAGTGCAATGAAGAGTGCAAATCCATATGGACGTATCATCCACTTTGGTATTCGAGAACATGCAATGGGATCAATACTCAATGGAATTGCATTGAGTGGTTTAACAAAAGCATTTGCTGGCACGTTCGCAGTTTTCAGTGATTACATGAGACCGGCAGTTCGTTTGGCTGCTCTGATGAAACTGCCTTCTACATTTGTTTGGACTCATGATTCAATCGGATTAGGTGAAGATGGGCCGACACATCAACCCGTTGAACACTTTGCGGCACTTCGTGCGATTCCAGATTTAGATGTGATCAGACCAGCGGATGCCAATGAAGTTGCTGCGGCATGGCGTGCAATTATTCAACGTCGCAAAGCGTGTGGCATATTGCTTTCCAGACAAAATTTGCCAGTTTTCGATCGCTCAGTGTTTGGTTCAATTGATGGCGTTGCTCGCGGTGCTTACATTCTTCAAGAGGCTAGTTCCACCCCTGAAGTTATTTTGATGGCCACAGGATCCGAAGTTGCTTTGGCAGTTGCTAGCGCACAGGCGTTGGAAACTTCTGGTATCTCGACACGTGTGGTCAGCGTTCCATGTTTTGAATGGTTTAACGAACAAACGCAAGCGTACAAAGATGAAATTCTCCCCCCTTCAATAAAAGCTCGTGTGAGCATCGAAGCAGGAATTGCTCAGGGTTGGCGAGATTACGTAGGCGATAGCGGAGCATCTATCTCTCTGGAGCATTACGGTGCATCAGCCAGTGCCACTGTTTTATTCAAAGAATTTGGTTTCACCGTAGAAAACGTAATTGCAACCGTGAAGAAAGTACTTTCTTGATTACGCAAGAGATCTCTAAAGCGGGCACTTCCATCTGGTTAGATGATTTGTCGCGAGCAAAGTTAGCCGGTGATGATCCGCAAAGTTTGCCATCTCGTATTGCCAATTCTGGGGTTGTAGGTGTTACAACTAATCCAAGTATCTTCAACTCAGCGATTACTGGATCAGCTGATTACGCCGCTGACATTGCATCTATGAAGTCCCTCTCCCCCGAAGAAATCGTTAAGAAACTAACAACTGATGATGTTCGAAAAGCCTGTGATCTCTTTGCTTCTATCTACACGCAATCATCCTGCGTAGATGGTCGAGTAAGCATTGAAGTCGATCCACGACTGGCTCATGACACACAAAACACTATTTCTGAGGGTAAGTCCCTCTGGCAGTTAGTAGATCGCCCTAATCTTTTGATTAAAGTTCCAGCAACCAAAGCTGGCTTACCTGCAATCACTGAATTGATCGCAAGCGGAATCAGCGTTAATGTCACGCTTATTTTTTCTTGCCAACGCTATGAAGAAGTAATCGATGCTTTTATCCTGGGAGTAGAAGGTGCGCAAAAGCGAGGCATTAATCTTTCAACAATTCACAGCGTGGCATCTTTTTTTGTTAGTCGCATTGACACTTCAGTTGATCGTAAGCTGAAAGAAATAAACACCCAAGCCAGTCTTGAACTCCTTGGCAAAGCTGCCATTGCCAACGCTGTTCTTGCCTATGAACTTTTTCTTACAAAATCCAAATCTGCGCGATGGAACAAGTTAGGCGATGCTGGAGCGCAAATGCAACGTCCACTATGGGCATCTACCGGCGTAAAAGATCCATCTTATGATGACACCCGATATGTCATGGACTTAATTGCGCCCTCAACCGTAAACACAATGCCGCAATCAACGTTGGACGCCGTAATAGATCACGGCAAATTTCATGGCAACACAATTACGCCAGCCATAGAACATTCACATATTGCCCTGGCTCAACTATCTAAAAATGGAATCTCCCTTAATGACATCACCGAAGCCTTAGAAATCGAAGGAGTGGCTTCTTTCGCTAAAGCGTGGCAAGCACTCTTGGATGATGTAGATAAGGTTCGTAATGCATGATTGAAGTTCGATATAGAAATAGTGAACTTGTTAATCAAAATTCGCAATTATTCAAAATATTATTCGACGCTCACCAAAGGCTTGTAAAAAAGGATTTCACCATATGGGGTCCAGATGCCAGCGAAGAAGCAAAAATACGCATGGATTGGATTGATCTACCTACAGAATCTCGTGAATTACTTGCGCAACTCGATGCACTCACAGCCAAATTTCGGCATCTAAGCACAATCGTCTTATGCGGAATGGGTGGATCTTCTCTCGGCCCCGAAGTTATCGCGCACACCTATGGCAAAGAGCTCATCGTTTTGGATTCAACTGATCCACATTACGTTTCGCATTGCTTGCCTGAAAAGTTAGAAACAACACTTGTCATTGTTGGGTCTAAGTCTGGTTCCACAATAGAAACAGCTAGTCAGAAAGCACTCTTTGAAGATCGTTTTCAAGCAGCTGGTCTAGATAAGACCAAACACATGATTATTGTTACCGATCCAAATTCTCCCTTAGATATCCAATCTCGCAATTCTGGATTAACAGTTGTCAATGCCAACTCGAACATAGGTGGTCGCTTCAGCGTTTTGGGAGCTTTTGGTTTAGTGCCTTCTGCATTTCTTGGCATTGATGTTTCAGTAATTTTAGATAGTGCCTCCGACACCAAAGAAGCGTTAATCCACGATCCGTATCCTGCACTCCTTGCGGCCTATGCAATCATTACCGGAACCGTTCAATATTTTGGTATTACAGATGATCATTCAGATATGCCTGGATTATCAGATTGGGTAGAACAACTTGTTGCTGAATCAACGGGTAAGAACGGAGTGGGTCGACTGCCGATTGTTATTGATAAAATAGAAGATCCACTACCGCCACAAACGCTTACGGTTTCATTTGCATCTGATGCCGATCTGGTGATTGCCGGAGATTTAGGTTCGCAATTTTTCTTTTGGGAATGGGTAACCGCACTCGTCGGTGCGGGGTTATCAATCGATCCCTTTAACCAACCAAATGTTCAGGAATCCAAATTGGCAAGTGGATCGCTATTAACAACGTGGGGAAATTCAATTCCCGCCCTTAAAAACACAGGCTCAGATGAGTCCATCGCTTATTTCCGCGAAACTGATAATGCAACAACTCTTCTGAAAGATTTCCTTAATCAAATTCAAGAAAATGGTTACCTCGCCATAATGGCGTATTTGGATCGTGAAAAGGATTCACAAATTATTGAACTTCGAAACATCTTTGCGCACAAAACTTCAAAAGCCATAACTTTTGGATGGGGACCCCGGTTTTTGCATTCAACTGGGCAGTATCACAAGGGTGCGCAACCAAATGGGTCATTCCTGCAGATAACGGGCGAGAGCGATGTGGACTTTGACATTCCAGGAAAAGATTTCACCTTCAAATCTCTTATAACCGCTCAAGCAAATGGCGATGAAAACGCGATTGCAATCCGTGGATTACCGATATTACGACTGCACTTATTAAATCGAGCGCAGGGAATTACTCAATTACTCGCTATTGCTAGGAAGATTTAGTCATCCCCGCGTAATTTGCGGAGTGCTTCATCAAGAATTTTTGCACCTTCAGCATCGCTTCTGCGTTCTTTTACATATGCCAAGTGAGTTTTGTATGGCTCATTCTTAATTGGACTAGGAGGATTGGCTTTATCGCGACCTGCTGGATAACCACACTTAGGGCAATCCCACTCAGCAGGAATTACAACACTCTCTTCTTCTGCAAATGATGGACGCACTTCATGTCCATTTGCACACCAATAAGAAACATGAGAACGAGCAATCGCTTCTCCACGTTCTGCCTCGCCCATTGGGCCTGCACCAACGCGACTACCGCGAATTGCACTTGCCATGTATTGCTCCTACCTATTAAGAGTTATTTAAGATTTATTACTTAAGAACTAAACTTAAAGCTACAACACCAGCGAACCATAGACCGCCTACAACAATTGTTATGCGATCTAAATTGCGTTCTACGACAGAAGAGCCGCCATAGTTAGAAGAGATACCGCCACCGAACAAATCAGAAAGTCCCGCGCCCTTTCCTTTGTGCAAAAGAACAAGAAGGATCATGAGAACGCTGGTAATCACCAGAATAATTGAGAGTGCTAACTTCACTGGACTGTGCTCCTTTAATGCTTTCACGCCCGAGATGGTGGGCAGGTAGATAAGGATACCTGTTTAGGCGGGTACTTTCCTACTTATGAAGCAGCGTAGAACTTAGTGATTTTGGCTAATTCTTCGGGATCCAGACTTGCGCCACCAATGAGGGCTCCATCAACATTCTCTTTTTTCATTATCTCCACAATATTAGAAGATTTCACAGAACCGCCATAAAGGATGCGCATATTTGCAGCAATCTCTGCGCTTCCAATTGATTCAATTTCTTCTCGTATGGCAGCGCATACTTCTTCAGCATCTTCTGGAGTTGCAGTTTTTCCAGTACCGATAGCCCATACAGGTTCGTAGGCAATGACAATCTTCTTTAAATCTGGTTTATGAAAACCTTCAAGTCCGGCACGAATTTGTCTGACAACGTGGCTCACGTGCGCGCCGGTTTCACGAACAGATAGCTCTTCTCCTACACAAAAAATTGGAGTCAATTCATTGGCGAGAGCTGCTTTAATCTTACGATTTATGAGCGCATCATCTTCGTGGTGTACAGCCCTACGCTCACTATGGCCGATCACTACAAATGTGCAACCAAGTTTTGCCAACATTGAACCTGAAATATCTCCAGTAAAAGCACCCATTGCTTCTGGCGATATATCTTGAGCACCGTAAAGAAGACGTAAACGATCTCCATCTACAAGAGTCTGGATAGATCGAATGTCTGTAAATGGAGGAATGATCGCAACATCTACTTCGTCATAATCTTTGTCTGTAATGCTGTAGACAAGTTTTTGCGCAACTGCGATGGCTTCTAGGTGATTGAGATTCATTTTCCAATTACCAGCCATTAAAGGTTTACGCATTTAGTTCAGCCCACTTTCATAAGTTAACAAATCAGAGTCCTAAAGCCTGTAGGCCAGGTAGAACTTTTCCTTCAAGATATTCAAGCGATGCTCCGCCACCGGTTGAAATATAACCGAAATCAGAATCCTTAAATCCTAATACACGCACCGCAGCGGCAGAATCTCCCCCGCCAACTACGGAAATACCAGCAACTTCAGTTAACGCTTGTGCAACCACTTTTGTACCATGCGCAAAATTCGCAAATTCAAATACACCCATCGGTCCATTCCAAAATACGGTTTTGCATTTCTTGATCTCGTCCGCAAAGATCGCAGCAGATTCAGGCCCAATATCTAGTCCCATTTGATCTGAAGGCATTTGATCTGCTGGCACCACAGTTGGTATTGCTGATTGTTTAAATTCTGGAGCAACGACAATATCTGTAGGTAAAACAAGAGTGACGCCCTTACTTGCGGCAGTAGCGATGAGCTCTTTGACGGTCGGAATAAGATCGATTTCAACAAGGGAGGAACCAATCTCTTTTCCATTGGCTGCAAGGAATGTAAAGACCATTCCCCCACCAATAGCCATGACATCTACTTTGGACAATAAATTGGAGATAACACCAATTTTGTCTGAAACTTTAGCTCCTCCAAGAATCACGCCATAAGGTCTTTCTGGAGACTTTGTTAATTTTGTTAGTACTTCTACTTCCGCTTGAATCAAGAGTCCGGGTGCATTAGGCAACAGTCCTGGAAGATCATAGACAGATGCGTGTTTACGGTGGACTGCTCCGAAACCATCTCCAACATATACATCCGCGAGAGTTGCTAATTCCTTAGCGAACGCAGCGCGCTCAGCGTCATCTTTGCTTGTCTCTGCATTGGTGAACCGCAAGTTCTCCAAAAGTGTAACTGCAGCACCATTATTAGAAATGAAATCAACTGATTGCCCGAGTAATACTTCTAATCTCTTAGCAACAGGTGCTAAAGAAAGCTCCGATTTGATTTCACCTTTAGGACGTCCCAGGTGAGCGCCAATAACAATTGAAGCACCACGCTCTAGAAGGCTCTTAATAGTTGGCAGCGATGCGCGAATACGTCCGTCATCTGTGATTACGCCGTCCTTTAGGGGAACGTTTAAATCACATCGGAGGAATACGCGCTTACCTGCTACATCAAGTGAAGCAAGTGAATTCATTACAGAGTTTTACCAACGTACGTAATCAGATCAACAAGGCGGTTTGAGTATCCCCACTCGTTGTCATACCAACCAACAACTTTTGCTGTTGTTCCGATTACTTTTGTAAGTCCACCATCGACGATGCATGAAGAAGGATCAGTAACGATGTCGGAAGAAACAATTGGATCTTCGGTATAAGTCATAAATCCCTTGAGGGAACTTTCAGCGCCCTTCTTAAGTGCTGCGTTAATTTCTGCGGCGCTCACTTCTTTAGAGAGCTCAACTGATAGATCCACTACTGAACCGGTTGGGACTGGAACGCGAAGTGCATAACCATCGAGCTTGCCCTTGAGTTCTGGAAGAACAAGGCTAATTGCCTTTGCTGCTCCAGTTGATGTAGGAATAATATTTGTCGCTGCGGCACGAGCACGGCGAAGGTCTTTGTGTGGGAAGTCCAAAATAACCTGATCATTTGTGTACGCATGAACAGTTGTCATTAATCCACGGACGATGCCGAAATTATCATTAAGAATTTTTGCCATAGGAGCTAAACAATTAGTTGTGCATGATGCATTGGAAATAATGTTGTGTGATGCAGGGTCATACTTTTCATGATTAACGCCCATCACGATTGTGATGTCTTCATCTGTTGCTGGAGCAGAAATGATTACTTTCTTTGCCCCTGCTGTGATGTGCTTTTGAGCATCGGCTGCTTTTGTGAAAATTCCGGTGGATTCAATTACGACATCGGCACCGACAGATTTCCAAGGCAAATTAGCAGGGTCACGCTCTGCAAAAACTTTGATTACTTTTCCACCGACTGTAAGAGTGTCAGCAGTGTGAGTAACTTCTAGACCTAGGCGACCCAGAATTGAGTCATACTTCAACAAATGCGCAAGCGTTGCGTTATCTGTTAGGTCATTGATTCCCACAATATTGATATTCGGGTTGTTTAGGCTGGCACGAAAAAAGTTTCTGCCAATGCGACCAAATCCATTAATTCCAACGTTAATCATCTGTGTTCCTCGCTTGTTAGGGGGCCCAATTAATACGAGCCTTGAAAAATGACCCTCGTGCACCACAACGCTGGGGTATGGATGAACTCTATCAGCAGAGCGTTATTACTTAAAAGTAGAGATTATTGGGCGCCTATTTAGTTCAATAAATCTGGCGATAATCCAGCTTCTGTATCAGGAATTCCTAATTCACCCGCTCGTTTATCTGCCATAGCAAGCAAGCGACGAATTCTTCCAGCGATTGCGTCCTTAGTCATTGGAGGAACTGCAAGAGATCCTAATTCTTCCAAACTGGCTTGACCGTGACTTATTCGCAACTCACCAGCTTCTTTTAAATGATCTGGAATCGTTGGTCCAAGAATTTCCATTGCCCGCGATACGCGAGCAGATGCTGCAACGGCAGCCCTGGCAGAGCGACGTAAATTTGCATCATCAAAATTAGCTAAACGATTTGCCGTTGCTCGAACTTCACGGCGCATTCTGCGCTCTTCCCATGCAAGAACACTTTCGTGTGCACCGAGACGAGTGAGTAAAACACCGATTGCATCACCATCTCGGATAACCACACGATCAACTCCACGTACTTCACGTGCTTTGGCAACTATTCCAAGGCGACGTGCAGCGCCAACTAGCGCAAGTGCTGCTTCAGGTCCTGGGCATGTAATTTCGAGAGAGGATGATCTGCCTGGCTCTGTTAAAGAACCATGAGCTATAAAAGCACCACGCCAGGCTGCTTCTGAATCACAAATTGCAGCAGAAACAACTTGTGGTGGGAGCCCGCGAACAGGTCGCGAATTCGCATCTACTAAACCAGTTTGGCGAGCAAGCGCATCACCTTCATTAATTACACGCACTACATAGCGTGAACCTTTGCGCAATCCACTTGAAGAAAGAACCGCCAGGTCACTTTCGTGACCATAAATATCAGAAATATCTTTACGCAATCTCCGTGCACTTTGAGCAGTGTCTAACTCAACTTCAATAACAATTTTGCCAGCCGCAATATGTAATCCCCCAGCAAATCGAAGAAGGGAAGAGACTTCTGCTTTACGGCAACATGGTTTTGTGATCGCCAAACGACTGAGTTCATCTTTTACTGCTGCTGTCATTGCCATGTGCTTATCCAACCAAAGATTTGTCCATGATGTGGCTCAAAGCGAAAATTAATTTCTTGACATCATGATGCAAACTTCCTGGAAATTGGCGTAGATCTGCAACGTGTAAAGCGCCCCCAAAACTCTCAACAAGTAGTTGAAGCCTCTGCCTATCTTCTATTTTGGCTTCATCTATTAATACATGATCAATTTGCATCTCAGGTGCGTATTTATGAAGCATTTCAAGATGTTCAACCGGTGTATTTCCAGCAAATTCATCGGCTTGTGCATCCGAATGTGAGTCTAAATTAAGAATAATGATTCTCTTAGCATGACTGCGAGAAAGGGCTTCGCGTTGTTCGTCCACTAATAAATGTGGAAGTACGCTTGAAAACCAGGAACCTGGACCAACAGTGATCCAATCTGCTTGTTCAATCGCCTTTAATGCCACAGGCAATGCACTTGGATTTTCAGGAACTAATTGAAGTGACCTCAATTTTCCGGCAGCAGTAGCAACTTGGACTTGTCCTTGAACTTTTTGTAAAACACCTGCATTTTCAAATGTTGCTTCTATATCTAATGGCGTTGCTGCCATCGGCAATACTCGTCCTACAACTTTTAATAGAGCAGCTACGCGGTCCAAACCAACAACCGGATCCTCATCTCTATCCCAAAGCGCCGCCAATAAAAGATTACCAACGGGATGGCCATTGAGAGCTCCATCGCTTGTAAACCGATACTGCAAAATATCAGCCCAACTTCTGCCCCATTCATCATCTGCGCATAATGCGGCTAGCGCCATTCGCAAATCTCCTGGAGGAAAAATTGGAAATTCCTGGCGTAAACGTCCGCTAGAACCACCGTTATCTGCAACTGTAACAATTGCTGTTATTTCATTTGTTAACTTACGAACCGCTGCAAGCGTCGCTGCAAGACCATGACCCCCACCCAAACAAACAACGCGTGGATTAACCTGCGAACTCATTCACGTCCAACATCTCGGTGTGAAGCATGTGCACTAATTGTCAATCCTGCGCCATCTCCATCCAACTTGTCTACGATTTCTCGTGCTACCGAAACGCTTCGGTGTTTTCCTCCTGTGCAACCAATGGCAACTGTGAGGTATTTTTTACCTTCGCGCAAATATCCCGGTAACATCTGTTGAATCAGCGAAACATAGGTATTAACGAATTCGCCAACACCTGGGTTTGCCAAAACATTTAACTTAACTTTTTCATCTAAACCAGAGAGCGGTCTTAGTTCTGGAATCCAATGTGGATTCGGTATGAAGCGGCAATCTAAAACAAGATCAGCATCAACTGGGATTCCGTATTTGTAGCCGAATGAGAGCACATTTACTCTGACCGATTGAGTGAGGCCTTGAGCGAAAATCTCGGCTGTTCGCTTTTCTAATTGATGCACATTCAAATTTGATGTATCTATTACGACATTGGCTTGCGCCAAGAGCTCCTGAAGTTTTTCACGTTCGGCCGCGATTCCATCAACGATTCGCCCTGAACCCTGTAATGGATGGGGTCGGCGAGTTGATTCGAATCTTTGCACCAGCGCTTGATCCGTTGCATCAAGGAAGGCGACGCGAAAATCAGTTCCAGACTTTTTGAGTTGTGATAATGAAGACGCTAACTCGTCAAAGAATTTACCACCGCGTACATCTACGACAACAGCGAGAGCGCTAATTTCAGAGTTCAAACTTTGATTGATGAGATCAGATAGCAAAGTTGGCGGAAGATTATCAACAACGTACCAACCCAGATCTTCCAGAGCGTGAGCCACGGTGGAACGACCCGCACCCGACATCCCAGTTAAAATCAAAACTTCTTTACTCATGCTCGTATCTTTGCCTACCTGTCAAGCATCTTCAATAACGCCTGTGGCCATATCCATTTTCGTCGATTGCGAGGTAGATAGGAATTCATAAACGATTGCAGCAATCTTCTCTCCAATACCCGGTGTCATAGCAATATCTTCAAGAGTTGCTTTCTTGAGTGCCGCAACTGAACCGAAACGATCTAGTAACGCATTTCTACGGCTAGGCCCTAATTGCTCGATCTCATCAAGAATCGATTCGAGCATAACTTTTGAGCGCCTCGATCTGTGGAATGAAATTGCAAATCGATGGGCTTCGTCGCGAATTCTTTGTAATAGATAGAGACCTTCACTTGTACGCGGCAAGATAATCGGATCAGTCTGTTCTGGAACCCACACTTCTTCTAAACGTTTTGCTAAACCACATAAAGCGATATCAGCTATCCCCAACTCATTCATAGCTCGTTGTGCTGCGCTCAC
>Ga0194055_10001803_pt1 | contig 17287 bp, 13 predicted proteins | sample SepL449m_MetaG_FD_155482 | JGI IMG/M metagenome (GOLD analysis project Ga0194055, IMG submission 155482) | Anoxic zone freshwater microbial communities from boreal shield lake in IISD Experimental Lakes Area, Ontario, Canada - Sep2016-L442-9m | ecosystem: Environmental > Aquatic > Freshwater >...
ACCATTGAACGGCGCGTTCGTTTGTCCGTCGAATCCGGTTCCCCAAGGCTGCGACGGCGTCCCGCCAGGCAACCCATTGACTTCATTCCCCGCGAAATTTGGGTCGCGGCCTTCCTCCAATTGCTTGTTCACGTTCGCAATCATCGGGCCAATGACCTGCTTGACCTCGTCGGGAAGAATGGATCTTGCGCTGGACAAAATACCGCCGATGTACTGACCGCTCTTAGAAGTCGCGATCGCATGCTGCTGTTTTCGACCTAACAACGTCATTGCAAACATGGTCAAGATACAACACAGCGCCGCTCCCTTGATCAACCCGAATCCTGCCCCCAATTGACGGTCGAATTCCTTGAGCTTGATCTTGTCGATCGAGGTACTGATCATCCGAAACACCATCCAGATGATCAAACTCGATCCGAAATAGAGGAGCAACATGGCCAAAAACATGTTCCACGGCGGTTCCGCGTTGATCATCTTGGCCACGTCATTGCGGAAGTAATTGGCAACGAAATAGCTCGCCACAATGGATGCTAGCGAAGCGACTTGCCACGCAAATCCCTTGATCGCACCAAAGATCGTGGCCGAGGCAATCACCACCAACATGATGATGTCATAGGTTTGCATGCAAAGGTTCTCGCCCGGGAGAAGTAGGTCTGGATCCGTGGGACATACAGGTTATCTCTTAAAGCGTTCGTTGAACGTCTCCAATTCTTGACTGGATAAACTGTGTCGTCGAACTATACCCGTTCCTATCGGGCCAAACGAAGATCACTTTGCACCTCCTTTGGCTTTGTTTTTGTTCTCCAAGGTTGTGCTAGCAAATACCCTGAGCTTCCACCATCAGCCGAAACGCGTTAGCGTCCGGTTGGCTCGTATCCTTTGCCCATAGTTCGTGCTCAATGAAATGGTGCTCCTGCTCGTGCTCGTAATCGACAATACAGATCGTCGAAAGCGTTCGATTCCGGTTGGCTCGTAAAACCACAAAAACCGGGTGCTAACGCACTGCGGCTGATGGGGAATTTGCTACCGTCGAGCCGACACGCATCATCGCGCTCTTGTTGCCAACGGCTTGTACGTGCTATTTCCTTACGACCGCATCGCTTGAATGTGGCATTACCCCCTCTCCTCGTTCACGTTGATGCCCCCCTGCCCTTTGCAATCATCGGCCTAGAAACATGGCAGATTTCCGAACCCATATCACGCTGAGCACGATCGCAGGGTCGTTGTACGGCCTGGGAGGTTATCAATCGGGAATGCCGTGGGAAAGCTGCGTCATTGCCGGCGGCCTATGTTCGGTCAGCGGCATGCTCCCCGACCTGGATAGCGATTCAGGCATCCCGCTGCGTGAAGCGGTTGCGTTCTCGTCGGCCTTTGTGCCTATGTTGATGCTCGATCGTTTACAAAGGGTTGGGATGTCCAATGAAATGATGTTGGTGGTCACCGGTGGCATCTACTTCTTTTTGCGGTTCGGGATCGCCGAACTATTTCGCCGATACACGGTGCACCGTGGGATGTGGCACAGTATCCCGGCAGCCCTTATCGCCTGCTTGTTTGCATTCCTGGTCAGCTCTTCGGAAAACGTCAATTTGCGTTTGTTCAAGACCTTCGCTGTCTTCATCGGATTCATGTCCCATATCCTGCTCGACGAACTTTGGTCGGTCGAGTATCGCCGTGGCCGGTATGTCTTCAAACACAGTTTTGGAACTGCTCTCAAGTTCTATGGTGGCACGCGTATTGCCAATATCATGACGTATGGTTTGCTAATTCTCATGGCGACCATTGCGTACCACGATGAAGCGTTGATGGCTCACTTCGGTAAACCACCTCGCACCGAGCTGCCTCATACGGCGATGGAGTGGATCCAGATCGTGCGCGACCAATCCCAACATTGGATACGTTGAACCGATATGAGGATTCCATGGCGAGAAGGGTGATTCGCACGTGCACGTAAGCCACCGCGGTCCCTCCCCTACCCTCCCCTGCCCTCTGTATTGGAGCGCGATGATAGATCGCGTGTCCGTTAAAAAAGGTTTCTCGAATCTGAACCAAGATTGTTTCGTTCCCATCGAATAGAATGGGGCTATGTCTTAAAAGGATCCGACCTCGCGCATTGCAACCCATGAACTACGCCATCGAAACTCGAGATCTTTGCCGTGCTTTTTCCGGCAAGCTCGCTGTGGATCATCTCTCGCTGACAGTAGAACCTGGAACCTTTTATGGATTTCTAGGTCCCAACGGCGCGGGCAAGTCCACGACGATCAAAATGCTGACCGGACTCCTAGCACCGAGCAGTGGCGCGATCCGTGTCCTCGGTCGCGACATGCTCATCGCGAGCGAAGCGCTTGAAGTCAAACGTCAAATCGGAGTCATTCCAGAGAACTTGGCACTGTTTGATAACTTGACCGCTACCGATTACTTGACCTTTGTCGGCCGCATTCATGGACTGGACCGAACTGCGATTCGAAAACGAAGTGGCGAGCTGTTGGAATTGTTGAGCTTGGATAAAGAGACCAAGAAATTGGCGATGGAGTACTCGCACGGCATGCGGAAAAAACTCTCGCTTGCAGCCGCCCTCTTGCCCAACCCGAAACTGCTATTTTTGGATGAACCCTTTGAAGGGGTCGATGCCGTTGCCAGCCTGATGATTCGCGATTTGCTCACTCAACTCACTTCGCGCGGCGCGACAGTCTTCCTGACATCGCACGTGCTTGAAATCGTCCAGCGACTATGCACGCATGTCGGCATCATCGTCAAAGGGCAATTGGTCGTGCAGCAGTCGATGCAGGATCTGCTGCAGTCACGCACGCTCGAAGAGTCCTTTCTCGGTGTGGCAGGAAGTGACGCGGCTGCCTTCACCCGTCTTGATTGGTTGGATGCGAGCCCTGTTTCTGGTCGCGGGACAGACGTTTTGGCGACAGCCAGTAGGGTAGCGACGGCTCCTGCGGATGAGATTCCTCCCAGTGGTAGCGAATCCTCATCAGACCTTGATGGCCAGGAGTATCCGCAGTGAGGAACGGATCTTCTACGATAGTTCCATCCAGCGCCCCCCTGCCCTACCCCGCGCACTCAGTGGCAAACAAGGGCTGGCGAAATTGGATTAAATCATGCTTCTCGCACGTGAGCGCTTTGATCTACTTGAAAAAGCGACTGGCGTACCGTCGTTGGCAGCGAGAGCCTGTTTTGGGTCGAATCCTCTTGGCCATCTTTTATGCCATCTTTAGCATGGGCGCCTTCTTCGCGATTTTTGTGGCAGCCGTTGCAGGATATTTTCTGTACGAAAAAGTGGCCGAGCCGAGTGTCTTGACGATCTTGTGGAATGGGGTCGTGGGAATATTTATGGTCGCTTGGTTTGTCAGTATATCCACCGACATTCAACGCAATGAAGCGATTTCACTCGACCGACTTTTGCATCTACCGATCTCTCCCAGTCAAGCGTTCACGATGAACTATCTTTCGTCGTGGATCAATTTTCCGATGCTCTATTTCGCCTCGACATGCATCGGGCTATTGATCGGTGGATCGATGGCTGTCGGACCCAAGTTGCTATTGGGGATCGTGCCATTGATTGCTTATCTGACCATGGTGACCGCGTTGACATCGCAGCTGCAGATCGTGATCGCATCGTGGATGGCGAATCCACGTCTTCGGCGATGGATCGTGTTTCTGATCCCTCTGCTGATCGGTGGTTTCTTTGCCATCGTGCCATTGACCTTCAATCGTTGGTTATACATCACGAGGACTTCCGAAGCGGTATCTCCCTCTCCACCCACTGCGGTCGTTGCTCCCCCGTTGGAAACGCCCCCGTCCACCGACCTACCTGAAATGAATCCGCCGGAAGAACCGTCGAGCCAGGTATCCAGCGAGACGAGCGAACCACTTCCCGACACAAGCACTCTGGCAGAGGAGCCTCAGCAGGTCAAAACCGAGAGCGACGGATCCGATCCCGGCGCGCTGGTAGAACCGATCGAACCATCCGCAGGCTCAAGCCCTGAGACGCCTGAGGTTGTCGTTCCTCGCAAGCGGAAGGTTTCGCCGTTCGACAAAGTTGTCTTAGACGGTATTCATGCTCGCTTGCGCGGGATCGATCGCTGGGTACCTCCCATGTGGTTCGCGGCATGCATGGAGAGTGTGACGCATTGGGTACCGGATGCGTTGTGGCTCGTCCCTGCCATGTTGCTGATCAGCGCGTGGTCGATCCGCAAGAATTATGACTTGACCGTTCGCTTTTACCAAAACGGGTTCGATCAAGCAGTCTCATCAGATCGCGCGACAGCGGCTGCTTCCCGGGATCAAGCGTCCATCGAGACGGGCAAGCGTGGCAGCGCTCGGATCGATGGCAAGGTGCGTTGGATGGAACGCTCCTTTTGGGGATTGTCGGAAACCACTTCCGCCATCGTGGCGCAGTCGTGGCTAGCTGCATGGCGAGCCCCCGAGATGAAATTGCAATTGCTCATTCCCTTGGTGCAACCGGCGTTTTTCCTATTCATCATGAGCTACTGGAAGTCGCTCGGCAACGAGTTCATGCAATCCCTTACGATGATTGGTGTCGCGGCCTTTGGTTTGTACACATCGTCTTCTTTTCTCGGAAACATGTTCGGTCCCGATCGGGCTGGATTTCGCACCTGGGTGTTGTCTCCAATCCCACGCGTTGAAATTTTCCAAGGACGCAATCTCGCGTTCGGCATCCCTGCCTTGATTCTCGCGATCCTTCTTTGTCTTGCGATTGGTATCGTTTGGCGGGTTCCCATCGACAAAGTCTTGTTTGCGTCGATTGCGGTTGCGTCCTTCTTGCCGTTGTATTTGCTGATCACCAACTGCATGTCGATCCTGTCTCCCTTTGGACTGCCCCAAGGTTCGATCACCCCCAAGCATTTCTCGTGGAAGAATATTTTGATCAGCTTGCTCCTATCGACCGTCATTCCGGTCATCCTGGGCTGGTCCCTGTTGCCGCTGGGGATCGAGTACATCGTCGAGTCGTTTTGGCCGTCGATGGGTCGATGGCCGATTGCGTTGCTCCTGTCGCCACTTTGGCTGGCGGGTTCACTACTTCTTTACCAATGGCTTTTGCCCAGTGTCGGTAAGCTCTTCGCTTCCTGGGAGTTAACGGTATTAAAAACCGTGGTTTCTCAAGAGGAATGATGCTCAAAAATACCGAAACTGCGTGGGATTGAGGAGTTTTGACATACTCAAGCCCGACGGGATTTGCCAAAATGGTTCATCTTGAATCGCCCTGAGAATCGATACCACCGCTACATCCTGACTTTTTTTGGTGGCCGGACCTGTTATCGATGCTTGTGGGAACTGAGTTTTCTCACCGTTCGGGTCGCAGTCTTCCCTAGACTTGCCTCGCCACACGTTTCTGTCCTTTCCCAGCAATCCATTCATTTATGTCCACGGAAGCCGTTTCGAGGTCCGAGAAACCTGTCAAGTTTGTCAGCGGAATCACCGTCCGTTTGGCGGGAGACTCTGGCGATGGTATGCAACTACTCGGTCAGCAATTGACGAACACCTCCGCACTTCTCGGAAACGACGTCGCCACGTTCCCCGATTTCCCGGCCGAGATCCGGGCCCCGCGGGGTACTCGTGCAGGTGTCTCTGGGTTCCAAGTCCAATTCGCATCGCACGAAGTCCACACGCCCGGTGATACCCTCGATGCATTAGTCGCGATGAACCCGGCGGCCTTGGTCACCAACCTAGCCGACCTGAACAAAGGTGGATTGCTCATCGTCAATGACGACAGCTTTGACGATAAAGATCTAAAACTTGCCAAGCTCAGCACCAATCCGCTCGATGATCCGTCAATGGAAAACTATCGACTGATCAAAGTCTCCATGACGCGATTGACGAAGCAAGCCGTCAGTGAGTTTGGTCTGAGCACCAAAGAAGCCGATCGTTGCAAGAACTTCTTCGCGATGGGCCTCGTCTACTGGCTCTATGGCCGCAACATGGATGCGACGTTGCGATTCATTCATGGCAAGTTCGGAGCAGGCAAGTCGTCCATCGCGGATGCAAACGAAAAAGCATTGCGAGCCGGCTGGGCCTTTGGCGAAACGATCGAAGCCCTTGGCCATTCGTACAACGTCGATCCCGCTAAACTAACACCGGGCACCTATCGCAACATCATGGGTAACCAAGCCCTCGCATGGGGACTCCTCGCAGCAGCCCATCGCAGTGGCAAAGAACTGTTCTACTCGTCGTATCCGATCACCCCCGCCAGCGATATCCTTCACGAGTTGGCCCGTTACAAAAACTTCGGTGTTTGCACCTTCCAAGCCGAAGACGAAATCGCAGCGGTCTGTTCCGTGATCGGTGCGGCCTACGGCGGCCAAATGGGGGTGACCACTTCCAGCGGTCCTGGCATCGCTCTCAAGACCGAAGCCATGGGTCTGGCCATCATGTTGGAGCTGCCATTGCTGGTCATCGATGTGCAGCGCGGTGGACCCAGTACCGGCTTGCCGACGAAAACCGAACAAGCCGACTTGTTGCAAGTCATGTTCGGCCGCAACGGCGAAGCACCCTTGCCAGTACTCGCAGCCTGCAGTCCCGGCGATTGCTTTGAGATTGTGCAGGAAGCGTGGATGCTGGCCACGCAATTGATGTTGCCAGTGGTCGTTCTCTCCGATGGATACATTGCCAACGGTGCCGAACCATGGCCGATTCCCGACGTCTCCAAATTGTCTCCGATCAAGATCGAACATCCTACGGGAAACAACAATCCCGATGGGCCATTCAAACCGTACATGCGGAATGAACTCCTGGCTCGTCCATGGGCCATTCCGGGTACACCGGGACTCATGCACCGCGTCGGCGGGATCGAAAAAGAAGATGGCACTGGCAACATCAGCTACGATCCCGAGAACCATCAGAAGATGGTCCACATCCGGGCTCAGAAGGTCGCGAATGCAGCCAAGCTCCTCCCACCGCAACAAGTGATCGGGCCGCAAAGTGGCGAGCTGCTCGTTCTCTCATGGGGGGGAACCTATGGATCCTGCCTCACGGCGGTCCAACAAGCCCAAGAAGCTGGCCGCAGTGTGGCTCTCGCTCATCTGCGCTACTTGAATCCTTTCCCAAGCAACCTTGGAGAAATCCTTTCTCGCTACGAAAAGGTTTTGATCCCCGAACTGAACATGGGACAATTGCGGATGTTGATTCGCAGTCGCTATCTGGTCGATGCGATCGGCTTCAACAAGGTCAAGGGCAAGCCCTTTGCCGTCACGGAACTGGTCGAAAAGATCAGCGAACTAACCAAGAGCCACGCGCGCGGCAACGCCCATCACGCATCCAAGTAACTAGTCAATCGTTGGAAGCAGCCGACCTTTCGAAGGGGGTTAGAAAAACACTCCCCTCCCCTGCCCTTCCAAAAAACTGATCCCAATACAATTCACGCACACTCCAATACGAATAATACCACCTGATCATGAGTTCCACTCTCAACGTCCTCAAAGCCGATGACTTCGCCAGCGATCAAGACATCCGTTGGTGCCCAGGTTGTGGTGACTATTCGATTTTGGCACAGATGAAAAAGGTCTTGCCCGAGATCGGAATCCCACCTGAGAAGACCGTATTCATTTCGGGCATCGGTTGCAGCAGTCGTTTTCCGTACTACATCAACTCCTACGGTGTCCACTCGATCCACGGTCGAGCCCCAGCAGTCGCGACAGGCCTCAAGCTAGCGCGCCCCGATCTCAGTGTATGGGTGATCACCGGTGACGGAGATTCCCTCAGCATCGGTGGCAATCACTTCATTCATTTGTTGCGGCGCAATGTCGATCTCAACATTGTTCTCTTCAACAATCGCATCTACGGATTGACGAAGGGGCAATACTCACCCACCAGTGTCGAGGGTCAAATCACCAAGAGCACGCCGATGGGGGTCGTCGATCACCCACTCAATCCCATCAGCATCGCCATCGGGGCCGAAGCCACCTTCATCGCCCGTTCGGTCGACAGCAACATCAAGCACCTGGCGAATGTCTTGAAACGAGCCGCCGAGCATCGTGGCACCAGCTTTGTCGAGGTCTACCAAAACTGCAACGTTTTTAACGATGGCGCCTTCAGCTACGCACAAGACAAATCGACGCGCGAAGACACCACCATCGAACTGGAGCACGGCAAACCGATGATCTTCGGCAAGAACCGAGATCGCGGAATCCGCCTCAATGGTTTTTCAATGGAAGTCGTATCGTTGGCTGACGGCAAAGTCAAAGAAGACGATCTCTTGTTCCACGACGAGCACGCCGATCCAGCCTTGGTCTATCTCTTATCGCGCATGCGTCACCCGACGTTTCCGGAACCGATCGGAGTCTTGCGAAACGTCGTTCACGAAACATTCGAAGAAGCGGTTCGAGGTCAGATCGAACAAGCGGTCGCCCAAAAGGGACGCGGAGATTTGCAAAAACTCTTCTCCAGCGGCGACACCTGGACAGTCAAGGCGTAGATCGTTGCCGTGATGCGCGGCTCTGACAGGCAAACTCGTGACGGCCCGTTGAAGCTAATCGCGAAACAAATCTCGCCAAGTGGATTTTGAACGCTCGGAATTGAATGAGTGACAGCGTTCGCCCCTGTCATGCCCCTGCGTGTGGCGATCCATTCGTTTTGGTGTCCTTCATAGAGCACTTTCAAGACTAAGAACCGGGCGAAAATCGCCCATGCCATCGCCGGCATGCTCCTCGAAGTTGCTATTCCGAACCGGATGCACAAGACGACTCCAAGATTGTGAGCAGCAGTCAAAAGGCAACAGGGATCAACTCTCAGAATCTTTCGCTGTTAGGATTTTCTGTGGCAACCCCCATGCGTATGCTATTCGAATAAAACCTTGATGCGTTTGCCCTGAAGAATCCTCGTGCGCTGTCCCCGCCCAAACTCACATTCCCGTGAAAACATCAATTCCAACCTGTTTTGAAACCGCTTCTAACAATTACGCAACTTATCCGTTAGAATCCCCCTTTGTCCTTCCGTTGACGTCGTAACGGAACACGCAAATCAGCTCAATCTGCAATCTCAAACAGAACACACAATCTACGGGGTCATTTATTTATGTCACGCAAATTCGAAGTAGTTACGTTAAAGGTTGACCAAGGCACCGAGATTCTCGCCGAAATCGTCCAATTGGGTGGCGAGGAAAACGTCTCCTTGTCTGCATTAAGCATTGACGGTGTAATGGATGCCATAAAAGGAATTGCAAGCCGACTTCACGGTGTTTTTGAGGCAGTGAAACCACAAGAGGCTTCGGTCGAGTTTGGAGTTAAGCTTGCCGCTAAATCAGGAAAGCTAACCGGTCTATTGGTCGAGGGGACGGGTGATACTAACTTCAAGATTATGCTTAAATATAAATGGAAGGAAGTTCCTGCTTGATAGCGGGTGCTAAACTAAATGACAAAGGGCGACGAAAAACTAATTGAAGCGCTTCATGCGACAATTGTTAAAGTGAAGGTAAACGATTCCGTTGGGACCGGGTTTTGGGTTGCCCCCGGGATGATCGTCACCTGTGCCCATGTAGTTTCGTCCGCTCAAGTGAAAGGAGAGATGGTTTCAATCTTTTGGCGAGCCGACTCTTTTGAAGCAATAGTCGTTAACTACTTCGACGAAGAGGACATTGCTCTTCTAGAATGCAAAAAATCCGCTGTTAAGCACCCTTGCGCCATCCTTGCTGATGAATACTTGATTGATGACGAGCTCTACAGCTTTGGATTTTCAGACGACTATCCCGAGGGCGAACCGTTGACGTGCATGGTCGAAGGAACAAGTAATTCTCCGACTCTGATAAAACTGAAGAATGGTCAAGTAGTACCAGGTTTTAGTGGGGCCCCAACGCTGAATCGACGTACTGGTGCCGTCTGCGGCGTATTGCGACGCACTCGTGACAAGACATCTGATCTCGGAGGTCGCGCTGTACCTTCGTCTATTGTTTTGTCAGCGTTTCCATCCATTGCAGATGTTCAGCATGAAATCCGAAAGGCTGAGACAATTTGGTCAGCATCGCTGACCGCGAATCAAAAGATGAAACTTGGGATTAAGTTTCACGTGTTGAGCACGTTGGACCGAGTTGCCGAAATCTACGCTCTGTTAAACTATGACGTTCAACGTAACGCCACGATCGCGAATCACAATGTCGACTTGATGTTAACACGGCGTCTTGCCGACATTGTTATCCAACGCGTTGTATTTATGTGGGACATCAATACGGGAGTCAACCAACTTGACATTTATGCCGCGAAAGTTTTGGCGATAGGAAACAAGCTGCAAGGAATAAGTGGAACCGTTATTTGCCCCAACCAAGTGGAGGATGAATATGTCGTTCGCGCCAAATCGCACGGTCTTCAGCTCATCACGGTTGTCGAGTTAGAATCCCAGCTTTTTGATTCATCAGGATATGTAAACAAAATCATTAGGGAAATCGAGAGTGATCCTCGTTACTCGCTCGATCTATTTGTAGAGCCTTTCGTCGGAGAGACATTATTCTCTGAGAACCAGCCAGCACGAAAGTTCTTTTCCGCATGGATAGAAAACGCTGAAGAAAAACAACTGACGGTCTTGGGCGATGTTGGAATTGGCAAGACATTCTTAAGCAAGGTCGTCGCATACGAAGCCGCTCTCAAATATCGTGAGAATCCTGGGGTTGCGAGGTTACCAATACGCATTGACCTCCGAAACGCAGACCGGCAATTCACACTCGAAGCACTGTTTATTTCTCATTTTGCCAAGAACGAGATGCGTGACCTTTCATTTGATTTGTTTCGACACTCTATTCGGTCCGGACGTGTCTTGGTCATTCTCGACGGGTTTGACGAAATGTCGGCCAAAGTCACACCGCAGATTACAGCTAAGAATTTTCAAGAGCTCGCAAGAATAGTTGAGGGCAATGCAAAAGTAATACTTACCTGTCGAACACATTACTTCCGAAGCCGATCCGATGAAGAAGAGGTTGTCTATGGCGAGAACAGTAACTATGGTTCAGAGTCCGCGCGCGAGCTGTATTGGGACCTGATCTCGCGGCGTGGTTTTCAAATCGCCTATTTGAGAGAGTTCAATTTCTCCCAAGTGGAACAGTACGTCGAAAGGGTCAAGAAGTCGAAGGCTCCAGATGCAATCAAGAAGATCAAGAGTATCTATAATCTTGAAGAACTCTGTCAGCGACCCATGCTTTTGGAAATGATTGTTAAATCGATTGGGAAGATAGATACAAAAAACATTTCTGCTGCGGCGTTATACCAAGTATTTACTGACGCATGGATTCATCGGGACAAATGGAGAGACATCCTGACACCAAGTGAGAAATGCGATTTCTTGGAAGGTCTTGCTTGTCTCCTCACCACACGAGGTGATGAGAGCATTCACTACAGCGTGTTGGCAGACTTCATTAAGGGTGGTGTAGCTTCAAAGATATCTGATCCAAAGCGACTCCTGGAAATAGATAGTGATGTACGAACATCAACATTTCTGACGCGAGATGACAACGGAAATTACGGATTTGCCCATAGATCGTATCGCGAGTTCTTTCAGGCGAGATCGATTCGATCAGCACTACTCGGTCGCAATTACGACTTTATATCGAGACGCCGACTGACTCCTGAGGAGGTTGGATTTACAGTTGATTTGTTGAATATGGAGTCAGGCTCAATCGAAAGTGTTGTTAGTGAGCTTGAATCCATTCTAACGTCGACGTATCAACGATTCATTTCTGAAAACGCGCTATTGATCCTTGTCGCAATTGGTAAGGGACCGATTTGGGAAAGAACCGAAAGGTCTGAAAGAGTGAGATTACCCGATGGAATACAACTTCAAGATGCAATTTTGAATCAGCTTGACCTTCATGGGCTGGATGCGCGAAACGTCGACTTTTCTGGGGCGGATCTAAGCGAGTCCGCGCTTACTAATTGCAGATTTGTAAACGCGAAAGCGGTTCGAACAAGTTTCATATCAAGTGAATTAATTTTTTCCGATTGGGAATCCGCGATTTTATTCAATGCGGATTTTAGTAGTGCGAATCTAAGTAAGGCGTCACTTAGGTCTTCCAAGTTGAATGGCTGCACGTTTGTCGACACTACCTTGGCTGATGTCGACGTCGCAGGTGCGGAACTGACGGGTGCGAACTACAATGGCGTAACGCTGGATCAAGTTTTGATTGCTGACAACTACGAACGTGTGCCGATACTTCAATACCTTTCGAAACGTGCAGATGTTCGTTCGAGTTTGGAGAACATGCTCGACGACCGGGATTTCATGGCGCGAGTTCGAGGGATAGTACATCGGGTCGCGACGCAGAACGGCGATGAGGGATTGGCCGATGATGTTTTGCAAGAAACACTGATCGTTCTCTTTACGCGTAAACCTGAAATTGATTTTGATAATGAAATGGAGGTTCTTCGTTACATCCGTTACGCGGCACAATCTTGCAGTCGTAATATCTTCCGTCGCAAAGAAGCATGGGAAATTTCGCTCGCGGATGAGTCGTTTAATATTGCAGAAGTGACCAAAGTGGAAAGTGATTTCGATGCCGAGGAGGTGGTTCGACTTTTGATGGAGTCTTTGCCCGATTGTGAACGATTAATCGCGAAGCTAAGACTCGAAGGACAGAGTTTTCTTGAAATCGCGAAACACATTGGAATGTCCGAAAGCACGATTCGAACGCGCTGGTCCCGGATTCGACGGAAACTTAGAGAATCACAAATTCTAAAGAATTTGGATTAAATCGCAGATGTTCCAGTGGAGACATACATTTGCCTCTTGCCAACAAGTCCTGTGCCGTTCTAGGACCATACGTTTTGGACGGTGCTGCCTGAAGAAGGTGCCATCGCATTGGGTTTCGATCCGGTTTCCGAAAAAGACTTTGATCGCAGAAGATTCTGGATCGAGGACAAGTTGCAGCAGTCGGCGCCAAAGCATGAGTGCAGCCGCATAATTGGTTCCTTCGCAACGTTTTCTTCACGCTGATTCTTGATGTCAAAGGAAGGAATGCCACTCGATACTGGCTGGACCCATAAACTGCATCGTCGAATGGAAGATGCCAATACCTCGCTGGATCGCGAGCCAAAGCTTAGTGACGAAACGACCTTCCGCTACGCCACGTTTGAAGAAATGAGTGTCCCCCCGATTTCGCATCCGTTCAGGGGTAAAGGGTCGTATGAATTCCCACTACTCGTCCGTGGGCAAACTTCGGTTCTTCGGCATCGAGTATCACCTTACGATGACGAATTTACCCAAATTCACATTCTCGTTAAAACATCCATTCCAACCAGCGTTAAGCCGCTTCTACATGTAGGCGGTAAGAAAGAGCACTTCGGTGCCTTTTGTATGACAACGTAGCCGCAAAGCATTCTCGATGCGATGCGTACACGATTCTACCGAGCTGAGTCTCCCGTGTAGGTTGGTCAATTCACGTGTATTGAAATTTCTGGGCAACGAGATGGCCACATGCTGGCATGCCTCGAAGCAGTTCTCAAGCAACTCCTGAACTTTGCTGCTCCCCACGGGTGTGAAGTCTGCAAACTGAAAAGTCTTGAGTCTCGCGTATCGTGGCCCACCCCAAGACGGATCGAGATAAACGGCATCCACTCCTTGTACGGCGGTGCGCCAAGCATCAAAGACATCGTCATGGACGAATTCGATTTTCTCGCGAACGCCATAGAGCGTTGCGTTGTGAATCGCCATTTCCAATCGCTCTTTCGAAGTATCGAACGTTCGAACGCATTTGCCGGAGCGTGCGAATGCGATGGCGCTTCCACCAAGCCCGCAAAATGCATCTAAGACTCTCTCTCCAGTCAGGTCGCTAGCTATTTCATTAGCGATGGATTCGGGTTTTATCGAACAGATTCCTTGGGCGTCATAACGGATGCCTTCGTCCCAGCGAGAAAATAATTCGTATCGCTGATGCCAGTATTTTCCGTGTTCTTGACCCAAATCTTCTGGCCCACACTCGCCCGCTCCGGGCAGATTCTTGCGCAACGACTCAGCGTTCCCGTTAATTCCATGGACCAGCTCGAGTATGCGAGCGATTTCGGTGGTGAGGTTTGACTCATAAAAGACGATGTCGAAATTATCGTTATTCTCCTGCAGCCCCACCAACTGCCACGGCGCATCCAAGTTACGCCGTCCTTTGATGTAAACGATCGTGCGTAGCCCCCGCGCGACGGCGTAATAGATATATCCCATCACGCCCGAGGACTTGTTGTTACCTACTATGGGCAGAGCAATCAACGCGTCGCATTGTTCCAGGCTCGTGAGACGGCTCCGCATCACTTCGCCGGGTTCAGCCGGCTGCTTCGGCGACCATTTGATGTCTTCCAGTGGACATGAAACTTCCAGCCCAAACTCTCCCAAGATTCGCACAAATTCCTTGTATTCATCCAAGGGTACTTTCCCGTACCCCAAGAGCTTTGAAGGAAGAGCAACAAATATGCGTGGCGGCATTCCTTAAGCCTCCGATCCAAGAAGTTCATTCAAAGACTTCAATCGCGATGAGGGCTTCGCGTTTCTGCGGATGAGCGGTTCGATCTGATGCAAAAACTCCTGCAAAGCGCGAGACTCGAGCAATCGCCAGTCTGGATACGAATCCTTTTGAGACTCCCACTGAATTCCGGCACGCAGGATATTCGATTCAAAATGAACGACAATCAACTCACCGTTTTTCTTGAAGAAATCTTGCTTAACATTCACAAAGAAACAATTTTCCACATTGTTAATCGCTTCCGCATCTTGACGCACAGCCTCAGCAATCGCTCTTAGTTCGGCTTCGCTGTAATGCAAAAGGTAAACCGGAACCCCTGCCGTCAAATGACGAACAATGACGGGCAGCAAATACTTGGAGACATCGTTTCGCTGTTCAATTGCGACCACCAGGGACGGCTCTCTAGCTCGGCCTCCCTCAGCAAACTCACTCAGTACTTCCAGGCAACGATTAAAGTCGCCAGCACATTGCTCAAATAGATTGTTGTCTGTAATAGCCGCGTATCCCGCACGTAGGAATTCCCCAGCAACCTCTTCTGGTGCGCCATTGTAGAGATTGGCTCTTGCCAACATATCCGTCAAGTGCAGCTCAATATTGCGCATCAAATACGTTCGCAGCGATTGAAGCTCCTCGATCTCCTCTGTGATTAAGTCAGTTTCCGAAGATGTTGCCAACGCCAAAGTAATGGGATAAAACGTGCCGGAAGAATCTATTCGTCCGAATTCCCAGCCCTCATTCACATGATGAATAACGTTGTCCAACATCACTAGTGCATGTCGTATACACTTGCTGTCGTCATCTGCAAATCCGCTCGCGATCGCTAGTCTCATTTTTTCATACAAATGGTTCGGGATACTGAGGCGAATCGAAGTATCCAACTCTTCCGACTCCTGCCCATCCCAGTTCTCCCTAAACAGGTGCACGCCTCCCAGATTCTTTTGTCTACGCAAACCGCTATTCCTAACTACAACTTCCGTGTTCTTGCTTTCCACGGCTACTTCGTAGGCTAAGTTAATTGCATTAAATATTAGCTGACTTTTCTTTTTTAAGCCGGTGTGCAGCACCAAATTGTCGATCAGGCTAACATAGTACGGAGAAAGGCGTACGGTTTTTTCATACTTCAGTTTTTTATTTTTTTTCATTGTAATATATTCCTCAATAGGCCAACCGCAATTGTGGTCAGATTAGACGCCAAGTTGTTCGATCAAGTTGTTAACAACTTGCGAAGCCGTTTCCTTTATGTCAGGTAGTACGTGCCCGCCAACGTGGGGCGTCAATATCATGTTCAGTCGCTTCTCGATCGGAAGTTGTTTGTCCGCCAAGTAGCGAGCCCAAATTGGTGAAAATCGAGGATGCCTTTCGCTCTCAGCCTGCTGGCAAAGGACATCAGCAGCGTAGCCGCCGAGATGGCGAGACTCGAGCGCTTCGAGGACAACATTCTCGTCAACTAGCTCACCTCTACCCATATTGATCAGAACCGCTCCGCGCTTCATCGATTCAAGCAAAGAGCGGTCACAGAATCGCATCGTCGCTGCATTGCAATCAATGTTCAGTGAGACAATGTCCGCTTCCTCCAAACTCGGAATCGACATAGCGTCAATCGGCCATTCTGCTTTGACGCCGTAAAGAGGAAGTTCTCGATTTCCTTTGCCAATCAGTCGCTGACACCAGCCCACTGGTGTGTACTCAGGATCTGGAAGACAACAGGCCGTAGGAAAATCGGAAATCAGCTCCTCAAGCTTTGCCGGATTCATGGTACGATTGACCACAGTTATCTGCTTGGGGTTCCGAGAGTAAATCCCCCACAACATCGAGCGGACGACATGCCCACCACCAAACACTATCCATTCGAGACCATCCGGGCGTCGCGATGTATCGAAGATTCGCCGATCGAAGGTTCCCTCTCCCATCTGTTCGCAGCCCAATTGGACAGGTCGTAGCAGTAGATCTCCCAGCATTAAGCCCAACGTCGCCGTCCCTTCGGCGTTTGTACCTTTCGCCGAAAGAACATTTACTCCTTCCATTTTCATGATCTCCGTTAAATGTGACGTACCCACCGACAAGGTTGCAACGCAAAGTGGTTTTCGCGCATAACTCACGTGCTTCGGTAAAATGACTGCGGAACCGGGCCGCGTAATCACTGCATCGAAGCCTTCCAAAGCTTTGTCAGCGAGTTCACCAAGCGGGTTCGGGCAAAACAGCTCTATCTTGCCTTCAAACGCCAGCCTCTCTAAAGCATCCGTTGCCGATGCAATCGGTCCAGACACATCCGCGAGTGACAAAACTCGTTTCTTTCGACCGCCCATATTCGCTACTCCAAGGCTCGGACTCCGAGAAACCCACGACCCTGTGTGTAGCAAATTGCATACGCGAAGTCAATCAATTGTATGCAAGACACCACAGACATTCTTCAGGTTCATGGTAAAAAACGCATCGTAAAGCCTTAGCTGGAAATTACTTGCGATTTTTTTCATGGGATTAGGAATCCCCTGGGGACATGCACATCGCTTGAACGCATTTCCGACCTGTTCCATTACCAGTGCGATTCGAAAGGGTGCTTTCCAATGGTTTCTTGATCTCTAGACCTTCGGTCGACCTAATCTCCCAGGTGATCGGAACCAGTGTCTTGCCAGGGGTCGGCCTCATCTGTCGATCGAGTGTCTGCGTATGGCTCGACTCACGCGCGCAGAAGTGTCTTTGCTCCCTGCGAAGTTGCCGTCGTGCACGAAATGTTACGCACCATCCTACGTTGCTATCTCTTAGGGTTCGATCCTGTATCCGACAAAGACTTTGACCATCGAAAACTCTGGATCGAATGCAAATTGCAGGAAATGGCCGCCC
>Ga0194055_10001804_pt1 | contig 17284 bp, 16 predicted proteins | sample SepL449m_MetaG_FD_155482 | JGI IMG/M metagenome (GOLD analysis project Ga0194055, IMG submission 155482) | Anoxic zone freshwater microbial communities from boreal shield lake in IISD Experimental Lakes Area, Ontario, Canada - Sep2016-L442-9m | ecosystem: Environmental > Aquatic > Freshwater >...
CCCATATCCCCTATAAAGGCGGGTCGCAATTATTACAAGACTTGGTTGCAGGGCAAGTTGACTTTACTGTCACAGCTTTGGGTCCTGTGGAGCAGCAGGTTAAAGCAGGCCAGCTGAGAATAATCGGTGTCACAGGCAGCAAACGAAATCAATTTATACCTGAAATAAGGACCGTTGCAGAGTCAGGCCTGCCTAATTTTTCAATGACAGGAAATCATTTTCTTGCCGCCCCAGCAAATACTCCTAAACCTATTTTAGAAAAATTAAATCAAAGTGTTATGCAAATTATGGCCAATAAAGATGTGCAAGAACGCTGGAATAAAATGGGTTTAGAAACTGGCTATACCTCTATTCTTGCCACTAAAACCTTACTGCAAACAGAAACGGATTTTTATGGAAAATTAATCAATGAGTTAAATCTTTCCGCATCTGATTAATTTTAAGAATGATAGGTGTTCCTTTGTATCCAAGAAAAATGTAATCTACATTAGTATAGTGTTCGCCGCTACTAATGCAGTTTTTCGGTAATTCGCAGACTACAAACTGGAAACAGGCAGTGAAAACTGTAGTGGTAAGCATAATCCTTTGGTCCCAGGTTCAAGTCCTGGTGGGCCCACCAGAAAAGCAAACCCTCATCAGAAATGGTGGGGGTTTTGTCTTTTGGGCGTTACTCTAAGTAATGTTTAGATGACGGCTTTCGGCCAATAGTAGAAACGAAGGTGGCTTAGACTGATATTAACCGCTGGTGGTCGAATGGCGTGCAATGTAGAATTGAAAGTCATCTTCTGAGGTACGCAATGTATAACCCAGATGACGCATTAAGAAAAGCATAGCATCATTTTTTTTGTTTATATACCCATAAATTGCAGCTAAACCATTTAATTTTGCGCAGTCAAGAATAGCTTGCATTAAATGAGGGCCAATACCCTCGTGATGGTGATCATCGCTCACTGAAAGTGAAAACTCGGCTTCAAGTCCATGAGGATCTTGAATAAAGCGAGCAATGCCAGCTAATGTTTGGCTGTGATCTGAATTCAATATCATGGCAACTAGAGCAAAGTCACCTGGCTTATTGGCATGGATGATTTCGTTAAGCAAAGCATCGGGCAAGGTCGACATTGCATGTGCATAGCGAAAGTAACGACTTCTGGTGGATAAATGCTCAAATAAATCAAGCACCCCAGTTCGATCATTCGATGAAATTGGACGAATTTCATATTGACCAATGACCTGCCCATCGCGCAGAAGTGGCCAGATTTTAATAAAAGATGAACTTAGTGCTCTTAGCTGAGTATCCATATGCTTCTTAATCCATAAAAGTCATAAAAGTACTAGTACTGTAATCACCTTACTTTACTAGAGCTAGGGCGCAGATGTTTGTCATCAATTGGTCAAAAAAAAGTAATCTTGTTGTAACAATTACCACATAGAGTCAACCTTCCGTTGTTTAAGAATCTGAAAATTGGAGTTAGTGATGCTGAATGATCTAAATGATTTGAACTTTATTAAATCAGTAGGCTCACGATTTGATAAGTTAGTCAATCATTCGCAGGATACACTCAAGCAAAGCGCGGAAGCAGCTAGAACCGTTACAGATCTATCTGCATTACACATCCAAAAGCTATCTAAAACAATTCGTCATGATTCTAAAAAAATTGAGAATCTGATTGAGCGCTCTAAGGAAGAAGTGCAAGCTTTAAAGACTGCCACTCTGAGTGACTGGTTGCAAATGTACACTTCCTATGTACGCGATTCAGTCCAACGCCAGGCCTTAGTATTTGATGCTCTACGTAAAAGAGGAAATGTATATACCGATCATATTGATTCTGGGATGCCACCAGTATTGGATTTTCAGTATGAGGTAATTGTGGATGGTAAAGACCTTAACCCTCCGGTAAATTATTTACTGCTAAAAATTACACCTCCAGCAGGTGTTGTAATTGATCCTAAGCGTGCCCCAGTGTTGATTATCGATCCACGCGCCGGGCATGGTGCAGGAATTGGGGGCTCTAAACCGGATAGTCAAGTGGGCGATGCCTTTGATGATGGTCATCAAGTCTACTTCTGCGCTTTTCGACCTATGCCAGAGCCAAGTCAAACTATTGCAAATGTTCGTGATGCCGAAATCTTTTTCCTTGGAAAGATTGCAGAGGAACATCCGCACTCACCGAAGCCTATCTTGGTAGGTAATTGTCAAGGGGGTTGGGCAGCGATGTTAGTGGCTGCAAAGTCCCCTGAATTAGTGGGTCCGATTGTTTTAAATGGATCGCCAATGTCTTACTGGGCTGGCAAGGTCGGCGAAAATCCGATGCGCTATACCGGTGGTTTACGAGGTGGATCTTTGCCTGCCTTACTGATGGCTGATTTGGGGAATGGTTTATTTGATGGCGCTGCATTGGTGCAAAATTTTGAATCTCTAAACCCAGCTAATAGTTTTTTCAAAAAATATTACAACTTGTATGCTCATGTCGATACAGAAGCAGAGCGATTCATAGAGTTTGAGCGCTGGTGGGGCGGCTTTTGTTTCATGACGGAAGCAGAAATTCGTTGGATTGTAGAGAATTTATTTATTGGTAATAAGCTAGCTAGTGGCGAGGCGATTTTAGATGGTGAACGAGTCGACTTAAAAAAAATTGAATCGCCAATTATTGTTTTTGCTTCACATGGGGACAATATCACTCCACCACAGCAAGCTTTAAATTGGATTCCAGACCTGTATTCGAGTGCCGAAGAAATCAAAGCACTTGGACATCGCATCGTATATATGCTGCATGATTCTATTGGACATTTAGGTATATTTGTTTCAAGCAAAATTGCAGGCCGTGAACATGAAGCCATTACTGATACCGTTCGTGCAATTGAAGCACTCTCTCCAGGGTTGTATGAAATGATTCTTGAGGATGATGCAGAGCGCGTACACATTCGCTTTGAGCCAAGAAACATTGACAATATTCTGCTTTTAGATCAAAACCGCGATGAAGAGCCTTTATTTGCAGAGGTGGCGCGTATGTCAAAAATCAACTCTGAAACTTATCAGAGGGTGGGGCGTCCATTAGTAAAGGCTTTAACGACAGATGAATCAGCTCAGATGATGCGTAATTTGCACCCGCTGCGTACGCAACGATTGGTATTCTCAGATAAAAATCCCTTCATGCCGATGTTCGATTCTTTAAGCAATCAAGCGAATCAAGATAGAGTCAAACTTAGCCCTACAAATCCATTCCTGGCTGCTGAAAAAATTGGTGCAGAGATTTATGAAATGCAGCTGAACCTCTATCGTGATGTACGGGATGCTTGGGCAGAGAGTTGCTTTTTTGCAATGTATACCTCACCAATCTCAAGAGCGATATTTCATCCAACCGCAGAAGAGCATCCCCTACATTCTGAGATTGATGTTATGAAAATGCCAGAAATTCAGGCAGCCTTGGCTAATATTGAGCAAGGCGGCTTGGCAGAAGCTTGCGTTCGTATGCTGCATCTTTTGAATAAAGCCCGTGGTTATGTGCGACGCACCCGTCTTGAACGTGAGCTGCAGGTACTGAAACGCCAAGATTTATTTCCAGATTTAAGTGATCAGGAGATTAAAAAAATCTTACATCAACAATCTTTGATTGTAGATTTCGACCAAATCAATGCATTAGCTACTTTGCCTTTGCTGCTCAAAACCCCCGAGAGTCGTCAGACTGCCTTAGATTTAGTGATGGAGATTGCAGGCCCTAGAGAAAAAATGCATGCGGCGGCTTTGAAAGAATATGGTCAATTTGAGTTACTCTTATCATGAATATCTCAGTCTATGGTTTGCATAATCATCTGTGGTCTGATCTTCAGGTAGGAGATGAGGCCTCAATTGATCACACAGTCACTTCAAGAGATTTATATCTTTTTGCGCATGCTTCAGGAAATTTAAATCCTAACCATATGCCACATCATGATGTGGCCCAAGAAGAGGGCGAAGAGGCTGCTGCTGGTGTGGTGGCACCATCAATGTGGATAGGCGCATTGGTATCTAGTGTTTTAGGCAATATTTTGCCAGGCCCTGGAACCTCTTACCGCAAACAAAGCTTTGATTTTGTCGGTCATGCGCAAATTGGAGATCAGCTGAAGATCCATGTCAAGCTCATCGAAAAGTTAGAGACACCCAGAGTCTTGTTTACGACTGAGGTAAGTACTAGCGCGGGTGAGATAATCGCTGCTGGAATTGCAGAGGTTGATGCGCCACTGGAAAAAATTTCTCTCTCGCCAGACCAGTTGCCTGGCTTGCTCTTAGAGGAGCATAACCATTTTGAACGCATCATTAAAGCAGCGCAAAATCTCCCCCCTATGCCAACAGCAGTAGTTTGCCCAGATGATGCTAAATCCCTAGGAGGGGCTTTGATGGCTATGCGTTCAGGACTCATTCTGCCAATTTTGCTTGGTTCACGTGCGGCCATTGAGGCGGCTGCGAATGAGGCTAATGAAGATATTAGTGAAATCGAAATCGTTGATATTGTCGACCACAAACAAGCTGCTGCAACTGCAGTTGCCCTAGTACATCAGAATAGAGTCAAAGCAATTATGAAGGGCAATATACATTCAGATGAATTGCTCTCGCAAGTGGTCAAGAAAGATGGTGGTTTACGTGGCGCACAACGGATTTCACATGTGTTTGTATTAAATGTGCCAACCTTAAATTACCCCTTATTTATTAGTGATGCTGCAATTAATATTGCACCAGATTTAGCTACCAAGGTTGACATTACCCAAAATGCTATTGACCTGGCCTGTGCTTGTGGAATTACCCTTCCATATGTAGCTATCTTGTCAGCTGTAGAGACAGTGAACTTTCATATTCCCTCTTCAATGGATGCAGCAATTTTGGCAAAGATGGCAGATCGTGGCCAGATAAGTGGCGGCCTAGTAGATGGTCCCTTGGCCATGGATAATGCAATCGATCTTAATGCTGCAAAGACAAAACATATTAATTCACCAGTCGCTGGTAAAGCTCAAGTATTGATTGTGCCCAATTTGGAAGCAGGCAATATGTTGGTAAAGCAGCTTACATTTATTTCGCATGCGCAACCCGCTGGTTTGGTCTTAGGTGCCAAGATACCCGTGATGCTTACCAGCCGTGCGGATAGTGAGCATGCGCGCATGGCCTCTTGTGCGCTAGCCTTGTTATATGACGCTTATCGTCAAAATGGCGCTTCGGTCTTTGCAAACTAGATTTACTTGAGTACTAAATTGAATACAACACCTATTCCAGCAATTTTGGTGATCAATTCAGGCTCATCATCAATTAAATTTGCAGTATTTAATGATGCTAATTTATCTGAGCTGGTGAAGGGTCAGATTGATGGGATTGGCTCGCATGCTAGCTTTAAAGCAAAAAGTCCTGATCTGCGTATTCAAGAGACAATCACCTGGCCCCAAGAATTGGCACCACAGGATCATGGCGCAGCTCTAAAAATTATTTTGGAATGGCTACATCATGTTTTGTCCTATGTGCATATTCAGGCTGTTGGTCATCGCGTTGTTCATGGCGGCGCTATATATTTAGAGCCCGTTTTGATCAATGATTCCGTAATTCATGAACTTGAATCATTTTATGCACTCGCTCCCTTGCACGAACCTCATAATATTGATGGTATTAAAGCAGCTCGAGAAGTATTTGGTGATATTCCACAGATCGCCTGTTTTGATACTGCTTTTCATCGCAGTCAGTCTTATATAAATGATACCTATGCCTTGCCACGTGCCTTTTATGAGGAAGGTGTCAGGCGTTATGGTTTTCATGGTTTGTCATACGAGTACATCAATAGTTATGTACAGCAATACCTACCCGCTTATTTTGGCAAGAAAACCGTAGTTGCTCATCTTGGTAATGGTGCATCTTTGTGTGCGCTTGAGAATGGCTATGCAGTCGCAACCACTATGGGGTTTTCGCCTTTGGATGGCATTCCAATGGGGTCACGATCCGGTCAAGTTGATCCTGGGGTATTGCTATATTTAATGCAATATAAAAAGTGGGATGCCCAAAGGATTTCCGATTTACTCTATAAGGAGTCTGGACTAAAAGGTCTTTCAGGTGGTTTGTCAAATGATATGCGGACTCTTGAGACCTCTAGTGCCATTGAGGCTAAGGAAGCTATTAGCTATTTTGTGCAACATGTCCAGCAAGAAATATTGAGTTTAGCGGCCATCATGAAGGGGTTGGATGTATTGGTATTTACTGGTGGCATTGGGGAGAACTCTATCTTCATTCGGGGTCAAGTGATGCAAGGACTGCAATGGGTTGGGATTGAACTTAATACAGCTGCAAATGATAGTGGTGCAGAGATCCTATCAAATATCTCATCCAAAATAGCTTGTTTACGCATTGCTACTAACGAAGAATTAATGATTGCTAAACATACACATGATTTATCAACTACGTCGCTTCCTCAATCTGTGGATGCCTAAAATAAGATGAAAATTGCTAAACACGTAGATGAAATCATTGGCTATATTTTGCCGGGATCAACCTTAATGATTGGTGGATTTATGGGTGTGGGTAGCCCACATCGTATGATTAATGCCCTAGTAAAATCTGGCCAAGCAGACCTCACTATCATCGCAAATGATACGGCTATGCCAGGAGTTGGTATTGGGAAATTGATTTCCAGTGGACAGGTTTCTCGGGTAATCACCAGTCATATTGGCTTAAACCCAGAGACACAAAAAAAGATGTTTGCTGGTGAAATCGAAGTTGAACTGGTGCCTCAAGGTTCTTTGGCTGAACGGATTCGTTGTGCCGGTTATGGCCTAGGAGGGGCTTTAGTCAAAACAGGCCTTGGTACGCTAGCTGCAGAAAATAAATCTACCGTAATGATTAATGATGAGACCTGGTTATTGGAGTTACCTCTGTTTGCCGATTTTGCCTTAATACATGCACATCAAGCAGATTACTTTGGCAATCTCAGTTACCAACTCACAGCGACTAACTTTAATCCAGTCATGGCTATGGCAGCTAAAAAAGTTTTTGCAGAAGCTAATGAAATTTTGCCAGTGGGGATGATTACACCAAATGATGTAACTACCCCAGGAGTCATTGTTGATGAGCTTATTGCAGTCGAACGGATCTCATAAATTATGAATGCACAAGAAATTATTGCTCGCCGGGTAGCCCTAGAATTGCGCGAAGGGATGTTAGTCAATTTAGGTATTGGATTACCTACAATGGTAGCCAATCATATTCCCGTAGGACTGAATGTATTTCTGCAATCAGAAAATGGTTTGATTGGCTTGGATGCGAGACCTCCAGAGGGTATGGAGGATGATGATTTAACCGATGCGGGCGGCGGTTATGTTACAGCTATACCAGGGGCCACACGCATTGATAGTGTGATGTCATTTGGCCTCATTCGAGGTGGGCATCTAGACATCACAGTTTTGGGTGGCTTACAAGTTGACGCCAAAGGTTTATTGGCTAATTGGATGATTCCAGGGGTACTTGCTCCCGGTATGGGTGGGGCGATGGATTTGGTTACAGGCGCTAAGCAAGTTATTGTCGCTATGCAACACACCGCTAAAGATGGCGCATCTAAAATTGTCCCCGAGTGTACCTGGCCTTTAACCTCGATTCGTCCTGTAAGTCAGATTGTGACGAATCTTGCATTTATTGAGGTAACCCCAAGCGGTCTCTTGCTAAAGGAAACTGCTCCGGGAGTCTCGGTCGAAACAGTGATCAAAGCTACCGCTGCGCCTTTAATGATTTCTCCAGTTGTTTGTGAAATGGTTTTATCGAATATTTAACCTAGTTAGGTCTCAAAGTCATGACAATAAAATCAATCGGTGTTATCGGCGCGGGCATCATGGGCAATGGCATTGCTCAGGTATGTGCTACTCATGGTTTGGAAGTGACTATGATTGATATTAATGATGCAGCGCTCGAAAGGGGTATTGACGCCATCACGCGCAGTTTAGAACGTATGGTGAAAAAAGGCACTCTCTCTCAAGAGAATCTGGCGCAGGCACTAAAGCGAATCGCAGTGAGTACTGACTATCAAAAGTTAGTGAACTTAGATTTAGTGATCGAGGCAGCTACTGAAAATCAATCTTTGAAAGAAAAGATCCTACATGAGGTAGATAGCCTAGTATCAAAACAGACCATTATTGCTACCAATACGTCATCATTGTCGATTACTAAATTGGCAAGCTTGAACTCTAATTCCGAACGTTTTATCGGGATGCATTTTTTTAACCCAGTACCACTAATGAGCTTGGTTGAGGTGATCTGTGGTTTGCAAACCAGTAATACGACCCGAGATAGCGTGATTGCATTTGCCCGTGAAATTGATAAACATCCCATTGCCGTAAAAAATGCGCCGGGCTTTGTTGTGAATCGTATTTTATTGCCAATGATTAATGAAGCCTTCTTTGTATTGGGTGAGGGTATTGCCTCTCCTGAAGATATCGATGAAGGTATGAAGTTGGGCTGCAATCAACCGATTGGCCCCCTAGCACTGGCCGATTTGATTGGATTGGACACATGCTTAGCGATTATGGAGACCTACTTTAATAGCTTCAATGACTCTAAATACCGACCTGCACCGCTTTTACGAGAGCTAGTGGCTGCAGGATATCTCGGTAGAAAAACCAGTCGTGGTGTGTATCAGTACTAGAGAGAAGTAAGGGTGTACTTGCCTGCTTTTTCAAACCCATGCTAGTCATGATGGCTTATTAAGGCTTAAAGCCTGGTGGGCCCACCAGAAAAGCAAACCCTCATCAGCAATGGTGGGGGTTTTGTCTTTTATGTCATTTAAGCTGATTGAGTTAGATAGTAGGACTACAGATAACTATCCTTATAAGAAACGACCCCAAGAAAATAGTAATTAGCTGCTTAGAATGGCAAAGGCTGGCTTTTTATAAAGGTTCCAAAAAGGAACTTATAGTGCTATAATGGAACTACCTAACGGAGAGCCATCATGTCTATTAACGTGAAATTGTCAGAAAACCTAGTTGAGCAAGCCAGAGTGTTTGGGAGCATTGAGCATCGCTCAGTGCCCAAGCAGATTGAGTATTGGTCGCAAATTGGCAAGATTGCCCAAGAAAACCCAGACTTACCATTTTCTTTGATTCGTGAAATCTTAGTTGCAGATCAAGAGCCCATCATTGGCGAATACGTTTTTAGTTAATGCGTTTACTCATTACGGCTACTTTTGCAAAGGCCACTAAAAAACTACATGCCCCACAAAAGTTAGAGTTAGATGCTGCGCTCAAACTAATTGCCAAAGATCCCGTCATTGGTGAGGCAAAAGTAGGAGATTTGCTGGGGGTATATGTTTATAAATTTAGGCTTTCTCAACAACAAGTTCTATTGGCTTATCGAATTGTGGATCAAGAAAGTATTAAGCTGTTAACGTTTGGCCCGCATGAAAATTTCTATCGAGATTTAAAACGTCAAGGCGAGTAGCTCTTAAACCTTCAAAGTCTTTCGTAAATAGGGGTCAATATTTCCTTGGATCAGCAACCACTGTAACCCTAATAAACATATGGGTCAGTAATTGGAGCAACGAAGTGCTAAACCGTTGTTCTAAAAATCCTTTGGTTATGAAAACCAAAGAGTGTGATGGTGTTTGTTGTGATCTTGTTAATCTAGTCATACAAATACTCACACACCAATAATGAGGCGACGTAACCTCTTGAAATCCTAATGGTTTTCTTTGGATGTCTGCTCTCATAAGAAAGAAGCCCTAGGGGTCTTGCGGCAAATACCTCAATGATTTCAAGAGCTTAGTGGTGAATCGGGTGGTCAAAATTGCTTACACACCGACTACACACCAGGGCATTTTTCATGGTGTGTAGTAAATAGGGTTTTTGTGTGGTTTTAACTAGTTAAGAATTGTAAAAAACACTGTGTATTAAGGTGTGTAGTAAATGTAACGATTTAGGGCCCATAGCTCAGTTGGTTAGAGCAGAGGACTCATAGCGAAAGTTGTGCCTTATGCGTGGAAACTGCATAAGGGATGGTGTCAAATTCGGAGAAAGCTAAAGGTAGAAATATCCAAGCTAACGCCGAGCGAAGCTTAGTAAGAAATTACTTTGAACGTGTAGAGACTAGACGGCACCCATCTAAGTTGAGCAATCAATATGATGAAGGCATAGTCCAGGGAGTTAGGAAACTAACACAAACCGGAATCCTTTGGTCCCAGGTTCAAGTCCTGGTGGGCCCACAATAAAATCAATGACTTAGCGTGAGAACGCTAGGTCATTTTTATTAATGTATGGTCGGTGTGTAGCAAATATTACCGCTAAGCCCCAATAGATATATGGCTCTAGCCAGGGCATCTTAACTATTAGTGCATTTAACTGAACCTGAAATTAGCAATCTTCTTCATCGGTATCCTCATCTTCAGTAATTCCCTCATAGCTTTTCTCTTCCTTGGCCCAGTAGTACTTGTATGGTTCTTCTGGTTCAATTGCAAGCTTCTTGAATAAATTTACCCTTTTCTTCAGGGGATGCTTTTCTTCTGCAAAGTGTCGAACAATATTGAGCCAATGTTCTGCGTATCTCTTTTCTTGATCTGATAAATCATTGGTGGCAGCTTCAATGCTAATTAGATAGTTTTCTAAATCGCGTAGTTCTTGAATAAGTTTTGATTCTTGAAGGGCTTTATCAAGTTGAGCATGTTGACTTGTAACTATATTTTCATTATGGATTCTTATGGCTTTTTTGCGCTCGTATTCAACTTGCTCTCTATGTCGACGTTCCCGTTCAGCTTTTATGTCGCCTGGCGCTTCTAAAAGATAGTTCAGAACCAAATCCATTTGCTGTTCTAGTTTGATGCGTTTTTGGTCCTTGAATATCTCAGGGTAATATTTAAACTCATGCTTAATCTCAAAGTAAATAATGCCATTGGGATAATTTCTGTAGTCGCCGCTATAAACGTCAAGCTTCTCAAGCAACTTTTGACTCTTGAGTGGTAAGCTGGTTTTCGAATAACCCTCTCTAATATTGATGTATATCTTTTCGCCATCCTTTTCTATAGCGAATTCTTTCTGTCTATAACGATCTTTTTCCTCAAATAAGAATTTGTATCCTTCGTCAGACAAGGCTTTAAGAATTGGATCTAGGATTTTTATACTTCGAAACATTGTGGAAAAGGATGCGCAAATGGGAATGCACCCATCTGAGGGCCGATAATGAAATCGTCCTTTATCCTCGTATGGCGTATCGTCATCTAAAGATCTGTAACGTGAGTTGCCATTTTTACGATGCTTTTCAATAGCCTGTTGATAGCGTATTGCTAAGTCATAGATGGTCTTGGTGAGTGGATGCAGCTTATTTAGATCTTCAAGAGGTCTTAGTTTTTGTTCTAGCGATTTTTCTAAGACCTCCTCTATGGCCTTATCACGTTGATGTGCTTCTTTCGCGACTTTGACAGCTACGGGGTTAATTTCAATTTCAGGGTTGTATTTGGGTCTTGGAATTTCAGGTTTTGCAAAGCCTTTGCCGTAAAGTAGTTTTTGCCAGTGTCCCTGTGGCGGCAGTGGAATCTCAAACTTAATGCAAGCTTTACGAAGCCCAACATCGCTGCAACCAAAATTTCTAGCGAGCTTAGTCATGGGTGTAACCCAAACTTGTTCAAAGAGCTCTAAACGGGTGGTTTTCATGGAATCCTCCTTGTTTGGGGTTCCAGTAAAGATTACGTCAGGATATGCCTTAAAAATACCTAATCCACAAGGGTGCTATGGGTAGCGGTTCCTATACCCTTGTATAACCCACTATTTCCGGTATGAAGCGTTGTAAAGATGTTTCACTTATTGCACTTATTGCGTATAGTAGTATCATTATCAAACAGTTTTGGGACGCATTTAATTTTTAGGTCTCTAAGATTAAAAGGGGAATTGCGATGACTACGCTAGATAAAGCAAGACAAGTGGTGCCTCCACCAATGTCACAAAAGGATATTGAAATGGCCAGGGTTGCACAGAGATGCATTATGGAATCTCTAGATCACTCCAGAGCTGCAGCAATAACTTTAACTACTGATTCAGGAGAGCACCCTTCAGTAGATTTACCTCCAGCAGCTTTAAGATTTATTGGGCAGCTTTTAGGCGCGATGAGTGAAGGGCGGCCAATCACATTGATTCCTTCAAAACGCGAGTTCTCAACGGTTGAGGCAGCTAACTTTATTAATGTTTCACGCCCATTCGTTATCAAAGAAATAGAAGCTGGAAGATTGAAGCATCGTATGGTCGGCACGCATCGTAGAGTTGCATTTGAAGATTTAGTTGAGTACATGAATCTTATGCAACAAAAGCAACAGTCTGCATTAGATAGAATGGCAGACAACGCACGTGAATTAGGCTTAGATTACTAAGATGGCAGGTAATGCAAGATATACCGCAGTACTAGATGCATGCGTTCTATATCAACTAGCAATTGCAGACTCTTTAATGAGTATTGCAGTAACGGGATTATTTGCGGCTAAATGGACTACAAAAATTGAAGAAGAGTGGGTGCGGTCACTCGAGAAAGACCGCCCTGAGCTAAAGGGCAGACTTGGCAGTAGAAGGGATGATATGCGAGAGGCTGTGCCAGATTGGGAGATTTCTGAAACCGCTTGGAAATCAATTGCTATCTCTTTAACTCTGCCAGATCCAAACGATGTTCACGTTTTAGCTGCTGCTATTGCGGAGCATGCTGATTGCATTGTTACAAGAAACCATCAAGATTTTCCTGCGAGCATTATGGCTGTGCATGGAATAGATATTTTGGATCCAGATGAGTTTATTATTAATCAGTGGGATTTGGAAAACGTATCTGTAATGGCAGCTTTTAAAGGTATGAGGGCAAGAAGAAAAAAACCAGCTGAAAGTGTCGAGGATTTTGCTCGGACTCTCGAAAAGAATGGCTTGCCAGCTACGGCACAAAAAATTCGAGAAGCAGCAGCACTCATTTAATACCTAAGTGTTACTTAAAGTAACGCTGGCTCACTGCACATAACACTACACACCGACACTGACCACTCGCAGACCCCCTGTTTATATGGCTCTATCATGGGCTTCTGCTCTCATAATCCTTTGGTCCCAGGTTCTAGTCCTGGTGGGCCCACCAGCAATCTCAATACCAACTCTAGGGTTGGTATTTTTTTGAGTGTTACTTAAAGTAACACTTGGGAGGCTACTTAATTTAACGAATTTATATAAATTTAGAGATCAATTGTTCTAATTGTGCTGAATAATAAAAGTTACTGAACACATCACTTAGCAGCAAGATTAATCTTAAATATCCAAAACCAATTTATCTGATATTGCCCTTGATACGCAAATCATGATTGTTTTGTTCGCCTCTTTTTCTTCATCTGATAGTAGGCTATCACGATGATCTGCCATGCCCTCAAGCAACACTGTTTCGCAGGAGCCGCAAAGGCCTAGCTCGCAATTGCTAAGAGGAGAATGACCATGCTCCCTTAAAACACTCAAGATACTTTTGTTGTCAGGAACAGATAAAACGACATTACTCTTTTTAAGTTCAATTTCAAAAGCATTGTTTTTATAATCTTTACTTGTTGGCGCAGCAAACCACTCAAAATATACTTTTTTCTTCGGGTGATTGCTTGCAAGCCTCTCTACTGATTGCATGAGACCCCCAGGACCACAGCAATAGATATTTATGTCATCTTCATATGAATCCAATAGTCTCGCAATATCGAGAATCGGTTCTTCGCTGAAGTATCCACTTACTTTACTAGCATCGAGCTGGATTAAATCTTCATAAAAAGCTGCATGATCCTGCGAGCGGGCACAATAATGTAGAGCCCAATCTTGATTTTGCATCACAAGCGATTGAATCATTGAAAAAATTGGAGTAATACCAATACCGCCGGCTATGAACACAACCTTCTTTTTCGAATTAATAAGCGGGAAATGATTGCGTGGGGTTGAGATAGCTAAAAAGTCATCTATTTTTACCTGGGTATGTAGGTTAACTGAGCCTCCACGTCCTCCCTCCTCGTATTTCACGGCAATTGTATAAAACGGATCAGTAGTTTTTCCGCATAAGGAGTATTGCCTTGCCATACCATTTGGCAAATATACGTCGATGTGTGCACCAGGCTCGAAAGCTGGAAGTGCTCTTCCATCAGATGGGGTAAAGGTATATTTTAGAGTCTGCTTAGCAATTTCATCTATTGAATGTACTTGAACGCGACGAATTTCTTGTGCCATGTATAAATTACTATTAATAACTTCTAGCTAAATCAACGACGTTCGTTAAGGGTTTATTGGCGAAATGATTTCTTAGGTTATTAAAAAATATCTCCAAGGTGCGAGGAATATATTCTTCAATGTCATCGGATAATACATGAGGGGTGATTATTAGATTTGGAGTGTTCCAGTATGGCCAATCTTCTGGGGGAGGCTCTGGATAGGTAACATCAATAATGGCGCCACTCAAGTGTTCACCTCTCAATGCTTTGTCTAGGGCAGCTGGATCAACTAATCCACCGCGAGACATATTGAGGAGTGCGGAGCCTTTTTTCATGAGACTAAATTCTTTATCAGCCATTAAAAAGCGGGTTTCCTCAGTTAGAGCAGTATTGAGTACTACAAAATCTGCCCTTGGAAGTAGGCTGACTAAACTTTCAGGTGGATGCATTTCATCTACATTGGGCATGGGTTTGCTACTCTTTCGAATCCCGAGCACCTTCATACCAAAATCTTTAGCTAATTTGGCTATCCCGCCACCAATGGCCCCTACGCCAACGATTAAGACCGTTTTATTGGCGACAGTATCAGTAAAGATTCGATTCCATTTTTTTTGACGTTGACCCCATGACAGCTGGGGTAAGCGCGCATTTAACATCATCAATGCCATTAACCCAGACTGAGATGCCTTAGGGACATGCGCGCCGCTATTTGTTAGTACAGTTACCCCTTTTGGAACCCAATTTAAAGGTAGCAAATAATCAACCCCTGCGCCCAATATCTGTAGTAGCTTAAGAGACTTACCATCCTCCGATAAGGTCTCCTTCGGAAACCGATATGTAATCATTGCATCAGCCGTAGGAATGCTAGCCGCATAATTACTTTGATCAACCCCCCACGTCGTATGAATTTTCTCAGCTACATCGGGATATTTTTCTAAGACCTTTTCGTATTGATCTGGCCTCACAATAAATACCGGCATTAGGGTGCTGGCATTTTCAATATGTACATGAAATTTAGTTTTACCTGAATCTATTTGAATAGTCATAGCTTTAATGTTTGTCTGATAAGTATCTAGTTATTTATTGGGGGCCAATGACTTTGTCTATGACTCGATTGGCGATGCGATGCACGATACATTCTTCAAGAGAATAACGACCTGGACGATAGCTACCGGAACGCATTGATTTTTGTACGTTCGGGTTGATTCCTAAATCCTCGCGAATAATTTGTGAGTATTTTTCATAGTAATCAGCGCCTACGATGTCATTAAAATTTGGCATCTCGACTGTTGATTTAGGGAAAGCCCAATTCTCATATAAGCGAAGTTTTTCAGGACCCTCGGGTAAGTACTGCCTAAATTTCATATAGTTTGCAGTCAGGATAATTTGCAAGCTCGGCTCAATCCAGATATGAAAAAGACCCTGCGCTTTTTTTTCATCAATGCCAGGAACATTTGGTAAGCCTGAGTAAGCTACGATGCTTCGCTTACTAAACATTGCTTCCCATGGCCCCCTTGTTTCTTCAAATACCCAGTTAGATGGGTTAGCAGGATCATAATGATCTCGATGAATTGAAGGTACGTGATAATTTTCAAATGCATTCTCTAGCCATATCTTCCAGTTGCAGTCTACCTCGTACATATCACGATTAGTCCACTGCATATTTTCTAGTTGATAGCTTGAAAGAAATTCTGGCAAATCACCTAGCCAGCTCATCAAGGACTCTGCATTTTCATCAAAATTAATAAAAATAAAGCCACACCAAAGCTCTGTTCTAATAGAAATGAGGTTATGGTCAGCCATATTAAATCCTGATACACCAGCCATTGGAGGAGGGTTACCGGGGGTATTGAGGAGTTTGCCGCTGGGAGAATAAGTCCAGCTGTGGTATGGGCAAACAAGAGCACGGCAATGGCCAGCACCTTCCGTAATAATCGCACCTCGGTGTCGGCACAGAGCTGAGTGGACTCTGACCTGTTGATTCTCATCGCGAATGACAATTAAAGGTTGCCCCACAATTTCAATTGAATAGTAGTCCCCAGATTTAGGTACTTGCTCGACCCTTCCTACGCAAATCCAATTTTTCTTAAAGAGCATTTCAACTTCGCGTTCATACCACTCGTTATCAACATAGCACCAGCCTGGTAGGGTCGAAGCCTCATGCAAAGGTTTACGAGTATCTTTATAGTGCTCTGGAGAAAAAATGGATTTAGTATTCATAGTTCTTTAACTCTCTCTTGATGGATCATCAGTCAGCAACTGCACCAGATTCTTTAATAGCTTTTGCCCACTTGGCGGATTCTTTCCGCATAAATAGATTAAATTCTTCCGGAGTATCCCCGACAGGAGTGGCTCCCATACCTAAGATTTTTTCGTTAAGATCAGGAGATTTAACGGCTTTAGCGATTGCAGTACCGAGGATATTGAGAGTTTCACGATTAATGCCTGCAGGTGCTACCACCCCATACCAAGAAGTGATATCTAAACCTGGTAAACCTGCTTGTGCTGCCGTGGGAATATCTGGAGCAAAAGTGCTTCTATTGGGCGCTAGTAGTGCTAAAGGCCGAATCTTTTGTGCCTTTATATATGGCAAAGCTGTACTGAGTTCAACTGACATCAGTGCCACTTGACCAGACATTAGATCGGTTAGCCCTGGAGCAGTACCCTTATATGGAATGTGCACAATAAATACACCCGCCATTTTCTTAAACATCTCAACTGCAATCTGATGCGGAGTACCGTTACCCGAAGAGGCATAGCTTAATTTTCCTGGATTTGCCTTGGCGTATGCGATAAATTGTGCCAAGGTTTTAGCGGGCACATCATTATTGATAACGAGCACATGAGGAATATAAGCAACCAAGGAAACTGGAGTGAAATCTTTTATGGGGTCATAAGGAACTTTTTGTAAATTGGGGATTACCGATAACGAGCTAGTAGATCCCATCAATAAGGTGTAACCATCGGGTGTGGATTTAGCAACAATTTCAGTACCTATAGATCCAGCTGCGCCAGCGCGATTATCTATAACAATGGGCTGCCCCAGAATTTCCGAAGTTTTTTGCCCAACCAGTCTTCCTAAGGCATCAACTGCACCCCCAGGAGGAAAAGGG
>Ga0194055_10001805_pt1 | contig 17277 bp, 14 predicted proteins | sample SepL449m_MetaG_FD_155482 | JGI IMG/M metagenome (GOLD analysis project Ga0194055, IMG submission 155482) | Anoxic zone freshwater microbial communities from boreal shield lake in IISD Experimental Lakes Area, Ontario, Canada - Sep2016-L442-9m | ecosystem: Environmental > Aquatic > Freshwater >...
GTTTCACTGGAGCCTTAGGAAGTAAAGCTCAGATTAAAGATGGAGCTTATACAGGTGAGATGTTAGGTGCGCTGTTGCACGGAAAAGAAAAGGCAATAGCTGTAAGAGAACTTGCTCAGCGCGAAGATTTGAATTTAGAGACTTGCTATGCATACTCAGATAGCAATAACGATCTTCCGCTTTTACAATGTGTCGGCCATCCATCTGCAATAAATCCAGATGCAATCTTGGGCCTACGTGCCATGGCTGAGGGGTGGCCAATCCATGATTTTCGGCGGGCCCGATTTATTGGCCGCGCGATTTCACCAGTTGTTGTACGGCTCGCAGCCTTAGCAACCTGGCTCACTCCAAGGCGAAAGCCTCGCTGATTACACAATAAGCACTAAAGCCCAGTAATGTAAGCAAGTTATGGAAATGCGCTCTTTCTCCGACTACTTACGTAGCGTCGATGATGCTGCACTCTTGGAGCTTTTTTCTAAACGCCCCGATCTTGTAATTCCAGTTCCGCCAGATGTTGCATCTCTTGCAGTTCGTGCATGCTCGCCTCCAAGTTTGGCCCGAGCCATTGATTCACTCAACCACTGGCAGTTCCAAGTACTTGAGGCTGCGGCAGCCTTAAATGAGCCATTCTCAACTAAATCAGTAGCGGCACTAACTGATAAATCTAGCGCTAGTACTTTGAACTATTTAATTTCGATCGGTTTAATCTATCCATCCAATGACGGAATGCGCCTTCCATCCCAGTTGCGTGATGTGCTTGGAATTGAACCCGCTGGACTTGGCCCGGCTTCAATGGTCAAACTAAAGTTAGTTGAACTCGATGATGCTCCAGCTGATGCTAAGCGAGCACTTGAACGATTGATTTGGGGACCACCGCGCGGAAGCGTCGGAGATATTAAAAACCCCGGACCTGGTGTTGCTTGGTTATTAGAGAGAAAATTCTTAGTTCCCCTCGATCAGCGGACAGTAATTTTGCCACGTGAAGTTGCACTTCATTGTCGCGGTGGAAAAATCCACAAGGAAAACTTTATTAATGCGCCACAATTAACTGGTGCCGTTCGTGATGAAAAACAGATTAACTTGGCATCAATTGCAAATATTTCAACTGTACTGCGCTGGGTCGAAGAGTTATTAAATTTTTGGGCACAAGAACCAGCGGATGCTTTGCGTGCTGGAGGTTTAGGTGTACGGGATCTTAAGATTATTGCAAACCACCTCGGTGTAGATGAATCATGCACCGCCTTTATTACTGAACTGGCTTATTTAACTTCACTTATAAGTATTGATTCAGATGATCGAATTATGCCTAGCAATAAGTTTGATATTTGGTTGATGCAAACTCCAGCAGAACGTTGGCGGGTTTTGGCTTCGGCCTGGTTGATTACTTCACGCGCTAGTGGACTGGTAGGTCGAGCAGAAGCAAAAAACGTTGCCGCACTTGGTCCCGAGCTTGATCGTGTAAATGCTGCGCGTGTCCGTTCACTTACTCTGTCTATTCTGAAAGAGAACCCCGGCGCTGCACCTGATTCCGCCTCGTTTAACTCACTTTTGGCGTGGCGCGCGCCTGTTCGACGTAACTCTTCCATGCAAGAAGAGCTTGCATCCTGGAGCTTGCGCGAAGCCGAGTGGCTTGGAATAACGGGTCAAGGTGCACTCTCTAAATATGGTCTAACTTTTCTAGACGGTGGTGACACAACTCTGATTAATGATGATCTACCCAAAACTGTGGATCACATTCTCATCCAAAGTGACAACACGGCAATTGCACCGGGACCGTTAGACCACGAAGTCTCGCAACAATTAGCAATCATGGCTGACATTGAGAGCCGTGGCGGAGCAACGGTATACAGATTCAGCGAAGCAACAATTCGCAGAGCGTTAGATCATGGAAAAACTGGTGATGAGATTAAAGCGTTTTTAATTAGGACTTCTAAGACTCCCATGCCACAACCACTTGAATATCTCATCGCTGATGTTGCTAAAAAACATGGGAAGTTGCGAGTTGGTAATACAGCCTGTTTCCTGCGATGTGAAGATACTGCCTTAATCGCCCAAATTATGAACGATAAGAAAGTAGAAATTCTTGCCTTAAGACGGATTGCTCCTGAAGTAATTATTTCTAATCACGAAGCAGTTGATGTAATGCGTGTTTTGAGAGAAGCAGGTTATTTGCCAGCAGCAGAATCCGCGAACGGTTTAATTTTGACAGGTACTAGGTCTAGCCGTGCACAAACAAAACCGCGTCCCCCAAGAATTGTTGGAGAGATTGAAATCCCAAATATTGATACGCTCAACACGGCTATTCGTGCGATACGCACTGGCGAAAAGTCGAGTCATAAGCAGGCACACTTACGACAAGTTGCAAATGAAGCTTTAGGTGCACTGCCACGCACTACCGCCAATGAAACTATGGACTTAGTGAATAAATATATTCTGGAGGAGAAATCTCTTTCTATTGGTTATGCCGATAATAATGGTGCAGTAACCCACCGCATTATCGATCCAATTCGAGTAAGTGCTGGGGCCTTGATCGCCCGGGACCACGCAACTGGTGAAGTACAGTCCTTTCGAATTCCGCGCATCACTGGCGTAGCTGCGTTATAGACTTCACCTATGTTGTCAGCACTAGAAAAACTCGTGCGGTTGGAGTCCCCAACTGAGGATCTCGAAGCCTGTCGCCACGTTGTTGCACTTGCATCTGATTTAGCTCTCGAAGTCTTAGGTTCGCCTGCAACTATTCAAGAAGTATTAGGTCGTCCAGTATTTTGGTGGGGCGCTGAAAATCCAGAAGTAATCGTGCTTGCACATTTAGACACCGTGTGGCCTAAAGGCTCATTTGAACCCGTGTGGAGTGTTGAAGGCAACGCCGCCCGTGGTCCTGGAGTCTTTGATATGAAAGCTGGTTTTGTCCAAGCGCTCTATGCGATGAAGGGTGTCGTTGGCGCTGCCGCCTTAGTTGCAACAACTGATGAAGAAACCGGAAGTGCAACAAGTAAAGAGTTCATTAAAGAGATTTCACGTAAGGCTAAAGCAGTTTTGGTAATTGAAGCTTCATTGAATGGAAAAGTAAAAACTGGCCGCAAAGGTACTGCCATGTATCAAGTGCGAATTCATGGAAAAGCTTCACACGCTGGGCTTGAGCCCGAAAAGGGTGAAAACGCAACTGTAGAGATGGGTCATGCAATTCTTGCCGTTGCAGCTCTTGAAAATAAACTCCTTGGCACGACAGTGGTTCCAACAATGTTACGGGCTGGAAATACAACCAACACGGTCCCTGATTTAGCAGTCTTAGATATCGATGTTAGATCTTTTTCGGTTGCTGAAATCGAACGAGTAGATGCAGCAATTCGAAATTTACAGGCAGTTAATCCTGAAGCTCGCTATGAAATTACTGGTGGATTTAATCGTCCACCACTAGAGACTTCATCGACCATGGCCCTGTATGAACGCGCTGCAAAAGTTGCCGCAACGCTTGGTATGCCTCCACTTGAACACGTATCCGTGGGAGGTGCCAGTGATGGTAACTTCGCTGCGGCTGCGGGTGCGCAAGTTCTAGATGGTTTAGGTGCAGTTGGTGATGGCGCCCATGCTGCGCACGAATGGATAGACATCACAACCCTTGAGCCTCAAAGCGCCCTATTGCATGCACTTATCAAGGATTTACTTAATGACTGATGGGCCGTTAATTGTTCAAAGTGATAAGACGTTACTTTTAGATATTGATCACCCTCTATCTACTGAGTGCCGACGAGCGATTGCACCTTTTGCTGAATTAGAGCGCTCGCCTGAACATATTCATACGTATCGTTTAACGCCTCTTGGATTGTGGAATGCACGCGCTGCAGGCCATGATGCGGAACAAGTGATTGACACGCTTATTAAATATTCGAGGTATGCGGTTCCGCATTCAATTTTGATTGATGTCGCCGAGACGATGTCTCGTTATGGGCGCTTACGGCTTGAAGCTGATCCAGTTCATGGATTAATCCTTGTAACTACCGATACTGCTGTTCTCGAAGAAGTAATACGTGCGCGCAAAATTGTGCCATTACTCGGTGCCAGAATCGATGCACAAACAATTGCAGTTTTACCAAGCCAGCGTGGTCAGATTAAGCAGTCCTTATTGCGTTTGGGATGGCCGGCTGAAGATTTTGCAGGTTATGTCGATGGCCAAGCTCATGCAATTGATTTAGTACAAAGCGATTGGAAAATACGCCCTTATCAGGAGTTAGCCGCAGAAGGATTTTGGCATGGCGGCTCAGGTGTAGTTGTACTGCCATGCGGAGCAGGAAAGACAATCGTCGGTGCGGCGGCTATGGCGCACGCAAAGGCAACAACTCTAATTTTGGTCACAAATACAATTGCTGCTCGTCAATGGCGGGAAGAGTTATTGAAGCGAACGACCCTCAATGAAGATGAGATTGGTGAATATTCAGGAGCCAAAAAAGAGATTCGCCCGGTAACTATTGCGACATACCAAGTCATGACTAAAAAGAAAAATGGTGTCTACGCTCACTTGGATCTCTTTGATTCTTATGACTGGGGTTTGATTATCTACGATGAAGTGCACTTATTACCTGCGCCAATCTTTCGCTTTACGGCAGATATTCAATCTCGCCGCCGATTAGGTTTAACGGCAACACTCGTCCGTGAAGATGGCATGGAGGGAGAAGTTTTCTCGCTTATTGGACCGAAGCGATTTGACGTTCCTTGGAAAGAGATTGAATCGCAAGGTTATATTGCGCCTGCCGAATGTATTGAAGTTCGCGTTAACTTAACTGAAAATGAGCGTTTGATGTATGCAACGGCCGAACCTGAAAATCGTTACCGAACCTGTGCAACAACTCGAACTAAGCGTGATGTTGTAGAAGCATTAGTTGAAAAACATAAAGGTGAACAAATCTTGGTAATTGGTCAGTACATTGACCAGTTAGATGAACTCTCTGAGGCTCTCGGAGTTCCGCTAATCAAAGGTGATACGCCAATTAAAGAGCGCGAAGTGCTCTTTAATAAATTCAGGACTGGCGAAGTCACTTGCTTAGTTGTCTCAAAGGTAGCTAACTTTTCAATTGACTTACCAGATGCAACTATTGCTATTCAGGTATCAGGTGCATTTGGCAGCCGTCAAGAAGAGGCACAGAGATTAGGACGAATCCTTCGACCAAAATCTGATGGACGAAGCGCAAAATTTTATTCTGTAATCTCGCGTGACACTATCGATCAGGACTTTGCCCAAAATCGTCAGCGTTTCTTAGCTGAACAGGGCTACTCGTACAAAATTATCGACGCTGACGATGTTTTTCAAGGGAAGATTTAAATCTCACTGGGTCAACTCGCCAAAAATCATGGTGCTCCCCATTTATATGTATAACTGGAATCTGCTCGCCATAGAGTTTCTCTAACTCTAAATCACCATCGATATAGATTATTTCGATGGTAAAGCCCAGTTCGACCCGCATTGACTCTAACTGCTCTATAGCAATTTCACAGAGATGGCAACCAAGTCTGCTGTAAACCGAGATGGTGGCGGTGCTAACCCTGTTAGTTTCCTTAGAGATATCCATTTCGCCCTCAGATGCCATAGACGAATCATCTCATCCTGCTAACGTGCGCATGTGCGGGGAAATCAATTGAGGCGGCTTCAGGCTATTGCTATAGCGGTAATTTGGCTCACCTCTTTTTTAATCGCCCCTCCTGCACATGCCTTATTCCGAGTGATGCCAGATACAACGTGGGGACATATCTACGCTGGAAGCGCTACAGACACCACGCCGCAAACTCGAGTTAAGCCATCGAATCTACAAAGCATCTCAAAGTTCAATGTTAAATACAGTAATTTTCCTGACTGGGCGCGAATAGAAGTTCAAGCGGCCATAGATATTTGGGGTGCTAACTTTCCGTCCACCGTGCCAATCAATGTAGATGCCTCATGGGGACGATCAAGTTCATATGGAGTTCTTGGAAGTGCGAGCAATGTTGATTTCTATCAAGGTTTTGCTGGAGCACCAGATCCTTCACTGTGGTACTCATCGGCTTTAGCAAATGCATTAGCTGGAAAAGATTTAGATAAGACAAAACCTGAGATTATTATTCAAGTTAATTCAAGTGCCCGGTGGAATAGCAGGGGTGATGGCGCTCCAACAATCTCCGAATATGATTTAGAGTCGGTTTTCTTACATGAAATTGCGCACGGTTTAGGGTTTTCATCAAATGATGGATACGGATTAACTCGTGATTCATCTGGAAAATATGTTGCAGTAGGAAGCCTTGAACAGCCAACACCATTTGATGCGTACGCTCAAACGATTGATGGTCGACGTCTTGCAGATATTCCAACACCTTCGACCGAATTAGCATCTATATTGACATCGTCTTTAGTGTGGTCTGGTCCACTCGGAATTAGAGCTAACAATGGTGAAAAACCTAAACTCTATACTCCCTCGCGATACCAAGCCGGATCATCAACTAGCCACTTAGATGAAGACACATTTTCAAAAACCGGACTTAACTCAGTAATGACTCCAAGCCTTGATCCCGGTGAGATTTTCCGCGAACCAGGAGCTTTGTTGCTGGCGATGATGGAAGATATGCGCAATAAGCCGCCCGCTGGAGTTGCCACTGGCCTTCCAGATTCACCCAGAAATGTAAAGGCATACATAGGTGATTCAGCTGCCTTGGTTGCTTTTGATCCACCAGCAAATCTGAGAACTGCTCAATTGACTGAATATGTAGTTAAAAACCTTAAAACTGGGGTTGAAAAGAAAACGCTTACTAGTCCCGTGATTATGGGTGCATTAAAAAATGGAACTAGTTATACATTCAGTGTTATCGCACGCAATGCTTTGGGAAATTCCGCTGCAGTGATAACACCGCCCATGATTCCCCAGACCGCTTGGAAGAGCACCGTCTTAGACGCCTCTGCCGATGGCAAATTCCTTGCCAGCACGACGTTTAATGGACAACCTGCCGTTGCCTATACCGACTCCAAAAGCGGCGATTTAAAACTAGCTACGTTTGATGGGAAACTTTGGAAGAAAGTAACTGTAGATGGTGCCGGTGGAACTGGCGGACAAACTAAGAATCTCATTAATGGCCCAATTTCTATGTGCGTGAATGGCACAGGTACTAAACAGACGCTACATATTTTTTATACAGATGGCACTGATAAAGATCTTCGGTACGTAGCTTATAACGGTAAGAGTTTTGCCTTTGAGATTGTGGATGGCAATGGCGCAGCCCTCAATGACTACTCAGATCCTGTTCGAACACGTTCGTCGAGTGATGTAAGTGTTTCAAATGCCTGTGTTGCTACACCAAATACTATTCAAGTATTTTACCGCGATGAAAGTCAAGGCGTTTTATTAGGCGCAGTGAAGTTTAAAAGTGCTGCGTGGAATTACGAGCTTGTAGATGGTGATCGAGCAACCGATGGCCGTTCAACTGGCGATGTGGGGTTCCATTTAGCTGCAACTTTTGATGGCTCACAAACTGTTGTTCTCTATGATTCGGTGGTTGCTGTAAATCAGAAACAAGAAACTTCAACCGGCGAAGTCAGGGTTGCATCTCGCGCAGGAACCGATACGAAAGGCTGGACATATCAAGCTTTAGATTTACCTAGCGATAATGCTAATGTTTTTGGATTTGATGTAAACCTTCTACGCATCGGCAACGATGTTATGGCCTCCTGGCTAGCATCTTCATTGGTATCTTCGCCTAAACCAGATCAAATTCATTGGACATTATTAAGCGACCCAAGCAACGTTAAATCAATGACGACCGAGAGCTTCGGAACCCCAGGAGAGCGCATCCTCCTAGATGGCAAAACTATTATCTTTGGCTGTCAGGATCGACTGTGCTCACTTGAAACCTCGAAAATAGCCCTTGGTCAAAGTTCTATTCGTTTAGTTACAAACACCCAAGCTCCTGAAAGAACTCAGAGTGCTTGGGTCTCGGTGAAAAAAGTTACATACCTGCTTGCCAGTCTTGGTGGCTCGTTAGTCTTATTAAAACCGTAATTACTATTTAGCATTACGGCGCTGAATACGAACCTTTCTGAGAAGTTTAGGTTCCTCTACTTGAGAGAAAAAATGGAGACTAATTCCTTGCTTGCGCTCACACATAGCAGACCCAGGGTTTTTGTTGAGAGTAAACCAAGGACTTCCCGCTGTTCGGCGGGCGCGCTATAGGCAGCGATGATGCCGCCCTTTCCATCAAAAGTAAGTAAAAGCGGACGGGCAGACTTTGGCTTCCATTTGGCAATCTGTGGAATCGGTCCAGTAGATGCAAAAAAAGCAAATGCTGAGCCAGAAGTGAATGCCGGTCCAGATGATGCAAAACGATAAGTCCATGTCGGGACGTATGTCGTAGAAAATTTAGTGATTGCTGATTCAATTTTATTGTCGGAAATAATTTCACCACCAAGTAAAAGTGATGAACTAGCACTATTCCAATTTCGAGACGCCTTAGCTGCTGAGCTGCGCACGACTGAGATTATTGCTGCAGACTTTGAAATTTTAACTATAACTCCATCGGTAATACCTACTAATTTCTTTCCATTGAGAACCTCTGAACTTGATCCAACAACAGTTAATGAGCCATCGGAATGTCGCACAACTGAATCCAAAGTGGTCGACGCCTTTCCAATGGTCAAAGCTTTACTAAACTCCCCTGCCAAATCACTATTGACTACAAAACCTGCACTTCCTTTTTCAGTTGAAGTGATCCCGACAAGAGTAACTCCACTCTTATCGATAGCTAGTGAAGTGATTACTACTGGCTGTGCAGGTTGCAAAATATACGTGCTCAATGCATGCGTACTTTGTTCTATTTTCCATAGAACTACATCTCGTAAACTATTATCTAAATCTTCTGGGATCGAATTTACCTTATCAGGGTTAAGTGGAGTCGCGTTAGGCGATGGAGTTGGACTTTGTAGGGGTTGCGAAATTGAGCCTGCAATCCAAATATTTCCTGCACTATCTGGCGTAGCGGCCGTGGCAATCGAATGCAGCTGTGGATCTAAATCTATTTTCCATTGTTCTTCACCTAAAAAGTTCACTGCCCGGACGTAAGATTTATCTAGTTTTGTACCATAAACGATAATTGAAGTACTTGTTGCAACTACGCCGCTGATTTCATCGACATTACCAACTGTCGCTACTAGCTTTAAATCTTTTACTGCTATTTGTGTGGGTGCAGCGGCGCTCATTGATATAAATAGAAGAGACGTGATAAAAATAAGTGAGATTAAGCGCTTCACGCTAGTTCCTGCGAGCGATCGCGCGCCGCTTTCATGGCTTTGGCCACGATCATAGATAACTCACTACTTTCAAAGGATTGTAAAGCTGCCGCAGTCGTGCCATTAGGGCTCGTAACATTTTCGCGCAGAGTTGTTGCAGATTTTCCTGAGGTCTCAAGGAGTTTAGCTGCACCGATAATTGTCTGATTAGTCAGTGTTGTCGCATCCTCCAAAGAAAGTCCAAGCTCTTGAGCACCGGCAACCATGGCCTCAACAAATCTAAAGAAATAGGCAGGACCTGATCCACTAGTTGCAGTCACTGCATCCTGTAAATCCTCTGGCACCTCAATAACTGTGCCCGTTGCTGCTAGGAATTTCGTTACAAACTCCCTTTGTACAACGCTGACACCTGCGCCAACTGATATTGCCGCCATGCCCGCGCCAACAATGGTGGCAGTGTTTGGCATTACGCGAATCACTGGGTTCTGGACTCGCGCTGAAATGAAATCAATTCTTTTACCTGCAGCAAAGCTAACAATGACTGCCTGGGGATTAATTGCATCGCGTATATCATCTAAAACTCCAGCCATATCCTGAGGCTTTACTACAAGCAAGACAACATCGGCAGAAGTTACGTTGGCTTGAAGATCATCTGAATTAATTCCGTACAACGCGATCAATTCATTTTGGCGATCAGCTCGCTTTTCAGAGATTGTTACGCAATTAGCAGCAACACCGCTTGATATAAGCGCTGATATAAGCGCCTCGCCCATTACTCCAGCACCTATTACACCAACGCGTATCTGCTGACTCATTGTGCAAGCGTACCTGTTAAGCGTGTAGGCTCTGCGACTATGTCGGAACTAAAGCCAGGTTTTGCGCGTGATTGGGTTGAATTTACTGACCCACATAATGAAGAAGAAATATTTAAGTGCGACTTAACCTGGTTGACCTCTTATTGGACCTGTATCTATGGCGATGGCTGCCAAGGCGTATTTAAAAGCCAACCAGATGCGGGTTGCTGCACTGAAGGCGCCATGTATACCGATGAAGAAGATGAAGCACGTACTGATAAAGCGGCGGCCTACTTAACTCCCGATATGTGGCAGTTTTACTCTGAAGCACGTCCAAAGAAGCCTGGAGCAAAACTTCGGATTTCAGAAAAAGATGAAGACGGTGAGCGAAAGACTCGTCGCGTAGAAGATGGGTGCATCTTCTTAAACCGCAAAGGCTACGAGGCTGAAGGTTTTACCGGATCATTTGGCTGCGTTTTGCATCACCTTGCTATTAAAGAGAATAAACATTTCGTAGATACCAAACCAGATGTGTGCTGGCAGTTACCGTTACGCCGTAGTTTTGAAACTCGTGAAGTTGGCGAGCGCGAATACTCCGTCACTGTTATTGGCGAATATGAGCGCCTTGTATGGGGCGATGGTGGCGAGGACTTTGATTGGTACTGCACCAGCAATACCGATGCTCATGTCGGTAAAGAGCCAGTTTATATTTCAAATAAATATGAGCTTCAAAAACTTATGGGTGAGGGCCCTTACGCTGAGTTAGCGCGCATGTGCGATCAACGTATGGCGGGAATCCGTGATGCCCAAGAACGATCGCTGCCACTATTTGTGATTCAGCATCCAGCAACGCTGGCTGCGGCAAAAAGTCAGTCCTAAGTTCTAGGCTCTACCCATGGCCAAAGTCGAAAAAGATCCCTTCCGCTGCAGTGAGTGCGGATGGACATCCCAAAAATGGGTTGGTCGATGCGGTGAGTGCCAAGCCTGGGGCTGTGTTGAAGAGCTGGCAGCACCTAAAAAACTCTCGCTAGTTGCCGGACACGTCACACATAAAGCCACACCTATCGGCGATGTCGATCTATCTGCAGCTCACGCTCGTCCAACAGGCGTATCCGAACTCGATCGTGTTTTGGGTGGTGGGTTAGTTCCAGGAGCGGCGATTTTATTAGCAGGCGAACCCGGAGTTGGAAAATCTACGTTGCTCTTATCTGTTGCAGCACAAAGTGCCGCTCAAGGAATCTCAGCGCTTTATATCAGTGGTGAAGAGTCAGCGTCCCAAGTACGTTTGCGCGCTGAACGTATAAAGGCAATTGATCCCGCATTATTTTTAGCCTCAGAAACCGACTTAGGCGCAGTCATTGCTCATATTGATGCAGTTAAACCTGAGTTAGTGATTATTGATTCAATTCAAACTATCGGTAGCTCTACGGCCGATGGATCACCTGGTGGAGTTACACAAGTACGTGAAGTTGCTGGAGCCCTCATCCGAATTTGTAAAGATCGAGATATCACTCTGCTATTAGTTGGCCATGTAACTAAGGATGGATCAATTGCTGGTCCGCGCTTACTCGAGCACATAGTTGATGTGGTTCTTCAGTTTGAAGGAGAACGTCACTCACGATTACGTTTGATTCGTGCAATAAAAAACCGTTTTGGGGCATCTGATGAAGTTGGATGTTTTGATTTAAGTGATGTTGGAATTGAATCTGTTCTCGATCCAACCGGACTCTTTACTTCTCGCCATAGCGAACCAGTACCCGGTACATGCGTAACAGTCACACTTGAAGGCCGACGTCCATTGTTGGCTGAGATCCAAGCGCTAGTAAGTCAAGGGCGGGAAAATGACTTTGGAAATGCCCGAAGAGTTGTTTCCGGATTAGATTCAGCCCGAACCTCTATGACTTTAGCTGTTCTAGAACTTCGCGCTCATGTTCGAATCGGTGGACGCGATGTATATGCCGCAACAGTTGGGGGCATGAAAATGTCAGAGCCGGCAGCTGATTTGGCCCTGGCTTTGGCAGTGGCCTCGGCAGCTAAAGCTCTTGCCCTGCCAGCTGATTTAGTTGCCATTGGAGAAGTTGGTCTAGCTGGTGAGATTCGTAAAGTGAGTGGCGTTAATCGCCGCCTTCAGGAGGCATTTCGCTTAGGTTTTAAAAGGGCATTAGTACCTACTGGATCTGACACCGTAATCGATGGCATGGAGATAGTAGAAGTTTCACGCCTTGATCAAGCACTCTCACGGGTAAAAATAACTGGCGAATGAACTCGCTTGAAAAACCAATAGTTAACTGGTTTAAAAAGAATCAACGTGATTTACCATGGCGCAATACATCCGCATGGGGAGTCATGGTCAGCGAATATATGTTGCAACAGACCCCCGTTAATCGAGTTTTACCAAAGTGGATTGAATGGATGGAGCGCTGGCCAACACCGGCGCATTTAGCACAAGCAACTCCAGCACAGGTAATTACTGCATGGGGACGGCTGGGCTATCCAAGGCGCGCACTTCGACTACATGGTGCCGCACAAATTATCGCTGAGGATTTTAACAATGAGGTTCCTAGTGATGCTAAAACTCTACAACTACTTCCTGGCATCGGTGAATATACGGCTGCAGCGATAGCGGCTTTTGCTTTTGAGGAAGCAACCTTGGTGATGGATGTCAATATTAGGCGCTTGCTTGTACGTGTTATAGATGGTGAAGAACATCCGAAGCCCACACCAACAGTAAAGGAAAAGAGTTCACGTCAATCATTAATGCCAAACAAGGATGCACATATCTGGGCGGCGGCAACTATGGAATTAGGTGCACTCGTATGTACTTCCGCTAATCCAAAGTGTGAACTCTGCCCTGTTATTTCGCAATGTAATTGGCGCAAGAATGGATATCCAAAAAGCGAGCTCGTTCGAAAATCTCAAGATTGGCATGGCACCGATCGCAAATGCCGTGGAACAATTGTGCAAGCCTTACGTGAGAATGAGTCTTTAACCGAGAATGCACTTAAGAAACTCTGGCCTGATGAATCTCAAGTAGAAAAGGCCCTAAAAACCCTTATAGATGACCAACTTATACAAGCTATCCCCCGCCAGCGCTATCGGTTGCCCCAATAGCTCTTTGTCTACCGCGCTAACTCTGCTGCCCTCAATGAGATATTCACTTCCGATACCACCAGACGCTTCTTAAAGATCTTCTCTAACTCTTCAAGAATCACCGTCGATTGTGAAACTCCCCCGGTAAAAGCAATGGGAAGTTGCGAGGTACCTAATGATTTATCCGCGCGCTGAACAAGATAAGCCAAATGTCCTGCAGCTTTATGCATGATCTCAACCGCTTGTTTATTTCCATCAGTTGCAAGACGATCAACAATTTTGCTGAGAGCAGCTATTTGGGATCTCTCCCTTGAATACACAAAAGCTTTAATGCCATCCCAATCATCTACCTGAAGTTCGTTGAGGATGCTTTGAGCTAGAGAGAACTCCTCAATAGTATTCCTGGACTCAAGGGCAAAAAGAGTATGACGAATTGCTTCTCGACCTAACCAATAACCAGCACCTTCATCGCCTAGTAAATATCCCCAGCCACCAATTTGGTGTTTAACTTTATCGGAATCAATTGCATATGCGATTGAACCCGTTCCTGCATAAAGCACTATTCCCTTACCTGCTTCAAAGTTGGCACGAAAGGCAAGTTCAATATCTGAAATAACGTGAGACTTGCAATTAAATTTGTCTTTTAATAGCGCTTCGATTTTTCCATCGTGGTTGACACCAGTAATTCCCATATAAATATTAGTCAGTTGGTAATCCTTAATTGACTTCATTATCTGATCTAAAACCTCGTGCATCCGAGTAAGGGAGGATTCTCGATACAGGTGGCCATCCATTGCTTGTAACATTCCCGAGTTAACTAGACCGGATTGATTAATAAGGCTCCACTTTGTTCCTGACGCTCCGGCATCTATGCCTAAATAGTTCACGGCTTAACCTTTCACAGCTCCGGCAGTTAACCCCTTAATGAACTGCTCTGAAAGCACTAAATAAAGAGCTATAAGAGGCAGTGCCGCCATAGTTAGTCCGGCAAAGAGAACTCCCCATTGCGAAGAATACTGACCAAAGAAGACTGTGAGTCCCTGCATGATTGTCTTATTCTCTGGACTTTGCAGAAAGACCAATGGTAAAAAGAAATCATTCCAAATTGGTATTGCGGAATAGATTGCAACGATGGCTAGGCCTGGGCGGACTAATGGCATCAAAATCAATCGCAAAAGTTGCGACTCCGATGCGCCATCTATACGGGCCGCACTATCTAGATCCATTGGTAGCGACCTGAAAAATCCGCTCATGATAAAGACCGCCGCCGGTAGCGCTCCTGAGGCATAAACAAAGATTAAGCCGATATGTGAATCCAATAAGTTCATCCACTTTAGCTGGAGAAACAGGGGAAGGATTGCGAGTTTGGCGGGGACTAGCATTCCTGTTAAAACAAAACCAAAGATTAATGCATTTCCTTTGAACTGATAACGACCAAGGACAAATCCAGCACCGATTGCACAGACTAAAATAACAATTAATGATCCACCCGTGACAACGATTGAATTCTTTAAATAGGTTGCAAACTCACCATCAGACCATACCTGTTGAAAATTCTGCCAATATGGATGTCGGGCCAAAGAAAATGGATTTGAAGCAAAACTATTTGTTTCGCGGAGTGCTGAATTAAAGAGAAAGAAAACAGGCGTAATAACCATGATTGCGTTAATCACTAGGACAGCCCTAAAGAACAACTTCGAGGTCAGAGCAGCAATCACTGGTCGACCTCACGCTTTCGCAATAAGTGCTGTCCTATGCCAGCGCCAACTCCAACAATTACAAAGATGAGTACTCCAAGAGAGGATCCAATTCCAATTTCGTTAGCATTTGAATCCACTGAACCAAAGGAAAGTCGATAGAACATCAACGCCAATGTGTCGGTAGCCCCTGCTGGATTGCCGTTAGATCCGCCAATAACAAAGGGCAGATCAAACCACTCAAAGGCTCCGATAAAGGTAAGAACTGAGATGATTGTCATCGATGGAGCAAGCAGTGGGAACATGATCTTTCGAAAAATCTGACCTTCACTAGCACCATCTATGCGTGCAGCTTCAATAAACTCTTGATTAATTGCGTTGAGCCCGGACAAGAAAATGATTGCAGGAAAACCCACCCACCGCCAAAGGTTAATAAAGACAAGCGTAGGTAATGCCGTACTCATACTTCCAAGCCATGGCTTGGCTAGAGATTCGAAGCCTAGATTTGTAATGACTCTGTTGATAGGTCCGTAGTAAGGATCCAGTAAGACTTGCCACATGTAACCAACGACAACTAATGAAAATATCACCGGTAAAAAAGTTACCGTTCTGAAAAACCGTTGACGTCGCTTTAGTTGAAACAGTGAGTATGCAATCAGTATTCCTAATGAAGTTTGAAGAATCATAACTGCAACAAAAACTAATATGTTGTGTTGTAAAGCTAATAGAAACTGCCCTCGAAATGGAAATGAAAATAGCCGTTTAAAGTTCTCAAAGCCTGCGAAACCTCCACGTACAAAGCCATCCCATTTAAAAAATGCGTAACTTAGAGTTGTAAGGGCAGGGATTGTAGTAAAAACCAAGATTGTTGCTAGGGCCGGAGTAAGAAAGAGGACGATAAATTTTCGTTGCTCACTCTTTAAACTACTGGCAGCCAAGAAATTCTCCTCAATTTTGGAAAAAAATAAAACATTGGGTGTGGGTAAATACCCACACCCAATGTTTAGTTAATTAGGACTTACCTTTTTGTGGTGCATACCAAGAAGCTACAGCTGCCTGTACATCCTTAGCCAGTTGCTCAGGTGTTGTGGCTCCGATAATCAACTTCTGGAAGCCAGGCTGTAAAATATTTGAGCTCGTAGGAGTTTCATAACGGAAACCAACAACATTAAGGAATGGAGTTCCTAGTGAAGTACGGTTCGCGTTAATCTTCTTTACGACTGGATCCGTGATACTTACCAAAGGTGCAGTTGAGATGAACGCGATCTCATCCACAAGGGCCTGTCCAAACTCCCTAGAAGCTAGGAAGTTAGCGAATTTAAGCGCTGCTGCCTTCTGTGTGGTCTTGGAGTTGATAGAGAATGCTCCATCTGCCCATGTTGACACATACTTTGGAGAACCAGAGGACTTAGCTACTGGGGCAAACCATCCTGCTGATAGTGATGGATTTAAGCTACGGAAATAACCGAGCTCATAGTTACCACCGATGTAGAACGCAGCCTTTCCATTTGCAAATAGTGCACGTGCTGTGTTGTAGTCAATGCCTTCAAATCCTGGTGGCATGTAAGGAACTAAATCCTTAACTGCCTTTAGGCTTGCAACATATGCAGGATCGGTAAATGTCTTGCGGCCTGCAACTAAGTCGTTGAAGAACTGAGTTCCACCGTAGAAAGTTGGACCAACGGATGCATGAAGCTGCTCTAGAGCAGGACCATTTCCACCAGCATTACCTAGGGGAAGCATTCCCGCTGCCTTAACCTTTTTAAAGGCATTAAGCAATTGATCCCATGTTGTTGGAAGTGCTTTAACGCCTGCAGCTAGCAACATTTCTGGGTTGTAAAAGACTCCCATCGCTGAAATCGCATATGGGTAGCCATACTGCTTCTTATCTTTATATCCCTGTGCACCAGCCAAAATTCCGGCTGATAGTTTTGAGAGCGCTGGTAGATCCTTAACAGTTAATGGCATGAAATAACCTGCATCTGACAGGTTAGCCATTCCTCCGTATGGACGAAGTTGCAAAATATCTGGACCTTTTCCTGCAGTGAGTGCAGTTGAAAGGATTGCGTTGTATTCGGTATTCAAATACGCAGTGAACTTAACTGAAATGTCTGGGTTCTTAGCTTGGAACTTTGCAATCTGGCCTTCATAGAAAGCCTTATCTTCAGTTCTCCAGCTCCAGAAAGTTAATTCAGCTGTTGCTGCATTAGCTGGTAGAGCAGAAATTGCTGGCACTGCAATTGCAGATACCGCGATCGCTGCTGCAACCAAGCCGCGTAAGCGGCGGGATGCGATCTTCACTTATGTCCTCCTCGAGGGTGAGAGTTATTCTGTGAAAAAGAACTTCATAAATAACTAGTTTTGATGAAAATATCGCCTTATCGCTGCAAGGTCAAGCGTAAAACGGTAACAAATACATCTCGAATACTCAGTGGAGCTGGCTATGAAAGCCCTTTAA